>Ga0208938_1000138_pt1 | contig 68815 bp, 58 predicted proteins | sample AD_UKC125_MetaG_FD_184434 | JGI IMG/M metagenome (GOLD analysis project Ga0208938, IMG submission 184434) | Active sludge microbial communities of municipal wastewater-treating anaerobic digesters from USA - AD_UKC125_MetaG (SPAdes) (version 2) | ecosystem: Engineered > Bioreactor > Anaerobic >... | reverse complement strand
CTCCAGGCCTACCTTCGCCTTGAACTCCGGGGTGTGTACCTTCCGCGTCTTCACTTCGCTCATCGCTTCTCGTTCCCTATGACAGCGCCTAGCTTAAACCACTGTCTCAAATCCTGGGACCACTATATTTTGTCTCGCACAACGCTCGCGAGGGGTTTTGCCGACATTTCGACAATTGTAAAAACATGTGGTTGCCTCGCGATTGCGGGGAGACTTCACCTAAAGTAGAGCGGGAGTAGAGAAGAATGCCGGACACTTACAGCGTAACCGGCATTCGGCCGTGCGCTTCTTGGGCTCTGATTGGTTACGGCCTAACCGGGCTTGGTGCTCGCACGGCAAGCCGTGCTTGGCCTTGCTGGGGGGGGCACTCTGTCAGAAGTGTCACCAAATGTGTCACCAATAGCCCCGCAAAGCACTTAGGCTAATCCGAAGATTGGCCTAAGTGCTTGATTCCGTTGGCACGCCCGGAGCGATTCGAACGCCCGACCCCTTGGTTCGTAGCCAAGTACTCTATCCAGCTGAGCTACGGGCGCCTTGCCGTGTTTGAGCGCGAGATTATACCCAGCCGCTTCGCCGCGCTCAAGCATTATTTGATCTGTCGGAGCGCTGTGGTCACCGCTGCAACGGCAGCAGCGCCCCGATCGGCGGCGGGGTTGGCGGCGGGCCAGGCCGAACGGGGTGCGGCGCGGGTCGCGATGCGTCGGTTCAGCCCAGCGCCCGTTCGACGATCTCGCGCACATCCAGGGACAATGCGGCGAGGCTGCGCAGGCCTTCCAGGACAGCGCGCGCGTGTTCCTGACGGCCGCTGTCGAACTTGCGCCAGCGATCGAATCGTCTTGCCAGGCGCGCCGCGACCTGTGGGTTGATGGGATCGAGCTGACCGATCTGTTCGGCGAGGAAACGGTAGCCGCTGCCGTCGGCGGCGTGAAAACGGACGTGGTTGTTGCCGAAGGTGTTGAGCAGCGCGTAGACCTTGTTCGGATTGTGCAAGTCGAAGGCCGGGTGCGTCAGCAGTTCGCGGACCACCGACAACGTTGCCGGCAGACGGCTCGACGCCTGCACCGCCAGCCACTTGTCGACCACCAGGGCTTCGCCATGCCAACGTTCGTAGAAAGCGGCCAGAGCCTGCGCGCGTTCGTCGCAGTCGTCCTGGGCGAGCGTGCCGAGAGCAGCGAACTTGTCGCTCATGTTGTCTGCGGACGCGAACTGATGCAGCGCCAGCGCGCGTGTTGCGGCGCTGGCGAGTTCTCCGAGGTAGCCTAGGCAGAGGTTGCGCAGGGCCCGCCGTCCGGCGGCGGCCGGTGTCGCCTGATAGGGTCCGGTGGCCGCCAGCGAGTCGTAGCATTGCCGCAACTCGGCGCCCAGGTGTTCGGCGAGGAAGCGGCGCAGGCCATTGCGGGCAGCATGTAGCGCGTCCGGGTCGACGGTGGCCATTTCTTCGGCGAGCGTGGCTTCGCCGGGCAGTGTCAGCACTTCGGCGGCGAAAGCGGGGTCGTCGCCGGCACGCAGCAGGACCTGCCGCGCGGCCGCGGCGAAGCTCTGCGGCCAGTCGGCCGCGCGGCCGGCGGCAAGGTCGGCAGCGGCCGCCAGGATCAGTCGGCCGGCCAGGCGTTGTCCGGCTTCCCAGCGGTTGAAGGGGTCGCTGTCGTGCGCCAGCAGGTGGCTGAGGTCCGCATTCCGCCAGTCGTAATCGAGTATCACCGGCGCCGAGAAGTCGCGCAGCAGGGAGGGCACCGGGTCCGCCGGCAGATCTTCGAAGACGAACTGCTGCTCGGCGGCGGTGAGCGAGAGGACGCGCGTCGTCTGGCCGCCAGCCGCTGCGCTTTCTCCGGCCAGCCGGATCGGCAGGTCTTTTCCGTCCGGCCCGACCAGGCCGATGGCCACCGGAATGTGGAAGGGCGGGCCGGGATCGGCTGCCGTCGGCCGCGACTGCGACAGGGTCAGGAGGTAGCGCCGTGTGGCGGCATCGAAGTCGCCACGGGCGCGCAGTTGCGGTGTGCCGGCGTAGTCGTACCAGTGCTTGAACTGCGTCAGGTCCACCCCCGATGCGTCGGACATGGCGGCGACGAAGTCGTCGCAGGTGACGGCCTGGCCGTCATGGCGCTCGAAGTAGAGATCCATGCCGCGCCGGAACGCGGGCTTACCGAGCAGGGTCTGGATCATGCGCACCACTTCGGCGCCCTTTTCGTAGACCGTGCTGGTGTAGAAGTTGTTGATCTCGATGTACGCGTCGGGACGCACCGGGTGCGCCATCGGACCCGCGTCTTCGGGAAACTGGGCGGCGCGCAGCGCGCGCACGTCGCGGATGCGGGTGACCGCGCGGCTGTGCATGTCGGCACCGAACTCCTGATCCCGGAAGACGGTGAGCCCTTCCTTCAGCGAGAGTTGGAACCAGTCGCGACAGGTGACGCGGTTGCCGGTCCAGTTGTGGAAGTATTCATGCGCGACGACGCGGTCGATGTTCTGGTAGTCGCCATCGGTGGCGGTGTCGGCGCGCGCCAGCACGTACTTGGTGTTGAAGATGTTCAACCCCTTGTTTTCCATCGCGCCCATGTTGAAGTCGCCGACGGCGACGATCATGTAGTGGTCGAGGTCGCATTCGAGGCCGAAAACGTCCTCGTCCCAGCGCATCGCGCGTTGCAGGGCGTCCATCGCGTGCGCGCACTGGTCGAGCTTGCCGGGTTCGACGAAGACCGAGAGGGCGACGCTGCGGCCGCTGGCGGTGGTGAGGTGGTCGCGCAGCACGTCGAGGCGCGCGGCGACCAGCGCGAAAAGATAACAGGGCTTGGGAAAGGGGTCTTCCCAGCGGGCCCAGTGGCGACCGTCGGCTTCGTCGCCGCTGCCGACGGGGTTACCGTTGGCCAGCAGCACCGGCAGGCTGGCCTGGTCGGCGTGCAGGGTCACGACATAGCGCGACATGATGTCCGGGCGGTCGGGGAACCAGGTGATGCGACGAAATCCCTGTGCCTCGCACTGCGTGAAATAGCCGTCCTTCGAGCGATAGAGTCCCGACAGGCTGGTGTTGTGGTCCGGATCGATGCGTACCAGCGTCTGCAGCGTCAGCGACTCGGGTGGGCTGTCGATGGTCAGCGTGGAATCGCTGCAGGTGTAGCGCTCCTTGCCGAGCGCCTGGCCATCGATCGCCACCGTGAGCGTTTCGAGCTCATGGCCGTCGAGTTGCAGGGGCTGTCCGGGTGGTACGGCGGGATTGCGGTGCAGGCGCAACTCACAGTGGACCAGGACTTCGCCGCGGTGGATCTGCACGTCGAGTTGCACGTGCTCGACCAGGAAGGGTGGTGGGGTGTAGTCCAGGCGAAAGATCTTTTGCGGGGTTTCGGTTTGCATGGGTTCTCCGTGTCTGCCCGGCGCCTGGGATCTGCGGGCGCGCCGGCGTGGGGCCAGGCTCAGGGCTTGTTCAGCAAGCCGGCGCGGATCAGGCGGTCTGAGATGCCTTCCGCGAGCTTGCGGTAACCCGTGGCGTTGGGGTGGATGGGGTCGGCTTTCAGCGCCGGGTCGGAGAGGACCGACGCCAGGACGCCGTCGACCAGCGGCAATTTTTGTTCGTTGGCCAGGTCGGCGTAGATCGCAGCGTCGGGGAGTTTGCCGGTGACCGCGCCGATCAGCGACAGCTTCGGTACCGCGACCAGCACGACCTGAACTCCGGTCGCCTTGATGGTCGTGATCAGCGCGCGCAGATCTTCCTTGACCGCCGCTTCGGGACGTCTGCGCAGGAAATCGTTGCCGCCGATCTCGACGATCACCAGTACCGGACGCGTCTCGGCCAGCACCTGCCGAATGCGCTGGCCGGCGTTTTCAGCGGTGTCACCCGGCACGCCGGCGTTATGCACTTCCCAGCCGCTGCTCGCGGCCAGTCGACTCGGGTAGTCCTCGCCCGGACCGGCGCCGCTACCGAAGGTAATGCTGTTGCCGAAAGCGAGGACCTGGCTGCCGGCGGGCAGTGCCGCCAGCCGTGGCGCGTCGTGGCAGCCTGCCAGCAGCAGGAGGGCCAGCAGCAGGCGCAGAAGGCTCACGGCAACTCGTCGCGATGCAGGAGGAAGACATACTGGTCGCCGGCGCTGGTGTCGAGCCAGGTGAAGGGGGTCGCCGGGAACGCGGCTTCGAGCTGCTCGCGGTTGTGTCCGATCTCGACCACCAGCAGGCCGTGCGGCTTGAGGTGTTTGCCGGCACCGGCGAGGATGGCGCGCGTCAGGTCGAGACCATCCTCGCCGCTGGCCAGCGCGAGTTCGGGTTCGCGCCGGTATTCGGCGGGCAGGGTAGCCATCGATTCGGCATTGACGTACGGTGGATTGGCGATGATCAGGTCGTAGCGCTGCTTGCCGATCGCGGCGAACAGGTTGCCCTCGGTGAGGCGGATGCGCGCCGCGAGGTCGTAATCGGCGACGTTGCGCCGGGCGACGTCGAGCGCCGCCGGTGAGAGGTCTACGGCGTCGATGCGGGCATCGGGGAAAGCGTGCGCGGCGACGATCGCCAGGCAGCCCGAACCGGTACAGAGATCGAGCACGGCCTGCACCGCGTCAGGATCATCGATCCACGGCGCCAGTTGTTCGCGCAGCAATTCGGCGATGAACGAGCGCGGGACGATGACGCGTTGGTCGACATAGAAGCGGTACTCGCCGAGCCAGGCCTCGTGGGTCAGGTACGCCGCCGGCAGTCGTTCGTCGATGCGTCGCTGGATGATGCGCAACACGTTCGCCCGTTCCCCGCTGGTCAGGCGCGCTTCGAGAAACGGTTCCAGGCGATCGCGGGGCAGGTGCAGGCTGTGCAGCAGCAGATACACGGCTTCGTCCCAGGCGTTGTCGGCACCGTGCCCGAAGCACAGTCCGGCGGCATTGAAGCGGCTGACGGCGAAGCGCAACAGGTCGCGCAGCGTCGCCAACTCGGTCTGAGCCTGTTCAAACATCGGCGGCCGGCAGCAACTGTTCGAGAATGTGGCGATAGATGGCCGCCAGTTGTGCCGGCGCAGCTTCTTCGACGCATTCATCGACCTTGTGGATGCTGGCATTGACCGGACCGATCTCGATCACTTGCGGGCAGATGTCGGAGATGAAGCGTCCGTCCGAGGTGCCGCCGCTGGTCGATAATTCGGCCTGGTGGCCGGTCACGGCGCGGATCGCCAGCAGGGACGCGTCGATCAGCGCGCCGCGAGCGGTCAGGAAGGGTCTGGCGCCGAGCGTCCAGACGAGGTCATGGTCCAGTCCATGCCGATCGAGCAGCGCGCGCAACCGGGTCTGCAACTGCTCCGGAGTGCTGGCGGTGCCGAAACGGAAGTTGAAGTCGATGACGACGCTGCCGGGGATGACGTTGCCGGCACCGGTGCCACCGTGGATGTTCGAGACCTGCCAGGTGGTCGGTGGAAAGCAGGCGTTGCCGTCGTCCCAGATGGTCTCCGCCAGTTCGGCGATCGCCGGCGCGACCAGATGGATCGGGTTTTTCGCCAGTTGCGGGTAGGCGATATGGCCCTGAATGCCTTTGACGGTCAACCTTCCAGATAGCGAGCCGCGTCGCCCGTTCTTGACCATGTCGCCGAGGGCGTGCACGGCGGTGGGTTCGCCGATGACGCAGTAGTCGATCGTTTCTCCGCGTTCGCGCAGCGCCTCGGTGACGACGACGGTGCCGTCGGTGGCGTCGCCTTCTTCGTCGGAAGTGAGCAGGAAGGCGAGCGAGCCCGCGGGTTCCGGACGTGCGGCGAAAAAGGCTTCGGCCGCGGTGACGAAGGCGGCGAGGGAACTCTTCATGTCCGCGGCGCCGCGTCCATACAGCATGCCGTCCCGGTAGACGGGTTGAAAGGGGTCGCTGCGCCATTCCTGCAGCGGGCCGCTAGGGACGACGTCGGTGTGGCCGGCGAAGCACAGCAGCGGACGGGCCTCGCCACGGCGTGCCCAGAGGTTGCTGACACCGCCGCGAGGCATGAACTCGCAGGCGAAACCGATGGCTTCGAGACGACCGGCGATGATCTGCAGGCAACCGGCGTCGTCGGGGGTGACCGAGCGGCAGGCCATCAGTTGCTCGGTCAGGAGGAGCGTGGCATCGCGTGGCGTGTTCGAGGAGCGCTCGGTGGGCATCTGCAGGTTCCCGGCTACTGGCCGTCGGCCTCGTCGAGGCTGATGGTGAACTCCTTGTACGACGGTCCGCCGGGGTTGGTCGCCGAGAAGTCGAGTCCGATGTCGGTGACTTTTTCCCGCGTCACCGGCGTAGGCGGCGCCTGGTGGTTGTTGATCATCCACGACAGGTTGGTCGGTGAGTCGGCATTGAGCAAGGCTTCCTGCAGGGTGATCACGTTCGAGCTGTAGAGGCGGTAGAGATCCTGCTCGAAGGTCTGCGATCCGGGAGCGAGGCTCTGTTCCATCGCTTCCTTGAGGGCCGGGACGTTGCCGCTCTCGATCAGTTCCTGCACGTGATAGCTGTTGAGCAGGACTTCGACGGCCGGCGCGAGCTTGCCGTCCTTCTTCTTCACCAGACGCTGCGAAATGATCGCCTTCAGGCTGACCGAGAGGTCCATGTACAGCGAACTCCGGCTGTCGATCGGGAAGAAGTTGATCACCCGGTTGAGCGCGTGATAGCTGTTGTTGGCGTGCAGCGTGCCGAGACAGAGGTGGCCGGTCTGGGCGTAGGCGATGGCCGCCTGCATCGTTTCCTGATCACGGATTTCGCCGATCAGGATGCAGTCGGGTGCCTGCCGCATGGCGTTTTTCAGCGCGTTGTCCCAGCCCAGCGTGTCCATGCCGATTTCGCGCTGGTTGACCAGCGACTTCTTGTGCTTGAACAGGTATTCGATCGGATCCTCGATGGTGAGGATGTGGCCGCTGCACTGCGCGTTGCGGTGGTCGAGCATCGACGCGATGGTGGTCGATTTGCCCGAGCCCGTCGATCCGACAATCAGGATCAGGCCGCGTTTTTCCATCACCAGGTCGGCCAGCACCGGCGGCAGCAGCAGCGAATCGAGCGCCGGGATGTTGCCCAGGATGTAACGGATCACGATCGATATCGAGGCGCGCTGCTGGAAGAGGTTGATGCGGAAATTGCCGAGCTTGGGTACGCCGAACGAGAGATTCATCTCCTTCGTCGCCTCGAAGGCGTTTGCCTGCTCGGGAGTCATCAGTTCGGCGGCGATCTTCTCGATCATCATCGAATCCATGACCTGCTGATTCACCGGCACGGTGTTGCCCTGGATCTTGATGTGGATCGGCGCACCGGCGCAGATGAAGATGTCCGACGCCTGTCGTTCGGCCATCACCTGAAAAAGCTTGTCGAGGATCATGCGTTTGCCGCCGTTTCAGGGCTACCCGGGGATGCGCTCAGTCGCCACGCAGGAGATCGTTGATGCTCGTCTTGGCACGCGTTCCGGCGTCCACCTTCTTGACGATGACCGCGCAGTACAGGCTGTAGTTGCCGTCTTTGGTGGGCAGGTTGCCGGCGACCACGACCGATCCCGCCGGCACGCGGCCATAGCTCACAGTACCGGTCTCGCGGTCGAAAATCTTGGTCGATTGACCGAGATAGACGCCCATCGAGATCACCGAACCGGCACCGACGATGACCCCCTCGACGACTTCCGAGCGGGCGCCGATGAAGCAGTCGTCCTCGATGATCGTCGGGTTGGCCTGCAGCGGTTCGAGCACGCCGCCGATGCCGACCCCCCCTGACAGGTGTACATTCTTGCCGATCTGGGCGCAGGAGCCGACCGTCGCCCAGGTGTCGACCATCGTGCCTTCGTCGACGTACGCGCCAATGTTGACGTACGAGGGCATCAGGACCACGTTCCTGCCGATGAACGCGCCGCGCCGGGCGGTCGCCGGCGGCACGACGCGGAAGCCGCCCTGGAGGAACTTCTCGCTGTCGTAGGCGGCGAACTTGTTCGGTACCTTGTCGAAATAGCGCATCGCGCCGCCATCGATCAGGCTGTTCTCCTGTAGCCGGAACGAAAGCAGCACGGCTTTCTTCAGCCACTGGTGCGTGACCCAGTCGCCATCGATTTTTTCAGCGACGCGCAGGCTGCCGGCGTCGAGCCGGCCAAGGACCTCGGCGACGGCTTCGCCGATGCCCTGCGGGGCCTGGCCGGGCTGTAGTGAACTGCGGATCTCCCACGCTTCCTCGATGATCTGCTGGATGGCCTGCATGTCTGCTGTTCCTAGAGTCTTGAGATGAATGAACGGATGCGCTCGGCGGCTTCGACACAGTCTGCCAGCGGGGCAACCAGAGCGATGCGCACGAAACCAGCACCTGGGTTGACGCCTTGGGCGGTACGCGCCAGATAGCTTCCCGGCAAAAGCAGCACATTATAGTCGGCGAGCAGCCTGCGGGCGAACTCGCTGTCGCTGAGCGGTGTTTCAGCCCACAGGTAGAAGCCGGCGTCGGGCATGGCGGTCGACAAAACCCCGGCCAGGCGAGGCGTGACGGCGGCGAACTTCTCCTTGTACCGGCGCCGATTATCGACCACGTGCAACTCGTCGTTCCAGGCCGCGACACTCGCCGCCTGTACTGCGGGACTCATCGCGCTGCCATGGTAGGTGCGGTACAGCAGGAAGGCCTTGAGGGTTGCCGGATCGCCGGCGACGAAGCCCGAACGCATGCCCGGCACGTTCGACCGCTTGGAAAGGCTGGAGAACATGACCAGTCGCTCGCAACCGCGACCGAGCAGGCTGGCAGCCTGCAGGCCGCCAAGCGGGGGATCGGTTTCGTCGAAAAAGATCTCCGAGTAGCACTCGTCGGAGGCGATCACGAAGCCGTAACGGTCGGCCAGGGCGAACAACTGTTGCCAGTCGCTCAGGCGCAGCACCTTGCCGGTCGGGTTGCCCGGAGAGCAGACGAAGAAGAGTTGCACCCTTTGCCACTCGGCCGCGCTCAGCGCCGTGAAGTCGAACGCATAGTCGTTGGCCGGCAGGGTGTTCAGGAAGCGCGGTTCGGCACCGGCGAGATAGGCCGCGCCCTCGTAGATCTGGTAGAACGGGTTCGGACTGACGACCAGCGGGGTGTAGCCGCGCGAGGGATCGACCACGGCCTGGGTGAAGGCGAACAAGGCCTCGCGCGAGCCGTTGACCGGGATGACCTGCGTTTCCGGGTCGATGCCGCTCAGGCCATAGCGGCGTTGCAGCCAGGCGACGATGCTGCGTCGCAATTCGTCACTGCCGAGCGTCGTGGGATAACTCGCCAGGCCCGACAGGCCGGTGGTCAGCGCGTCCTTGATAAAGCCTGGCGTGGCATGCTGCGGCTCGCCGATCGACAGCCGGATCTCGCGAAATTGCGGGTTCGGTGTGACGCCGGCAAAGAGTTGCCGCAGCTTCTCGAAGGGATAGGGCTGCAGCTTGCTGAGGTTGGGGTTCACTGGCTGGTACTTCCCGTTGTCTGCTCGCCGGCGGATGTGAGCCTGGCGGTCCCGATCGGTGCTCCCGCGAGGGGGGGCGGCGTCAACCCGCCGCTCCGCAGCATCTCTTGAATTTCTTGCCGCTGCCGCATGGGCAGGGCACATTGCGTCCGACCTTGGCCTGCTCGTGGCGGACGGTCCTGATGCTGCGATGCGCGATCCAGAAGCGGTAGATATTGCTCACCGCCTGCGGCAGATTTTCTTCGCATTCCTCGCGCAGGCGTTCGAGTTCCCTGCCCGAGAACCAATCCTCGCCGGCCGCAATGGCCGCCGCTTCGGCGTCGCCGGTGAGCATGAACAGCGGAAACAGTTGTTCGTCGAGGTAAGCGATTTCCTCGCTGTCCTCCTTGTCATCGTCCGCGCCGAGGGTCTCGAACCAGTCCTGCGGTGCGTTGTCGATGCCGTGCAGGTAGGCCTGGCACCAGGGGACGTAGGCAGCGTCGGCATTCTCGTCGTCGTCCTGTTCGTAGAGTACGAGCAGGGGCGGTTCGCCGCTCGCCAGTTCGGTCTGCAACCGGGCGGCGAGAAGGCGAAGCAGGTCGGCGGCTTCGCGTCCGGTTTCGCTGCTGCCGGCGTCGACGCTACCGAGCACTTGGCTCAACCAGTCGGTTTCGCTGACCGGCTGCGGCCCCGACAGCGCCGCGCACAGGTAACCCTGGGCTTCGTCGAGACGCATTGCCTGGTCCAGTACCGGTTCGTCGAGCAGTTCCTCCAGGCGCTGGAATTGCGCCTCGGTCAGTGACTCCTGCATGCTCTCAGCCTCGGGTATTTGACTGGGGGGCGAAATCGGCAAGCTGCACCGTCGGCGCCGGTGTCCAGCCCGCCTGCCGGTGTTCGGCGACGACCGTGGTGAAAATGCCGCCGCGTACGTAGAAGCGGGCGGTCAGCCGCATGTAGCGTGGCTGGGTAGCACCCGCCAGATCGTCAAGGATGCGGTTGGTGACATCCTCGTGAAAGCAGCCGGTGTCGCGGAAAGACCAGATGTAAAGCTTCAGGCTTTTCAGTTCGACGCAGGTTTCATCGGGGATGTAGTCGAGCAGCAGTGTCGCGAAGTCGGGCTGGCCGGTTTTTGGGCACAGGCAGGTAAACTCGGGGATTTCCATATGCACATGAAAATCGCGCTGTGGCGCCGGGTTGGGGAAGGTTTCGAGAATATGGGCCGGCGGTGTGGTCATTGTTGTTCCGAGCGGTGTCCGGGGAGAACGAATCGGGCAGACGGAATGCTATCATTGGCACCTATAATAGCATTCCGCGCGAATATCTGCGTGTCGTCCGCCGCCATGTTATGGCCTGGCACTCGCTCAATACCATGTTTTTGCCGATTTTCTCTGGCGCGGCTTAAGCAGTCGCGTTCTCGTTCATGCGCCTGACCAAACTGAAACTCGCCGGCTTCAAATCCTTCGTCGATCCGACGACGCTGGCGCTGCCCGGTCAACTCGTCGGTGTGGTTGGACCGAATGGCTGCGGCAAATCCAATGTCATGGATTCGGTACGCTGGGTGCTGGGCGAATCAAAGGCCTCGGAGTTGCGAGGCGAGTCGATGCAGGATGTGATCTTCAATGGTTCCGGGACGCGCAAACCGGTGTCGCGAGCGGCGGTGGAGCTGGTCTTCGACAATACTCTCGGGCGCCTCGCCGGGCAATGGTCACAGTACGCCGAACTGTCGGTCAAGCGCCTGCTCACCCGCAACGGCCAGTCCGAGTACTACATCAACAACCTGCACGTCCGTCGCAAGGATGTGACCGACCTCTTTCTCGGCACCGGTCTGGGACCGCGCGCCTACGCGATCATTGGCCAGGGCACCATTTCGCGAATCATCGAGGCCAAACCGGACGAACTGCGCGTGTTTCTCGAAGAAGCCGCTGGCGTGACCCGCTACAAGGAAAGGCGCAAGGAAACCGAAAACCGCCTGGCCGACACGCGCGAGAATCTGGCCCGTGTCGAAGACATCCGTCTCGAACTCGGTTCCCAGATGGAGCGCCTCGAGGGACAGGCCAGTGTCGCCCGCCAGTATCGCGAGTACAACGACGAGTTGACCCGCAAGCAGCAATTGCAGTGGCTGCTGCGACGCAATGAGGCGCAGTCGGAGCGTGCGCGCCTGGCGCGTGAAGTCGAACAGGCGGGCATCGACCTCGAAGCACGCAACGCGGCGCTGCGTGACCTCGAAACTCAACTGGAGGAGGCGCGCGAAGCCCATTTTGCTGCCAGCGACGGCGTGCATGCGGCGCAGAGCGACCTGTTCGCGGCCAATGCCGAGGTGGCGCGCCTGGAAGCGGAGATCCGTCATCGCCGCGAATCGCGACGCGAGTATGAGACGCGGCTGGCACAGTTGACCGATGAGCAGCGGCATTGGCAGGCACAGGCGGCCCGGCTGGCGAGCGACGACGAGCACTGGCAGGGGCTGCTGGTGTCGGCGGAGGATCGCGTTGAACAGGGTCGCTGCCTTCTCGAGGCGTGCCAGGAACGCTTGCCGCTGGCCGAGGACAGGCACGGTGCTGCGCTGGAGGCCGTCAATCAGCAGCGCATGGCGATGGCCCAGGCCGAGCAGCGACTGCACGTCGAGCAGGCCAACCGCAGCCACGCGCAGCGTTCGCTGCAGATCATCGCCAGCCGCCGCGAACGCCTGGCGCTTGAGCGCCAGGCCATGCCGGCCCCCGACGCCGAAGCGTTCGTCGACCGGCAGGCAGAACTCGCCGAGTTGCGTACGCGCATCGGCGTGCTGCTGGAAAGCCAGCAGCACCAGCAACTGGCGCTGCCGCTTCACGAACAGCAGCGGCGCGCGGTGCTCGGAGAAGTCCAGCACGCGCAGAAGGAACGTGCCGAGGCGAATGCTCGCCGGATGGCGCTGCAGCAACTGCAGCAGCGCCTGCAGGTCAACGGCCAGCTCGACGACTGGCTGCGCCGGCATCGTCTGCAGGACGGCGAACCGCTGTGGAAGTCGCTGCACGTCGAAGCCGGCTGGGAAGACGCCGTCGAAGCCGTCCTGCGCGAACGCCTGAGTGCGCTGCCGGCGAAGGTCGCCGACCCGGCGTGGAGCAACGATCGGCCGGGCAGCAAACTGAGCTTGCTGTTGCCCATGATCGAGCCGGGTGCCGTGGTGGTTCCCGGAGAAGCCATGTTGCTGTCGCGCATACGCTGCGACAACCCGCAGTTGGCGGCGATTCTCGCCGACTGGCTGGGCGAGGTGCTGACCGCCCCGGATCTGGCGGCGGCGCTGGCCGGCCGCAGCCGTCTGTCGGCCTGCGCGTATTGCGTGACGCCGGGCGGCGACATCGTCAGCCGGCAGAGCGTGACGCTGTTTGCGCCGGAAAGCGCCGGGCACGGCTTGCTCGAACGTCAGCGTGAGATCGACGCCCTGGCGGTGGTGATTGCGCAGCGCGAGGACAAGGTCGTGGAGGCGCAGGCCAGGCTTGGCGAAATCGAAGCGCTGCTGACTGACGCGCAGAATGGCCTGCAGGAATCTCGCCAGCAACTGGGCGTCCTGCAGGACCGGGCGCACGCCATTCAGGTCGAAACCCTGAAGCTGACGCAGGCGCGCGACCGCTTCCGTGAGCGACAGGCGCAGATCGACGACAGCCTGGCCGAGATGGCTGCCGAGGAGGAAAGCGAGGGTGAGCGCCTTTTTCTCGCCGACGAGGCGATCGACTCGCAGCGGGAACAGCTAGGCGAGTTGCAGACGGTCATGGCAGCGGCGCGGGCGGCACTCGAGCAGGGTGAGCGGGCACTGCGCGACGAGCGCGAGCAGGTCAACGGCGCTGAACGGGAACTGCGTGAGGCCGAGTTTGCGCAACGCGAGTGCCGCAACAAGTTGCAGGAACTGTCCGGCAATCGGGTTCTGGCACAACAGCAACTCGAACGTATTGTCGGCGAACTGGCGCGCTGCGAGGAAAGCGCCTTGGCCATGCATCCCGAGGATCTGGAGCCCAGGTTGCAGGAAGCCCTGGACCACCGCGTTGCTCACGAACATGCGCTGGCGTATGCTCGCGACGCCCTGGAGAACGCGGCGAACGGTCTGCGTGCCCTCGACGAGCAGCGCTTGAAGGTCGAGCTGAGCCTTGAACCGTTGCGCAACCGGATTGGCGAACTGAAACTCAAGGAACAGGCCGCCACGCTCACCTTCGAGCAGTTCGCCTCGCAACTGGCGGCGGCCAATGCCGACGAACAGTCGCTGCAGGGTGAACTCGCCGGCGCACGCGTGGGCAGCCTGCAGAATGCGATTGCCGCGCTGCAGCGCTCGATTGAAGCGCTCGGTGCGGTCAATCTGGCGGCCCTCGATGAACTCGAAGCGGCGCGTGAACGCAAGGGTTATCTCGATAGCCAGTCGGAAGACCTGACGCAGGCGATGTCCACGCTGGAGAACGCGATTCGCCGCATTGACCGCGAAACGCGGGATCTGTTGCAGACCACTTACGACGCGGTCAACCGTAGTTTCGGCGAACTGTTTCCGACGCTCTTCGGCGGGGGCGAGGCCCGCTTGATCATGACCGGTGAAGAGATTCTCGATGCCGGTCTGCAGGTCATGGCGCAGCCACCGGGCAAGAAGAACTCGACGATTCACCTGCTTTCCGGCGGTGAGAAGGCGTTGACCGCCATTGCGCTGGTATTCTCGATGTTTCAGCTCAATCCGGCACCGTTCTGCCTGCTTGACGAGGTCGATGCGCCACTGGACGATACCAATACCGAACGGTTCTGCGCGATGGTGCGACGCATGTCGGCGAATACGCAGTTCCTGTTCATCAGCCATAACAAGATCACGATGGAGATGGCGCAACAGCTCGTCGGGGTGACCATGCAGGAATCCGGCGTCTCGCGCATCGTCGAAGTCGATATGGAAGAAGCGCTGCGCATGCGCGAGCAACTCGTTTAGGAATGGAAATGACCGACTTGCAGATGGGTTTGATCGGCCTCGGTGGTGCCGGCGTGATTGGCGTGCTGGCCTACAACAAGTGGCAGGAACACAAGCACCGCAAACTGGCGCAGGAGTTGTTGAGCGCCCGCCAGGCCGATGTCCTCCTCGACGAGGTGTTGCCGGAGGAGAGGCTGGTGGAACCGGCAGAAGCAGCACCCGTCGCGGCGGGTGATGTCGCCGCGCCGCCCGCCGTGGCCGCGGCGACGGCGGCTCGCTCCGCGCCGGAGCGTGTCGAACCGCTGTTGCGGCGGGAGAACGTGCTGGATGACGCCGGGCAGGATGTCCGAGTGACCTCGGGGGGGAGCAGCGCGTCCCCGCCACGCCCACCGGCAGCAGCGCCGGAGATGCCGCCGGTTGCGCGCCCCGACGAACTGCGGTCGCCGGTCAGGGAGGCCGCCGCGCCGCTCTACCTGTTGTCGCCAACGATCGATTACATTGCCGCGATCGAGGTTTCCGAGCCGGCCGCCGCCTATCAGATCCTGGAAGCGCAGCGTGCTTCGCTGGCGCGCCTGGGAAAACCCGTTATCTGGATCGGCTACAGCGAACAGTCGCGCGAATGGGAAGCGATTGTCGAAGACAGCGACAACGCGTACCGTCATATTCGTGTCGGGCTGCAACTGGTCAACCGCCAGGGTCCGGTTCGCGACGGTGACCTGTCGATCTTTCACCTCGCGATGCAGGATCTGGCGACCGAATTGATGGGAGTCGCCGACTTGCCGCTGCGCGAACCGGCTTTGCAGATGGCGGCGCAACTTGACGAGTTCTGCGCCGGTGTGGACATTCAGATCGGCGTCAACGTGATCAGCCAGGGACAGGTCTTTCCGGGTACCAAGGTGCGCGCGCTGGCCGAGTCAGCCGGCATGGTGATCGACCCGGAAGGGCGCTTTGCCCGTTGTGACGACGACGGCAACGTGCTGTACGTCCTGGCCAACCAGGAAACGCAGGGATTCTCGGCCGAGTCGATGCGCACCCTGACGACACACGGCATGACTTTTCTGCTCGACGTGCCGCGGGTTGCCGGTGGCGATCGCGTGTTGACCCAGATGGTCGAGTTGGCGCGGCGGTTCGCCGATGCGCTGCATGGTGCATTGGTGGACGATAACCGGCGTCCGCTGTCGGAGAGTGCGATCGAACCGATCCGGCGTCAGATCGTGCAATACCAGGCGGCGATGGCCGCGCGTCAATTGCCGGCCGGTGGGGCACTGGCGCTGCGGCTGTTCTCCTGACGGCAGGATATTCGGTGATCAGCGTCAGCGAGCGCATCCGGACTTTGCGTGCGGAGATTGAACGACACAATCGGCAGTACTACGTCCTTGACGCGCCACTGATCAGCGACGCCGAGTTTGACCTGTTGTTCCGCGAACTACAGGCGCTGGAAGCCGAGCACCCGCAACTGCTGAGTTCTGATTCGCCAACGCAGAGGGTTGGCGCCGCGCCGCTGTCGGAGTTCGCGACGGTAGCGCATGCCACACCGATGTTGTCCCTCAACAATGCTTTTGCCGACGCAGAAGTCGCGGCTTTCGATCGTCGCGTCCGTGATGGCCTGGCGGCGATCGGTGAGGTCGACTATGCGGCCGAACCCAAGTTCGACGGGCTGGCCATCAGTCTGAATTACGAACAGGGGGTCCTGGTGCGCGGCGCGACACGCGGCGACGGTACTACGGGCGAGGACGTCACCGCCAATCTGCGCACCGTGCGCAGTATTCCGCTGCACTTGCAGGGCAGCGGCTGGCCGGCAGTACTCGAGGTGCGCGGCGAGGTGCTGATGTGGCGCAGCGATTTCGAGCGCATGAATGCGCGCCAGCGCGAGTATGGCGAGAAGGAGTTCGTCAATCCGCGCAATGCCGCGGCCGGCAGCCTGCGCCAACTCGACCCGCGCATCACCGCCCGGCGGCCACTGCGCTTTTTTGCTTACGGCGTTGGCGCCGGCGCTCCCACCGGCCTGCCGGCGACGCATTCGGTCTTGCTCGACCGGCTTGCCGAATGGGGTTTTCCGGTAGCGCAGGAGCGGCGTCGGGTGACCGGGCTGGCTGGCCTGATCGCCTACTACGTCGAGATGGCCCGGCGGCGCGAGACACTGCCCTACGCCATCGACGGCGTGGTCTACAAGGTCGACGATCTGGCCGCGCAGGAACGCCTCGGCTTCGTTTCGCGTGCCCCGCGTTTTGCGATTGCGCACAAGTTTCCGGCCGAGGAAGCCGTCACCGAACTGCTCGACATCTCTATCCAGGTGGGTCGGACCGGTGCGTTGACGCCGGTAGCGCGGCTGGCGCCGGTTTTTGTCGGTGGCGTCACGGTGACCAACGCCACCCTGCACAACGAGGACGAGGTGTTGCGCAAGGACTTGTGCATTGGCGATACGGTTGTCGTTCGCCGGGCCGGCGATGTGATCCCGGAGGTCGTTCGCGTTTTGCCTGAAAGGCGGCCTGCCGCCGGGCGGCGATTCGTCATGCCGCAAACCTGCCCGGTCTGTGGTTCGCAGGTGGTTCGCAACCCGGACGAGGCGGTGGCCCGCTGCAGCGGTGGCCTCTACTGTCCGGCGCAGCGCAAGCAGGCACTGCTGCACTTCGCCTCGCGACGGGCACTGGACATCGAAGGGCTGGGTGACAAGCTCGTCGAGCAACTCGTTGACAGCGACATCGTGCGCACCCCGGCCGACCTCTACCGGCTGGGGCTGCTGGCACTGGCCAATCTCGAGCGGATGGCCGAGAAGTCGGCCGGCAATCTGCTGGCGTCAATCGAACGGAGCAAGCAGACGACGCTGGCGCGGTTCATTTACGCTCTGGGGATTCGCAACGTCGGAGAAGCCACTGCCCGCGATCTGGCGCGTCATTTTGGCAGCCTCGACCGCCTGCTGGCTGCCGACGAAGGGCAGTTGCTGCAGGTGCCGGATGTGGGCCCGATCGTCGCGCAATGTCTTCGACAGTTCTTTGACGAGCCGCATAACCTCGAGGTCATCGAGCAATTACGCGCGGCCGGCGTGGCATGGCACGACGGCGAGCCGTCGGCGCAGACCGTCAGTGCGGTTGCCGGCAAGGTTTTCGTATTGACCGGCACGCTCCCTTCTCTGACTCGCGATGCCGCCAAGGCCATGCTCGAAGCTGCCGGCGGCAAGGTGACTGGTTCCGTGTCGAAGAAGACCGATTTCGTCGTCGCCGGTGCCGAGGCCGGCAGCAAGCTCGAAAAGGCTCGACTTCTCGGGGTCAAGGTCATCGACGAAGAGCAGCTTCTTGCAATATTGGCCGGGCCAGCCGCGCCTTGAACCCGCTGGAACCTGCGATCCGGAGAATGCATGATTGACCCGCAACAGGCCATGGCCATCCTCGCGGCGGCCGATATCATTCACGCGGCGGACGCGGTCGCCGCCGCGGTTGGCCGTGTCGCATGCGAGATCAGTGAAAGACTGCGTGACAGCAATCCGGTGCTGCTGTGCGTGTTGAACGGCGGCGTGCCTTTTGCCGGCCAGTTGATGACGCTGTTGACCTTCCCGCTGGACTTCGACTATCTGCACGTTACCCGTTACGGGCAGTCCAGCAGCGGTGGCGCGTTGTTCTGGCGTGTCGAACCGTCGATCGCGCTGAGCGGGAGAACGGTCCTGGTGGTTGACGACATCCTTGATGAAGGCGTGACGCTGCTGGCGATTCGTGAACGCGTGTTCCAAATGGGTGCCCGGGCCTGCTTCACGGCGGTGGTAGCCGACAAGCTGACCGGCAGGCGGAAACCGCTGCGGGCCGATTTTGTCGCGCTGACGGTTCCCGATCGTTTCGTCTTCGGTTACGGCATGGATGTTCGCGGTGCCTGGCGCAACCTGCCGGCAATCTACGCCGTGCGGGAGGATTGAGAGATGCTGGCGATCATCGGCGGCAGTGGCCTGAGCCAGTTCGCCAGCCTTGAGGTGACGCAGCGCCAACTGGTGAGCACCCCATACGGCGAGCCGTCCGGGACGTTGACCTTTGGTCGGGTTTGCGGCCGACCGGTGGTTTTTCTGGCGCGTCATGGTGACGAACACACGATTCCGCCTCATCAGGTGAACTATCGTGCCAACATCTGGGCCTTGCGGGAGTGTGGCGCGGCCGCCATCGTCGCGGTGGCGGCGGTCGGCAGCATTCGTGCGGACCTCCGGCCTGGCGATCTGGTGATCCCGCACCAGATCATCGACTATACCTGGGCGCGTCAGTCGACCTTTCACGAAGGTCCGGATCGCGCCGTCAGGCACGTCGACTTCACCGAGCCCTACGATCCAGGCTTGCGCCGGAAACTCGGCGATGCGGCCGTGGCGATCGGCGTGGAGGTCAGCGATTCGGCGGTGTATGCGACCACACAGGGCCCGCGCCTGGAAACCGCCGCCGAGATCAACCGGCTGGAGCGCGACGGTTCCGACGTGGTGGGCATGACCGGCATGCCCGAGGCGGTGCTGGCGCGCGAGTTGGCCGTTCCCTATGCTGCGATCAATGTCGTTGCCAACTACGCGGCAGGGCGGGGCGACAGTCGCACGGGTATCAGTATGGAAGCCATTCATGAGGTGCTGGAGGAGGCGATGCAGCAGGTGCAGGCGATCATTGAAACGATGTTGACGGCTGTTGACTGATGAATAGACCCGTCTTGAGAATGGGCGACGTGCGCCTATGGGAGAAGGCCCGGCCGGTCACGAACTTCGATACGCCGGAACTGCGCGCGTTGATTACCGACATGACAGAAACCATGCACCACCTCGATGGTGCCGGACTGGCTGCACCGCAGATTGGTGTCGGTCTGCGGGTAGTGATTTTCGGAGTGGAAGGCAATCCGCGTTATCCGGATGCCGAGCAGGTCCCATGGACGGTGCTGATCAATCCCGTGCTGACGCCGCTGTCGTCAGCGGTCGACGAGGGCTGGGAAGGCTGCCTCTCGGTACCCGGTTTGCGTGGCTGGGTGCCGCGCTGGCGCAGCCTGCGCTACACCGGCTTTGACGCCGGCGGCCAGCCGATAGACCGTGCCGTCGAGGGTTTTCACGCGCGCGTGGTACAGCATGAATGCGACCACCTCGACGGCGTTCTCTATCCGATGCGTATCCGGGACTTCACGCGTTTCGGTTTTGCCGACGAGCTGTTTCCCCGCGGTGGCGCCGGTGTGGCCGAGTAGCCCGGAGCGAGGTCAGCGACGGCGGCATGCGCCGACATGGCCGCCGCGGGCTGCAGTGTGGCGGATCGGGCGAGTCATTGATCTCTGGCGGGGACAACAGCCTTGACACCGCCGTATCGGATTCTCTTCGTGTGCATGGGTAACATCTGTCGTTCGCCGATCGCCGAAGCGGTGACCCGGAGCATGGCGCAGCGTCAGGGCCTGGCGACGATGCTCGACCTCGACTCAGCCGGTACGCACGGCCATTACCATGCCGGTGAGGCACCGGATCTGCGCGCGCGACGTGTCGCCGCCCGGCGGGGATACGATCTGTCCAGACTGCGCGCGCGCCTGGTCATTGCGGCCGATTTCAATCGTTTCGACCGTATCCTCGCAATGGACGAGGCCAATCTGGCGGCATTGCAGCGTCTCTGCCCGGAGGACAGTCGGTCGAAACTGGGCCTGTTTCTCGATTACGCCAGCGGACTCGGAATCTCCGAGATTCCGGATCCCTACTACGGTGCCGAATCGGGATTCGAACGCGTCGTCGATCTCTGCGAGTTGGCGGCAAAAGGGCTGCTCGCCGAGTTTGCGCGTGGACGGCTTGCCCGGTAACGGATCGCCACGACCCGAACGGTGAGCATTTCCCTCTTCAGTCGGTCAACGCAACAGGTTCTCAAGCATCCGGCCGCCTTTGCCCTGCAAACACTGAAGAGTTTCAGTGACAATCAGGGGCTGCTGCTCGCCGCGGCGATTGCCTACTACGCCTTGCTGTCGGTCGTTCCTTTGCTGATCCTCTCGGTGATTGCACTCTCTCACCTGGTTGAGCAGGCAGAATTGCTGGCTACCCTTGGGCACTACCTGGAGTGGCTGGTTCCGAGCCAGTCGAAAGCATTTCTCAATGAAGTTTCGGCGTTTCTCGAAAACCGTGCGGCGATCGGTGCCGTACTGTTGCTGACGATGCTGTTCTTCAGTTCGCTCGCTTTCTCGGTACTGGAGAAGGCGATGGCGGTGATCTTTGCACACCGGGAGCGCGTTGAAAAACGGCACTTCCTGACGTCGGCCCTGCTGCCCTACTGCTTCGTGTTGTTCCTGGGGGTCGCCTTGCTTGGCGTGACCGTCATGTCCATTGCGCTGCAGGCGATCGCCCAGGAGAGCCTGCATTTCCTGGGCAGGGACTGGTCTCTTGGCGGTTTTTCCGGAGAACTGCTCTATCTGCTTGGCCTGAGTGCCGAAGTCTTCATTCTCACCGCGATCTATCTGATCATGCCGGTCGGGCGTTTACGGCTGCGTCACGCCTTGTTCGGGGGCGTCACGGCAACCTGCATCTGGGAGGTGATTCGCCACATCCTGATCTGGTTCTTTACCACGCTGTCGAAGGCGAGTGTTGTTTATGGACCACTGGCGACGGCCGTGGTGGCACTGTTCAGCATGGAGATTGCTGCCACGGTACTGCTCCTCGGAGCACAGGTCATCTCCGAATACGAACGACTGGCCAAGGCATGAGCGATTCCACAGGCGCGTGCGCAGCCGATCGTGTTCTTTCGGCAACGCTGCGAAACCCCGGTCGCGGCGGCTGATCCGGGGCCACGGGCGGCGCGCGGCTCCGTGGCCCCGCGCAGGCAACCCGCAGCGGCAACCCTGGATCGCTTCCGTTCGGAACGCTTGAGGTTGTCACGCTGCCGGGTCCGGCGGAGGTCCGGCACGCTGCGCCTCGGCGCGTGCAAGGGCTTCGGTGTAATTCCAGGGCATCCAGGCCGCCGGATCGAGCGCCACCTTGGCCGCGTGGCGCAGCAGGGAAACGAGGTATTGAAACGGCTCGATCTTGGGGAGTTCGGCCGTGTGGATCAGGGTCATGAGCAGATCGCCGTGCCGTTACGTCGCATGCGGCACAGCAATATGCGGCGATCGCGGATAATCGGCCGCCCCATTTGTTATGCGCCGCGATAAATCGCGAGAATCTGGCATGTTTTGTCCCACGATTAATGCTGTTAGTGGATGCTCTGACGCGGGCGCAACTAATCTACACTGTCGGTGGCGGCATCGGTCTGTTTTCAACAGGCGGGCTACCTGCCGACGGGCAACCGGCAAATTTCGAACAGCATGGAGTAGGCAATGAAGAATCTGGTTCTGGCGCTGTTGTTGGCGATGCCGGCCGTGGTGCCTGCGATTGCCGAGCCTTCTTTACCTCGCGCTACGGGCATCGGGATCAAGGATTACCCCTGGCAGGCGCTGGCGGGTGAGAAGAACGAAGCGCTGGAGCGCAAGGGCAGCAGAAAGCGCGGTGCGGTCCTCTACGCGCTGTGCCGCAGTTGCCACCTGCCGTCGGCGGGTGGCCGTTCCGACGGCAGCATCCCTCAGATTGCGGGCCAGCACAGCAGCGTGCTGATCAAACAGATGGCCGACATCCGCTCCGGTTTGCGGGACAACCCGACGATGTACCCGTTTGCGGCGGCACTGACCGATCCGCAGGATCTGGCCGATCTCGCTGCCTATCTCGAAGGGTTGTGCATCCCCGTCGAACATGGACAGTACGATGCTCCAGACGCCGCTCAGCAAGTGGCGATCGGTAGAGAGCTTTACGAAAAGGAGTGCTGGGCATGCCACGGGCTCAGCGGGGAAGGCTCCAGGCACAAGCGCTATCCGGTGATCGCAGGGCAGCACTATGCATACCTGCTGCATCAGATGACCCAGATCCGCGACGGCAAACGCCGCAACGCCGATCCCGAAATGGTCAGGATCATCAGCAAGTACAACGACGATCAACTACTCGCGATTTCGGCTTACCAGTCGAGCCTGGTGCTGCCCGGAAAAACGTGCAGGGCCAGGGCGCCGGCCATGCAGTAGACGCGCGGTTTTCGGTGTCACGATGGTCAATCAGAGGCCTGCTTCCTGTGGTGACGGGCGGCTCGATCACCTTGAGGGAACCCTGACTCCCATCTTTCAGCAGTTGATCGCCTCGCTGATAGAACCGGCACCGATGGCGACGATAACCCTGGTCACTTCGCCCCCTTGTCGCGACGGCGATGCAGGGCTGGCGCTCAGGATTTCAGCGAAGACATGTCGATCACAAAGCGATACTTCACGTCACTCTTCAGCATGCGCTGGTAGGCGGCATCGATGTCTTGAATATTGATGACATCGACATCCGAAATTGAGTTTCAGTGTGGGCAGATAGGGATTGACATCATGTACGCAAGGCACCGTGTCGATAACCAGATCGAAACGGCCTTTGACGGTTGCCATCTGTGCTTCATCGGTGGAGAGCACGATATGGTCGGCCTCCAGCCGGCGTGCATCCTGTTCCTTGCCTGGCGAACGGGTGAATAACGTGACCTCGGCGCCAAGGGCTCTGGCCAGTTTGAACCCCATATGACCCAGACCGCCCAGGCCGGTAATCGCGACTTTGCTGCCCTTGCCGACCTTCCAATACCGCAACGGCGACCACATGGTGATTCCGGCGCACAGCAGCGGTGCAGCACCAGCCAGGTCCAAACCATCCGGAACCTTGACGACGAACTTCTCGGAGGCCACGATCTTCTCCGAGTAGCCGCCGTAGGTGGGTCGCTGGTCATGGCGGTCGTGCGAGGCGTACGTGAGGGTATGGCCGGCTTCGCAGTATTGTTCCAGCCCTTGCTTGCAGGGGTCGCATTGCCGGCAGGATTTCGTTTCTCCGGCTCTGATTGGCAAATAGTCGGGCGTGTGTTGCTCGGTTGCCTGTCGTTGTGGCATGCCCCGCCCCGATGCCGTCAATGTAGTGTTTCTGGATGCATTTCAAAAGCAGGTAGAATTTGCATGAGCTTTAAGCACTTCCGGAGAGATCATCGTCTGTCGGACTGGACTTGCAGCAGATGCAGCAGATGTAGGAGCCGTTTCAATTTCCTTGCCGGACTGGCTGGCTGGACATGTACCGTTTGGGATTGCCAGAGATGCTTATGGACGTAACGACACCCATGAAGAGGTTGGGGCTGGCAAGCCGGCTGGTGTTTCTGATATTCATGAGTGGCCTATTCGCCGGATTTCTGCTCATTCCAGCAACAGGCGGAGCGGCCGATTCTGCGCGAATTGCCCTGAGCAGCGCCGAGCGCGCCTGGCTGACGGCCCATCCGGACCTGACGTTCTGCTATACCGATGCCTTCCCGCCTGGCCTCTATCTGGACAAGAATCGGCAGCCCGTGGGCTATGTTCCTGACCTTTTCAGGCTGCTCGGTGAGCGTCTCGGGACTTCGGTCAGGATAAGGGTTCTCCCGTGGCACCAGGCGGTCGCCGAGGCCAAGGCGCGGCGTTGCGCAGGCCTGGCGATGGTCAGAAAGCTCGATGTCTGGCGGGAGGATTTTCTTTTCAGCGACAAGGTCGGGTCCAACTACCTGTTCATCTACGCGCGCAGCGACCAGGCAGCTCCGGCGCACCAGTTGAGCGCGTTGCACGGCAAGAGGGTCGCCTACCTGAAGGGCGAAGCGATGTCGCAGGACCTGCTGGCCAAACATTCCCAGATATCAGGGCGGCCCCACGACCAGGTCGAGGGGGCCATCGCGGCCTTGATGAGCGGCCAGGTGGAGGCCATCATCGGCTCGATGGGCGTTGAACTCGAGCGTCGGAAAAGCAGCAATCTCGGCTACAAACTCACCGCCCAGATCATCGAAAGCAAGGCCGATACGGTGATTGCGGTACGCAAGGATTGGCCGGAACTGGTCGCTCTCCTGAACAAGGCACTCGGCGACCTGAGCGAAGCGCAGCAACTTGCCTTGTCCCGCCGCTGGTACGGCGACTTCACGATGGATGCGACGGCCAGGATCGGTCTGACCGATGCCGAAAAGTCCTGGCTGGCGCAGGGGCAAACGGTCAGGGTACGCATCAGCGACTGGCCACCCTACATGTTCACGAAGCCGATGCCTTCGGGTATCGCCATCGATTATCTCGATCTCATCGCCAGGCACTTGGGCTTCCGGGTCGAGTACGTTTCAGACACTAGCAGTTGGACGGCAGCTGTGGAGGACGTGCGGGGCAAACGCCAGCACTATGACCTGCTGTTGACGATGAGTCGCACGCCACGACGGGAACAGGAATTTGCGTTGACCGGCGACTACCTTACCTCGCCGTGGGTCGTCTTCGCCCGCAAAGGCAGCCCTTTCATCAGCGGTCCCGAAGGGCTTGCCGGAAAGACCGTGGCGGTGGAGAAGGGCTACGCGATCGCCGAAAGACTCCAGTCGGATTTTCCAGCGATCCGAATGCTCGAAGTCAACCGTTCGGCGGACGCCCTGCAAGCCGTAGCCACCGGTCAGGCGGACGCCTACGTGGGCAATCTGACCGTTGGCAGCTACCTGGTCAGGGAGCAGCAGCTCGACAACCTGATGGTGGTCGCCCCGACGCCTTTCGGAAACCATTCGAACGCCATGGCCGTGCGTAGCGACTGGCCTGAACTGGCTGCGCTGATTGACAAGGGATTCGCCGCCCTGAGCGCGGAAGAGCGAAACGCCATTGCCCGGAAATGGGGGAGCGTGGAGTTTGAGCCACCTGTAAACTACACACTGGTTTTATGGGTCGTCATGATCGGCGGTCTGATTCTCCTGGTCGTGCTCTACTGGAACTGGACGCTGCGCATCGAACGCACCCGGACGCAGCGCTATCTGGAGGAATCGATCCACGCCAAGCGTGTTGCCGAAGCGGCGAGCGGCGCCGCCGAAACTGCCAGGAATGCCGCCGTGGTCGCCAACCGTGCCAAGAGCACCTTCCTTGCCAACATGAGCCATGAGATCCGAACCCCAATGAATGGCATTCTGGGTATGGTTCACCTCCTGCGACGTGATGGCCTGACTCCGAAGCAACGGGAACGTCTCGACAAGATTGCCATGTCGACCCAGCACCTACTATCCGTGATCAACAACATTCTCGACATTTCAAAGATCGAGGCCGGCAAGTTGGATTTGGAGGAGGCGCCGTTAACCGTCGACCACCTGCTAAGCAATGTCAGTTCGATCCTTGCCGAGCGCGTCAGGGCCAAGAACATCCAGTTGACGATCAGTAGCGATCCCTTGCCGCCGCACTTGCTGGGCGACCCGACGCGATTGCAACAGGCGTTGCTGAACTACGCGAGCAACGCCGTCAAGTTTACGGACACCGGGTCCGTAAAGCTGCACATCAGCAAGCAGGAGGAGACCGCGGATGCGGTAACGGTACGCTTCGAGGTCAGGGATACCGGCATTGGCATTGCGCCCGATGCACTGCCCCGGCTCTTCAGCGCCTTCGAGCAGGCCGACAATTCGATGACCCGGAAGTATGGCGGCACCGGCCTGGGGCTGGCCATCACGCGGCGGCTCGCCGAACTGATGGGCGGTGCGGCCGGTGTCGAGAGCACGCCGGGGCGTGGCAGCACATTCTGGTTCACGGCCAGACTGCGGAAGGGCGCAGGGGTAACCATCGCCCAGGCGGCACCGGGCGAGGACGTCGAGGCGCTTCTCCAGCAACGCCTCGCTGGACGCCGTACCCTGGTCGTCGACGACGAGTTCTTGAACAGGGAAATCGCCAGGACATTGCTGGAGGATATCGGTCTCCTGGTCGATACCGCCGAGGATGGCGAGAATGCGGTGGTCATGGCCAGGCAAACCGCCTATGCAGCGATCCTCATGGATATACAGATGCCGAACGCAAACGGGCTGGAAGCGACGCAGCAGATACGCGACCTACCCGCACACCGGCAAACGCCGATCATTGCCATGACCGCAAATGCTTTTGCCGAGGACAAGACCCGCTGCCTTGCGGCAGGAATGAATGACGTACTGGTCAAGCCCTTTGAACCCGTCATGCTCTTTGAAACCCTGCTGAAATGGCTGCCGCAGCCTTCTCTCCAGCCGACGATTTGAACTTGCTGATCCACAGGAGGGTCAATGCGCTTCATCCACTGCGCTGATATCCATCTCGACAGTCCGCTGCGCGGCCTCGAACTGTATGACGGAGCGCCGGCCGAAGCGATGCGGGACGCCACCCGCAGGGCCTTCGCCAATATCGTCGATCTGGCCGTCGAGCACGCGGTGGCCTTCGTCATCATCGCCGGTGACGTCTTCGATGGCGACTGGCCCGACTTCAATACCGGACTGTACTTCGCCGCCCAATTGCGGCGACTGGCAGACGCGGAAATCAAGGTCTTCCTGAGCTACGGCAACCACGACGCGCTCAGCAAGTTGACCAAATCGGTGCCCTTGCCGGAAACGGTCAGCGTATTCCCCGCCAATCACCCGACCACCGTCGTCGATGAGCGACTCGGTATCGCCATCCACGGTCAGAGCTTCGCGACCGAGGCAGTGACGTTGGACCTCGCGGCGGGCTACCCGCCGCCACGTGGCGGATTATTGAATGTGGGCGTGCTGCATACCGCGCTCGCGGGGCGCGTCGGGCACCAGCCCTACGCGCCGACGACCGTCGATCGACTGAACGGCAAGGGTTACGACTATTGGGCACTCGGTCATGTCCATACACGTGAAATTGTTCAGCAAGTCCCCTGGATCGTTTTTCCGGGAAACACCCAGGGAAGGCACGCCCGCGAAACCGGCCCCAAAGGCTGCATGCTGGTCGACGCCGAGCCGGCGTTCGGCATTCGCGCGGTCGAGTTCGTGGCCACCGACGTCGCGCGCTGGCAACACCTCAGCATCGACATCGCGGATCTTGCCACCGAGGACGACCTGCACGCGACCGTGCAATCCGCCGTGCGAGCTGCGCAAGCGGTAGCCGAGGAACGGATCCTTGCCCTGCGCCTGACGCTTGGCGGTCGGGGCCCCTTGCATGGCCGGCTGGTTGCCGGTCGGGAGTCGCTGCGGGCACAACTTGCCGCCTCGGTCGGTGAAGCGTCGGCGGGCCTGGCCTGGCTGGAGAAAGTACGTCTCAAGGTCAGTGCGCCGCTCGATCTCGCCCGGCTCGCAAGGCGTGACGATCCCATTGGCTTGCTGATTCGATCACTCGACGCACTGGCGGCCGATCCCGATGCGCTGCAGAGTCTGGCCGACGGCGTGTTGGCCGATCTGGGTCAGAAGCTGCCAGCCGAACTGCGCGGAGGCCACGGCGTCTGGGCACTGGATTCCAGGGAGGCGCTGTCCGACGCTCTCGCCAGCGCCAGAGAACGCCTGCTGGCCACGATTTCCGCCGAGGACGGCGCGTGAAGATCGATCAGCTCGACCTCAAGGCGTACGGCCACTTCACCGGTCAACGCCTCGATTTCCGCGGCAGTGCCAGGCTGCATATCATTTGCGGGCCAAACGAGGCCGGCAAGACTACCCTTTGGCGGGCGATCAACGGTGCCCTCTTCGGGGTTCCCGAACAGACCCGTGACGGCCACCGGCATGGCAAGCCAAAGCTGCGGGTAGGGGTGGTGCTCACGTCTTCCGCTGGTGAACAACTGGCCGTCATGCGCCGCAAGGGCCGCGTCAATACCCTGCTCAGCTACAACCCGGCAAGTGGCGACGAGTTGTCGGAGACCGTCCCGGAGGAACGCCTGCGCGAATGGCTGGGTGGCCTCAGCCAGGGGCTCTTTCTGGCGATGTTCAGCCTCGATCACGAAGCCCTGGTGCACGGTGGCGAAGCGCTGGCGCAAGGCAAGGGGGATGCCGGCGAAAGCCTCTTCGAGGCCGGCGCTGGCCTCGGCTCGATCCGTGCCCTGCGGGCAAGGCTCGACCGTGAAGCCGAAACCTTGTTCAAGCCGCGCGCGTCCACCTCGGTCATCTACCGCACGCTGTCGCAATACGAAGAGTCTCGCAAGCAGGCGAAGGACGCTGCTGTGCGTCCGGCCGAGTGGAATTCCAGAAAGGCTGCACTGGCAACGGCGGATAGCGAATACGCTGCAGCCAGGGTCGAGCAGGCGCGCCTGCTCAAGGAAGCTCGCCGACTGGAGCGGCTGGCGGCGATTCTCCCGGATGTGGCCGCTCTCGAACTGGCGCAGCAGCGCCTGGCTGAACGGGCCGGTGTGCCTATGCTTCCACCTTCTGCTTCTGCCGAGCGGGTGGCGGCGGTCACCAAGCAGAACGCCGGCATTGAAGCCGAGCGGGTGGCTTCGCAACGTTGGCGGCAGCACCAGGCTGAACTCGAGGCGATCGAGATCAACGACGCCGTGCTGGCCGATGCGGAATCCGTCGAGGCGCTCCAGCACGCGACCGGCACCTACCGTGAGGCGAGCATGCAGCTCGCCAAGGCAGCATTCGGCATCGAAAGGGCGCGCGGCGAGTTTGCTGCCATCCTCAGGCAGATCGCCGGTGAACAGTGGCCAGAACAGCCGTTGCAATGGCTTCCGGATCCGACCGGTGTGGCGAGGATTCGGGCCCTGATCACTGCCGGTGCGATGCTCAAGGCGACTCACCGGGCATGCCTCAAGACTTTCGGCGAGAAGCAGTTCGAGTTGCAGCAGCTCGACGCGGAAATCCTCGGCCTTGGGAGCGAAGATTGCTCGGGAGATCTGGGGGCCTTTCTCGACTCGATCGCCGATCGTGGCGATCCCGAAGCTGGGGCGCAACAACTCGAAGACGAAGCGACGGCGGCAGAAGTGCAGCTCAACAGCGAAGCCGGAGTCCTGAAAATGGCCTCCGCCGAGGCGGTGGCAAAAACCACGATTCCGCTCGAAGCGGAAGTCCAGTCGCTCAAGTCGGAGGACGAAGAGCTGCGTCGTCGGACGCGCTCGATTCGGGAGGCGATGGAAAAGATCGAGAACGATCTTGCCGCCTTGCGGGGTGAAATCAAGGGCCTGGAGATCCGTGGCGAGGTGCCGACCAAGGCCGCGCTGGCGCTTGAGCGAGAGAAGCGGGACCTGCTCTGGCTGGGCATTCGCCGCCACTTCATGCCAATGGCGGGTGAATCGCAGGCAGCGGAGCCACCGCCGTCGAGCGAACCCTACGAACACGCCGTGACTCGTGCCGATACTACCGCCGACGGCCTCTTTGCCGATGCCGAGCGCGTGACCCGCTACGCCGAATTTCGTGTCCGCGAAACCCAGATGCAGAGCACACTCGATCTGGAACAAGGCCGGGCGGCGACGGTCGGCAAGGACCGGGCGGATCTCGAACGGCGCTGGAGTGAGCTGATCGGTGTGCATGGCTGGCCTCCCCTGAAGCTCGGCGAAGGGGCGCCATGGATCGCCAGGCGCGAAGCCTTTCTGCAGCGCCGCAATGCCTGGCAGGCCACGCGGCAGGAGGCAGAGCAAAGGCGTCGGCGTGCGCGTGAGATCCGTAGCCGACTCAGCGAAATTTTTGGCCTGATGAAGCGGCCGGTCCCGGCACCCAGCGAGCGGCTTTCGGAAACGCTGGCACGCGCCCGTGCCATCGCCAGGCAGCACGCCGACCATCTGACCCAGCGACAACTCAAGACGACCGCCAGGGCAAAGGCGGCTGCCGCGGTCCAGCATGCCGGGGCCGCTGAAATTGCCAGCCGCAGGCAACTGGACGAGTGGATGAAGCAATGGGGCGAAGCCATGCTGGCGATTCGTCTGGCCAGCGAGGCCAGCGAGGAAGAAGCGGACGCTCGACTCGAACAGCTTGCTGCGCTGGCCTTGGCGCGTGCCGCGCTGGACCAGGCGGAGAACGAGCAGCGTAACGCCGGTATCCAGATTGACGACTACGAATCCCGACTCACCAGGACCTGGCTGCGCGTCCGTCATCAGCCGATTCCCGAAGACGGACGAACCCACGATGTCCTGGCCGGCGAGTTGTACCGCGAACTGGGGGCGGCCCGTTTGCAGCAGGACAGGAAAAACACGCTCACGCAACAGCTCGCCGATGCCCAGCAGGCTGTGGCCGCAGCTCGCCAGTCTGCGCAGGATGCCGCCGCGATCATCGACAGGCTCCTGCAGCAGGCGGACTGCCGGACGCTCGAAGATCTTGAACTGGTCGAAGGCGAGAGCGCCCTGCGCGCCGCCCTGGTGACGGAAGTGCGGGAAATCGAAGCCCGGCTGGTGAAGTCAGCGGGTTTGTCGCTGGCTGAAGCGCTCAGGCAGGCGCGTGGCCAGGATCCGGATGCGATTGCCGAGGCCCTCGACTACAACATGCGGGAACAGGAACGAAGTGCCGCAACGGTACAGCACCACCACGAAGTGTACCTGGACGCCAGGCAGGCGTTCGAAAAGATGGACGGTTCCGCCGTGGCTGCCGATGCGCAGCAGAAAGCCGCGCAGTACGCCGCCCGGATCAGTGAACTCGGGGCCGACTATGCCGCGACGCGGATTGCTTCGGCGGTGATTGCCCAGGTCATCGATGCCTACCAGAAACGGAACCAGGGGCCGCTCGTCGAGCAAGCTTCGCGGCGATTTGCGGTGATCACGGCCGGCCGTTATCGTGGCGTGGTCGTCGATTACGACGACGAGCGGCAGATCCTCAAAGCCGTTCGCGCCGATGGCGAGCGTCTGACGATGGATCAACTGAGCACCGGGCGCCGCGATCAGCTCTTTCTCGCCTTGCGGCTGGCCGCCATCGAAGGGCACCTTGAAAACGGCGAGCCCTTGCCGGTGATCGTTGATGACATCCTGATCCAGTTCGACGACGAGGCCGCGGCGGCGACCTTCCAGGTCCTGGCTGATCTCTCCCTGCGTACGCAGGTGCTGTTCCTGACGCACCACGAGCACTTGCTCGACGTGGCGCGGGCGGCCATTGGTGACGACGCGTATCGGGTACAACGCCTGTCGCCGTGATCCGGCAGGAATATGCCGCGAGGCGGTTGAGCGGCAAAGATGGCGGAACTGGTGGTCTGTGCTCGACAAGGATGCCCCGCCGGTCTGTTAGACTAGCTCCCCGCACTCCAGCCGCTCTGGCCGAGACAGGATTCGCAAGCCGCGGACGGGGTATTATCGTCAATAGCCGTGCCAAGCCAGATGAGCAGACGACCCCGCACCAAGACCCGAACCCTTGCCAGCGCGCCGCCAGAGCCATTAGAGCAGGCGCCGAACCGCAAACGCTTGCGGGTCGTGGCGCTTTTTTGGGGCGTGCTGGTCGCTGCCCTAGTGGCTGTGCTGGCGAACGCTTTCAAGGGTACTCCGGGCAGCGACACGTCGCCGCTGCCGGTGGCCGGGACACCCACCGCGCAGCCGGCGGCCGTCGCGGCCACGCACGTCGGTAGTGCGACCTGCAAAGCCTGTCACGAAAGCGAGTTCATCGCGTGGTCGGGTTCGCATCACCAATTGGCCATGCAGGACGCCAGCAGCGCCACGGTGCTCGGTGATTTTGCCAACGCCAGGTTCAAGCAGAACGGCGTCGAGTCGACCTTTTTCAAGCGCGGCGAGCAGTTCATGGTGCGCACCGATGGTCCGGATGGCAAGTTGGCCGACTACGAAGTGCGTTACACCTTCGGTGTCTATCCGCTGCAGCAGTATCTGATTCCCTTCGCCGGCGGGCGTTATCAGGTGCTGCCGCTGGCCTGGGACACGCGGCCGCAAAGCGCCGGCGGCCAGCGCTGGTTCCATCTCTACCCAAAGCAGAAGGTCGACCACCAGGATCCGCTACACTGGACCGGGGTGTACCACAACTGGGCCCTGCAGTGTGCGGAGTGCCATTCGACCAACCTCCGCAAGGGCTACGGCGCGGCCAGCGATAGCTATCAGACCCGCTACAGTGAAATCAACGTCGCCTGTGAAGCCTGCCATGGGCCGGCTTCCAGGCACCTCGACTGGGCCAGGCAGAGCAAAGCACCCTACGCGATAGGGGACGACAAAGGCTTGCCGACGTTGAAGAGTCGCTGGAACGAAGCCTGGAAGTTTCCCGCGGACGGTGCCAGGGTGGCGGTGCGCGACCATCCTGCCGCGGTTGCCGGAATGAACAGTTGTGCGGCCTGCCACGCGCGTCGCTCGACGCTCCGTGAGGAGCGCGAGCCCGGCGCCGCGCTCGAAGACAGCCACCGCCTGGCCATGCTCACCGCCCCGAACTACCATCCCGACGGCCAGCAGCGTGAGGAAGTCTATGTCTGGGGTTCATTCCTGCAGAGCAGGATGTACCAGAATGGCGTGACCTGCATGGACTGCCATGAGCCACATGCGCAAAAGCTGCGGGCCGAAGGCAATGCGCTGTGTACGCGTTGCCACGCCGCCGCCGGGTTCGACACGCCGAAGCACCATCGGCATACCGTCGGTGATCAGGGCGCGCAGTGCGTCAACTGTCACATGCCCACGCAGAACTACATGGTCATTCACGCCCGGCAGGATCACAGTCTGCGCGTTCCTCGTCCGGATCTCTCGGTCATGCTCGGCAGTCCGAATGCCTGTAACCAGTGCCACATCGACAGGAATCCGCAATGGGCAGCCCGGGTGATGGATCAGTGGTACGGCAAGAGCTGGCGCGAGCGACCGGAGTATGGTTCCATCCTGCACGCCGGCGAGACGCAGGGTCTGCGCGCCTTGCCCGGTCTGCTCGATCTTGCCGCCCGTACGACGGCACCGGCGATCGTGCGGGCGACAGCGGCGACGCTGGCGCAGCCCTATGCCCATCCCGGTACCTTGCCGGCGGCGCGCGCACTGTTGCAGGACCCTGATCCATCAGTGCGGATTGCCGCCCTGGGTCTGGTGGCGGCCGTCGACCCGGTCAACCGCGTGCTGAGCGCCTCACCCCTGCTCAGTGACCGTGTCCTCGGGGTACGCATCGAGGCCGCTCGCGTTCTGGCCGACATTCCGGATAGCCAGATCCCCAGCGGCAGGCGGGCCGCACGCGCGACGGCGTTGCAGGCGTATGAAAGCGCCCTGGCGCTGGAGGCCGACTGGCCGTCCGGGCAGCTGAACCTTGGCAACCTGCGTTTGCGCCAGGGACGCACCGAGGAAGCGATCGCCGCTTTCGAACGCGCCCTCAAGCGGGATGCGCAATTTGCCGGCGCCTACGTCAACCTCGCCGATGCCTTGCGCCAGCTCGGGCGTGAGCAGGAATCCGAAAGGGTACTTCACCGTGGTCTGGCCGCCTTGCCACGCGATGCCGATCTGCATCATGCCCTCGCTTTGCTATTGACGCGTCGGGGTGACCAGGCCGCTGCTCTGAAAGAATTCGGCGAAGCGGCCCGGCTGGCTCCGGAAAACGCCCGTTACGCGTACGTGCTAGCGCTCGCCGTCGATTCTGCGGGCCAGCGCGAGCAGGCGATGGTGCTGCTGCGCCGTGCCGACAAACGTCACCCGGGCGACCCCGAAATCCTCGGCGCCTTGTTGTCGATGAGTCGCGAGTCGGGTGAACGCCAAGTCGCCCTGAGCTACGCGCAACAACTCGCCGGGATCTTGCCGGACAACGCCAATCTGCGTCGCCTGATTGCCGAACTGCAGGCGCAGTGAGGCCACCACGCCGCCGACGGCTGATCGTTGCGGGTGGTGGCCAGCGAGACTGCCACGCAGGTGGCCGCGTCGCTTATAGTGCACGGGTTTGCCGGGCAGCGCGGCCGGCGCGCTGCCGCGGGCGGCCGTATTCGGGTGTACAGGGAGGGTTCCATGCGTTCAGGGCAGGTGCTGTTGTTTTCGCTGTGGGTAAGTTGCGCGGCCTGGGCGGCGCCACCGGAGGCCGCGCCGGAGGTGCCGCAAACGCTCGAAGCCGCCGCAGAGCAGCGGGAACGGGCGGCGTCGATGCGTGCCGAGGCGGAGCGCCGTCATCAGGCCGATCAGGACCGTTGCTACACGAAGTTGCTGGTCAACGATTGCCTGGTTGCGGCCAAGAAGCGTTATACGGCGTCCATCATCGAGGCGCGCAAGCTCGATCAGCCGGCTCGTGACTTCGAACGGCAGGCGAAGCGGCAGGAAGTCGAAGCCAAGGAAACCCAACGCGCCGCCGATCAGCAGCAACGCGAGGCCAATCAGCAGGAGAGCGCCGAGCGCCACCGGACCGAGGAAGCCGCGAAGGCCAGCGCGCGCGAAAAGAAGCTCGCCGACAAGGCGAGAAAGGCTGAAGAGGGGCAGAAGAAAACGGCCGCCGAGCAGGCCAGGCGGCAGGCGAAACTGCAGAAGCGTGCCCAGCAGGACGCCGAGCGCGAGGCCAGGAAGGCTGCCCGCGAGGGCAGCAAGCCGGCTCCCGCCAACTGATCGCGTGTGTCAGGCGATGCCCTGGCTTGCCAGGTACTCTTCGTAGTTGCCCGGGTAGTTGACCACCTTGCCATCGAGGCGCACTTCGAGGACACGCGTGGCCAGCGACGAGACGAACTCGCGGTCGTGCGAAACGAAGACCAGCGTACCCTTGAACTTTTCGAGCGCGGTGTTGAGCGACTCGATCGATTCCATGTCCAGGTGGTTGGTGGGCTCGTCCATGACCAGCACGTTCGGCTTCATCAGCATCAGCTTGCCGAAGATCATGCGGCCCTGCTCGCCACCCGAGATCACCTTGACCGCCTTGCGCACCTCGTTGCCGGAGAACAGGAGGCGTCCGAGGGTGCCGCGGATCAGTGTCGCGAGGTCCTCGCCGTCGCTCGCGCTGCTGCGCGCGTAGCCGGCGATCCAGTCGGTGAGGTTGGTGTCGCTGCTGAAATCCTTGGCGTGATCCTGCGCATAATAGCCGCGGCGTGCCTTCTCCGCCCATTTGATGCTGCCGCGCTGGGGTTGCAGTTCGCCCATCAGCAGCTTCAACAAGGTCGTTTTGCCAACACCGTTTTCGCCGATGATCGCCAGGCGATCGCCACCATTGAGTGACAGGGTGAACCGGCTGAAGATCTTGCGGGAGCTGCCCGGATAAGCGAAGTCGAGGTTTTCGATCTCGACCGCCTGGCGATGCAGTTTCTCCTTGTCGTCGAATTCGAAGCGGATCCAGGGATACTGGCGTGACGACGGCTTGACGTCCTCCGGCTTCAGCTTTTCGATCAGCTTCTGGCGGGAAGTGGCCTGCTTGGCCTTCGACGCGTTGGCCGAAAAACGGCGAACGAAGTTCTGCAGTTCGGCGATCCGTTCCTTGGCTTTGGCGTTGGCGTTCTGCTGCCGCTCGCGGGCCATCGTCGAGGCTTCCATGAAGTCGTCGTAATTGCCCGGATAGATGGCGATCTTGCCGTAATCCAGGTCGGCCATGTGCGTGCACACCTGGTTGAGGAAGTGGCGATCGTGTGAAATGATGACCATCGTGCTGTTGCGCTCGTTGATCGCGTTTTCCAGCCAGCGGATGGTGGCGATGTCGAGGTTGTTGGTGGGTTCGTCGAGCAGCAGGATCTCGGGGTCGGCAAAGAGCGCCTGGATCAGGAGCACGCGCAGCTTCCAGCCCGGCGCGACGTCACTCATCGGGCCAAAGTGCTGCGCGGCGGGAATGCCCACGCCGAGCAGCAGTTCCCCGGCGCGCGCCTCGGCGGTATAGCCGCCGTATTCGGCATAGCGGGCTTCCAGATCAGCGGCGTGCAGGTAATCTTCCTCGGTCGCTTCCGGGTTGGCGTAGATGGCGTCCTTCTCCAGCATGCAGGCCCACATCTCCTCATGGCCCATCATCACCACGTCGATCACCCGTTGCTGTTCGAAGGCGAACTGGTCCTGGCGGAGGTAGGCCATGCGTTCGTGCACGTCCTTGGCGACGTTGCCGGCCGTGGGTTCGAGTTCGCCGGCGAGGATCTTCATGAAGGTCGACTTGCCGGCGCCGTTGGCGCCGATCAGTCCGTAGCGATAGCCTTCGCCAAATTTGACCGAAACGTTTTCAAAGAGGGGTTTGACCCCGAACTGCATGGTGATGTTATTGGCGACGAGCACGAAGAAACCTCGGTAAAATCATCAGGTTGCAAAAGGGCGCTATTGTACCTCAGGGAACGGTGATGTGCCTGCCGGCGCCCTTCGTTCTACTTCTGGGGGGGTTGCGCAGGCGGGGCGTTGGTCTGCGAAACGAAGGCAAAGGCTCCGGGCTCGGCAAACCATTGCAGATTGATGCCGTCGACAATGACGGTTACCGGTATCTCATGGGTCGTTCCGGCATACGACACGCTCGCCAGCGCAGCGAACTGCCGGTCGCCACCGCCGGTCACGCGCACGCGCATCACCTCGATGCCGCTGCCCTGGAATTCCGGGTTGCTGCGGAAATACTGTTGCATCGAAGCACGGGCGAGCTCCCCGACCTTCTCGGGGCCAGGGAAGCAGGCGGCGAGTGCGCAGGCGACAATCAGCATCGCGGTTCTCAGCAAGATGGTTTTGCCGTGCATGGCTTGTTCTCCCTTGGGGTGGTGGCGCCGGGTTTGCGATTCGAAGACCGGCTCGACGCTGATGCCGGGCAGTCAGCGTCGCCAATGGCAGCGCGTCGGGCGGTGACGCGGAACCACCGGCCGCAGCAGACATCGGCGATGGCTTGCCAGGCGCATCCACAGCCACAGCCACTGCGGTGATCGCCATGCCCGTCCTCAGCGATTGTCGAACGCCAGCTTGACCCCGAAGGCGAGCAGGGCAGCGCCCGCCGCACGCGTGGCCAGCTGGCGTACCCACGGCAGGCGTGACAGCTTGCGCGCCACGGCGTTGCCGACCAGTACCAGCGCCGCCTGATAGAGGAAACTGAGGAGGGTCACGTGCGCCATCATCACCCCGAGCGTCAGCGATGAGGCGTCGGCGCGGAGAAAGAGCGGAAAGAAGGCGACGAAAAAGAGTACGACCTTGGGGTTGGTGAGGCTGACCGCGAAAGCCTGCCGAAAATAGACCCAGCTACTTTTTCGGGATTCCGGCGCAGCACTGACATCAGGGATGGGTTTGCGCAGCAATTGCAGTCCCATCCAGGCCAGATAGGCCGCACCAAACCATTGCAGCCCCAGAAAAAGGGCAGGCTCGGCATGCATCAGCGCGGCCAGGCCGAGCACCGCTGCCACCATATAAACCATGTCACCCAGCAGGGTCCCCATGACTGCGCCCAGTCCCGCGGCGACACCGTTGCGCGCCGTGGCGTTGAGAATTGCCAGCGTGCCCGGGCCGGGAATCAGCTGGAAAACAAGAATCGCGCCGACAAAGCTCGCGTAGTTCTGGATGTCAAACATCGGTCGGTCTCCGGTCGGTGTTGCTCCCGGCGTCGGCTGCGGGTTCCAGCAAGGCATCCAGTTCTTCCCACAGGGGGTCACAAAGCCCTTCACGATAGGCGGCCCGCCTGAAATCGGCGTGCTCCTTGCGGTACACCTCCCAAAGACCACATCGCTGGTCGACAACGCAACTTCGCACGTTGGCCAGGCGATCGGCGGCCTTGACCACCAATGCCAGTTCCCCGGGGCCGGCAACCGTCGCCAGTCGGGCATAGGTGCCGGCCTTGCGCTCGGCCCGGTTGGCCCCCGGGGCGTCGGTCAGCAGACTGACGCATTCGCCTACCAGGTGTCCAAAGCGTCTGCGCACCTCGTCTTCGGTGACCGCGGTGTCCTCGACAACATCGTGCAGGTAGCCGACGATCTGCGCCTCGACGCCGTAGGGCGACAACAGTCCGACGACCGCATCGAGATGGAAGACATACGGTCGGGCACCATACATCTGGCTGCCGTGCGCAGTCACGGCGAAGGAGCGAGCATCATCGAGCATGTCTATGGCGTTTCATTGGGGTATCGAGCGGGCTGCTGGCCGGCGGCCGGCGCCGAGGGTGATGGCGCGGCCGTTGTCGGGGCATGAACCAGGGTTGCCTGTGGGGATGACGACGGATCCGGCAGCATGCTGGCCAGCAGTGCCCGCACTCCCTCCCACTGCTGCCGCCAGAAGCCACTCTGTGCGGTGGATTCGGCCAGCGGTCCGTGGCTCAGGCCGGATGGCGGCATCGCCCGCCCGCGATACTGGGTGCCGAAGAGTTGATCCCAGATCGGAAACAGGATCGCGAAATTACAGCCAAAGCGGTACTGTCGGCCTTCGGGAAGCTCGATCGCATGGTGCCAGCGATGGTAGCGCGGGCTGACCAGCAGCAGCTCGCCGAGGCGTCCGAACGACAGCCGGGCATTGACGTGCGAAAGGTTTTCGACGGTCTTCACGGCGATCAGCAGGATGATGAAATGGCCCGGCGGAACGCCGATCAGGAGCGCGATGACGGCGAACCAGAAGCCGCCGATGAGATCGTCGAGCAGATGATTGCGGCTGTCGGTCCACAGGGTCATCTGGCGTTGGCTGTGGTGGATGGCGTGCAGCGCCCACCACCAACGGAGCGTGTGCGAGAGGCGGTGGCGCCAGTATTCGGCGAAATCCAGGAGGATCAGATAGATCAGGAAGCTGAACAGGGGGCGTGCTTCCAGCTCCGGAAACAGGTCTTCCAGTTGCGGAGGAATGATGTCGTGAAAGCGCAGCCAGCCATCCACGGACACGAAGAGCGGTGCCAGCACGGCGAACACCAGGAGCGGGATGATTCCCAGCCGGTCCAGGAACGAATACAGTATGTCGACACGCACCGTCTTGCGGTCTGGCCAGACTTCGATCGGGCGCAGCGCCTCCAGTGGCCGCAACAGCAGGTAGGCGGCAGTGATCTGCAACACCCCGCAGAGGAAGAATTCAACGCCGTCGAAGGCCATTTCCAGATAGCTACCCAGCCCCAGGGTCAGCAGGACAGGCTCCAGCAGGTGCGCCAGCAGCCAGCCCTGCAGCGCGACGAACACTTCCAGGAAGGCGTTGCTCATGGTTGCGGCCGGCGGGTGGCAAAACAGAAGCCCCTGCTCTTGAGGCCGCTGATCAAGGCGTCGAGCATCGGCGCAAAGGGATCCTTGCGCGACCAGATCCCGAGGTGGGCCATCACGATGTCGCCATCCTTCAGGCGGTCGAGCGCGCGCTGCACGAGCAGCGCGTTCGGGTAGCTGTCGGAAGGCAACTCGTCGCCGAGGAAACCGGCCGGCGCCCAGCCGACATGCTGGTAGCCACAGGCCTGCGCCGCTGCCAGCGTGTTCGGGGTGGTGCGCCCACCCGGCGCGCGCCACAGGGGGTCGAGCCGATGTCCGGTGAGTTCCTGGAAACGGCTGCCCGGACGCTGCAATTCCTCGCACACGGCACGCGCGTCCAGCGTTTCGCTGCGGCCATCCTGCAACCGGTAGCGGACCCGCTCGCCGCTGTCGCTGCGAAAGCTGCCGTGCCTCCAGGTGTGGCTGCCGAAGGCGTGCCCTTCGGCGACGCGCGCGCGCCAGTACGGTGCCCAACTGGCGTCGAGCGCATGGTCGCCACGCGTCGTCTCTTCCTGCGCCAGGAAGAAGGTCGCCTTGACGCCGTGCCTGGCGAGCGTATCGGCAATCAGTTCGGCGTGGCGCATGTTGCCGGTGTCAAACGTCAGGTACAGGGTGCCCGCCTGGCAGGCCGCCGCGGCGTGTGCCGCGGGCGTGGTCAGCAACAGCATGCCGCTGCCCAGCAGCGCCAGGATCCGGGTCAGGAGGCTAGTGCGCATGGTTATTCCGGCCACACCTGCTGTGACGTTCATGCCACGTGTTCACCCGTTGGACCAGGCCAGCCATGCCTTGAAGCGTTCATCGCAGACCCGCGTGGTTGAGAAAGAAGACGCCATGCGGCGAACTGCCGACCGGGATCGACATCTTGAGCTTCTTGGTGACCAGGTCGATGACCTGCACCTTGCGGGCGAAGCGCGCCGTTGCCCAGAGTTCCTTGCCGTCGGCGCGAACCATCATGTCGTCCGGCCCACCCGGGACCTCGTATTTTTCCACGACGCTCATGGTCTGCGTATCGAGCAGCGAAATACTGCCATCGACCGAGCGGTTCGAAACGAAGAAATGGCGCCCGTCGCCCTTCGGTTGAAGGTTGTGGGCGGCGGTGGCGGTCGGCACCTTTCTGACGCTCTTCTGGGCACGCCAGTCGATCACTTCGACGACGCCTTCGCCCATGCAGGCGACCAGCAGATAGCGATTGTCCGGCGACATCACGATGCCCGCCGGGGTGGCGGCGACCGGCATGACCCAGACGATCTTTTGCGTCCCGAGGCTGATCGCCATGACTTCGTTGGAGTCCTGCAGGGTCACGAAGACAAACTGGCTGCCGTCGTCGAAGGCCATGTGCGAGGGGGTCTTCGGTGCCGGCAGGCGGGCAACCAGCCGGAAGTCGGTCGGGTCATAGAGATCGACCCGGTCCAGGCGCAGCGATGTGGCGACGAACCATTTCCGGTTCGGCGAGTAGCCCAACTGATAAGGATCGGAAATGTTGCGGATGCGTTTCTGTTCCTGACCGGTGGTCGGGTCGAAGAACACCAGTTGGTTGGAGGCGGCACAGGCGATGACCACGGATTTCTCGTCGGGGGTCGGCATCAGGTGGTGTGGTTCCTTGCACACCGTGGCCTTGCCGGTGACCTGGTAGGTCTCGGTGTCGATCAGGCTGATCGTGCCGTCTGCCGAGTTCAGGGCAATCGCCAGCACCGCGTGTGCCGCGGTGGTCGAGCACAGCAGCAGGAGCATCGGCAGCCATCCGGCAGGCCGGCGGACGATGTTGATGAAGAAGGGGACGATCATCGCGGGCAAACTCAGGCCTTTTTCTGGATCAGTTCGACCTTGTATCCATCGGGATCTTCGACAAAGGCGATCACCGTCGTGCCGTGCTGCATCGGCCCGGCTTCGCGCACTACCTTGCCGCCACGCGCCTTGATCTGCGCGCAAGCTGCGTAGGCGTCGGCGACTTCGATCGCCACATGGCCGAAGGCGTTGCCCAGTTCGTAGGCCGGCGTGTCCCAGTTGTGTGTCAGTTCAAGAACCGCGCTTTCCGCTTCCGATCCGTAGCCGACAAAGGCCAGGGTGAAGCGGCCGGCCGGGTAATCCTGGCGACGCATGACGCGCATGCCGAGTACCTCGGTGTAGAACGCCAGCGAGCGATCAAGATCGCCAACACGCAACATGGTATGCAGAATCCGCATCGGTTTTCCTTACCAGTGAGGGCAATGGGTCGCGCCAAGCTGCAGGGCCTGGCGCGCGTTCGGGTAATCGGGGTACACCTGCGCGACGATCGACCAGAAGCGCGCACTGTGGTTCATTTCGCGCAGGTGCGCCAGTTCGTGCACCGCGACGTAGTCGATCACCGGCAGCGGGAAGTGGATCAGCCGCCAGTTCAAGCGAATGCCGCTGCGCAGGCTGCAGCTCCCCCAGCGGGTACGCGCGGATGATAACGACAGGCGTGGCAGGGCGACGCCGAGCCGGGACGCGTAATGGCCCAGGCGCTCGACGAACAGCGCGCCTGCCCGTTCGCGCAGCGCTTTCTCCAGCTGCAGCGGTGCCTCCGCGGGTGAGTGCAGACACAGGGTGAGCGCGCGTTCGGGCGTTTGCGGGTTCCAGACGCAGCGCCTGGCGCCGATGGCCAGGCGGACGGTGATCGGGTTGCCGAGCAGCGGTATCTGCACGCCATCGACGATGCGCAGCGGCTCCGGATGCGGGCGAGCCTGCCATTCGTCGAGTTTTCTTCGGATCCATTCGCGGTGCTGCAGAATCGATGCTTCGACTTCGTGCAGCGAGGCGCCGTTGGGGGCGCCGACCCGCAGGCCGCGGTGGTCGATCGAGAGCCCGATGGTGCGGCGCCTGGCCCGGCGCAGCAGGTAGTTGACCGTGTGCTCGCCAAGGGCGATGGTCCGCAGCGTTTCGCCGCACGCCTCCGGCTGCGCGCACGCACGCGGCAATTCAGGCGGCGACAGCATCGGCAGCAGCCGGGTAGCGGTGTGGCGAGAGGCGCTGCATCTCGGCCTCGATCCAGGCGGCGGCCAGAGCGTTGATCTTCACCGCCGTCTTGCCCGCGGGATCGATCGGCGGGCCGATGCTGACGGTGATCAGCCCCGCCGAGATGTCCAGGAGGCCCTTCCCCCAGACTTCCCCGGCGTTGTGCGCCACCGGTACCACCTTGGCACCACTGCGGACGGCGAGGTGGGCGCCACCCGGCTTGTAGCGACACGTTTGTCCAGGCGCGACACGGGTGCCTTCGGGGAAAATCACCACCCAATAGCCCGCGGCCAGCCGCTCGCGCCCCTGATCGAAGACCTGCTTCAGGGCATCCTTGGCCGCCGCACGGTCGATCGAAATCATCTTCATCGCCGCCAGCCCCCAGCCAAAGAACGGCACCCGCAGCAATTCCTTCTTCAGCACAAACACGAGCGGCGGGAAGATCTCCTGCAGCCCGACCGTTTCCCAGGCCGACTGGTGTTTGGCCAGTACCACCGACGGCTCGTCGGGGATGTTCTCGCGGCCAAGGACGCGGTAGCGGATACCCAGCACGAACTGGCAGAGGGCCATGAAGCCGCAGCGCCAGACGGCGATGATCCGGTAGCGGGTGGGCATCGGAAAAAACACGGCCAGGGAAACGGCCACGCCGAACGGTATGGTCAGCAGGCTGACCAGCAGCAGAAAAAGCGCTGCGCGCAGAGCGGCCATCACAGGCTCAGGATATGATCGGTCGCGGCGGCGAGGTCGGGGAAGATCAGGGTGCCCTCCGGAAGACCGCCTTCGGCCTTGGTCTGCGTCCCTTTGCCGGTCAGTACCAGCAGCGGAATGGCGCCGACCGCGGCGGCGGCCTGCAGATCGCGCAAGGAATCGCCTACGGCCGGCGTACCTGGCAGATCGATGTTGAAGCATTTGGCGATGCGCTCGAACATGCCGCTCTTCGGTTTTCGGCAACGGCAGTCGGATTCGATGGTGTGCGGACAATAGAAGATCGCGTCGATGCGCCCGCCGGCTCCGAGGACCGTCCGATGCATTTTTTCGTGGATGCCATTCAGCGTATCCATGTCGAACAGGCCGCGACCAAGCCCCGACTGGTTGGTCGCCACCACCACGTGGTAGCCCGCCTGGTTGAGCCTGGCGATGGCCTCGACGCTCCCCGGGATAGGTCGCCATTCGGCAGGCGACCGGATGAACTGCTTCGAGTCGTAATTGATGACCCCGTCGCGGTCGAGAATGACGAGCTTCATACGGCCAGCCTGGAGATGTCGGCGACCGCGTTGAACTGGTCGAACAGCACTTTCAGGAGCCCCAGACGGTTGCCCCGGAGCAACGGCTCCTGGACGTTGACCATCACTTCGTCGAAGAAGCGGTCGACCTCGGCACGTGCCGAGGCCAGCACCTTGAGTGCGTCGGCGTAATCCTCGTTGGCGACGTGCGACCTGACCACTGGTGCGATCAACAGCACCCGCTGGAACAGGGCTTTCTCGGCGTCTTCCTCGAGCAGGGCGACGTCCGGCTCGGGGAGTACCGACTCGGCCTTCCTGAGGATGTTGCCGATCCGCTTGTTCGCCGCAGCCAGCGCCAGCGACTCGGGGAGCGCCAGGAACTCGCGCACCGCTGTCATCCTGGCCGGAACCCGGTCGATACGCGTCGGCCGTTGCGCGAGCACGGCCTCGATGACGTCGGCCGCATGGCCGCTGTCCCTGAGCATGCCGCGCAGGCGCTCGAGCATGAACACCAGCAACGGTTCATCGAGCCCATCGAGCTTGATGCCCTGCTGCCGCAGCGCCGCCTTGGCGTCGCCGATCAGTTCGCCGAGGTCGAGCGGCAGCGGCGTCTCCATCAGGATGCGCAGGACGCCGAGTGCCGCACGGCGCAGGCCGAAGGGATCCTTGTCGCCGGTCGGCAGTTGCCCGATGCCGAAGAATCCGACCAGGGCGTCGAGCTTGTCGGCCAGCGCCGCCGCACAGGCGATGTTGCCTGCGGGCAGGGTGTCGCCGGCAAAGCGCGGTCGATAGTGTTGTTCGATGGCGTCGGCGACCACCGGCAAGCCGCCTTCGTGCAGCAGGTAGTAGCGGCCCATGATGCCCTGCAGTTCGGGGAACTCGCCGACCATGTCGGTCAGCAGGTCGATCTTGGCAAACAGGGCCGCGCGCTCGGCGAGGTTGGCGTCGGCTCCGAGTTTCTCGGCGATGCTGCGCGCGATCCGGCCCAGTCGCTGCGCGCGGTCGCCCAGCGATCCGAGCTTGTGGTGGTAGACCACCGCACCGAGGCGAACGACGCGTGTGGCAAAGCCGTTCTTGCGGTCCTGGTTGTAGAAGAAGCGCGCGTCCGAGAGGCGTGGACGCACGACGCGCTCGTTGCCGGCAATGATATGACGCGGGTCGTCGACCTGCATGTTGGAAACGATCAGGAACTTGTTGAGCAGTTTTCCGGCGCTGTCGAGCAGCGGAAAATACTTCTGGTTCTGCTGCATCGTCAGGATCAGGCATTCCTGCGGCACTTCCAGATATTCAGGCTCGAACTCGCCGACATAGACCGCCGGCCATTCGACCAGCGCCGTCACCTCGTCGAGCAGGCCATCAGCCGGGTTGATGCGGGCCGCGAGTTTCCCGGCGGTGGCCGCGAGTTGCGCGGCAATCGACGCGCGTCGCTCGGGGAAGGCGGCGATCACCTTGCCCGCCAGCAGCCGCGGTGCATAGTCGGCAGGGCTGTCGATGCTGATCTCGCCGGTCGAAAGGAAACGGTGGCCGAGCGTCGTCCGGCCACTCTGCAGGCCCAGCACCTCGCCGGGGACGACGCGCGTACCATGCAGCATGATCAGGCCATGCACCGGGCGAACGAACTGATGTTCCGAATCGCCCCAGCGCATGACTTTCGCGATCGGCAGCTTGCGGAGTGCGTGCGCAACGATCTCGGACAGATGCTTGTCGAGTGCCGTGCCCGGCTGCTCGCGGCGCGCGACAAAGTACTCGCTCTTGCCGTCGGTGATCTTCTGCAGTTGCGCAAAGCTGACGCCCGCCGCGCGCATGAAGCCTTCGAGGGCACGGGTCGGTTGGCCGGCGTCGTCGAGGGCGCTGGCCAGCGACGGGCCCTTCTTCTCCAGCATGCGGTCGGGCTGACGCCCGGCAACCCCGGTGATGGTCAGCGCCAGACGGCGCGGTGTGGCGTAGGGGGTGCAGACGCTGTCCGCGGCAGCAAACTGCTGCGCCGTAAGGGCGGAGAAAACCGCCTCGGCAAAAGCCTCGGACAGTGCCTTGAGTGATTTTGGCGGCAGTTCCTCGGTGCGCAACTCGATCAGGAGCGTGTCGTTCATCTCAATGCCCCCCGCCGTCAACACTGGCCTTGCACATCGGAAAACCGAGGGCCTGGCGGGAATCGTGGTAAGCCTGCGCCACCTCGCGAGCCAGGGCGCGTACGCGGCCAATGTAGGCCGCCCGTTCGGTGACCGAAATGGCGCCGCGCGCATCCAGCAGGTTGAAGGTATGCGAGCACTTCATCACCATTTCATAGCCCGGCAGGGCCAGGCCGGCAGCGATCAGGCGTCGCGCTTCCGATTCGTGTTCGCCGAAATGACGGAACAGCAGGTCCACATTGGAATGTTCGAAGTTGTACTTCGACTGCTCGACTTCGTTCTGGTGATAGACGTCGCCGTAGGTCACCCGGTAACCTGGTCCTTCGGCCCACACCAGGTCGAAGACGTTTTCGACTCCCTGCAGGTACATCGCCAGCCTTTCGATGCCGTAGGTGATTTCGCCGAGCACCGGTTTGCAGGACAGCGAGCCGACTTCCTGGAAATAGGTAAACTGCGTCACCTCCATGCCGTCCAGCCACACTTCCCAGCCCAGCCCCCAGGCACCCAGCGTGGGACTTTCCCAGTCGTCCTCGACGAAGCGGATGTCGTGCTGGCTGGTATCGATCCCGAGTGCGCGCAGCGAGTCGAGATAGAGTTCCTGGATGTTCTCCGGCGACGGCTTCAGCACCACCTGATACTGGTAGTAGTGCTGCAGGCGGTTCGGGTTCTCGCCGTAGCGGCCGTCCTTTGGCCGCCGCGAAGGCTGTACGTAGGCCGCGTTCCACGGTTCAGGACCGATCGCGCGCAGGAAGGTCGCGGTATGGAAGGTGCCGGCACCGACTTCGATGTCGTACGGCTGCAGCAGCGCACAGCCCTGTTGGTCCCAGAACTCCTGGAGACGCAGAATGACTTCCTGAAACGTAGGCATGGGAGAGCTTCGTGCAGAACCAAAAGCCGGGATTTTACTTTGTTTCTCGGCCGACAAGAACCTGCTTCCTCCGGCTCCCGGCAAGCCGGCATGTCAGGCCGCTCCCGATCCCGTTCTGCGGCGACCCGACACGGCAATCGACAACAAGGCGAGACCGATGACCGGCCAGTTCCCCCAGCGTACGAAAGGTGTAGCTCCCGAATGGCCGCGTACTTCGCCGACCAGTGCGCCACGCGTGAAAGCGGGCAGGGCCGAGAGTACGCGACCGTCGACGCCGACGATTGCGGTCATGCCGGTGTTGGTGGCCCGCAGCAGCATGCGCCCGGTTTCGAGGGCGCGCATCCGGGCAATCTGCAGGTGTTGTGCCGGCGCCAGCGAGTCTCCGAACCAGGCGACGTTGGACAGGTTGACCAGCAGCGTCGCGGTTGGCAAAGCGCCGATGATCTCGCTGCCAAAGGCGTCTTCGTAGCAGATGTTCACCCCCACGCGTTGGCCGGCAAGGCGCAGCGGCGCCTGCGTCGGTGAGCCGGCGGTGAAGTCGGACATCGGGATGTTGGCCATCGCCATGAACCAGGCAAAACCCGGCGGAACGAACTCACCGAAGGGCACCAGATGCACCTTGTCGTAGCGCTGCCGGCCGGACGCCCCCAGGCTCACCGCCGCATTGTAGTAGTGCCTGCCTTCGGCTACCGGGATGCCGAGCAGCAGTTCGCCTTGCTGGCGCAGCGCGAGTTGCTGCAGGGCGTCGAGATAGTCCGCGGGAATCTGGTCGAGGAAAGCGGGCAGGGCAGTTTCGGGCAGAACCGTGAGCCGTGCCGGGTTCTCCAGTGCCAGTCGGTAGTAGCTGTGCAGGGAATCGGCGAAATGCTCGGGCCGCCATTTCATCTCCTGTGCCACATTGCCCTGCAGCAAGGCTACCGACAGTGGCTCGCCTTCTTCCTGCGTCCAGCGGACCTCGCGCAGCAGTCCGCCGGCTGCCAGGATCGCGGCAGCGGCGAGCAGCGGCAGGGCCGGACACCAGCGCAGCCAGCCGCGTGCCGGGCAGTCGGCGGTGGACAGCCAGCGCCTGGCGATCTCGAAGATCATCGCGCCGAGCAGCGCCGAAGCCAGCGACGCGCCGTAGACGCCGAGCAGCGGCACATAACCGGCGAGCGGGCTCGGTGGCGTCTGCGAGTAGCCGGCGGACAGCCACGGAAAACCGGTGAAGGCCCAGGCGCGCAAGCCTTCGGTCAATACCCACAGGGCGGCGAAGAGCAGGGCGCGCGGCCAGTAGCCGGGCGCGGCCAGGCGGACGAAGAGCGCGCCGGCCAAAGCCGGGAAAATCGCCAGCACGCCGCAGAACAGCAACGTCGCCAGGCCCGCCAGCGCTGCCGGCATGCCGCCAAAGACGCTGAGGCTGACATAGACCCAGGATACGCCGGTCAGGAACTGGCCAAGACCATAGGCGGCGGCGATCAGCGCACCGTGGCGGACCTGTCCCTGGCTGCCGGTTACCGCGCAGAGCAGGCCGAAGAGGCCGCCGAGGCTCAGCCAGTTGGCGGGAAACCAGCCGACGGGCGCAAAAGCGACGACACCCGCAGCACCGAGCAGGCTGGCGCCGAGGCAGTGCCAGCCCAGGCCCCTATTCAGATTCGTCAGCCGCAGGCGAGCGCGAGACGACCAGGGTATAGATGCGCCGGCTGTCGGCGCGCAACACCTGGAAATTCACGTCGTCAATGGCGATCGTTTCGTTGAACTGTGGTACTCGCCCAAGATGGTTCAGGATCAGGCCACCGACGGTATTGCATTTTTCGTCGCTGAAGCGGGTGTCGAAAGCAACATTGAAGTCCGCCACGGTGGTGTGCGCCTTGACCCGATACGCCCCGTTCTGATCGAGCTGAATATTGTCGTCAGCCTCGTCGAAATCGTACTCGTCCGCGATATCGCCGACGATCTGTTCGAGCACGTCTTCGATGGTGATCAGACCGGCAATGCCGGCGTATTCGTCAATGACGATCGCCATGTGATTGCGCGAGACGCGGAACTCGCGCAGCAGGACGTCGAGGCGCTTGTATTCGGGGATGAACACCGCCGGTCGTACCCAGTCGCGCAGGTTGAAACCGTCGGTGTGCGGCACCCGCAGCAGGTCCTTGGTCAACAGGATGCCGATGACGTTGTCACGGCTGCCGTTGATCACCGGAAAGCGCGAGTGCAGGGTCGTGTTGACCTGGGCGATCACTTCTGGCAGCGAATCCTGGACATCGACGACCTCCATCATCGGCCGCGGCACCATGACTTCCCGGACGCTCATTTCCGAAGCCGCCAGAGCGCCTTCGATGATGCCCAAGGCATCGGCATTGAGCAACTGGCGCTGGTGCGCCGCGTGCAGGAGTTGCATGAGTTGTTCGCGGTCCTCCGGTGCATGCACCAGCAGCGAGGAGAGACGTTCAAAAAATCCGGGTTTGTGAGCGGGGTTGCTGTCCATAGGAGCCTTTTGGCGTGCGGGTCGCGTCGGCGGCCGACGTATCGGTCCACTCCGGGATGCCGGAGAAGACCTGTGGTGGTGAGGTGAGGGTCACAACTCGTCGCGGTAGGGGTCCGCGTAGCCCAGGGCGGCGAGTATGCGCCGTTCATGGCCTTCCATTGCGGCCGCCTGTTCGTCGCCCGTTTCATGGTCGAAGCCCTGCAGGTGCAGCAGGCCATGGACGATCAGATGCGCGCAATGCGCTGCCAGCGACTTGCCCTGCTCGTTGGCCTCGCGGACGAGCACCGGCGCGCACAACACCAGGTCGCCGCAGACGCTGGGTTCGATCTGGTAGGGGAAGGACAGGATGTTGGTCGCGTAGTCCTTGTCGCGGTACCCGCTGTTGAGTCGCCGCCCTTCCTCGACATCGACAAAGCGCACGCTGATCTGCCCCCCCGATCTGCCGGTCGCTTTCAGCGTGCGACGTACCCAGGTCCGGACCTGCTTCCTGCCGGGTAGGGTGGCTCTTTTGCAGGCGTACTGCACGCCGAGATCCAGGCGCTTACTCTTTGGCATGCTTTCTTGCCGCGTTTGCCGCGGCTTCGCGAGCCTCGAGCGCCGCGGTATGCGCTTCGTAAGCGGAGACGATGCGTGCCACCAGGGGATGGCGGACCACGTCTTCCTTGAGGAATTCGGTGAAAGCGATGCCGCGAACCTCCTTGAGGATCTGGCGGGCTTCGATCAGGCCGCTCTTCTGGCCGCGTTGCAGGTCGATCTGGGTGACATCGCCGGTGACCACCGCCTTGGCGCCGATGCCGATGCGCGTCAGGAACATCTTCATCTGCTCGGGCGTGGTGTTCTGCGCTTCGTCGAGGATGATGAAGGCGTGGTTGAGGGTGCGGCCGCGCATGTAGGCCAGCGGGGCAATCTCGATCGCGCCACGCTCGAAGAGCTTGCCGACGCGCTCGAAGCCCATCAGATCGTACAGCGCATCGTACAGCGGTCGCAGGTACGGATCGACCTTCTGCGCCAGGTCCCCCGGCAGGAAGCCGAGGCGCTCGCCGGCCTCGACGGCGGGACGGGTCAGCACGATGCGCTGCACCAGTTCACGTTCGAAGGCGTCGACCGCGGAAGCCACCGCCAGGTAAGTCTTGCCGGTGCCGGCGGGACCGGTGCCAAAGGTGATGTCGTGTTCCTGGATGCTTTTCAGGTATTCGATCTGCCGCGGCGTGCGCCCGTGCAACTCGCTCTTGCGGGTCATCAGCGCCGGCGAGACGCCGCCGCCCGAGCTGATGTTGCGCACCGGCCGGTTGAGCAGTTCGATCAGGCCGAGCTGGATTTCGTCAACCGACAAGGTATCCTTGGCCTGCGCGTAGAACTGCTGCAGCGCCTCGGAGGCGCGCGCGGTCTGCGCGGTCTCGCCGCGCAGCGTAAAGCGCTCGCCGCGGCGGGCGATCGAGACGTCGAGTGCCGTCTCGATCTGGCGCAGATTCTCGTCGAGCACGCCGCAGAGGTTGGCGAGCTGCTTGTTGTTGACCGGCGACAGCAGCAGTTCGGTGCTCGGCCGCTTGGCGGTGACCGTCCTGGCGGTCATGCCGGTCTGCTCACGATTTCACCGCGCAGCGAGTGCGGCATCGCCGAGGTGATGCGCACCTCCAGGAAGCGATCGAGGAGCGCCGTGTTGTCGGTGGCATGGCCGGCAAAATTGACGACGCGGTTGTTGTCGGTGCGCCCGGCCAGTTCATTGCGGTCCTTCTTCGACAGACCTTCGACGAGCACGCGCTGGACGCTGCCGACCATTGCCGCGGAAACGGCCTGCGCCAGTTCGTCGATGCGCTTCTGCAGACGTAACAGGCGTTCGAGCTTGACCGGCTGTGGCGTATCGTCGGCGAGTTCCGCCGCCGGGGTGCCCGGACGCGCGCTGTAGAGGAAAGAGAACGAGGCATCGAAGCCGACCTCGTCGATCAGTTTCATGGTTTTCTCGAAATCTTCGGCCGTCTCCCCCGGAAATCCGACGATGAAATCCGAGGAGAGCGACAGGTCGGGGCGAGCCGCCCGCAGCTTGCGCACCAGGCTCTTGTATTCGAGCGCCGTATAGCCGCGTTTCATCGCCGCGAGGACGCGATCCGACCCCGACTGAACCGGCAGATGCAGGTGCGATACCAGCTTCGGTACCCTGGCATAGACCTCGATCAGCCGCGGCGAGACCTCGCGCGGGTGCGAAGTCGTGTAGCGGATGCGTTCGATGCCGGGAATCTCGGCGATGTACTCGATCAGCAGCGCGAGGTCGGCCGCCTCCTCGCCGGCAGGGGCCTGGCCGCTGCCGCTCATCGCGCCCCGGTAGGCATTGACGTTCTGGCCGAGCAGCGTGACCTCCTTGACCCCCTGCGCCGCCAGGCCCGCCACTTCGGTCAGGACGTCGTCGAAGGGACGCGAAACCTCTTCACCGCGGGTGTAGGGCACGATGCAGAACGAACAGAACTTGCTGCAGCCCTCCATGATCGAGACGAAGGCCGCAATGCCCTCGATCCGTGCGGGTGGCAGATGGTCGAACTTCTCGATCTCGGGGAAGGAAATGTCGACCTGCGACTTGCCCAGCCGACGCCGCTCGGCGATCAGCTGCGGCAGGCGATGCAGGGTCTGCGGGCCAAAGACGACGTCTACATACGGTGCGCGTGCGACGATCGCCGCCCCCTCCTGACTCGCCACGCAGCCGCCGACGCCGATGACCAGGTCGGGATTGGCAAGCTTCAGCAGGCGCACCCGGCCGAGATCGTGGAACACGCGTTCCTGCGCTTTCTCGCGTACCGAGCAGGTGTTGAAGAGGATGATGTCCGCGTCGTCGGGAGTGTCGGTCTTGACGATTTCTTCGGAGGCAGCGAGCACGTCGGCCATCTTGTCCGAGTCGTACTCGTTCATCTGACACCCGAAGGTGCGGATGAACAGTTTTTTGGCCATCTTTTACCTGATTGTCTTAGCGTGGGCGCGACACCGAGGCTTCGCTCGGCGTCAGCATCCAGACGCGGTAAATTGCGCCGGAAGCGTCGGTGATGTAAACGACCTCGACAGGGTTCTGGATCTGCATCGGCATCACGATCAGGTTCTGCCGGCTGCGGATCTGCGCTGTCGGGGCCAGGGGCAACTCGCGTCCGCTGATCGTCACGAAGCCGTCACCCGTTGGTGGCTGCATGACGCCCTGCCTGGCCTCGTCGGGTAGCGAGCGGCTCAGTGCCTGTCCTTCGTAAGCCATCTGCGGGTCGGGCGCCGGCGCCAGGGCAGCCTCGGCGATGGCGCTGAGGATGCTGTACAGCAGGGCGGAAGGGATGTCCATCGCCGCATTATAGACAAGGCGGCACCCCGATGGCAGTCCATCGTGCGCCAGGTGCCGGTTCTTCGACCGGTGGGTGTTGCTCCCTTGCAGTACAATCATGCTTTTGCTGCCGTACAACCTTTGAGAAAGGACGTCGCCGTGCTGGAATCCTATCGTGCCCATGTTGCCGAGCGCGCTGCGCTTGGTATTCCGCCGCTGCCGCTGACCGCGAAGCAGACCGAGGAACTGATCGGACTGCTGAAGAACCCGCCCGCGGGTGAAGAGGCAAATCTCGTCGAGCTGATCACCTACCGTGTGCCGGCCGGAGTGGACGACGCAGCCAAGGTCAAGGCCGAGTTCCTGGCCCGAGTGGCCAAGGGCGAAGAGTCCTGCGCCCTGATCTCGAAGGAAAAGGCGACCGAACTGCTGGGAACGATGCTCGGCGGTTACAACGTCAAGCCGCTGATCGACCTGCTCGCCGGCCCGACCGGTACGATCGCCGCCGAAGCGCTCAAGAAGACCCTGCTGGTGTTCGATTTCTTCCACGACGTCAAGGAACTGGCCGACAAGGACAACGCCAACGCCAGGGCGGTCATGCAGAGCTGGGCGGATGCGGAGTGGTTCACCTCGCGTCCGCCGGTGCCCGCCTCGCAGAAGCTGACCGTATTCAAGGTCACCGGCGAAACCAACACCGACGATCTGTCACCGGCGCCCGACGCCTGGTCGCGCCCGGACATCCCGCTGCACGCGCTGGCCATGCTCAAGAACCCGCGTCCGGGGATCGACCCCGACAAGCCTGGCGAGCGCGGCCCGATCAAGCAGCTTGAGGAACTCGCGAAGAAGGGCAACCTGATCGCCTACGTCGGTGACGTCGTCGGCACGGGTTCCTCGCGCAAGTCGGCGACCAACTCGGTGTTGTGGTTCACCGGCGAGGACATTCCCTACGTGCCGAACAAGCGCTTCGGTGGCGTCTGCCTCGGCTCGAAGATCGCCCCGATCTTCTTCAACACCATGGAAGACGCCGGCGCGCTGCCGATCGAACTCGACTGCGGCCAGATGGACATGGGCGACGAGATCGAACTGCAGATCGACGCCGCCACCTCGAAGGTCATCGCGCTGAAGAACGGCGCAGTGATCGCCGAATCGCAACTGAAGACGCCGGTGATCCTCGACGAAGTGCGCGCCGGTGGCCGCATCCCGCTGATCGTCGGCCGCGGCCTCACCACGCGTGCTCGTGAAGCGCTCGGTCTGCCGGTGTCGACGCTGTTCTGCCTGCCGCAGAATCCGGTCGATCCGGGCAAGGGTTACTCGCTGGCGCAGAAGATGGTCGGCCGTGCCTGCGGTCTGCCGGAAGGCAAGGGCGTCCTGCCCGGGACCTACTGCGAACCGCGGATGACCACCGTCGGCTCGCAGGACACCACCGGCCCGATGACCCGCGACGAACTCAAGGATCTGGCCTGCCTCGGCTTCTCGGCGGACATGGTGATGCAGTCGTTCTGCCATACCGCCGCCTACCCGAAGCTGGTTGACGTCCGGATGCACCGCGAGCTGCCGTCGTTCATCAGCACCCGCGGTGGCGTCGCGCTGCGACCCGGCGACGGCGTCATCCACTCCTGGCTCAACCGCCTGCTGCTGCCCGACACCGTCGGCACCGGCGGCGATTCGCACACGCGTTTCCCGATCGGCATCTCGTTCCCGGCCGGTTCGGGCCTGGTCGCCTTTGCCGCGGCCACCGGCGTCATGCCGCTGGACATGCCGGAGTCGGTACTGGTGCGCTTCAAGGGCTCGCTCGCCGAAGCCGGCAAGCGCGGCGTGACGCTGCGCGACCTGGTCAACGCCATCCCCTTCTACGCCATCAAGGCTGGCCTGCTGACCGTCGAGAAGAAGGGCAAGAAAAACATCTTCTCGGGCCGCATCCTCGAAATCGAAGGGCTGCCGGATCTCAAGGTCGAACAGGCCTTCGAACTCTCCGACGCCGCTGCCGAGCGTTCGGCCGCCGCCTGTGCGGTGGCGCTGAACAAGGAACCGATCATCGAGTACATGCGCTCGAACATCACGCTGATGAAGTGGATGATCGCCAACGGCTACTCCGACGCCCGTACCCTCGGCCGCCGCATCAAGGCCATGCAGGCCTGGATCGCCAAACCGGAACTGCTGCGGGGTGACGCCGACGCGCAGTACGCCGCGGTGATCGAGATCGACCTCGCCGAGGTCACCGAGCCGCTGGTCGCCTGCCCGAACGACCCGGACGACGTCAAACTGCTCTCCGCCGTCTCCGGCACGAAGATCGACGAAGTCTTCATCGGCTCGTGCATGACCAACATCGGCCACTTCCGCGCCGCCGGCAAGGTCCTCGAAGGCAAGACCGACATCCCGACGCGCCTGTGGATCGCGCCGCCGACCAAGATGGACGCGATGATCCTCAACGAGGAAGGTTACTACGCGATCCTCGGCAAGTCCGGCGCGCGCATGGAAATGCCCGGCTGCTCGCTGTGCATGGGCAACCAGGCGCAGATCCGCAAGGGCAGCACGGCGATGTCGACCTCGACGCGCAATTTCCCGAACCGTCTGGGCATCGACACCAACGTGTACCTCGGCTCTGCCGAACTCGCCGCCGTCTGTGCGCTGATGGGCAGGATCCCGACGCCGGCCGAGTATCTGGAGCAGGTGCAGGCGGTCAATGCCAAGGCTGCGGATGTCTATCGCTACATGAACTTCGATCAGATCAGGGAGTTCAGTGACGTGGCGGATACCGTGACGGTTTAGGCGTCAACTCAGCGGCAATCTGAAACGCCCCCGGAAGGAGACTCCCGGGGGCGTTTTTCACTGCGACATGATCGATCGCGAAGTGCTGGATCTGGTCACCGGACCCGTGACGTGCAACAGGGCAGAGGCCTTGTGGCATACCGTGACGCCACCCCGGTACCGAAACTGGTCGTCGGCGACGGCGGCTGCGACGGCTGCGACGGCAGCATCTTCGGCGCGAGCTGCGCGGCTTGCGGTCGCGTGGCCAATGTCATCCCGGTCGATGTCGCGGTGCCCGTTTGCCCGCCGCCGCTCGAGAAGCTGTGCGGGATTCTGACAGCGGTGCGCTGCTGTCGGGCGCCATCGGCCGAAGGGGTTACCGCCTGATCCCGCCGACCTGCGGGCGGGGCTGCCCTGTCGTTCTTCGCGCTGCGCCCCTGAGCTTGAACCTTATGACGCTCGCTATCGGCGCGAATTGTTTGCAAGTGGACAAGAGGATATTCTTCGCGGAGGAAAATCAGTGAAATTCTGCGTATGCTGCAAGCTGATGGCTGGTTTCTGGTAGCGACCCGAGGCAGCCATCGACAGTACAGCACTATTTTAACGGCTTGATAAAATTCCATCGTTGCTCCTCTCAAGAGTTGGTCTCCTGGCGCTGCCACGCAGCCCCTCAGCCGTGCGGCGCCGCGAAGCATGACGAACCGGCGGTCGGTTCTAGACAGGGCAGGAGGATTGCCGTCCCGGATCGCTGCTTCCCGGAAGCCGATGCAAGGGTCCGCTTGCCGGCGTGGCAACGCGGCATCGGAATCGACAGGAAGTCGCCACCGATGCGCCGCTGTTGTCGGGTAGTGACGCTCCGAATTTCTCCGGCAGAAAGGCCAGGATGCGAGCGAACCCGGTAGTCCCCGAAGACATCGATGCCTATATCGCGGCGTTTCCGTTGCAGATTCAGGCCGTTCTGCAAGTGATGCGCACGACCATCCGGCAGGCGGCGCCGGAAGCGACGGAGAAGATCAGCTACCGGATCCCGACCTTTGTCCAACACGGCAACCTGGTGCACTTTGCCGCGTTCACCAATCACCTCGGGTTCTATCCGGGCGCGTCGGCGATCGCCGAATTCAGCGATCAGCTCGCTGCCTATCCCACATCGAAGGGAGCGCTGCAGTTGCCTTTGAGCGTCGATATTCCGGTCGCGCTGATCACCGCGATGACCTGCTTCAGGGTCGGGGAGAACCTCGCCAGGGCCGGCAGCAAGGGCAGGGCGGGTACTCCGGCGTCGCCCTGTCGGCAGGATGTTGCCGTGCCCGCGCAAGACGGATCTGGCCGCCGCCCGGGATCTTCTGGTCATCCACACGATTCATGAGGGTTTTCCATGCAGAACATTGCCATTCGAGAGGCTGCGCGAGGCGACTTCGAGTCCATCTGCGCGTTGAATCTCGCCGAGGTGCAGCACACCAGCCACATGGACTTCGCCCGTCTGCAGGCGCTCGACCAGCTTGCCTGTTACCACAAGCTGGTCTCCGTCGCGGGGCAAGTCGTCGCTTTTCTGCTGGCCATGCGTCACGACGCGCCATACGAGAACGACAACTTCAGCTGGTTCTCCCGGCATTACCCGCGCTTTCTGTATGTTGACCGAATCGTGGTGTCGGCGGCATTTCGCGGCCGGCGCCTGGCGTCGCTGCTGTATGAAGACCTCTTCCGCTACGCCCGCCGGAGTGGCATAGCGGTGGTGACCTGTGAATACAACATCGTGCCAGCCAATGAGCCGTCACGCCTGTTTCACGACCGGTTTGGCTTCAAGGAGCAGGGCACCCAATGGCTGGACGGTGGCCGCAAGCAGGTGTCGCTGCAGGTCGCGCAGACCCGAACCTGACTCGGCAGTGTGCGCCCGCTCGGGAATCGCTGCCAGGCGCTGGTCTCGCACAGCCTTCAACGCTCGTCCGCAGGCCGAATTCCAGACCTCCGGCGGCCACGCACGAGGAAGCGCCCAGGATCGACGGCGTCGACCAGATCGGCGGTGAGCGGCGGTACTTCGCCGCTGATCAGGCAGGCCAGCAGTTCGCCGGCGAGCGCCGACCAGACGATGCCGCGCGCACCGAAGCCGTTCAGCAGGTACAGACCCGGCAGGCGTGGCAGTTGATCGAGGGGTGGCGAGGGACGCTCGGGGGCGACCGCGGCGGCGTCGGCGACAGCACCGATCATCGGCAGGCGGTCGGGTGACAGCGGGCGGAAGCCGACGCGGCCGGCGAGGCCTTCGGGACGCAGGCCAGCGCTGTAGCCGGGCAGGATGAAATCGAGTTTGGCGAGGTTCTCGGCGTGGTCGGCGACGCGCAGCGCCGCTTCGGTGTCGTCGACGGCAAAGGAGGCACCGGCGCAGCGCAGGCCGTCGATCGCCGGCGTGACGTAGCCGAGGCGGCAGACGACGATCGCCGGCGCCGACGCCGGCTCGGCGGGCAGGTGCGAAACCTGTCCGCGCGCGGCGCGCAGCGGCAGATGCGCGGTCGCCGGGAAGTTTCTGGCCGCGCTGCCGTTGGCCACAATCAGCACCGGCGCCTCGGCGATGATCGCTCCGGCGGCGTCGCAAGCGCACCACCGGTCGGCGTGGCGTTCGATGCGCGCGACCTCGCGACCGTAGCAGGCGGTGATCGCCGCGGCGTGCCGCGCCAGATTGGCCCGGCACAGTGACGCCGGATCGACCCAGCCGCCGCCGGGAAACCACCAGCCACCGTTGGCCACCGGCCAGCCCGCGAGCTGGCTGGCTTGCTCCCGGTCGACGAAGCGCAGCTCGTCGGCGGCCGGCTGCTGGGCTTCGACGACTCGCTGCTGGGTGCTCGCGTGGCGGTCGTCGCGCGCCAGATGCAGCACGCCGGTCTGACCCCAGCGCAGCGGCAGGCCGGCGGCGGTCAGGGTCGCGAGATGCGCGGAAGTATAGTGAAAACTGGCGCGTGTCAGCCGCGCGAGGCGGTTGTCGTCGAGCGAGGGCAGCGGCCGCAAGACGCCGGCGAGGTTGCCGGAAGCGCCTTCGCCGGGCGCTTGCGCGCGCTCGATCAGGGTGATCGTCCAGCCGCGCGCGGCCAGCCGTTCGGTGGCGCTGCTGCCGGCCAGGCCGGCGCCGATGACGATCGCGTGGCGGCGCATGCGCCGGCGGCAGCCTATTCCGCCCGCATCTGCGGGAAGAGGATCACATCTCGGATGTTCGCCGCATCGGTGAGCAGCATCACCAACCGGTCGATGCCGATGCCGCAGCCGGCCGTCGGCGGCAGCCCATACTCGAGTGCGCGCACGTAGTCGGCATCGTAGTACATGGCTTCCTCGTCGCCAGCCTCCTTGGCCTTCGCCTGTTCGAGAAAACGTGCCGCCTGGTCTTCGGGGTCGTTCAACTCGGAGAAGCCGTTGGCGATCTCGCGGCCGGCGATGAACAGCTCGAAGCGCTCGGCGACCTGCGGGTTGCTGTCGCTGCGGCGTGCCAGCGGGCTGACTTCGGCCGGATAGTCGATGATGAAGGTCGGGTCCCAGAGTTCGGCTTCGGCGGTTTCCTCGAAGAGTTTCAGTTGCAGGGCGCCGAGGCCGGCCTCGGCGCCGGTTTCGACCTTCATCGCCGTCAGCTTCTGCCGCAGCCAGGCGGCGTCGCCGAGTTGCGCGACGCTGAAGCCGGGATGGAATTGCCGGATGGCTTCGATGATCGTCAGGCGGGCAAATGGCCGGGCGAAGTCGAGCGTCCGGCCCTGGTAGGCGAAGACTTCGCTGGCCAGCGCCTCGCGCGCGCTGTGGCGCAGCAGACCTTCGGTGAAGTCCATCAACCGGCGGTACTCGGAGTACGCCTCGTAGAACTCCATCATCGTGAATTCGGGGTTGTGGCGCGGGCTGATGCCTTCGTTGCGGAAATTGCGGTTGATCTCGAAGACCTTTTCGAGGCCACCGACGACCAGACGCTTGAGATAGAGTTCCGGCGCGATGCGCAGGAACAGCGGCATGTCGAGCGCGTTATGGTGCGTGGCGAACGGTCTGGCCGTCGCGCCGCCGGGAATCGGGTGCATCATCGGCGTCTCGACTTCGAGGAAGCCGTGGTGAACCATGTAACCGCGAATCGACTGCACGATGCGGCTGCGCACGGCGAAGGTGAAGCGCGACTGCTCGTTGGTGATCAGATCGACGTAGCGCATGCGGTACTTCTGTTCCTGGTCGGTCAGGCCGTGGAACTTTTCCGGCAGTGGCCGCAGGGATTTGCAGAGCAGACGGATTTCCGAGCACTCGACGGTCAGTTCTTCGGTGCGCGTGCGAAACAGCGTGCCGACGACGCCGACGATGTCGCCGATGTCCCAGCGCTTGAACGCCGCGTAATCGGTCTCGCCGATGTGGTCGCGGCTGACATAGACCTGGATGCGGCCCGAGAGGTCCTGCAGGGTGATGAACGAGGCCTTGCCCATCACCCGCTTGAGCATGATGCGCCCGGCGACGCGGACTTCCACCGGTGCCGCGGCCAGTTCCTCGCGGCTTCTGGCTTCGTAGAGGTCGTTGATCTTGCCGGCGGTATTCTCGCGCGCGAAGCCGTTCGGGTAGGCCTGCCCGCTCTGGCGCCATTCGGCGAGTTTGGCACGACGTTCGGCGATGATGTGGTTTTCGTCGGGTGGCGAGCCTTCGGGGCTGGTGTGGGTCTGGGACATGATGTGCGGATTCTCGCTTGGGGCTCGGATGGGTCGGACAGGCGTCGGGCGCGCTACACGCCCTGCTTCAGGCTGGCTTCGATGAACTGGTCGAGGTCGCCGTCGAGCACGCCCTGGGTATTGCCGACTTCGACGTTGGTGCGCAGATCCTTGATCCGCGACTGGTCGAGAACGTACGAGCGGATCTGGTGGCCCCAGCCGATATCGGACTTGGCGTCTTCGAGTTTCTGTTGCTCGGCCTGGCGCTTGCGCATCTCGGCTTCGTAGATGCGCGACTTCAACATGGCCATCGCTTCGGCGCGGTTGCGGTGCTGCGAACGGTCATTCTGGCATTGCACGACGATGTTGGTCGGCAGGTGCGTGATGCGTACCGCCGAGTCGGTCTTGTTGATATGCTGACCGCCGGCGCCGGAGGCGCGGTAGGTATCGATGCGCAGGTCGGACGGATTGATGTCCACCTCGAACGAATCGTCGATTTCGGGGTAGGCCGTCACCGAGCAGAAGCTGGTGTGGCGGCGGGCGTTCGAGTCGAACGGCGACTTGCGTACCAGGCGGTGGATGCCGGTTTCCGAACGCAGCATGCCGTAAGCGTATTCTCCGGCGAGCTTGATGCTGGCGGTCTTGATGCCGGCGACTTCGCCCTCCGATTCTTCCAGAACCTCGACCGCGTAGCCCTTGCGTTCGGCGTAGCGGATGTACATGCGCAGCAGCATCGCCGCCCAGTCCTGTGCCTCGGTGCCGCCAGCACCGGCCTGGATGTCGACGAAGCAGTTGAGCGGGTCGGCCGGGTTGTTGAACATGCGCCGGAACTCAAGGGCGGCGACTTCCTTCTCGATGCCGTCGATGTCGGCGACGACCGAGTTCAGCGTGTCGTCGTCGTTTTCCTCGCGGGCCATGGCAAACAGGTCGCCTGCGTCGCGCAGTCCATCGCCGACCCGGTTCAGGGTCAGCACGACATTTTCGAGCATGCGCTTTTCGCGGCCGAGTTCCTGCGCGCGCTCGGCGTTGTCCCAGACCTTGGGATCTTCGAGTTCGCGGGCGACGGCCTTTAACTGATCAGCTTTCTGATCGTAGTCAAAGATACCTCCGCAGCTCGGTGGCCCGCAGACCCAGGTCGGCGAGCCGGTTTTCGATGGTGTTGAGTTGTTCGGCTTCCATGAATGAGATCCCTGCGCGCGTGATGAATGAACCCCGAATTATATACGCCTGACGATCGAGGCTGGCATCCGGGCGGCCGCGCGGTCAATCCGCAGGTCTGCGCCGTCGCGCGGGTGCGTTGCCGATGGCTGTCGGGATTCTTTACAGCGGCCAGGAATGGACCCTGCACACTGTCCATAGCGCATTGTTGGAAAAGAATAAAATTAACTGGCGGGAATGTTGCTTGCAGTATTCACTCCAGCCCTCCGCGTGTCTTTGGCGGTGTCGCTGGGCAGCTTCCCATCAACGAGAGGAGAACGAAGATGATTTCAATCCACAAGTCCGCGGGCGTGCTGGCGGCCTTGCTGTTGGCCCCATCGGCCTGGGCTACGCTGCTCACCTTCGAGTCGGCCGGTCCCGATGCCGCGGCGATCACGGCGACACGCGATGCTTTTCGCAGCACGGTCGGCGGCGGCAGCATCGCTGCGGCCAACGGTTCCTTCGGCGGCCTGCGCCGCGAGATCAACTGGGACGGCGTACCCGCAGGGCTGACCGACCCCAACCTGTTGCCCGCCGACTTCTTCAACGTCACCTCACCGCGCGGCGTGGTTTTCGGTACGCCGGGCAGCGGTTTTCTGGTCAGTGCCAACGCCGGTGGAGTCAGCCCGACACTGTTCGGTTTTCCGGGTGACTTTCCAGACGTTCAGCGCGCAAAAGCTGTTTACCGCGGTGAACAGCAACATCACCGATATCAAGTTCTTTGTGCCGGGGACGACGCTCGCCGCCACGACCAGCGCGTTCGGCGCGATCTTTGTTGACGTTGAAGTCGCCGGTCTGAGCAGAATGGAATTCTTCGACGACAGCGACGTGCTGATTTATGCGCGCGACGTTCTGGTCGCCGGCAACCAGGGTTTGAGCTTCCTCGGCGCGGTGGCCACCGGCGGTGAGAAGATCAGCCGGGTGCGCCTGACGTCGGGGCTGAATACCATCGTCGCCAATGGTCTGCTCGGCAACCCGAACGATGATGTCGTGGTGATGGACGACTTCCTCTACGCCGAGCCCAGCCGCGCCGTCCCGGAGCCCGCCGCGCTCGCGCTGGCCGGTCTCGGTCTGGTCTGCGGCCTGATTCGGCGAGGTCAGCGCCGGCCGGCGGGCTGAGCCGGGGAAGCAGCGATCCGGACGGGCGGGCGGCGCCACCGCGACCGGCCGGCGATCCCTTACGCTGCTCGATTCTCGATGTGCTCGATCATCAACTGCGGCGTCTGCACGCCGTTGAAGTCGTTGATTGCCAGTCGGTAGGCGGCACGGATGTGGCCGCCCGGCGTCATCCGGAAGTTGAACTGGATCGCATCGAACTGTTGCATTCCCTTGCGCAGCCGTAGCTTGAGGTGCTTGTCCTTGAGGATGCGCTGGCTTTCGACCTCGAACTCGTCCTGGAACAGCGGGGCTGGGAAGCCCTGGCCCCAGACTTCGGCTTCGAGCAGCCGCGCGGTGGCGATCGAGAAGTAAGCGGCTGCGAGGCCGCCATCGGTCTCCAGCGTACGCGTGCGATCGGCGGGCGCGAGCAACTCGTCGGCGACCTGTGCAAACCGTTCGCGGAAGCGCGCAAAGTCGCTCTCGCGCAGCGTCAGCCCGGCGGCCATCGCGTGCCCACCAAACCGCAGCAGCAGGCCGGGCGCGCGTTTGCTCACCAGATCGAGCGCATCGCGCAGATGCAGGCCGGGAATCGAACGTCCCGAGCCCTTGATTTCGCCGGCATCGCCACGGGCAAAGGCGAACACCGGGCGGTGCAGTCGCTCCTTGATGCGCGCGGCGACGATGCCGACGACGCCCTGGTGCCAGTCAGGGTCGAACAGCGACACCGCGGCAGCGGGTTCACCCTCCAGGTCGGCGGCTGCCTTGGCGACCTGCAGCAGCGCCTGTTCCTGCATGCCGGCTTCGATTTCGCGTCGCTCACGATTGAGCGCGTCGAGTTGCTGTGCGATGTGCAGGGCACGTCCTTGGTCGTCGGTGATCAGGCATTCGATGCCCAGCGACATGTCGGACAGGCGGCCGGCGGCGTTGAGGCGCGGGCCGATCATGAACCCGAGGTCGAAGCTCGACGCTTGCGCGGGATTGCGACCCGCGGCGCCGAAGAGGGCGCGCAGACCCGGCGTCAATCGGCCCTGCCGGATGCGCTGCAGACCCTGGCTGACGAGGACGCGGTTGTTGTGGTCGAGGCTGACGACGTCGGCGACGGTACCGAGCGCCACCAGGTCGAGCAGGTTGGCGAGATTCGGCTCGCTGCGCCCGCTGCCCGCGCCAAACCAGTTGCGGCAGCGCAACTCGGCGCGCAGGGCGAGCATCACGTAGAACATCACGCCGACGCCGGCCAGACACTTGCTCGGAAAGGCGCAGGCCGGGAGGTTCGGGTTGACGATGCAGTCGGCTGCCGGCAACTCGTCGCCCGGCAGGTGGTGGTCGGTGATCAGTGTGGCAATACCGAGTTGTCGGGCGCGAGCCACGCCGTCGACGCTGGCGATGCCGTTGTCGACGGTGACGATCAGCGCCGGTTTTCTGCTCGCCGCGAGGTCGACGATGTCGGGCGACAGGCCGTAGCCGTAGGTGAAGCGGTTCGGTACCAGATAATCGACGGCCGCACCACAGGCGCGTAGCGCCCGGATGCCGAGCGCGCAGGCGGTGGCGCCGTCGCAGTCGTAGTCGGCAACGATCAGGATGCGCTGCCGGTCGGCGATGGCGTCGGCCAGGATGACGGCGGCTGCGGCGGCGTGTGTCAGGCGAGCCGGCGGCAGTAGCGACGAGAATTCATAGTCGAGTTCGCTGCGTGCGACGATGCCGCGGCCGGCGTAGACGCGTGCCAGCAACGGGTGCAGACCCTGTTGTTCGAGTTGCCACTGGACACGTGGCGAGACGGGGCGACTGCGCAGCTGGGTCATCGCTCGCCTCTGGCCTGCGCCTGCGCGGTGGCCGCCAGCGGCTGCGGGCGGCGCCACAGTTGCCACTGCACCAGGCGATCGGTGTCCCAGGCCAGCGTGGCGTAAGCCGTCGTCGCCACCAGGCGCAGGCGCTGCATCCGGCCGCCGGCGAGCGCTTTCTGCAGCGGCGCGAACCAGCGGGCTTCGAGGTCGAGCAAGGTGGCGCGGTAGGCCTCGCTGTCTTCATACTGCACTGGCGATTGCAGTGCATCGAGCAGCAGCATCTGGCGGCTGCCGGGAGGCGACCGAGCGAGCAGCGCCGCGGCGTTTTCGGGCACGCCCTGCACCGGTATGGCCGCAGCGCGGCCCAGCCCGCGCGCCAGTGGCTGGTCGCTCCACAGGCCGGCAAATTCCCCCGTGCCGCCGGTCGGCAGCTTGCCGGCACCCCACATCCACAGGCTGTTGATCGTCGATCGGCCTTCGTCTTCGCGCCTGGCATTGGCCGGATGCTGGTGCAGGATCATCTGCGCCTCGTTCAGCATCTGGCGCAACCAGCGTGCCTCGGGGGTTACGGGCAATTGTCGGCCGACGCTGCGACCGGCGACGGCCGACAGCGGCAGGACATCGAAGCAGCCGAGTGCAGTGTCGGCAGGCAGTTGCAGGTACCAGCGATCGGCGGCGGCGGCGTGAAAGGTCCCGCGATCCGAGAACTGGCGATTGAGTTCGTCGACGATGGCCTGCGCCTCCGCGGATTGAATCCCGAGACTGCCGCCGTCGGCGAGAATCAGTCGCTCCTGGTGCAGGCGCAGATGCACCGGATCGGCGCACAGCCAGCAGGCATCGGCTGCCGCCGGGGCGGCGTCTTCGCCGAGGACGCGGAATGCGGCGTAGGGCGCATGCTCGCCCAGGCCGAAGTCGTCACAGAGGGTCGCTTCGAGCGATTGCGGCGGACGGCGGTTGCACCGGCTGCGCGCGATCAGCGTGTTCAGGCCCGGACAGGGGAGAGCGTCGAGACTTTCGCGGTCGTCGGGTTCGGGCCAGATGAGTTCGGGAACAACCAAGGTGAGCTGCATGGGGGGGCGGTTATCGGCGATGGCGGCAGCGGGCGGACGCGCGCGCTATATCTGCCTTGCGGGAAAGTCGGGAGGCGGCAAGGGGCGGTCGCTCCCGGAAAAAGTGTAGCATAACGCTTTTTGCCTTTGCGGCGTTCGCCGCGCTGCCCTGATATGAGTTGCCGCCGCCGATGGCCCTTCCTTACGAGTTGCTGATCGGCCTGCGTTATACGCGGGCCAAGAAGCACAACCACTTCATCTCCTTCATCTCACTGATTTCGATGTTCGGCATCGCCCTGGGCGTTGCCGCGCTGATCGTCGTACTGTCGGTGATGAACGGTTTTCAGACCGAGCTGCGGTCGCGGATCCTCGCTGTCGTTTCGCACGTCGAGATCAGTGGCGTCGGCGGCGAACTGGTCGACTGGCAGCGGGTGGCAGCGCAGGCCGCGGTACAACCTCAGGTCATCGCCGCCGCGCCCTTCGTGCAGGCGCAGGGCATGCTGGCCTACGGGCAAGCCGTGCGCGGCGCCATGGTGCGCGGCATCCAGCCGGATCTGGAAGACCAGGTGGCCGATTTTCGCCGGCACATGAAGAGCGGCGAGTTCGATGCCCTGCTTCCGGATCGCTTCAATATCATCCTGGGCTCCGAACTGGCGCGCGCACTGGGCGTCTTCGTTGGTGACCGCATCACGCTGATCGCGCCGCAAGGCGTGGTCACCCCGGCCGGCGTGGTGCCGCGTCTGAAAACCTTTACCGTCGTCGGGCTGTTCGAGGTCGGCATGTACGAATACGACAGTGGTCTGGCGCTGATCCATCTTGCCGACGCGCAGCGCCTGTACCGCATGGATGATCGAGTGTCCGGCGTACGCCTGAAACTCGACGATCTCTTTCAGGCGCCGCGCGTGGCGCGTCTGCTGGTGGGCTCCCTCGACACCAATGCCTTCATCAGCGACTGGACGCGCAGCCATGCCAATTTCTTTCGTGCCGTGCAGATCGAGAAGAACATGATGTTCATCATCCTGTCGCTGATCATCGCCGTAGCGGCGTTCAACATCGTTTCCACGCTGGTCATGGCGGTAACCGACAAGCAGGCCGACATTGCCATTCTGCGCACGCTCGGTGCCAGCCCGTTGAGCATCATGGTGGTGTTCATCGTACAGGGGGCGCTGATCGGCTTCATCGGGCTGGGCCTCGGCATCGCCGGTGGCGTGGCCCTGGCACTCAACGTCGATGTCGTCGTGCCGTTCATCGAGCGCCTGCTCGGCACGCAGTTCCTGGCCAAGGAGGTGTACTACATTTCCAACCTGCCTTCCGAGTTGCAGTGGGGAGACGTGACGACAATCACCGGCGTAGCCTTCGTGCTGGCGCTGGTGGCGACGCTTTATCCGAGCTGGCGGGCGGCGCGGGTCAATCCGGCGGCGGCCTTGCGCTATGAGTGAGCCGGTACTGGCCTGCCAGGGCCTGAGCAAGATTTTCCGCCAGGGCGACACCGACGTCCCGGTCCTGCTGGGGGTCGATCTCGAAATCCAGGTCGCCGAACGGGTGGCGATCGTCGGCGCGTCGGGTTCGGGCAAGAGCACGCTGCTGCACCTGCTCGGCGGACTCGATGCCGCGAGCGGCGGCAGCGTCCAGTTGATGGGGCACGATCTGGCCACGATCGACGACGCGCAGTGCGGGATCCTGCGCAACCGCCACCTCGGTTTCGTGTATCAGTTTCACCATCTGCTGTCCGAGTTCAGCGCGCTCGAGAACGTCGCCATGCCGCTGCTCATCCGGCGGCTGCCGAAAGCCGAGGCGGAAGCGCGCGCCGCGGTGGTGCTGGGTGAGGTCGGCCTTGGACACCGCCTGCAGCATACGCCGTCCGAACTGTCGGGCGGCGAACGACAACGGGCGGCGATCGCGCGTGCGCTGGTGACCGAGCCGGCCTGCGTGCTGGCCGACGAACCGACCGGAAATCTCGACCGGCAGACCGCTGAAGGGGTTTTCGAATTGATGCTCGCGCTCAATCGCTCGCGGCAGACGAGTTTCGTCGTCGTCACCCACGACCCGGCGCTGGCTGGCCGTGTCGGGCGAATCCTGACGCTGCGCGACGGACGTCTGCAATCGGTTGACGATTGAGCGACGCCAGACGGACGCGCACGCGCGGCCTTTATGCTGTGGGAACAATCGACCTCGAAGGCGCTGTGACCATGAAGACTCTGTTTACCCCGGCCATTGCCTTGCTCAATCGAGTGGGCTACACGAAGAAGTTCGCGATCATGGGGGCCATGGCTTTGATGGCCATCGCCGTGCTGCTGCTCAACCTCTACCTGAGCCTGCACCGCGTGATCGACAGTTCGCGGCAGGAACGGGGCGGCCTGCAGGTTCTGGTGCCGTTGGCGCACGTGCTGCAGCAACTGCAGGCGCATCGCGGGCTTTCAGCGGGGGTGCTCAACGGCAACACGGCGATGGAGGAGCAGCGCGCGGCCACGGAAAAGGCAGTGGCTGGCGCCGTGCAGGCAGTGACTGCCCGATTGACGCCACAACTGGCAGCCGGCGCCGACTGGAAGAAATTACAGGAGGGCTGGCAGTCCCTTCAGAGCGATGGCCTCGGGTTGATCCCGCGCGAGAACTTCCTGGCGCACACCGGATTGATCGCCGATTTATTGACTTTCCAGAAGACGATTGCCGATACCTATGCCCTGACCAACGATCCCGACATCGACGCCACCTACCTGATCGATACGCTGGTCGACAGCTTGCCTTGGGCGATTGAACGCATGGGCCAACTGCGGGGCCTCGGGACGGGGGTGCTGGCGAAGCAAATGCCGCTGGTGCCCTCGCAGCAGGTCGAGTTCACCGTATTACTGGCCGGACTCAACGCCTCGGTCGACTCGTTGCGGGTCAATCTCACCAAGACCTCGCGCTATAACCCCGGTTTGCAGTCCTCGCTGGCGGCTGTGATCCGCGACTTGGGCGCGTCGGCAGAGAAGATGACCGGGCTGGTCAACCAGGACATTCTCTCGGGGGCTTATGCGACGCCACCCGCCGAGTACTTCGCTCTGACCACCGCGTCGGTCGAAAAGGGCTACCAGGAAATGTTCCAGACCCTTTTTCCCACTCTCGAAGATCTCCTGCAGCGCCGGATCGACCGCGTACAGCGTGACCTGAACCTGAGCATTGCGGTTTCGGTTCTGATCGTGCTGCTCTACGCCTATGTGGCCATGGGGCTGTACTACGCGACGATCGGCAGCATCGATCGACTGGCGGAGAAGGCCAGGATGATCGCTACCGGCGATCTCGGGGTGCGCGTCGAACTGGGTACGTGCGACGAACTGAGCCTCGTCGGCGACAGCCTGAACGAGATGGCGAGCGCGTTCGGCAGCCTCATCCGGAGCGTCCAGCACGGCACGGGCGAGGTGCTCCAGGCCACCAAGCAGCTTGCCGGCTCGGCCGCAGAAATCAATCGCGCCAGTGAGCAACAGAGTGCAGCCGCGTCTACCATGGCCGCAGCGGTCGAAGAGATGACGGTCGGCATCGAGCAGTTGTCAAACAATGCCCAGGATGCCAACCGGATCTCCAGCCGTGCCGGCGAATTGTCGGCAGACGGCAACCGCGTGGTCGGCAACGTCGTCCGCGAGATCGAGCGGATTGCCGAGGTAGTGAACCAGTCGGCGACCCTCGTCGCCGAACTGGGCGGGCGATCGGAACGGATCTCGGTCATCGTCGGCGTGATCAAGGAAATTGCCGATCAAACCAATTTGCTGGCGCTCAACGCGGCAATCGAGGCGGCGCGAGCCGGCGAGTCGGGCCGCGGCTTTGCGGTTGTCGCCGACGAAGTCCGCAAGCTGGCCGAGCGTACGGCACGTTCGACGCAGGAGATTGCGGGCATGATTGCCGCTATCCAGAGTGGCGCGCACGATGCCGTGGCGAGCATGAATCTCGGTGTCAGCCGCGTGGCGGAGGGGGTCGCACTGGCCACGCAGGCCGGCGCGTCGATTCAGGAGATCGGCGGCAATGCGCAGCAGGTGGTGAGCCGCGTGGCCGACATCTCGAAGGCATTGGGCGAGCAGAACGTCGCCAGCAGCGAGATCGGCCGCAACGTCGAACAGGTGGCCCGCATGGCGGAGGAAAACCGTGCTGCGGTGGCCGGCAATGCGGCTACGGCAGCACACCTCGAAAGGCTTGCGGAAGAGCTGGAGGCCGAGGTCCGTCGTTTTCGGCTGGCCTGAATCCCAGCGCATCGGGAGGGGGGCGGAGTCGTGGGTGGCGCCTCGCCGCGGTTCCTGCGGCAGGTGGCCGTCGGTTGACCGGGGTACCGGCTAATCTGCTTTAATGGGCGATGCGCATCAACATCCTTGCCTTCGCCCTGGGTGTGGGTCTGCTTCAGATCCAGGAGCATTTGCCGGCGCTGCCGCTGCTTGCCGGCCTGCTGCTCGGCCTGGGCGCCTTGTTTCTG
>Ga0208938_1000137_pt1 | contig 68945 bp, 67 predicted proteins | sample AD_UKC125_MetaG_FD_184434 | JGI IMG/M metagenome (GOLD analysis project Ga0208938, IMG submission 184434) | Active sludge microbial communities of municipal wastewater-treating anaerobic digesters from USA - AD_UKC125_MetaG (SPAdes) (version 2) | ecosystem: Engineered > Bioreactor > Anaerobic >... | reverse complement strand
GCCAAGTGCTGAATCGCCCCCGAGATGCCGACCGCGATGTAAAGCTGTGGCGCGACAATCTTGCCGGTCTGGCCGACCTGATAGTCATTGGGCACAAAGCCAGCGTCGACAGCAGCCCTTGAAGCCCCGAGCGCCGCACCGAGTTTGTCGGCAAGCGGTTCGAGCAGCTTGTGGTAATTCTCGCCACTACCCATGCCGCGTCCGCCGGAAACGACGATCTTGGCAGCACCGAGTTCCGGACGTTCGGACTTGGTCAGTTCGCGGCCGGTCAACGTCGTCTGCGCGGTATCGGCCGCACCAGCGATATTTTCGACCTGCGCCGAGCCACCGCCGGCAACCGCATCGAAGGCAGTGGCGCGCACGGTAATCACCTTGACCGGGTCGGCGCTCTTCACCGTAGCCAGTGCGTTGCCGGCGTAGATCGGGCGGATGAAGGTGTCAGCGGATTCGATGCCGCTGATTTCCGATATCTGGCCGACGTCAAGCTGCGCCGCGACACGCGGCAGGACGTTCTTGCCGAAGGGGCTGGCCGGAGCGAGGATGTGCGTGTAGCCCGCTGCATTGGCAATGACCAGCGCGGCGAGGTTCTCGGCTGTCTGGGCTGAGTAGTGAGACGCATCGGCCACCTTGACTTTGGCGACACCCAGCAGCCCGGCGGCCTGCCGGGCGGCGCCGGTGCAGTTGGCTCCGGCAACAAGAACGTGGATCTCGCCACCGATTCTACCGGCGGCGGCGACCGTGTTGAGGGTGGTGGCCCTGAGGCTGTGGTGGTCGTGTTCGGCGATAACGAGAATGGTCATTTAGATCACCTTGGCTTCGTTCTTGAGTTTATTGACAAGTTCGGCGACGTCGGCAACCTTGATGCCGGCCGAGCGCTTGGGCGGTTCGCTGACCCTGAGGACCGTCAGGCGGGGGGCGACATCGACGCCGAGTTCGGCTGGCTTGACGGTGTCAAGCTGCTTCTTCTTGGCCTTCATGATGTTCGGCAGCGTTGCATAGCGCGGCTCGTTCAGACGGAGGTCGGATGTGACCACGGCTGGCAGCGATATCTCGAGGGTTTCGAGACCACCGTCAATTTCGCGCGTGACCGTGGCCTTGCCGCCGGTGATGACGATCTTGGAGGCAAAGGTGGCTTGCGGCCAGCCGGCCAGCGCTGCCAGCATCTGGCCAGTCTGGTTGGCGTCGTCATCGATGGCCTGCTTGCCGCAGATGACAAGTTGCGGCTGTTCCCTGTCGCAGAGCGCTTTCAGCAGCTTGGCGACAGCGATCGGCTCCAGGTCGACGTCAGTTTCGACGAGGATCCCCCGGTCGGCGCCGATCGCCATTGCCGTGCGCAAGGTTTCCTGGCAGGCGGCGAGCCCGCAGGAAACGGCGATAACCTCAGCGGCGATGCCCGCTTCCTTGAGCCGGACTGCCTCCTCGACGGCGATTTCGTCAAAGGGATTCATGCTCATCTTGACGTTGGCCAGATCCACACCCGTGCCGTCCGCCTTCAGGCGAATCTTGACGTTGTAGTCCACTACCCGTTTCACGGGGACGAGAATCTTCACAAAGCGCTCCTTTCCGGTCAGTTGATCTTGTCAGTGTCTTTTTACTACAGATTGTCATCTGTTTGACAGAGTCCGCATCATTGCGCACAATGACCATACCGTTTCGTATGGAGTGCATACGGTAGCGTATGGAAACCCGTTCTGTCAACCCCCGGACACGACCGGTCCGCCGCAAACTGGCGAGTCCGCGGGCTCAGCTTGACCGCGGAAACTGGATCGAAAGCGCGATCGAGGTACTGGCCCGCGATGGCCTCGGAGGTCTCCGCATCGAAGTCCTTGCCAAGCGTTGTGGCGTCACCAAGGGCAGTTTCTACTGGCATTTCAAGGACCGCCAGGATCTGCTCACGGCCATGCTCGAATACTGGAAGGAAGGCCGCATTCGTGACATCGAGAAAACCACGTCGGTGACCCCGGGCAGGGAGCGCGAACAGCTTCACTTTGCCATCGAGGTCTATGGCGCCAGTCGCAATCGCAAGGGAATGGCGATCGAACTCGCGGTTCGCGACTGGGCCCGCCGTGACCCGCAAGCGGCGACATTCGTCGAAGCGGTCGATCTCTATCGACTCGAATGTACCCGCAAGCTGTTCGTCGCCGCCGGCATGACGGACGCCGAGGCCAAGAGCCGCAGCCTGCTGCTCTATGCCTGCGTCTTCGGTCTGTCACTGATGCACTACACGCATTTCGACGACCATCTTGAAGACCTGAAACAGCGGATCGCCGAACGCATCGTCTCAGCTTGAACAGGCGGCAACCTTGCCCTCGCTCCAGGCTGACGCTTCCCAGGCGACAAGGTCGTGCGCCAGTTGATCGACTGCCGCGGTCAGGGCGGCAACCCCGCCACGCGAATCAGCGCTTGGCGCGTGCTTCTCGATATCGAACTCGTAGATCGTCAGGAGTGTCCGTGTCGAATCGAGGATCTGTGCCCTGCCCTGCAGGCGACCGCGACTCGTCTCGGGATCATTGAAGATCTGGGCGAAAGCATCGACGTCGATACGCAGCACGCAGCGCGTCCTGCCCTGCCCCGATGGCCGCATCCCGAGCTGCTGCATCAGTCGTTGCTGAATGAGCTGTGCCGGCGGGCCAGCCCAGCGCGCTCGCGTGTAATCCCGCAGACGTGCCGGCTCATCATAGGCGAGACGGTACTCGATACCCATCGAGTCCATCCACAGAGGCGCCCGCACCTCGAGCGCCAGTTCGCGACGCTTGGGCACGGCCCCTGTGCGAACCTCCGGCAGACCCAGATCATAGATGGCCAGCGCGCTATCCCCTCCCCGCCTGCCGGCCGAATAGCAGCCCGCAACGAGCAGGCAGCAGGCGACGATCAGCAAGTGACGCATGTCAGCGGCCCCCGCCAGATGAAAACCCCGGCTCACCGGGTCCTGGCGCCGTCGGCACACCGAAGACGAGCCCCTGGGGCGAATCCTCGAGCAGGCGCAGGACGCGGCTCAACTGCCTGGAGGTCAGCGAGAAATCGGTTGCCAGCTCGTTGAGCCGCGGCATCAGCGCCGAAGTTCCGCCGGCCGACGCGTCGCCGATCGCCACGTCGAGCTTGTCGGCAGTCGCCTGCATTCTCGCGACCAGTTGCCGCGTATCGGCGAGCAATGGCCCGACCTCGCCGGCCACTTTGGAGATGCTCCCGATATTCTGGTCATCAAGCAACTTGCGCACCTGAACCAAGGTCGCATTCATATTTTCGATCACCGGCTTCATGCTTGCCGAAGTCGCTTCCAGATTGGCCAACGTTGCGGCGAAGCGGCGGCGGTTTTCCTCGTTGAGCAAGGCAGTCACCGCAGCCATGAGGTCCTGCGCCTGGTGCAGCACCGCCGGGCCGCTTTCGCTTATATCATCGAGCAGCGAGGGCACCATGATGATGCGTGGCAGCTTGCCATCCGTGGCGACCAGGGGTTCGTTGTTCTTGCCGCTGTCCAGCAGCAGCACATGCGCTATGCCGGTGACACCCTGCGAGGCCAGTTTGGCTATCGTGCCCTTGGTCAGGGGGATGTTGTCGGCGATAGAAATCCTGATGAGGATGTTGCTCGGGTTGTCGCCATCGAGCCGGATATCCATGACCTTGCCGACACGCATTCCGCGGTAGCGTACCTGCGCCTCGGGACTGAGACCGCCGACGCTGAACTTGGTGACAACGACGTACTCACGCAGGTTGTCCTGGGTTCCGCGCAGCCAGATCAGGGCGGCGATCGCCGCCGCGCCGAGGAGAAGCGCAAACAGACCGGCGACAAAGGCATGCGACTTGTTTTCCATTGACGAATCCTACAACAACCGTGACTTGTCGCCATCCCTGAAACCGGCGAGGAAAGGATGATCTGCTGACATGACATCCGCTACGGTGCCGAATTTTATGATGTGCCGATCAGCGAGCACGGCGATATGCGTCGCCAGTCCGGAAAGTGTTTCCGGGTCGTGCGTCACCATGATGACGGTTAGCCCGAGTTCGCCCTGCAATTGCCCCAGCAGTTTGACAAAGCTCCGGCTCCGGTCGGGATCGAGACCCGCCGTCGGCTCGTCGAGCAGCAACAATTCCGGCTCAAGAGCCAGGGCGCGGGCCAGAGCAACGCGTTTGACCATGCCGCCGGAGAGTTCTGCGGGCATCAACTTGCCGTGCTCGACCTCAAGTTCGACCATCGCCAGCTTGAGGTTGACCAAGCGGCGAATCCAGTCTTCATCGAGACATTTCAGTTCGCGCAACGGGAAGGCGATATTGTCGAATGCCGGAAGCGCCGAGAACAGCGCTCCGGCCTGAAACAGCATGCCCAGCCGCCGCAACAAGGCAGACTGCGCAACCGCGCCGGCGGCGCCGAGATTCTCTCCAAACAGGCGAACCGAGCCGGCTGCGGGCTGGATCAGGCCGAGAATCTGGCGCAGCAGCGTCGTCTTGCCACTGCCCGACCCGCCGACCAGGCCGACGACCTGGCCGCGTTCGACCCGCAGGTCGAGATTGCGATGCACCAGGCGATCGCCGATGCGCGTACTCATACCGCATATTTCGACCACAGGCGGCTTTTCCGCAACGCTCATAACTGGGGAATCCCCATGTTCCGGGTGTTGATTGCGAAGACCGCATCGGCGAGGATCACGAGAGTGATCGCGGTGACTACCGATGTCGTCGTGTTGGTCGACAGACTCTCGGTATTGGGCTTGACGCGCAGGCCGAAATGACAGGCAACCCAGGCGACGATGAAACCGAAGACAACCCCTTTGGTCAGGCCGATGACGAGATTGGCGACCGGAACCGCACGCTGCAGATTCTCGACAAAATAGGCAAGCGAGATGTCCAGTTGCAACATGGCGGAAAGCATGCCGCCGATCAGGGCGATTGCCGAGGCCCACAGCACGAGCAACGGCATCACCACGGTCAACGCCAGCAACTTGGGCAGAACCACGCGAATGCTGCGCGAGATGCCCATCGCGGCCAGCGCGTCGATTTCCTCGGTGACCCGCATGACGCCGATCTGCGCCGTCATCGCCGATCCCGAGCGGCCGGCGACGAGGACCGCCACCAGTACCGGGCCAAGTTCGCGAATGATCGAGATGCCGAGAATATTGACGATGAACAGGTCGGCACCGACGCTGCGCAACTGGAGGGCCGAAAGATAACTGATCGTCACCCCGATCAGGAATCCGACCAGGCCGGTGACCGGCAGGGCGAGCGCGCCGGACTTGTAGATGTTTGCTGCGCTCTCTTTCCACGGCATCTCGGAAGGATGGCGGGCGAGGTACCAGAGATCGAGGAGCATCTGCCCGAACAGGGTCACCAGCCCGACGGCATTGTCGATCGAGCCGAGCATCAGGTCGCCGATGCGCTCGACCAGCCCCCGAGCCGTGACCGTCTCCGAGTTTGCCCCAGCGGGCGCCAGCGAAACGCGTTCAACGGTGCGCCGGTGGGTTTCCGTGACGATCAGATCTGCCGGCCAGCGCTCGTTCCACGTCCGCCAGAGGAGCACGGCCGCCGCACTGTCCAGTCGGTCGACGGCCGAGAGATCCCACGAAAAGCTACCCAACCCACCCGCAGTCAATCGCGCCTGCAACCGGGGAAGCTCGGGAAGCATCGCGGCCAGCGTCCATTCCCCGGTCAGCACGGCTTTCCCCGACTCGATCTGCAGACGGGGCGGGTTGTTCATGTCGGCCTCCTCGCTGTCCTTGGCTTAACCGCGTAATTGCGTCCGATTTCCCTCCACGCTGCTGCTTCTTCGCCCAAGGCAGCCGCCGTCCATGGATTTTCCGCCAGCCATCCAGCCGGCAGTTCGAGGTGAAAACCATCGGGAATTCCCGTCACCCGCCATGCTGGCAACGCGCGATCGTCACGCGTCCGGTGCAGCAGGACCGCAAGCCGCAGACAGAAAACCAACCTCCAGACGCTGTCGACCGCAGGCAGGGTGCGCAGTTTGTCCAGCGTTCCGCGGTGGGCGAGGACCAGCATCGCCAGGCGCGCCTGATCCCTCTTGGAAAAACCCGGCATGTCGGCGTAGGTCAGGATATAGGCGCCGTGCTTGTGGTAGGCGCTGTGCGCCACCGAAATGCCGATTTCATGGAGACGCGCCGCCCACGACAGAAACTGCAAATCAGCTGTGGCGGGCGTGCCCTCGGCAAGCTGTATCAGCGCCGACAGGGCAGTGGCTTCGACCCGCTCGCTCTGGTCAACCTCGACCTGGTAACGGCGGCGGAACTGCTTCACCGTCGAATCGCGCATGTCGTGGTGGTGATAGCGGCCGAGAAGGTCGTAGAGGACGCCGAGGCGCAGTGCACCATCGGCATACGACATCGTCTCGATCCCGAGCTCCGCGAAAACCGCCGACATGATGGCAGTTCCACCCGCCAAGACCGGCATGCGATCCGCCTTGATGCCCCGCAGATCGAGGGCCTCGGCCGAGCCGGCATCGACCAGCAGGTCGCAGAACATGTCGAGCCCCTCCCGGGTAATGCCGAACCGGCCGCCCGGATTCAACTGGTTCAACTCCAGCACATCGGCAATCGCCCGCGCCGATCCGGAAGAACCGACCGCCTCCTTCCACCCGAGTCTCTTGTAGTCATGGGCGATCAGCTCGACTTCCTTGGCTGCGGCGACCTGCGCGGCACGCAAGCGCTTTCGGTCGACCTTGCCATCCGGAAAGAAGCGCATCGTGTAGCTGACGCAGCCCATGTACAGCGATTCCATCAGTCGCGGTCGATGCCGCCTGCCGATGATGAACTCTGTGGAACCACCGCCAATATCGACGACCAGTCGCCTGTGCGTCGCAGCCGGGAGCGAGTGCGAGGCGCCAAGGTAGATCAGGCGCGCCTCTTCGCGGCCGGCAATGATCTCGATGGGAAAGCCCAGCGCCGCCTCGGCCAGCGGCAGGAATTCCGCGGCATTCTTGGCCACGCGCAGGGTATTGGTCGCCACCGCCCGTACCGCGCCCTGATCAAGGCCGCGCAGGCGTTCGCCGAAGCAACGCAAGGTCTCGAGAGCACGCCCCTGCGACTCGAGATCGAGACGTTTGTCCGCAGTCAGCCCCGAAGCCAGCCGCACCGGTTCCTTGAGGGAATCCAGCGTATAAATCTGATCGTCTACCACCCTGCCGACCTGCAGGCGGAAGCTGTTGGAGCCCATATCGACAGCCGCAACGGTCTCGTAAATCATTCGCTCTTGATCACCGAATTCTTTGTCTGGCAAACATTCTAACACCCGCCTCCAGCACCCATTCCCGCTGCCATGACACAAAAAAACCCGCCGGGTTGCCCCGGCGGGTGTAGACAGGAAGCTGAGGCCTTTGTCAGCTTTCAAGCACCCTTTTGATCTGTTCCAGCGTCGACGCATCGTCAATCGTCGGCAGATCACCCACATCGCGACCCTCGGCCAGCGCCTGCAGCGAACGGCGCAGCATCTTGCCGGAACGGGTCTTGGGCAGGCCGCTCACGAAATAGACACGACCCGGACGCGCAATGGCCCCGAGAATGCCGTCGACCGTACCCATGACCTCCTTCTCGAGCGCCTTGGTCAGTTCGGGCGTCGCGATCTTCGAGGCGTCCTTGACCACGGCGAACGCCATCGGCATCTGGCCCTTCAACTTGTCCTCGACACCGACCACGGCGACTTCGGCGATGGCCGGATGGTTCTGGACCGCCTCCTCGATTTCGCGCGTACCGAGACGGTGGCCGGCAACGTTGATCACGTCGTCGGTACGACCCAGGATCGTGAAATAGCCATCCTCGTCCCTGATCGCCCAGTCGAAGGAGGAGTACACCAGCGGGTCCTTGAACAGGGTGAAATAGGTACTGACGAAGCGATCGTCCTGGCCCCAGACGGTGCTCAGGCAGCCCGGCGGCAGCGGCGGAACCACGGCGGCGATGCCCTTCTCGTTCACCTCGCACTCGGAACCGTCTTCACGATAGATCTTCAGGTTGTATCCGTACACCGGGAAACTCGGCGAACCGTACTTGATCGGCGTCTTCTCGACGCCGGGCAGAGCGGCCAGCATCGGCCAGCCGGTTTCGGTCTGCCAGTAGTTGTCGATGACCGGCTTCTGCAGTTCGGCCATGAACCACTCGTGGGTCGGCTGATCCAGCGGTTCGCCGGCCATGAAGATGTGCTTGAGCGAGGACAGGTCGTACTTGTGCATGTACGCGGGATCCTGCTTCTTCAGCACGCGCGCGGCGGTCGGTGCCGAGAACATGACATTGACTTTGTACTTGTCGATGATCTGCCACCAGATGCCGGGGTCCGGACGCAGCGGCGTGCCCTCGTACATCACCGTCGCCATGCCGGCGATCAGCGGCCCGTAGATGATGTAGGAATGGCCGACCACCCAGCCGATGTCGGAGGTCGAGAAGAAGGTCTCGCCCTCGCCGCCGCAATAGATATGCTTCATCGACGAGGCCAGCGCCACGGCGTAACCGCCGGTATCGCGCTGTACGCCCTTCGGCTTGCCGGTCGTGCCGGAGGTATACAGGATGTAGGAAGGCTCGGACGACTCCATCCATTCGCAAGGAACCTTGGCGTCCATGTGCTGGGCACGCAGGGTCGCGTAATCGACGTCACGGCCCGCGACCTTGTTGAAGCCCTTGTCGATCCCGCGGTCGACCATCAGCACCTTGGCCGGCTTGAATTCGGCCAGGCCGATAGCTTCGTCGAGCAGATCCTTGTAGGGTACCGGCTTGCCGCCGCGCATGCCGGCGTCGGAGGAAACGATGAGTACCGGCTTGGCGTCGTCGATGCGGGTGGCCAGCGACCCGGAGGCGAAACCGCCGAAAACGACCGAGTGGATGGCGCCAATCCGCGCCGAGGCCAGAATGGCAAAGGCGGCCTCGGCAATCATCGGCATGTAGATCAGCACACGGTCACCGCGCTTGACGCCCAGGCTCTGGTAGATCGCCGCCATGCGTTCGACTTCGCGCTGCAGTTCGGCAAAGCTGTAGATCTTCTCGTCGTCGGTCTCGGTCGAGACATAGATCAGTGCTGGCGCGTCAGGACGCTTGGCGGCGTGACGGTCGACCGCGTTGTAGCAAAGATTGGTCTTGCCACCGACGAACCATTTGGCGAACGGCGGGCGGGAATAGTCGCACACCTGGGTAAACGGTTCTTTCCAGTCAATGAGCTTGGCTTGTTCGGCCCAGAACTCATCGGGCCGATCGATGGAATACTGGTGAAACTCCTTGTACGTCGTCATATGATTCCCTCCAGCTTGGTTACCCTGCACACAAGAAAATTGCCGGATTGTTTTTCTATCTTATCCGGTCACGAAAGCGGCGTTCAATGTCTGCCAGCGGCAGATTCAATCCCAAATCCCGATTCATCAGATGCAGCAGAGGCAGGAGTTCGACGCCAAGCTGACCAAGATGCGGGCTCACGACTTCGCTGCGATGCGCCGCTATGAGTTCCAGCGCCCTCTGCAACCTTAGCTGACGCAGCTTTGCCGGCACGCCGTCGCCGGCAACGATACGGTTGCCGCCAGCCTGCATACCCTCGCGCATCCGTCGACCCGCAAGATCGAGCAGCGCCAGCGCCGTGTCCGCGTGATCGAGCGGCACACTCGCTACGCCGATACTCACGGTCAGGGAAACCGGCTGCCCCCGAACCGGGACATGGGCGACCTCGACGGCTTCCCGGACGCGCTCGGCGAATGCCGTAAACACCAGCGGCGAAGTTCCCGGCGCAACGATGGCGAACTGACCAGGTCCGAAATGCCCCAGCGAATCCTCGGTTCGCACCTTGCCTGCGAGCATCTTGGCGAAACGCGTCCCCACCCGTTCGGCAAGGTCCGGCCCGAGGCGTTCGCGCACCCGGTCAAAGGCATCGAAGCCGAGGACCATGATGCAAAGGTCGACCCCTGAGCGCCCCGCATGCGACAGCGCCTGCGAAGCCTGGTGTTCCAGGTACTTGCGCGAGAAAAGGCCACTGGACGGGTCCTGAACCATCCTCTCGCGCCCGGCTTCCAGATTCTCGCGGGCAGCCGAAAGGGCCAGCAGGTTGTTCAGGCGGCTCAGGATCTCGGCGCTGCCAGCACCCTTGGTCACGAAGTCGGAAGCGCCCAGCACCCGCACCCGCTCGCGCTCATCTTCGGTTTCCTCGCCGGAAACGACGATAAAAGGCATCTCCTGCAAGCGGCGCTGCTTGGATGCCCTGACCCTTTGCAGCAGCCCGGCACCATCGAGCTTGGGCATCTGCAAGTCGGAGATCACCGCCCGGATCGAATGGTCGAGCAAGAGTTGCTGCCAGGCTGCCTCGCCGTCGCCCTCCTCGCGAACGTCAAAGCTTCCCTTGAGGTTTCGGGCAAGCGCCATCCGCACCAGTCGTGAATCATCGACAACCAGAATGCGGACCGGATCCGTCATCTCACTCTCCGCCTATCTCCACGACAACCCGCCCCTTGGCACGGCCGGCGATGTATTCATTGAACGTGGCCGGCAGTTCGGCAAAACCGATCCTGCGCGCCATCCCGGACAGATGCGGCGGTCGCAGGTCGCCAGCCAGACGCTGCCATACCCCGCTCCGATAGGGTTCCCGAATATACCCCGAATCGATACCCAGAAGCGACACCCCGCGCAGGATGAACGGCGCGACCGTCGTGTTCAGATTCATGCTCGCCGCCAGTCCGATGCTCGCGATCGTGCCGCCCTGCGCCATCGTGCTGGCGATCCACGCGAGAATATCGCCGCCCAGGTTGTCGACCGCACCAGCCCAGCGCGCCTTGTCAAGCGGACGAATCTTTGCCAGATCAAGGCTGCCGCGCAACATCACCTCGGCAGCACCCAGGCCGCGCAGGTAATCCGCCTCGCTCTCCTTGCCGGTCAGCGCCACGACGTGATAGCCGCATTCAGCCAGGATGTCGACCGCCAGACTGCCGACGCCGCCGGTTGCGCCGGTGACGATGACCGGGCCGTTTTCCGGCGCCAACCGGTTCTCCTCCATCCGCACGACAGCGAGCGCCGCCGTGAAGCCAGCCGTTCCCAGCGCCATGGCGTCAAACAGCGACAGCCCCGCCGGCAGGGGAACAACCCAGTCGCCGGGAACCCGGGCGATCTCGGAATAACCCCCATGATGTGCCACGCCGATGTCGAAACTGGTCGCGATCACCGGATCACCCGGCGCGAAGCGCGGGTCGGCGCTCTCGATGACGGTCCCCGAGAGATCGATGCCGCCAATGCACGGGAAGCGCCGGATGATCTTGCCGGCGCCGGTCGCCGCCAGGGCATCCTTGTAATTCACGCTGGAATAGGCGACACGAATCGTCACCGCACCCGGGTCGAGGCGCGTTTCGTCCAGCGTCGTAAAGGCGCTGGAGACCTTCCCGTCAACTTCGTCGATCAGCAGTGCCTTGAAGGATTGCATGGCGTTCCTCGCTTCTGGGAGGGCAAATTGTATTCATAATTATGGGGAATGAACATAACCCGGCGACTCGATTCCCCGCGCTTCGACTATCCTCTCATTCGACAAAGTCTCTTTACAGCTCTTTACAGCCTGTGGCATTTCAAATATATTCCGCCGCTATGCGTAAATTCCTCTCCTCCTTTTTGCTGGCCGTGGGCTTCGCGTCAGCCGTCGTCACGGCTTCAGCGACCGAGTCGGTCCGCAAGGCCGACGAGCCGCAATCCTTCTTCGAACGCTACACCAATGTGGCTCAGGACGTCATCCTGCAGGGCCTGAAACTGGTTGGTGTCCGCTATCGTTTCGGCGGCAACGACGAGAGCAGCGGCCTCGACTGCAGCGGATTCGTCCGCCTGGTGTTCAAGGACAGCCTGGGCGCACAGTTGCCGCGCACTGCAGCCGAGATGAGTCAGGTTGGCCAGCACATCGATACCAGCCAGCTCAAGCCGGGCGACCTGGTGTTCTTCAATACCATGCGCCGTACCTTCTCGCACGTCGGCATCTATCTCGGCGACAACCATTTCCTGCATGCTCCGCGTACCGGTGCCGAAGTTCGCGTCGAGAACATGGAAGACAGCTACTGGATCAAGCGCTACAACGGCGCCCGACGGATCATAGACGGAAACTGAGCATCCGATGCGGCAGTCCTGCCGCATTTTTTTCGCCACGATTCAATAACAATTCGCATTTACACATCGGGCGCAACGCTTTAAGGTAATAGTAATTCTCATTCAACCCATGGAGCTTACCGCATGAAGTCGCTTGTCCGCCTCGTCGCCACCGTCCTCGCCACGCTGGCATTGTCGGTCCAGGCCGAGGAAAAGGCACTCAACCTGTACTCGGCCCGCCACTATCAGACCGACGAGGCGCTCTATGCGAATTTCACGAAGCAGACCGGGATCAGGATCAATCGCATCGAAGGCAAGGAAGATGAACTGCTCGAACGCATCAGGAACGAAGGCAACAACAGCCCGGCCGACGTTTTCCTGACGGTCGATGCCGCGCGCCTGGCCAAGGCTCATGGACTTGGGCTGTTTGCGCCGGTCAATTCGAAAATTCTCGACACCCGGATTCCTGCCAACCTGCGTACCGAAGACTGGTTCGCCTTCTCGAAGCGGGCGCGCGTCATCATCTACAACAAGGCCGTCATCAACCCGGAAGAGGTCCAGACTTACGACGACCTCGCCAACCCGCGGCTCAAGGGCAAACTGTGCTCGCGCTCCGGTTCCCACCCCTACAACCTGTCGCTGATGGCCTCGGTCATTGCCCATGAAGGCGAAGCCAGGGCCGAAGTCTGGGCGCGCGGCATGGTCGCCAACTTCGCGCGCGCACCGAAAGGTGGCGACACCGACCAGATCAAGGCAGTCGCGGCCGGCGAATGTGGCGTCGCGCTGTCCAACACCTACTACGTCGCCCGCCTGCTGCGGTCAACCAAGCCGGAAGAGCAAAAACTGATGGAAAAGGTCGGCGTCGTTTCGCCCAACCAGGCCACGACCGGCACCCACGTCAACGTTTCCGGCGGCGGCATGCTGAAAACGGCGCCGCACAAGGAAGCTGCCGTCAAGTTCCTCGAATACCTCGCTTCCGACGAGGCCCAGCGCTATTTCGCCGATGGCAACAACGAATGGCCGGTCGTCGACAGCGTAAAGGTCGTCAACCCGGCGCTGGAGGCACTCGGCAAGTTCAAGGCCGACAGCCTGCCGGTCAAGAACCTGGCGATGTACCAGGTCGAGGCGCAGATGATCTTCGACCGCGCCGGCTTCAAGTAAGCCAGCCTTTCTGCAAGGACACCCCGCCGCGGCGGGGTGTTTTCACTTGCGCGCTCGGGAAACCTGGCGCGACAGCGCGATCAGCGGCAGCAGGCCGACGGCGACGATGGCCAGCGACGCCGTCGAAGCCTCGGCCAGTCGTTCATCCGAGGCAAGCGTGTAGACCTGCGTCGCCAGCGTGTCGAAATTGAAGGGACGCATGACCAGCGTCGCCGGCAACTCCTTCATGACGTCGACGAAGACCAGCAGGCCGGCGGCGAACAGGCTGCCGCGCAGCAGCGGCGCATGCACGCGGCGCAGCGTCTCGCCCTGCCCGAGGCCGAGGCTGCGCGCCGCGTCGTCCATGTTCGGCGTGATCTTGGCCAGGCTCGCCTCGACGGTATGCAGCGCCACGGCAAGAAAACGCACCAGGTAGGCGTAGATCAGTGCGGCGATCCCGCCGGTCAACAGCAATCCCGGGTTGCTGCCGAACCACTGTTCCCACTGCCCGGCCAGCCAGTTGTCGAGGCGCGTCACCGGAGTCAGCACGCCGACCGCAATGACCGCGCCCGGCACCGCATAGCCGAGGCCGACCAGCCGGTTGAGCCCGGTGGCCAGCGTGGTCTTCGCCAGGCGCGCGCCATAAGCCATCAACAGCGCCAGGAGAACGCCGATGCCGGCGGTGATCCCCGCAAGCAGGAAACTGTTGCGCGACAGCACCACGAAGCGCTCGCCGAACTGGGCATCGCCCTCGGCCAGCGCCATCCTCAACAGCAGCAGCGCCGGCAGCACGAACCCAAGGAGCAACGGCAGCAGGCAGCCGACAAACGCAAGGACTGCGGCAAATCCGCGCAGACGGGCACCGGCCATCGGCCGATTGCGCCCCGTCGTGTTGTGGTAGCGGGCGCGGCCGCGCGAGATGCGCTCGGCCATCAGCAGGAACAGGACGAAGGAAAGCAGCATGGCCGCCAGTTGCGCCGCCGCTACGCGGTCGCCGAGCGAAAACCAGGCGCGGTAAATGCCGGTCGTGAAGGTGTTGACCGCGAAATAGGCCACGGTACCGTAGTCGGCCAGCGTTTCCATCAGCGCCAGCGCGACGCCGGCGACGATCGCCGGCCGCGCCAGCGGCAGCGACACGGTGAAGAAGGCTCGCCACGGCCCCATGCCGAGCGTCCGCGCCGCTTCCAGCATGCCGCTCGCCCGCTCCAGGAAGGCCGTGCGCGCCACGAGATAGACATAGGGATAGAGGACGCAGACGAACATCAGGATGGCACCCGGCAGCGTCCGGATATCGGGGAACCAGTAATCGCCGCGCTGCCAGCCGAAGGTCTCGCGCAAGGCCGTCTGCAACGGACCGACGAACTGCAGGAAATCGGTATAGACATAGGCCATGACATAGGCCGGCATGGCCAGCGGCAGGACCAGCGCCCATTCGAAGAAGCGGCGCCCGGGGAATTCGTGCATCGCCGTCAGCCAGGCGGTCGTCACGCCGAGCGTTCCGACCCCGACCCCGACCCCCAGGCACAGCCACAGCGAATTCAGGATGTATTCCGGCAGGACCGTCTGCGCCAGATGCGACCATGTCGCACTGGTCCCGCCGACGAAGATGTTGAGACCGACGCTGGCCACCGGCAATCCCGCCAGCACGGCGACGAACAAGGCAACGGCGAGGAGCGGGGAGGGTCTGGCGGAATGCATGACGGTAAATGCGAATTATAATCGACCACCATGTGGCAACTTGAACTCGATGGCGTCGTTCAGCGCTACGGCAGCCATACCGTCGTCGACGGCGTCGGCTTCCGCCTGGCGAACGGCCGGATCGCCTGCCTGCTCGGCCCCTCGGGTTGCGGCAAGACGACACTGCTGCGCTGCATCGCCGGCTTCGAGGAAATCGCCGCCGGCGAAATCCGCGTGCACGGCGAGATCGTCAGTCGGGCTGGCCATCGCCTGCCACCCGAAAGGCGGCGGATCGGCATGGTCTTCCAGGACTACGCGCTGTTCCCGCACCTCAGCGTCGAGGGAAACGTCGCCTTCGGGCTCGGCCGCAAGCTGCCGGAAGAGGCCCACCTGCGGGTCCGCCAGTTGCTCGCCACGGTCGGGCTCGCCGGCGAGGGCGACAAGTTCCCGCACGAACTCTCCGGCGGCCAGCAGCAACGCGTCGCGCTCGCCCGCGCCCTGGCCCCGCGCCCGGAGCTGATCCTGCTCGACGAGCCTTTTTCCAACCTCGATGTCGGGCTGCGCGAGCGGCTGTCGCTCGAGGTCCGGGAAATCCTCAAGCGCGAGGGGTCGACCGCGATCCTCGTCACCCACGACCAGAACGAGGCCTTTGCCATGGCCGACGAGATCGGCATCATGCACGAAGGGCGCATCCAGCAGTGGGACGTGCCCTACAACCTCTATCACCGTCCGGCCAACCGCTTCGTCGCCGACTTCATCGGCCAGGGCGTGTTGCTGCCCGGCGTCGTTGCCGCCGGCACCACTGTCGAGATGGAGCTCGGCCAACTGGTTTCCGACATGCCGGTCGAATGCAGCGAAACCTGCACCGGTTGTCACGACGGCTGCGAGGTCGATGTCTTGCTGCGGCCGGATGACGTCGTGCACGACGATCGCAGTCCGCTGCAGGCCGAAGTGCTGCACAAGGCCTTCCGCGGCGCCGAAATCCTCTACACCCTGCGCCTGGCCAGCGGCGCCAGGGTCCTGTCGCTGGTGCCGTCGCACCACAACCACGCGCTCGGCGAACGGATCGGCATCCGCCTCGATGCCGACCACGTGATCGCCTTCAAGAGGGCAGCACACTGAGCCGTTCGCTGATTCCCCTTCTCGGACCGCTCGACTCCTTTCCACCGGTGGCGATGGCCCGCGCCCACATGGGCGGCCTGTTGGCAATCGGTGCCGACCTCTCGCCCGCGCGCATCCTCAACGCGTATCGCCACGGGATCTTTCCCTGGGGCACGGTCGGGCGGCAGCCGCTGTGGTACAGCCCCGATCCGCGCATGGTCCTCTTTCCCGAGGAATTCCGCCTCACCCGCTCGCTGCGCAAGACCTTGCGCGCCCGGCAATACGAAGTCCGCTTCGACGGCGACTTCGCCGCCGTCATCGGCGCCTGCGCCGCCACGCCCCGGCCCGGCCAGGACGGCACCTGGATTTCCCGGGACATGATGGACGCCTACATCCGCCTGCATAAACTCGGCTGGGCGCATTCGGTCGAAGTCCATACAGAAGGCAATCTGACTGGCGGTTTGTACGGTCTCGGGATTGGTCGCATGTTCTACGGCGAATCGATGTTTTCCCGGCGCAACAACGCTTCGAAGATTGCCTTCGCCCATCTCGTCCGCTACCTTCTTGCCCATGACTTCGGCATGGTCGACTGCCAGATGCGCACCGAACACCTCGCCTCGCTGGGCGGGCGCGAAATCCCGCGCGACGACTTCCTTGCCCGGCTGCAGCAACTGATCGGGCCGGGACAGCGGCGTGGCCGGTGGACCGCTGACGGTCTCGATGTAAACTGGTAGCCATGGCTCTGCCCGACGATTCCGGATTGCCCTTCTCGCTGTTGCAGTTCTATGCGACGTCGCCCTATCCGTGCAGCTACCTTCCCGGCCGCGAGGCGCGCTCGCAGGTCGCGACGCCGCCGCACCTGATCGACACCGAGGTCTATGGCGCGCTGGTCCGCCGCGGCTTCCGGCGTAGTGGCGCATTCACCTACCGCCCGCACTGCGACGACTGCAACGCCTGCATTCCCGTGCGCCTGCCGGTGGCGGAACTGAAGTACAACCGCGCCCAGCGCCGCGCGCTGAAAGGCCATTCCGGACTGACCGTCCGCGAATTGCCACTGGCCTTCTTCGAAGAACATTACGCGCTGTACGCGCGTTACCAGAACGCGCGCCACGCCGGTGGCGGCATGGACGAGGACAGCCACGAGCAATACGCCCACTTCCTGCTGCAAAGCCGCGTCGACACCCGCCTGATCGAGTTCTCCCTTGGCGACAGCGTGTGCATGGTCAGCATCGTCGACGTGCTCGAGGACGGACTGTCGTCGGTGTATACCTTCTACGACCCGGATATTCCCGGCGCCAGCTTCGGCACCTACAATATCTTGTGGCAGGCGCAGCAGTGCCGCACCCTGAACCTGCCCTACCTCTATCTCGGCTACTGGATCGCCGACAGCCGCAAGATGGCCTACAAATCGCGTTTCCGCCCCATCGAAGGCCTCCTCGACGGCCACTGGCAAACCCTCGACATTCCCGACCGCGAATCATGACCCGACGCCTGCTCCCGCTCCTCTCCCTTCTCGTGCTCGCCGTCGCCCATGCCCAGAGCGAGCGCGTTGCCTACACCTGCGCCGACGGCAGCCGCTTCGAGGCCGAGTTCACGGCCGGCGACGGCGGTCGACCGCAGGCGACCCTGTTCATGGCCGGACGTGAAATCACGCTGCCCCTCGTACCCGCCGCCTCGGGCGCCCTCTATCGCGACGGCGACGTCCGCCTTCACACCAAGGGCCCCGATGCCCTGTTCGAGGACGGCAAGAGCCCGCTGCGCCGCTGCACGAGCGGCGATGCACCGCCACCGGCGGCGCCGGCGCCCGCGCCGAGCGCAGCGAGCAGCTTCGTCGACATCGCCGGCAGCGTCGCCTACGTCGCCCGCGGCGCCCTGCCGCCCGATGCCGTGCTGATCATCCGCATCCAGGACACATCGCACGCCGGCGCGCCCGCCCTGCGGCTGGCCGAACAGCGCATCGAACTCGCCGGGCGCGCCTCGCCGATCCCGTTCCAGGTCATCGTCGACCGCGATCTCATCGGTCCCCGCGCGCGCGTCACCGCCGCCGGGCGCATCGAGAGCCGGGGCAAGCTCCTCTACATCAGCGATACCGTGACGCCGGCCATGATCGACCACAAGCCCGTCGCCGTCGAACTCAAGCTGGTTCCGGTCGGCCCGCGCAAGCGCTGATCGGCCGCAGTTGTTCCGGATCAAAGCCGGCGGCGCACCACCGTGCCACAGTTCGCTCCTTCGCAGACCAAGGGTCCATTCATGCTCTCACCGCGGCATCCCCTCTGGCTGGTCGGTTTCCGGCCCTTCTTCGCGCTCGCCTGTCTCGCCGGGCTGAGCCTGCCGGTCGTCTGGGTCCTCATTTTCAGGGGCATCCTGCCCGTGCCGGCACAGCGCTTTTCGCCGGTCCAGTGGCATGCCCACGAAATGTTCTTCGGCTTCGGCTGGGCGGTGCTCGGCGGCTTCCTGCTGACGGCAAGCAAGAACTGGGTCGGCGTGCGCGGCTATCACGGCGGCACGCTGATGTTTCTCGCCGCGGCCTGGATTCTCGAACGCATCGGCATGAGCTTCGGTGCCGGCTGGCCGCCACCGCTGTTCCTGCTGAGCAACAACCTGTTCCTGTTCACCATCGTCGTCCTGCTGCTCGCCACGCTGATCCGCCATCGCGGCAAGGACAGCTACCGCCGCGACAACGTCTTCTTCCTGATCATCCTGCCCCTCTTCTGGATCGCCAAGACGCTGCTCCTGCAGCCCGACCACTTCCAGCTCGGCTGGAGCATGACGCTCGGCCTGTTCCGCGTCGCCTTTCTGGTCATGCTCGAAAGGACGCTGAGCCAGTTCATGCGCTCGGCTTTCTCGGTCGAAATCCTGCGCCAGCCGGCGCTCGACACGGCGATCAAGGTGCTCGCCGCCGTACTCGTCTTCGGCGCGCTGTTTCCCGCCCCGCTCCTGACCGGCCTCGAACTGCTGCTGGCGTTCCTGCTGCTGGGCCGCCTCGCCTTCTGGCACCCGCTCAAGGCCTTCACCCGGCTCGATATCGGCATCATGTTCCTCGGCTATCTGGCCATCGTCGCGCAGTTGCTGATCGATGCCCTGCCGCCGCCTGGGACCCTCGGCTGGGTCGGCACCGTGGCGGTTCATGCCTTCACCTTCGGCGCCATGGGCCTGGTCATTCCCGCGATGATGATCCGCATCGCCAACGGCCATACCGGGCGCAAGGTGATTTTCGGCAGGTTCGAGAAGGCCGTTCTCTGGATCATGATCGCCGCCTTGTTCCTGCGCCTGGTCGGCCCGCAGTTCGCGCCCGCAGCCTACCTGCGCTGGCTCGAGCTGGCCGCCGCCTGCTGGTTCGTCGCCTTCGGCCTCCTCGCCTGGCGCTTCATCCCGCAACTCGCACAGCCGCGGATCGATGGCCGCGAACACTGAGGGCTGGTGGGCAGCGGCTTTGATCGCTGCCGCGCCGGGCTTGCCGGCGCACGCCGACAGCGTCGCCTGCCATGTCACCTACGGCGGCGAGACACGGGTCATCGGCGCAGCGGCGACGACCCAGCCGCTGGCCGTCGCGCCGGTTTCGATCGGCTCGTATTTCATGTTCCGCATCGTCTTCCGCCAGGAACCGGCCGATCTCGCCACCATCAGGCTGACCACCTACGCCGACCGCGACGAAGGCCCGACCATCATCCACCAGGTGACCTGGCCCCATCCGCCGCCGCCCGCCGCGGCCCACGGCTTCACCGGGCTCCATTTCGTCTACGAGCCGGTGCGCGACGGCGAGCTGCAATACTGGTGCGAAATGAAGGGCGCGCCATGAAAATGGCGGCTTTTTTCCGGTCGACCGCGGCAATCGGCCTATTCTGCCTGTTCGCCGGCCTGGCGCGCGCCGAGCCGGTCACACTGGTCTTCGCCGGCGACATCATGCTCGCCGACGGTCCCGGCCGCACCATCGCCGCCGGCGGCGACCCGCTTGCCCCCTTCGCCGGCATCCTGGCGCAGGCCGATTACCGCATCGCCAACCTCGAATGCCCGGCCGCCAGCGGCGGTCAGCCGCACGCCAGCAAGATCGCGACCTTTCGCGCCGAGCCGCAAACCCTGTCCGTGCTGCGCGGCCGCTTCGACGCCGTTTCGCTGGCCAACAACCACTCCGGCGACTACGGCCAGGCCGCCTTCATCGAAACCATGGCTCACCTCGACGAGGCCGGCATCGCCTGGTTCGGCGGCGGCCATAACCTCGCCGAGGCGCACCGGCCGCTGTGGATCGAGAAGAGCGGCCTGCGGATCGCCGTCCTCGCCTACAACGAATTCAAGCCACGCGCCTTCGAGGCGGGCACCAACTGGCCCGGCGTCGCCTGGAGCGAGGACGACCAGGTCATCGCCGACATCCGCGCCGCCAAAGCCGCCGGCGCCGACCTCGTCATCCCCTTCATGCACTGGGGCTGGGAAAAGGAAACGCAGCCCAGCGAGCGCCAGAAAACCTTCGCCCGCCGCATGATCGACGAAGGCGCCGCCCTCGTCGTCGGCAGCCACCCGCACGTCACCCAGGGCGCCGAAATCCACCAGGGCAAGCCCATCGTCTACAGCCTCGGCAACTTCGTCTTCGACGGCTTCGACTACCCCGAAGCCCGGCACGGCTGGCTGCTCCGCCTCACGCTCGACAAGTCCGGGGTCGTTCTCTGGGAAACCTTGGCCGCGCAAATCGACGATGCCGGCACACCGTGGCCTGCCCAAGGTGCTTTTACGCCCTGTGGCCACGCGGGCGAAGAAATCGTGCTGGAGTGCGTGAATCCATAAGCGAGGTTGACCGAAGCCTCCATGGAGCGCATGATCCTACGCATCAACATGCACACGGAGGCACCAATGCCAGTCACCGAACTCAACGTCAGCCGCAAAGGCCGCCTTTCACTCTCCATCAGCCAGGACTTGCTGGATCGCCTCGAACCGTACAAGCAGCAGATCAATCTCTCGGCGCACACCGAAGCGCTGCTCACCCAACTGCTCGAAACCCTCGAAAATCGCGCCTGGCTGGAGCGCAATGCCGAGGCCCTGACCGAATACGGCAAGATGATTGCCAGAACCGGCTTGGCTGGCGAAGAGTTCGACAGAATCTGAACGATGGCACAGTTCGATATCTATCCGAATCCAGGCCAAGGCAAAGTAGACGTTCCTTACCTGGTGGCTATCCAGAACAACCATGTCGCAGCACATACCGGCACCTCGGTAGTCATACCACTACGCACCAATTCCATAGCGCTGGAAACCATCTGCCCTCCGGTTGAAATTCCCGGTATTGGCCAGTTCGTTCTCTCGGCAATAGAGATTTTCGCGATTGCCAACACTCGCCTGCGCAACCCGGTCGGTACCCTGAGCGTCCTCGACCGCGCCAAGATCAAACCGGCACTCGACAAGGTCATCGGCGAATACTGACGCGAAAATCGCCCATTTTTTGCGGTCGACCGCAACCGGCGGGCTAAAATCCCGCCATCATGCAGATCGACACCTTCCTCGCCCGCTGGCGCAATGCCGGCGGCTCCGAGCGCGCCAACTACCGGCTTTTCATCGCCGATCTCTGCGAGTTGGTGGAAGTCGACAAACCCCAGCCGGCCAACGAAGACACCCGCGACAACGCCTACGTCTTCGAGCGCCGCGTCGTTTTTCACCACGGCGACGGCAGCACCAGCAACGGCTTCATCGACTGCTACCGGCGCGCCGCCCTCATCGGCGAGGTCAAGAAAATCCGCGCCGGCTTCGAGACCCGCGTGTTCGACGACGCCATGCTGCGCGCCCGCGGCCAGGCCGAGAACTACGCCCGCAACCTGCCTCCGGATGAAGGCCGCCCGCCCTTCCTGGTCGTCATCGATGTCGGCAACGTCATCGAGCTCTACGCCGAATTCACCTGCACCGGCGGCAGCTATACGCCCTTTCCCGACCCGCGCAGCCACCGCATCCGGCTCGACGACCTTGCCCGGCCGGAAATCCGTGCCCGCCTCAAGGCCGTGTGGAACGACCCGCACAGCCTCGACCCCGCCGCACCGCCCGCGCCACGCGCGAAATCGCCGTACGCCTCGCCCGCGTCGCCCAGTCGCTGGAAGGTAACTACGCCCCCGAGCGCGTCGCCGCCTTCCTCTCGCGCTGCCTGTTCTCGATGTTTGCCGAAGACGTCGGCCTGCTGCCCAAAGTCGACAACGAAGGCGCCTTCACCGCCCTGCTCAAATCCTTCCTCCTCCCCTCGCCCGCCGGGAGAGGGGCCGGGGGCGAGGGCGACGCCGCCAGCCAATTCGTCCCCCTCGTCGCCGAACTCTGGCAGGCGATGGACGAAGGCCGCTTTTCCGTCGCCATCCGTGCCGCACTGCCGCGCTTCAACGGCAAGCTGTTCAAAAATCCCGAGGTTTTGCCGGTCGACCGCAACCAGATCGAATTGCTGCTCGAAGCCAGCCGCGCCGACTGGTCCGAAGTCGAACCCGCCATCTTCGGCACCCTGCTCGAAAGCGCGCTGAACCCGCTCGAACGCCACGACCTCGGCGCCCACTACGAAGGCCTCAGCGTCGACCCGCACCAGTTCCTCGGCCTCGAAATCAACCCGCGCGCCGCCGCCATCGCCGAAATGGTCCTCTGGATCGGCTACCTGCAATGGCACTTCCGCACCCAGGGCAGCGGCCTGCCGCCCAGCCCCATCCTGCGCGATTTCAGGAATATCGAATGCCGCGACGCCGTGCTCGCCTATGACGCCGTGGAACTCGCCACCGACGCCAACGGCCAGCCGCTCACCCGCTGGGATGGCCGCAGCACCAAGCCCCACCCCGTCACCGGCGAACGAGTGCCCGACGAAAGCGCGCAAATCCCGCGCGAACGCTACACCAACCCGCGCCCCGCCTGCTGGCCGCAGGCCGACGTCATCGTCGGCAACCCGCCCTTCATCGGCGCCGCCAGCATGTGCCAGGCCCTCGGCGACGGCTACACCGAAGCCCTGCGCGCCGCCTGGCCGGAAGTGCCGGAATCCGCCGATTTCGTCATGTTCTGGTGGCACCACGCCGCCGACCTGACGCGCCGCGGTGAAATCCGGCGCTTCGGCTTCATCACCACCAACAGCCTGAAGCAGACCTTCAACCGCCGCGTCCTCGAACACCACCTCGCCGGCCAGCCGCCGCTCGCCCTCGCCTGGGCCATCCCCGACCACCCGTGGGTAGATGCCGCCAGCGGCGCCGCCGTGCGCATTGCGATGACCGTCGGCCAGGCCGGTGAAGCGGCGGGAATGTTGCAAACGGTCGTCGAGGAAGGCGGCGCCGAGAGTGATGCGGTCCACATCGAATTGCAGGCCAAAACCGGCCGCATCCACGCCGACCTGACTATCGGCACCGATGTCGTCGGGGCCAAGGCCTTGCGGGCGAACGAAGGCATCAGCTCGCCCGGCTTCAAGCTGCATGGCGCCGGCTTCATCGTCACCCCCGACGAAGCCGCACGGCTGCAACCCTGTGACCACATCCGCCCCTACCGCAACGGCAAGGATCTGACCGACAAGCCACGCGGCGTTTCGGTCATCGACCTCTACGGCCTGACTGCCGACGAAGCGCGCAGCCGCTACCCGGCGACCTATCAACGGGTGCTCGAACGCGTCAAACCGGAACGCGACCAGAACAACCGCGCCACCTACCGCGACAACTGGTGGCTGTTCGGCGAACCGCGCAAAGACTTGCGCGTAATGCTCACCGGTCAACCCCGCTTCATCGCCACCGTCGAAACCGCCAAGCACCGTACCTTCCAGTTCCTCGACGCCGCCATCGCGCCGGACAACATGCTCATCGCCATCGCGCTGGCCGATGCCTACGCCCTCGGCGTGCTTTCCTCGCAAGTCCATGTCGTCTGGGCGCTCGCCGCCGGCAGCCGGCTGGGTGTCGGCAACGATCCGCGTTACAACAAAACCCGCTGCTTCGACCCCTTCCCCTTCCCCGCCGCCAGTCCGGGTCAGCAAGCCCGCATCGCCGCCCTCGCCGAGCAGCTCGACGCCCTCCGCAAGCGCCGGCAGGCCACCCACCCCGAGCTGACGCTGACCGGCATGTACAACGTGCTGGCGAAAATCCGGGCTGGCGAGGCGTTGACCGCCAAGGACAAGACCATCCACGAACAAGGCCTCGTCGCCGTACTGCGCCAGTTGCACGACGAACTCGACGCCGCCGTCCTCGCCGCCTACGGCTGGAGCGACCTCGCCACCACCGACACCGACGCCCTGCTCGACCGCCTTGTCGCCCTCAACGCCGAACGCGCCGCCGAGGAAGCCGCCGGCCACATCCGCTGGCTGCGCCCCGACTTCCAGAACCCGTCCGCCGCGGTCGACCCGCAAATACAGGTCAAAATGGATTTGCCGCAAGAACCGGCGTCGACCGCGACAACCTCCGCCACGCCCGCGGAAAAGCGCCCCTGGCCCGCCACCCTGCCCGAGCAGGTGCGCGCCGTCGCCGACCAGCTATCGACGCACCCGCTCGACGAACCCGCCCTCGCCGCCCGCTTCGCCGGCAAAGGCCCGTGGAAAAAGCGCCTCCCCGAAATCCTCGCCACGCTCGCCGCCCTCGGCCGCGCCAAGCGCTCGGACTGGGGTTGGGTGGGGTGAGCAAACTTTCGTCCGAAGGCAATCTGTAACCGATAAGCTGACAAGGCCTGTACCAAACCACAATGGATGAGAAATACCGAACCCTGCTGAAGAATTCGTTTGATGCCTATCTCGAACAGCTAGATCAACAGTCGCCTCATTCGTTTCTCAGTTACGACTTTGATTTCTTGAACAACCGGGCTTGGCATCTCTTCGGCGAGCAGATGGTTGCATGTGATTTAAGAGAACTCACGAATTTACTGAATCGTTGGTTGTACTCACTAAAACGCTGGCATGCATGGAACCAAATTATCAGCCCGCATGATGAAGACACTGCGTGGGCGTTGCGCAGTGAGTTTTTGGATGCCTTTGCCCGAGAATGTCTGCTCAAGCCAAGCGCCATGCGCGATATTTTCACTTCGGTAGCAACCGGTGCACTGCACCAGGCCAGGCTTAGCTCTGACCCGGCGTATCGCGATCATTTGGAAGGAGACCCAGTATCTCCAACAGATAAGCCACGGCCGCTCAATAGACCGCAAAAAGAGGCACGGCTCCGAACTCTCGCCAACAAATGGCCTGAGGGGAAGGCGCTGTTGGCAGCAATTTGTAGGATGGACAACGAAGCTTACAAGGATGCAACGTCAGATTACAGAAACCGCTCCAGTCACACGATAGGTCCTCGACTTGGCCTTGGTACGACCAGAACGGTAACTCGCACTGTCGTCCCCGCAACAAGACTTGAACGAGGTTCGGACGGGTCGTTCCACGAAATTTCTATCCCCGGCAAGATGTGCGTAAGTTATGGGTTCGGCGGGACTCCGCCATTGGATCTCGATGCAGTACGTATTGAAAACGAGGGCCAATTCAAGCTTGCCCGGGACTGTTATGAGAACTACCTGACGGTACTCAAAATAGCTGTGACAGAGATTCGGAACATCCCCGAAGTGAGCGAATAGGTATGCTTCAAGTGTCCAACTTACCCGAACAGTCGATGACTGTCCCCAAGCTCCAGAACCCGTCTGCTGCGGTCCACCACCAAAAACAGGCAAAAATGGATTTGCGCCAAAATCTGCCGTTGACCGCAACAACCTCCGACCAGCCTGCCGAAAAACGCCCCCGGCCCGCCACCCTGCCCGAGCAGGTCAGCGCCATCGCGCAGACACTGGCCGAAAGCCCGTTGCCGCTCGACGAAGCGGCCATCGTCGAACGCTTCACCGGCAACGGCCCGTGGAAGAGACGCCTGCCGCAATTTCTCGAAACCCTCGTCGCCCTCGGCCGCGCCCGGATGATCGATGATTGTCGTTATGGAGCAAGCCGATGATCCTGCAACTTATTATCGAGGCCATCGGCCTGCTGCCTCTGTTCGCGATTCTTGCAGTGGTCGAGTGGCGGCGCCGGCAACTGGACAGGGATGATCGCCGCGACCCGATTACCACCGACCTGCGTAATCTGCCGGGACATAGGCTGCAGGAGCAGTTTGACAAGTTCTACGAGTCGCGGATGGACAAACTCGTCCTCGTTCTGATAGCCGGCTTGATGGTCGCCCTTCTCATCGCCACACGGCGGATCACCACGGAGTTCAGGCCTTGGGACTGGATAGACACCACCGTTCTGATCGCCACTATCGGCCTCGCCTTGCATTTCGGGCGCCAAATCGCGCGCGAGATGCCCAGACAACGGCAGATCAAGCAGGCCATCCGCGCCGAGCACGCCACCGCCCAGGAACTCGCCGCTTCGCTGGCCGGCAACAATCGCATCATTCACGATGTCCTGGCCAAGGACTTCAACATTGACCACGTGGTCATCACCCCGGCAGGCGTATTCGCCGTCGAAACCAAGTCACGCCTCAAGCCGCCGGTCGGCAACGGAGCGAACGCGGTCAAGGTGAAATACAACGGCAGGCAACTGGAATTTCCCGGCTGGACGGAAACGCTGCCGCTCGAACAAGCCGGCCGCCAGGCGCGCTGGCTGGCGAACTATCTGCGGGAGGCCACCGGCGAGCGCCTGCCGGTATTCGCCGTGCTCGCCCTGCCCGGCTGGTTCATCGAGAATACGGCACGCATAACCGACGACATGGTTCGTGTCATCAACCCGAAGAAATCGCAGTGGCTGCTGCTACCCGAGAGGCGCCCCGTTCTCCTCGACACGGCAGCGATTCAGCGCGCGGCCTTTGCCATCGAAAAGCTGGCGCAACGGAAGGAATAAAAAGCCGGCTGACACCGACCAGCCCGGCCCGTGCAAAGCCCGACCGTCGCGGTCGACACCGCAAATCCGGCCTAGCGGTCGCGTACCGGCAGCGGCAGCGCGTTGCTCTTGTCGCGTCCCCAGAGATCGAGGGGGTCCCCGACCGAACTGCGCAGGAACTCGCGGGCCTTGGTTGCGGTCACCGGCTGCTTGAAAGAAACGAGATGGGCGAAGGCCTGGCCCGTCAGGCGGTACAACCAGGTTCGGCGTTTCACGATCATGCTGACCTCCCTTCGGCTGCTGGCGCGCTGGACGGCAATCCGTCACGGGCGAATGGATCCACTCTACTCCTTTTTCCGCGACAGGGCGGAACTTGCTGTCGACCCGCGCGACGGACCGTGCCCGCTTCGCCGTCGCTGCGACGCGGTCATGTTCCGCTCACCCCTGCCCGCGCCGATGCTGTGGCGCCGCTCCCGGGCGCCAGGGCCTCACGCGGTTGCCAGTTGCCGGAAGTCCGGGAAGTCGCCTGCACCGAGATCGACATTGACGCGCGTCACCTGCGCTCCGGCGGGGCCGCGCTGTGCCCAGAGCAGCAGGGCAATGACCGCTTTCTCCTCGCCCACCGCCAGCGCCTCGACCCGGCCGTCGCGCAGGTTGCGCACCCAGCCGCAAACGCCGAGACGGCGCGCCTCGGCGGTCATCGACCAGCGGTAGCCGACGCCCTGGACGGTGCCTTCGATGATCAGGTGACGGGCAATACGCGGCATGGTCTCCTCCTTGATTTGACGATGGCTGGCCTACTGGTAGCGCAGCGCCTCGATCGGGTCGAGCCGCGCCGCCTTGCGCGCCGGGTACCAGCCGAAGAAGATGCCGACGCCGGCGGCGACGGCGAAGGCGACCAGCGCGGCGGCGCCGGAGACGACGATGACCATGCCGGTGGCGGCGTTGATGGCGAGCGCGATGGCGAGGCCGAGGAAGAGGCCGAGCAGGCAGCCGGCGAAGGAGATCATCACCGCTTCGAGCAGGAATTGCGTGAGGATGTCGCGCTGGCGGGCGCCGATGGCCATGCGGATGCCAATCTCGCGCGTGCGCTCGGTAACCGAGACAAGCATGATGTTCATGATGCCGATGCCGCCGACCAGCAGCGAGATCGAGGCGATGGCGCCGAGCAGGATCGACATGGTGCGCGTGGTTTCGGCTTCCGATTCGGCGGCGGCCGACAGGTTGCGCATGAAGAAATCGTCCGGCACGCCCTCGCGCAGGCGGTGGCGCTGGCGCAGCAGCGCCGTCGTGGAGTCCATCACCCGCTCCATGTTGTCGGCGGAGTCGGCCTGCACCATGATCATCCGCACCGAGCCCAGGAAGGGCGTGCCGAAAACCTTGCGCTGGGCGGTGGTGAGCGGAATGATGACGGTGTCGTCCTGATCGTTGCCGTCGAGGTTCTGCCCCTTGCTGGCGAGCACGCCGATGACGATGAACGGGTTCTGTTGAATGCGCATGGTCTTGCCGACCGGGTTCTCGTCACCGAACAGGTTTTGTGCCGTCGTCTTGCCGATCAGCGCAACCCGGGTCGCCGAACGCACGTCGGAATCGCCGAAGGCGGCTCCGCTGGCGATCGTCCACGCCCGCGCTTCGAGATAGGGCGGGGTCGTACCGATGACGTTGGCGCTCCAGTTCTGCGAGCCGTAGACCAGTTGCCGCCGGCCCTGGTGGGTCGGCGCGACATTGACGACGCCATCGAGCTCGGCGATGGCCTCGGCATCGGCGACGTTCAGCGTCGGCCCGCCGGCCGAGCCGCTGCGCACGCCGGCCGCGGTGAACGAACCGGAGAGGACGATGAACAGGTTGCTGCCCATCGTGCTGATGGTCTGCTGCACGGCGTACTGCGCGCCCTGGCCGATGGCGATCATGATGACGACGGCGCCGACGCCGATCACCATGCCGAGCATGGTCAGCGCCGTCCGCAGCCGGTTGGCGCCCATCGCCAGCCAGGCTTCGCCGAGCATCGCCCTGAGCATCACGCCGGCACCGCCGCGGTCAGGTGGTCGCTGACGATATGGCCGTCGAGAAAGCGCACCTGGCGCTTGGCGTGGGCGGCGATGTCGGGCTCGTGGGTGACGAGAACGACGGTGATGCCCTCGCGGTTGAGCTCGCTAAAGAGCGCCATGATTTCCTCGCTGGTGTGGCTGTCGAGATTGCCGGTCGGCTCGTCGGCAAGAATCAGTTGCGGCTTGTTGACCAGCGCCCGGGCGATCGCCACCCGCTGCTGCTGGCCGCCGGAGATGCGGCTGGGCAGCGAGTCGGCGTATTTGCCGAGGCCGACCTTGTCTAGCATTTCGCGCGCTGCGGCGCGCCGGCTGGCCTTGCCGGCGCCGGAATAGACCAGCGGCAGCGCGACGTTGTCCTGCAGGCTCATGCGCGGCAGCAGGTTGAAGCCCTGGAAGACGAAGCCGATGGTGCGGTTGCGCAGGATCGCCAGGGCATCCTTGTCCAGGTGTGCGACGTTCTGGCCGGTAAGGTAATAGTCGCCGCTGCTCGGCGTGTCGAGGCAGCCGAGCAGGTTCATGAAGGTCGACTTGCCGGAGCCCGAAGGCCCCATGATGGCGATGAACTCGCCCGACCGGATCTCCAGGTCGACGCCCTTCAACGCCGGAAACAGACCGGCCGCCGTCTCGTAGGACTTGCCCAGCCCGACGACGCGGATGACGGGATTCACCTTCAGAACATCCGCATGCCGACGCTGGACGGCTTCTTGTCGCCCACCGTGTTCTCGCCGATGACGACGCGGTCGCCGGCATTGAGCTCGCCGCTGACGACCTCGGTGTTGCGGTTGTCGGTGATGCCGATCTGGACGCCGACCGGGCGGATTTCGCCAGCGGCCAGCACATAAACCGTGCCGCTCTGGCTATCGCGCTTCTTGCCCTTCTTTTCACCCGCGCCGCCGGGCGCACCGCCACCCGTTCCGCCCATGCCGCCCGCGCCGGGGCCGGTTGCGGTCGACCCCGAATTCTGGGCGTTTTCCGTTTTCTTGCCGGCGGCGTCGGCCGGCTTGAAGCGCAGCGCGGCGTTCGGCACCAGCAGCACGTCGCTGCGTTTCTGGACGCCGATATTGACGTAGGCGGTCATGCCCGGCAGCAACTGGAAATCGGGGTTATCGACACGGATGCGGACGTTGTAGGTCACCACGTTCTGCGTATTGGTCGGGTTCAGGCGGATCTGCTGCACCTCGCCGTGAAAGCTGCGATTGGGAAAGGCATCGACGGTAAAGCGCACGCTCAGGCCTTCCTTGATATCGCCGATGTCCGCCTCGGCGAAACTGGTGTCGATCGCCATCTTCGAGAGATCCTGCGCGATCTGGATCAACACCGGCGTCTGGAAACTGGCGGCCACCGTCTGTCCGATATCGACCAGGCGCGCGACGACGACGCCGGATACCGGCGAAGTGATCACGGTATAGTTCAGATTCACCCGATCCTTTTCCGCCGCCGCCCTGGCCTGCGCCAGTTGGGCCTCGGCCGATTTCAGCACCTGCATCGCCTGGTCGTATTCCTGGCGCGATACGTATTCCTTCTCGAACAGCGCCTTCATGCGCACTGCGTTGGCCCGCGCCAGCTCGACCGACGCCGCGACATTCAGCACGTTGGCCTCGCTCTGCTTGGCCTGCGCCAGCATCAGCGACTGGTCGAGCTCCAGCATCTTCTGGCCGGCCTCGACCTTGTCGTTGAAGTCCACATACAGTTTCTTCACCGTGCCCGACACTTGCGTGCCGACATTGACCAGCACCAGCGGCGTCAGCGTGCCGTTGGCGGAAACGGTCTGCGTCACGTCGCCTTTCTCGAGGGTCGCCAGCTTGAAGCGCGTTTCCGGATTCTGCGCTGCGCGCTGCTTGGCGTACCAGACGCCGCCGCCGATCAGGCCGGCGGCCAGGGCGATGCCGATGACAATCTTGCCGATGGATTTCATTATCTTCCTTCCGCTGCCGGTCGCAGCAGCGTGTAATCGAGGGCGCCTACCGCCTGGGCCAGCGTGGCGCGATAGACGAACCAGTCGAGCGCCGCCTGGATGCGCTGCAAGCGGGCGCTGGCCAGCGCGCTCTGCGCCGTCAGCAGGTCGAGCACGGTGCCGACGCCGGCCTTGTAGCGGCCGAGCGCGACGCGCTCCGACTGCTCGGCGCTGGCGACCAGGTCGACCGTCGTCTTCAGGCTCTGCGTCGCCGTGGTCAAGCTCTGGTAGGCCTTCCAGACATCGAGCGCCACCTGGTTGCGCAGGCTTTCGAGTTGCGCGTTCTTGACATCGACCTGCGCCTCGGCGGCACGCACCCGGTAGGTGGTGTCCAAGCCGGTGAAAATCGGCACGTTGACCGTGACGCCGATGACGCCGCCGTTGACCGATACGCGGTCGGTCTCGGCCCAGGTCGGCCCGGTGGACAGGCTGATCGTCGGCCGTCCCTGCGCCTGCACCAGATCGACACTGGCCTGCGCGGCCTTGACCTGCGCTGCGGCCGCCTTCAGATCGGGGCGCCGGATTTCGGCCTCGGCGATCAGGGCCGCCACCTCGCGCTGAAAATCGCTCCCCGGCAATTCCGCCGACGGCGGCTCCAGCGCCAGTGCCTGCCCGGCCTTGAAGCCCATCACGTTGGCCAGCGCGCCGAGCGCATTGCGCGCATCGCCTTCGGCCTTGATCCGGGTCAGCGTCGCCTGCGACAGCGCCGTCTGCGCTAGCAGCCGGTCGGCCGGCGTCGCGACACCGACGTTGTAGCGCGATTCGGCGGCGTTGAAGCCTTCGCGCGCCGCGCGCTCGGCCTCGGTCGTCGACACCACGGCGGCCCGCGTCGCCTGCGCCGTGTAGAACACCTGCAGCGCCGAAAGGAACAGCGACTGGACCGTCGCATCCTGCGTCGCGGCCGCGGCAGCCAGCAGTTGCCGGGCGTTCTCGCCATTGGCCGAGCGCGCGCCGGAATCGAAGACCAGCCACGACAGCGTCAGCGCGGCGCTACTCACGTTGTAGTAGCGGCCATCGTTCCGGTAGCGGCTGGCACCCAGCGAACCATCGAGATTCGGCAGCCAGGCGGCCTGCACAACGCCGACCTGCGCCGCCTGATAGCGCGCCGCCGCCCACACCTCGCGTGTCTGCGGGTTGTTGCACAGCGTCAGGTCGACCGCGTCAATCGCCGACAACGGCCCTCCCGGAATCTCCCGGGCACAAGGCGCATCGCCCTGCCGACCGGCCACCTGGGGCGACGGCGCGGGTGGCGTGATGGCGGCTGTGCCGAAAGGATCGAGCCCGGCCGCCAAGGCCGTACCTGTCGCGGTCAACAGTAAAAAAACGGGAAAAATGCGCATGGCGCGAGTTTACCGTCTCCGAACGCAGCGAAAAGTTAAGTTATGTAATCGAACGTCAAAACCGGCCGCGTGCGCGCCGGACGAGGCGAAAACACGACGGCGGTCTTACAAGCTCCCGGAGTCGCAGTAAAGCACCGTAGCGTTTCCGGATTTCGTTTTCGTCAGGATCGGGCGCTCGGTTGCCTTAACTTCGTCATCCCGCTTCGCGACAGTAAAATCCACGCCATATCTGGATTTCAGTTTCGCTTTTGCTTTCGCAAGCGGCATGTCGATGGTGAAGGATCGGAAAGCAGCCCAACCGCAGCCACGCTCCCCCGATTTATCGCATACGCCAATCGATATTTCTGAAAAAGGCAGGCCAAGAACGCTGCCCTTGATTGGAAAGGAAAAGTAAGAATCAGTTTTTTCCCTGGCCTTGCCCGAGGCCATCAGCGCATCCACCAGCGCGCGCATCTCTTTCGATTCGCCACATTGAAGAAAATCCTTGGTGATCTGCTCGTCTACAACCAAGGGAAGCCCATCGCCCGCTTGCGCTAACGAAGCCATCAGTAGCGCGACGGCCAGCCAGTTTTTCATTCTGCTGGCTGAGTAGCGGCTCGTTTTCTCGGTCACACAGCCTCCTTCCCCCGTTCCTGCCCCACAGAATACTTCCGGCAGGCCTTTCAGTTTAATCAAATCGCATCCCCCGATTCGGTTTTTGCCCTTTTTTCACCGTCGACCGCAACCATCAAAACCAGCCGTGCACCCCCGCCACACCGCCGGCAACGGCCGCCAGGCTGAGCGTCAGCAGCACGACGTGCAGGCGCTGGACGAGGCGAAAGGCCCGGGCGTCGTCACGCCGGGCCAGTTCGTGGAACCAGCGGTGCAGGAACAGCGGCTCCAGCACGAAGAGCACCAGCGTGAAGATCGCCCACACCAGCGTCATCAGGTGAATCCAGCCATAGTGGGAATCGCCGTAGCGCGACCAGGCATGCAGGAAATGCAGCATGTAGAAGCCGGAAAGGCCGGTCACCAGCGTCGTGATGCGCGCCTGGAATGCGAAGCGGCCTTCCAGACTCTCGAACAGGACCAGCCGGTCTTCGGCCCGGTCGAGGCGGCGCAGGGCCGGGAGCAGGACTGTCGTGACGAAGGCCACGCCGCCGATCCAGGCCACGACCCCGAGCACATGAAGCACGCGGGCGAGAATGAAAGCATCGGTCGACTGCATGGAAAATGGGCACTTTCAAGACATTGCCCAAGGATTGTCGCGCATGTGCACGGTGCCGCCCGCAATGCAGATCAAGAAATCCGCAAGCCCGCACTCTTGCTGCAATGCGGTAAAATCGCACGCCATGCTCTATCCGCTAATCCGCAAGTTCTTTTTCGCCCTCGACGCCGAAACCGCCCACGGCATCGGCATGGACGGCATTGCCTTCCTGAATGCCACCGGCCTCGCCGGCTGCCTGACCAAACCGGTGACGCCGTGCCCGGTCGACGCCATGGGCCTCAGGTTCCCGAATCCGGTCGGCCTCGCCGCCGGCCTGGACAAGAACGGCGACCACATCGACGGCCTGGCCCGGCTCGGCTTCGGCTTCATCGAGATCGGCACCGTCACGCCGCGGCCGCAGGACGGCAACCCGCGCCCGCGCCTGTTCCGCATCCCGGAAGCGCAGGGCATCATCAACCGCATGGGCTTCAACAACGCCGGCGTCGACAAGCTGCTGGAAAACGTCCGCGCTGCGGAATTCCCGAAAAACGGCGGCATCCTCGGCATCAACATCGGCAAGAACGCGACGACACCGATCGAGCGCGCGGCCGACGACTACCTGATCTGCCTGAATAAGGTCTACGCCGACGCCAGCTACATCGCGGTCAACATCTCGTCGCCGAACACCAAGAACCTGCGCGAACTGCAGAAGGACGAGGCGCTCGACGACCTGCTGGCGCAACTGAAGGCGCGCCAGGAGATCCTCGCCGACAAGCACGGCAAGTACGTACCGCTGGCGCTCAAGATCGCCCCCGACCTCGACGATGCCCAGATCGTGGCGATCGCCGATGCGCTGTGCCGCCATCGTATGGACGGCGTGATCGCCACCAACACCACGCTGTCGCGCGAGGGCATCGAAGGCCTGGCCAACGCGAGCGAGGCCGGCGGCCTCTCCGGCGCGCCAGTCTTCCGCAGGTCGACCGCCGTGCTGAAGAAACTGTCGGCCGCGCTCGCCGGCGAACTGCCGATCATCGGCGTCGGCGGCATCATGAGCGGCGCCGACGCCGCCGAGAAGTTCCGTGCCGGGGCCCGCCTCGTCCAGTTCTACAGCGGCTTCATCTACCGCGGCCCCGATCTGGTGGCCGAAGTGGCGGAAACCCTGGCCCATGTCATGCGGAAATCCTGATAAAACCATAAGCGGCGCGCGGTTGTTTGCACTGCAAACCAGCCCGATAATTCGCATCTCTAGCTGGTCAAGACTATGAGCCACTACATATTCATCCTCATCAGCGCGGTCTTGGTCAACAACGTCGTGTTGATCAGAATTCTCGGCCTCTGCCCCTTCATGGGCGTTTCCAAGAAGCTGGAAACCGCTTACGGCATGGGCGCCGCCACGACCTTCGTGCTCACCATGGGCACCGGCGCTAGTTGGATCATCGACCATTACCTGTTGATGCCCTTCGATCTGGTGTATCTGCGCATCATCGCCTTCATCGTCACCATCGCCGCCTTCGTCCAACTGACCGAACTGGTCATCCAGAAAACCAGCCCAGTGCTGCATCAGACACTCGGGATCTACCTGCCGCTGATCACCACCAACTGTGCCGTGCTCGGCGTGCCGTTGCTGGCCCTCGGCACCAAATACAATTTCGTCGAATCCCTGCTCTTCGGCGCCGGCAGTTCCATTGGCTTCTCGCTCGCCCTGATCCTGTTTGCGGGCATCCGCGAACGCATCGAAGGCGCCGATGTCCCGACCTACTTCAAGGGAACCGCCATTGCCCTCGTCACCGGCGGCCTGATGTCGCTGGCCTTCATGGGCTTTGCCGGACTGGACAAATACCAATGATCAGCGCTCTTGCCATCATGGCCCTCGGCGCCATCATTCTCGGTGCCGCCCTGGGCTTTGCCTCCATCAAATTCAAGGTTCACGGCAATCCGCTGGTCGAAAAAATCGAAGGCTTGCTGCCCCAGACCCAGTGCGGGCAATGCGGCTACCCCGGCTGCCACCCTTATGCCGAAGCCATCGCCAAGGGCGAGGCAGAGATCAACCTGTGCCCGCCCGGCGGCGAAGAAGGTGTGCGCAAGCTGGCCGACCTGCTCGGACGTGAAGTCAAGCCACTGGATGCCGAAGAAAAGCCGAAACAAGTCGCCGTCATCGACGAAAACACGTGCATCGGCTGCACGCTGTGCATCCAGGCCTGCCCGGTCGACGCCATCGTCGGCGCCGCCAAGCAGATGCACACCATCGTCGCGCCGCTGTGCACCGGCTGCGAACTGTGCCTGCCGCCCTGCCCTGTCGAGTGCATCCGCATGGAACCGATCGCCGAGAACATCGACAACTGGAAGTGGAAGTACCCCGTGGTCGAGATCAAGGCCGCCCCTCTGAAACAGGCCGCCTGATGCTGATGAACCTGTTCAAGTTCAAGGGCGGGGTCAAGCCGCCGACCAACAAGACGCAATCGGTCACCCTGCCGATCGCCACTGCCCCGATTCCGCCGCGCCTCGTCGTGCCGCTGCACCAGAGCATCGGCGGCACGCCGCGCCCCGTGGTGCAGGCCGGCGACAAGGTACTCAAAGGCCAGTTGATCGGCGAAGCCGACGGCCGGATCTCAGCCGCCGTCCATGCGCCGACCTCGGGCACCGTCGTCGAGGTGGCGATGCACGTGCAGCCGCATCCCTCGGGACTCGACGCCCTGTGCGTCGTCATCGCACCGGACGGCAAGGACGAGTGGATCGCCCGCGCGACCGTCGACTACCAATCGCTGACGCCCGAGGAAGTGCGCGCCCGGCTGCAGCAGGCCGGCGTCGTCGGACTCGGCGGCGCCGTCTTCCCGTCCCACGGCAAGCTGACCGCCTCGAAGACGGTGCCGATGGACGAACTGGTCATCAACGGGGCCGAATGCGAGCCGTTCATGACCTGCGACGACGTGCTGATGCGCGAGCGTGGCGAAGAAATTGTGCACGGCGCCGGCATCTTCCGCAACCTGCTGCAGGTGAAGAAGGTACTGATCGGCATCGAAGACAACAAGCCGGAAGCCGTCACCGCCATGCGGGCTGCGGTCAAGGCGGCAGAAGAAGACTTCGAGGTCATCGCGGTACCCACCCGCTACCCGGCCGGCGGCGCCAAACAATTGATCCGCGTGCTGACCGGCAAGGAAGTGCCAGCCTCCAAACGATCTACCGATCTGGGTGTCCAGTGCTTCAATGTCGCCACCGCCTACACCGCGTGGCGGGCACTTGCCCACGGCGAGCCGGTGGTATCGCGCATCGTCACGGTCACCGGCAACGTCCAGGCGCCGCGCAACTACGAGGTGCTGATCGGCGCACCGATGGACGAGCTGCTCAAGCTCGCCAAACCGCACCCGGACACGGACGGCATCATCATGGGCGGCCCGATGATGGGCTTTCTGGTTCCCGACCACGCAGCGCCGGTCGTCAAGGCCACCAACTGCCTGATTGCCCATTCGCCCACGCTCTTCCCGCCCAAGCCGCCCGAGATGCCCTGCATCCGCTGCGGCGAATGTGCCCGTGCCTGTCCGCACGAACTGCAACCGTTCGAGATGTACTGGTTCTCGCGCGCCAAGAATTTCGGCAAGACGCAGGAATACGCCATCTTCGACTGCATCGAATGCGGCTGCTGCTCCTATGTCTGCCCGTCTCGCATTCCCTTGGTTCAGTACTTCCGCTTCGCCAAGAGCGAAATCTGGGCGCGCGAGCGCGAGAAGCAGGCCGCCGAAGGCGCCAAGAGCCGCTTCGAATTCAAGCAGTTGCGCGAGGAGCGCGAGAAAGCCGACAAGGCCGAAAAACTCGCCAAGGCCGCTGCAGCACAGGCGGCCAAGAAAGCCGCGGAAGCACTGGCTGCAGCCGGCGCATCCAACGCCGCCCCTGTCGCCGAGCCTTCTCCTGCCGCTGCAGGCGCTGCGGAAGCAGCCAAAAAAGCCGTGATCGAGGCGGCGATGGAACGGGCAAAGGCCCAGCGGGCAGCGATCCAGCCGAAAAATGTCGATCATCTGCCACCGGCCGTCGAACAGGAAATTGCCGAAATCGACGCACGTCACGCCCAGGCTCTCGGGACCGCCGACACGCCGTCCGGGGGCGGCGAGAAGAACCGCTAAATCATGGAACTCATCACCTCCCCCTACCTGCTCAAGGAAGCCTCCGTCCAGCGGGTCATGCTCAAGGTCCTGCTCGCGCTGCTGCCGGGCGTTGCCGCCTATGTCTGGCTGTTCGGCCCGGCCATTCTGGTTCATATTGCCCTGACCACCGTCACCGCGCTGGTCGGCGAAGCCCTGATGCTCAAGGTACGTCGCCGACCGCTCGGCATCTTCCTAAGCGATCTCTCGGCAGTCGTGACCGCCTGGCTGATCGCACTGACATTCCCGCCGCTGGCTCCCTGGTGGCTGACGGTGACGGCGACCCTGTTCGCGATCGTCATCGCCAAGCAACTCTACGGCGGCCTCGGGCAAAACCCCTTCAACCCGGCAATGATCGCCTACGCCATTTCCATCGTCTCCTTCCCGGCGTTGATGTCGCAATGGCCGGGAACCGATGGTCACTTTTTCAGCCAGCTGCAGGTCATTTTTGGCCTGACGCCACGAATCGACAGCATGACCTCGGCAACCCCGCTGGATGCACTCAAAACGGCGCTGATGCTGGCCGGCGACGCGCATACCGCGACGGTTGCCAGCATTCAGGCCAACCCGAAAGTCTTCGGGATGATCGGCGGCCACGGCTGGGAATGGATTGCCATCGCCTATCTGGTAGGCGGCCTGTGGTTGATCCAGCAGCGCATCATCACCTGGCACATGCCCACCGCCTTTATCGCCGGAATGACCCTCATTGCCGCACCGCTCTGGCTCTGGCATCCGGATACCTATGCCAGTCCGCTGTTTCACCTGTTCAGCGGTGGTGCCATGCTCGGCGCCTTCTTCATTGTGACCGACCCGGTCACCGGGCCCACCACACCGCGCGGCAAACTGATTTTTGCTGCCGGCATCGGCCTGCTCGCCTACCTGATCCGGGTATTCGGCGGTTATCCCGATGGCGTCGCATTCGCCGTACTGCTTTTCAACATTTGTGTTCCGTTGATCGACATGTACACCCAGCCCCCCATATTCGGCATGAAGGACCAGTGACATGGTGGCTGCAAAGGAGCCTAGCGCCACCAACATGGCGACACGCACGGCGATCATTCTGGTATTTTTTGTGGCCGCCTTCACGGCAGCCCTCGCCATCGTCTACACCATGACCAAACCGGCCATCGATGCATCGGCTGCGGAAGAAAAAATGCGGACGATCAACGAGGTCCTGCCGGGCGACCTGTACGACAACGACCTGCTGGCAGATACCCTGACTCTGCCGGCCACCCCGGAACTCGGGCAGGATAACGAGTCGACGGTCTATCGTGCGCGCCTCAAGGGTGAACCCTCAACCCTCGTTCTCGAAGCAGTCGCTCCGGACGGCTATGCCGGCAAGATCCGTATGTTGCTGGCCATCCGCGCCAACGGCGAAGTGGCCGGCGTACGCGTCACGCAGCACAAGGAAACCCCGGGCCTGGGCGACTATATCGAGCCGAAAAAGGACAAGAACAAGGCCAACCCGTGGATCACCCAGTTCGATGGCAAGTCGCTCGAAAAGATGCCGACGGCCAACGAATGGAAGGTCAAGAAGGATGGCGGACGCTTCGATTCCGTCGCTGGCGCAACCGTTACGCCGCGTGCTGTCGTCAAGGCCGTGCACAAGGCCGTGAAATTCGCGACGGAAAACCGTGAACGCCTGTTCGCACTAAAGAGCACCAAGGAGTAGGGCCATGTTGATCACGCTCAGCGAAATCAAGCAGATTTCCCTCAACGGGGTATGGAAGCAAAACAGCAGCCTGGTCCAGATTCTCGGCATGTGCCCGCTGCTCGCCATCACGACCACGCTGGTCAATGGCGTCATGCTCTCCTTCGCCACCCTGCTGGTGATGGCCTTCTCCAATTTCTTCGTTGCCAGCCTGCGCAACTTCATTCCCTATGAAATCCGCATTCCGGTATTTATCTTGATCGCTGCGGCGGTCGTGACCGTTATCGACCTCGGCATGAACGCCTACATGCACGACATGTACAACATTCTGGGCATCTTCATTCCGCTGATCATCACCAATTGCCTGGTGCTCGGCCGTATCGAGGCCTTTGCCGCCAAGAACAGCGCGCTCGGTTCCGGTCTCGACGGCGTCATGATGGGTGTCGGCATGATCTGGACGCTTGGCCTGCTCGGAGGTATTCGCGAGTTCATCGGCGCCGGCACCGTACTCGGCGGGATCGAACTGGTCATTCCGGGCACCTCGGCACTGCAGGTCCTGCCGGTCGACTACCCGGGCTTTCTGGTCGCCATCCTGCCGCCCGGCGCCTTTATCTGCCTGGGTTGCATGGTGGCCTGGAAAAACTGGATGGATGCCCGCGCCGCCGCGCGCGCCCAGCGCAAGCCACGGCAGCCGGCGGCGGTGGCTGGCGTGCATTAGTGCTCGCAGCGGTTGCGAGCGGCCAGCCGTGGCAGCCAATGAACGGGTCGCGGCAGGTCGCGAAATTTTCGGGTCGTGTGACAACCAAAACGCGACCCGTGCGTTAATCAGCTTTAGGTTTCATCTTGTCGAGGAATTCGCAGTGCGTTGGTTGATGGCCGCAGTTCTGACTGGGCTGACTTCATTGCTGGTGAATGCTGCCGAGCCGGTAGCCGTCGAGGCGCCCGCGGCAGACGCTGGCGCCGTGGTCGCCGAACAGGCGGTTACCGTCACGCCGGTGCCGATGCCTGTTCCCGTGACCGAATTGCGAGTCGCGTCGGCGCGTGTCGCCGAGGTCCGTCCGGTCAGACAGGTGAAGGCGCCCAATACCAAAAGCATTCCAAAATCGCTGCTCTCCCGGACGGAGCGACATCAAGTCGCGTTGTTGTCATCCAGGCCCGTTGCCGGCGCTGCCGTGGTGCATACCCTGGTCAATGACGACGACGATGACTACGACGCGGACAACCTCGATCTCCACCGCTCGTTCAGCCGCCCCAAGGTGGTCAAGGTAGGCGACCAGGACGACGACAAAGATCTCCTCGCCATCCCGGAGACCGTGAAACTGCGGTTGTACCTTGCCCGCATGAAGGCGGTCGAGGCGCTCGCTCTGGCCAGAGCGGCTGATCAACTGGCCGCCGCCGGCGACGGCGACCTCCCGGACGCGGTCGCGCAGAGGCTGTCGCTGGCGCGCACGAAGGCCGTGCAGGCGCACCGGAAGAGGTTTTCGTAGCCCGCTACGGTTCAGCGGAATTGTTCGCAAGTCCGGAGTGATCGGGTCATGTCCGCGATCATGGCCAGGCGGCGTTACACCGTCGGATGGCCGCTCGCAAATCAAGCTCCCGGTTTCCGGCGGAAGATCATTCACCTCCCGCGTGAGCGGTGAGCGACTCCGGCACGCGCGTTCCAGAGCCTGATTTCAGCGCACGAATTCCGGCGGCGCCTGAACAAATAAGAATAATTCCCATTGACAACATCCTGGTGTACCCATATGATGAGAATAATTCTCATTAACAAGGGTAATCCATGCCGTCCCTGCTCCTCAATACCGCGATCGCCGGCACCCTGCTCTGGTGGCTGCTGGCAACGGTCTCGCACTAGCCATGCCGCCTCCCGAACTCTGGGCCGGTGCCCTCAGCCTGCTGCTGATCCACGGCGAAAGCGGCTGCCCCCATTCGGCGATCAATGCCGCCCGCCTGCTTGATCGCCTGTGCGAATCACCCGATCTGGACGACGATATCCGCGACCTGTACGAGCGGGCCAGCAACCGCCTCGGTCACGGCACCCACAAAGCGTTCCGGCATGTCACCACATGAGAAATGCACCCTGCCAGCCAGTCGGCGACTGAACGGCTACGAGCAATACCGCAACCAATCCCATTAGCCAGCCAACCGGGAGCCCGGCCAGCCAGCGACTCTCCACTCAGGAGTCCACGCATGCCCGACCACCCCATCCATGTCATCGGCAGCGCCTTTCCGCCAGTTCCGCGACCGCTCGATCGGCTTGATGGCCTGCTGCGCCAGCAAGCGGCGGAACCCGCGCCGCCCGCCCAGGGTTCGCGCCGGCGCAAGCTCTGGGAAATTCCCCACAAGTTCCACTGCCCGGTCATCGGCGTCTGCTTCGGCGTAGGCGAACTGCGCAAGCTGATGGGCAAGGTCATGCATTTCCCGCGCGATACCAGTGATTTCGTGCTGCATACGACGGCAGTCGGCGCCTGCGAGGAGCGCAGCCAACTGGGCGAACTGCTTCAAAAGGACATGGAAAGACGCTTCCAGCAAACCATTCGTCGTTTCAGCGCCGCCAAAACCGGCGCAGCCCTACACGCGCTGTGGCGGGAAGCAACAGGCGGCGGCAACGAGATTCCCGGCGCCCTGTGGGCCTGCTGGACACACCCGGCCTGTGATGAACAACTGGAACAGGAAGTCTATGGCGACATCCACATGATCCAGCATCAGGTCGGCACCGGCGCACGGGCCGACCTGACTACCCTGAAACGCCTGGGCGCCGAAAATTCGCGCCTTCGGCAGGAACTCGACGCAGTGCGACGCGAGAACGATGCCATGCGCGCCGAAAAATCCCGTGAAACGAGGGCGCTCGCCCAGTGCATCGGCAAACTCCGGGCCGATCTGGCCGGCAAGGAAGCTTGGGGAGTCGGCCTCCTCGCGCAACTGGACACCCTGCGCCAGACCCTGCCCGATCTTAAGGACCGCCAGGTGCTGGCCCGCCGGGCCAACGATGCCGAAGCCCGGGCTAAAGCCGTCAGCGCGTATGCCGCCACCCAGGAAAATGAACTGGCCGACCTGAAACGGGTGCTGCGGCAAGCCGAGGCAGCGCTCCAGCAATTTGCCGCCACCGAGGAAAATTGCACCTTTTCGGCAGTCGACCGCAACCCCGCCTTTAATATCGCCGGCAAATGCGTCCTCTGCGTCGGCGGCCGTCCCGGAGCCGTGGATGTTTACCGGCAGATGATCGAACGGCGCGGCGGACGATTCATGCATCACGACGGCGGTCAGGAAGAAAGCCTGCACCGTATCGATGCAGCGCTCGCCATGGCCGACCTGGTCATCTGCCAGGCCGGCTGCGTTAGCCACAATGCCTATTGGCGGGTCAAGGAACAATGCAAGCGTACGGGCAAGCGCTGCATCTACATGAAAACGACCGGGATCTCCAGCTTGTCCCGCCTGATCGAGGTCGAATCGCCGGTCACCGAACCGGGCTGCAGCAACTGACACGCCACAGGCTTGTTGACAGCAATTCTCATTAACGCGATAATAAGATTTGTTCTCGTTTGCGTTTGAATTCCCGTGGATACATCGCCAAAACTCCTGGTCCCCATACCAATCGCCGGCAGCAATGCGCACAGGCCGCGTTTCGACAGCAAAGATATTCTGTGCGGGGCCCCGGCCGTGGAAATCGACCACGCCGGCCAGTGCTACGTGCTGCGCGTAACCCGGGAGAACAAGCTGATCCTCACCAAATAATCATCTCTCCGTTGTATCTCCCGTTCTCGCGGCCAGCCCGCCACATGCCGGCCACAGGTTTCTCCGGGGAACGACGCAAATCGAATTCCAGTTTTTCAAACCATCCTCGAGCCAGCCACGCGGATCGCCAGCCAGCCAGAGACACCAAGGAGTCTTACCCATGCTGACCGTCAAGAAACTCGTTTCCGCGCTGGCTTTATCCGCCGCACTCGCCACCCCGGCCCTCGCACTCGAATACCCGATCGGCACGCCGCAGAACAAGGCCGGGATGGAAATCGCCGCCGTTTACCTACAGCCGATCGAGATGGAGCCGGAGGGCATGATGCGCAAGGTGTCGGAATCCGACATCCACATCGAGGCCGACATCCACGCACTTGCCAGCAACGCGAACGGCTTCTCGGAAGGCGCCTGGATCCCCTACCTCATCGTCAAGTACGAGGTTTCCAAGATCGGCGGCGACTACAAGGTGGCCGGCGACTTCATGCCGATGGTCGCCAACGACGGCCCGCACTACGGAGAGAACATCAAGCTGGCCGGCCCCGGCAAGTACAAGGTGAAGTACACCATCCTGCCGCCCTCGGCCAACCCGCACGCCCATTTCGGCCGCCACACCGACCGCGCCACCGGCGTCCGTCCGTGGTTCAAGCCCTTCGACGTCGAATACGAATTCACCTACGTCGGCATCGGCAAGAAGGGCGGTTACTAATCATGGCCCCCTCCAAACTGACCGCCGCGCTCGTCGCGGCGGGGTTGGCACTGCCCGCTTTTGCCGCCTCGCCCTCGCCCGACGCCGCCACCTTGCAGAAGCTCATGGAGCGCATGGAAAAACTCGAGACCCGCAACGCCGAGCTGGAAAAGGAAGTCAAGGCGCTCAAGACCGAAAGCGCCGAAATCGCCAAGGGCCTCGACAGCCCACGCCTCTCGGAGAACGAGCCGGAACTGACGGTGCGCCTGAAGGCGGCCGAAAAGGACGTCCTCGAAATGAAGAAGTCGTCCAAGGTCGTCGAATCGCTGGAAGGCATCAAGGCGACCGCCGCACTCGCCACCGTCGTCCAGGGCGCCAGCGGCCTGCCCTCGGGCACGCCGGACTCCGGCACCCAGCTCAACTATCGCGCCGACGTCACCGTCGAACTGCCGCTGCAGCCGATCGGCGATATCGAACACAAGCTGTTCGGCGGCTTCCGCATGGGTCAGGGTCAGGGCCTCAACACCGCGTTCTCGGCACTCGGCTACTACGCCAGCACCCCGAACGCGGTGTCCTTCCGCGCCAGCGGTTCCAGCCCGGACGACTCGGTGGTCATCCTCGGCCAGGCCTGGTACCAGGCCGCGATCCCGCTGCCCTTTGGAGGTTTCAAGCCCGACTCACGCCAGACGCTGGACATCACCTTCGGCAAGATGGACATCTTCGGCTTCTTCGACCAGAACACTGCCGCCGGCGACGAAACGCGCCAGTTCCTCAACTCGGTTTTCGTCCACAATCCGCTGCTCGACGCCGGGCGCGAGGTCGGCGTCGATGCCAACGGTTTCCAACCCGGCTTCATCATCGGCTATACCAACAGCTTCGACAAGACGCAGCCATGGCGCCTGTCGCTCGGTGTCTTCGGCACCGGCGAGCGGGGTGCCAACTACCAGACCAGCCTCAGCCAGCCTCTGCTCTTCGCGCAGGCCGAGACGCAGCTCAAGCTGTTCGATGGCCTCACCGGCAACTACCGGATCTACGCCTGGAACCGCTCCTCCGGCGAAGATTTCGACTACCTCACGACGCAGCAGAAGACCCGGCACACCGGGATCGGCGTCTCGGTCGACCAGCGCGTCGGCGATGGCATCACCTTGTTCGGCCGTTACGGCAACCTGATCAAGGGCGAGCTGCCGTTCAACCAGGCGGTCGCCGTCGGTGCCCAGATCAGTGGCAGCTACTGGGGCCGCGGGGCCGACGCGCTCGGCGTCGGCTTCAGTTGGCTGAAAACCGGCAGTGGCTACAAGAACGCCACCTACGATTGGAACGGTACCCCGCTCACCTTCGTGCCGAGCGGCGCCGAGACGATCGCCGAACTCTACTACCGCTACCGCCTCTCGCCGCAGTTCGAGCTCAGCCCCGACTTCCAGTGGCTGACGCAGGGCGGCGGCAATCCGGATGCCAAGTCGGCTTACCTCTTCGGTCTACGCGCCAACATCGTCTATTGAGGACGTTTCATGAAACACGCTCTCCTTTCCGCGGTTTTCGGCCTTTTTCTGGCGTCGACCGCAGCCACCGCCGACGACCTGCCGACCTTCAAGGTACTCATGAAGGACGGCCGGATCATTCCCGAAACGCTGGAAGTGCCTGCCAACACGCGCTTCCGGCTGGAGGTGAAGAACGAGGGGCCGGGCGCCGCGGAATTCGAGAGCCTGGAACTGAAGAAGGAACTGGTGCTCGCCCCCGGCGTCACCCGCAATCTCGTCTTTTTTCCGATGAAGCCGGGCACCTACAAGTTCTTCGACGACTTCCACCCGGAAACCGGGCAGGGCCGGATCGTCGCCAAGTGAGCGGGGCGCGTCATGGGTAACGCCTTCTTCGTCGTCTGGCGGGAAAGCCTGGAGGCCTTCCTGATCGCCGGCATTCTTTACGCCTGGTTGCAGGGCAACGACGCCAGCGGCAAGGGCAAGCACGCGCTGTTCGTCGGCCTCGCCGCCGGCGTCGGCCTCGCCCTGCTGCTCGGCTGGGCGCTGCTGACGGTGCAGGACGAGCTGAGCGGCAACGCGCTCGAAGCCTTCCAGATCGGCACCCTGCTGGTCGCCGCCGGGCTGATCACGCAGATGGTGCTGTGGATGCGCAAGAACGGCCGGCAGATGAAGGCCCGCCTGCATGCCGACCTCGCGGCCGCCGCCGAGAAATCCGGTTTCGTCGGCGTCGCCGTGGTGGCCGCGCTGGCCGTCGCCCGCGAAGGCGCCGAAACGGTGATCTTCCTCTACGGCATGTCGCAGGAAGGCGATTACGGCGCCCTGATCGGCGGCGCGCTGGCCGGCTTCGCCGGCGCCGGCGCCACCGCCTGGCTGGCCGCGAAGAGCTTGGCCCGGCTCAACATCGGCCTGCTGCTGCATTTCTCTTCCATCCTGCTGCTGGTCCTCGCCTCGGCCCTGTTCGTCGCCGCCATCGACCGCCTGATCGGCGCCGGCTGGCTGACGCCGATGCTCGACCCGGTCTGGGACACCTCGCTGTTGATCGACGACGCGACGAAGGCCGGCAAGCTGCTCGCCGACTTTTCCGGCTACCGCGCCCGCCCGGCGCTGACCACGCTGCTCGCCTGGGCCGCCTACTGGATCGTCGTCTTCATCGCCTGGCGGAGAACCGGCCGTGGTTGAGCACACCCTGCATTTCCACGCACAGCGCAGTCGAAATAGCGACCGAGGGCGAAAAGAACCGGCTGAGCACACCCTGCATTTCCACGCGCAGCGCAGTCGCGGTCGACTGGAAAAAATCGGCCTTTTCCTGCGCCGCAACCGCCGCCTGATCGTGACCGTCCAATGGACGGTCGTCGTCGTTTACGCGGCGCTCGTCATCATCCCCGCCTTCCTGCCGCTGCCGCCGGAAGACGCCCACATCTGGAACAACCTGCGCCTCTTCGCCCAGTTCATCTTCTGGGGCGTCTGGTGGCCGGGCGTTATGATCGCCACGGTGACGCTCGGGCGCGTCTGGTGCGGCATCTTCTGCCCGGAAGGCAGCGTCTCCGAATGGGTCAGCAAGTACGGGCGCGGCAAGCCCCTGCCCGGCTGGCTGAAATGGACCGGCTGGCCCTTCGTCGCCTTCGTGTGCACTACCGTCTACGGGCAACTGGTCAGCGTCTACGAATACCCGCAGGCGGCCTTGCTGGTGCTCGGCGGCTCGACCATTGCCGCCGTCGGCCTCGGCCTGCTCTACGGGCGCGAGAAACGCATCTGGTGCCGCTACCTGTGCCCGGCTTCCGGCGTCTTCGCCGTGCTGGCCAAGATCGCCCCACTCCACTACAAGGTCGACCGCGCCGCCTGGGATCGCCATCAGGGCGACTGCGAGCCGGTCAACTGCGCGCCGCTGGTCGACGTGCGGCGCATGACCAGCGCTTCCGAATGCCACGCCTGCGGGCGCTGCGCCGGCCAGCGCGACGCTGTGGCGCTATCGCGGCGCTCGCCGTTTTCCGAAGTCCTCGACTTCAACAATCCGGCCAAAACGCCGGACGTGCTGACGCTGGTCTATGGCGTGCTCGGCGTCGCCACCGCCGCCTTCCAGTGGACGGTCAGCCCGTGGTTCCTGCACCTCAAGCTGGCGCTCGCCGACTGGCTGGTCGAGCACGACCATTTCACGCTGCTCGACAACGACGTGCCGTGGTGGCTGCTGACCCATTACCCGGAAGCCAGCGACCTGTTCACCTGGCTCGACGGCGCGCTGATCCTCGCCTACCTGCTCGGCGGCGGCTTCCTGCTCGGCAGCCTGCTGCTCGTCGGCCCCGCCGTCGCCGCCCGCCTGCTGCGCACACCCAGCCTGAACTGGCAGCGCTTCGCGCTGGCCCTCACTCCGCTCGCCGCCGCCAGCGTCATCCTCGGCCTGTCTATGCTGACCGTGACCCACCTCAAGGCCGAGCACGTCTGGCTCGGCTGGCTGCCGGTATTCCGCATCACGCTGCTCGGCGCCGGTTGCCTGGGCAGTCTGTGGTTGGCCCTGAGCCTGGTCCGGCGCGCGACGGCAGGCATGCTGCGGCGTGGCGCGGCTTTCATGACCATGCTTTTCCCGACCGGCCTGATGGCAACGATCTGGATGCTGGTTTTCTTCATCTGGTAAGCAATCCATCGTAAAGTGAGCCCCGGCCACGAAATTCGCCAGCCACCCGCTGCAACCTGAACGCCCAAACCAACATGACCGCCACCACCGCCCCCAACAATGCCATCCTCCTCGTCGGCCACCCCAATGTCGGCAAGTCGGTGCTCTTTCACCGGCTGACCGGCGCCTACGTCAACGTTTCCAACTACCCCGGCACCACGGTCGAGGTCACGCGCGCCAGCGCCCGCTTCGACCGCGAGGCGGTGCTGCTCGACACGCCCGGCGTCCTCGCCCTGCCCTCGCGCAGCGACGACGAGCGGGCAACGATGCGCGCGCTGCTCAGCGAGGAAACGCGCTGCATAGTCCAGGTCGGCGACGCCAAGAACCTGCGCCGCACGCTGACCCTGACCGCGCTGCTCGGCGAACTCGGCGTGCCGATGGTGCTGGCGCTCAACATGCACGACGAAGCCGCGGCGCGCGGCGTCACCGTCGACATTCCGGCGCTTGCCGAGGAACTCGGCATCCCGGTGCTGGCCACCGTCGCCACCGGCGGCGAAGGCATCGGCGAACTGACCGGCAGCCTCGGCCAGGCCCGGCGGCCGGGCGCGCTCCTGCACTACGACGCCGACAGCGAAGCCGACATCGCCCGCATCGGCGAAGCCATCGCCCGCCTCGCACCGCATCCGCATCTGGCGGCGCGCGGGCTGGCGATCCTCTATCTCGGCGGCGACGCCGAAGTCGCCGCCTGGCTGGAAGGGCGGGCCGGCGACAAGTTCCCGGAAATCAAGGCGCTGCGCCAGGCTGCCTCGCACCGTACCGCGAACAAGGTGTCGGCACTGCTCGCCCGCGAGCGCAGCGAGGCCGCCGACACCCTGGCGACCAGCGTCATCCAGCGCGCCCCGCGCAGCAGCCCGCTGCTCGCCCAGCGCATCGGCCAGTATGTCGTGCATCCGGTCTGGGGCATCCCGATCCTGCTCGGGGTGCTCTACGTGGTCTACGAATTCGTCGGCGTGTTCGGCGCGACGACGCTGGTCGGGCTGCTGGAAAAGGACCTCTTCGAAGGCATCCTCAACCCGGCGTTCACCGATTTCGTGACCGCCGCGGTCGACGTCCCGTGGATCGTCGAATTGCTGGTCGGCCAGTACGGTCTGTGGACGATGGGCATGACCTATGCCCTCGCCCTCATCCTTCCCATCGTCACCACCTTCTTCATCGCCTTCGGCGTGCTCGAGGATTCCGGCTACATGCCGCGCCTGTCGGTCATCGCCAACCGGCTGTTCGCGCTGATCGGCCTCAACGGCCGCGCCGTGCTGCCGATGGTGCTCGGCCTCGGCTGCGTGACGATGGCAACGCTGACCACGCGCATCCTGCACAGCCCGCGCGAGCGCATGATCACCATCCTGCTGCTGGCGCTCGCCATTCCCTGTTCGGCGCAACTCGGCGTCGTCCTCGGCATGCTCGGCAGCGTCTCGTTTACCGCGCTCCTGGTCTGGGCACTGGCCATGGTCGGCATCCTGCTGCTGGTCGGCTTCCTCGCCAGCAAGCTGATCCCCGGCCGGCGCATCCCGCTCGTCACCGAACTGCCGCCGATGCGCATGCCGATCCTCGGCAACGTGCTCAAGAAGACCGCCGGCCGCCTCAAGTGGTACCTGGTCGAGGTCATTCCGCTGTTCCTGCTCGGCACCTTCATCATGTTCGCGCTCGACAAGCTCGGCATCTTGCCCGGCATCATCAAGGCCGGCGAGCCGCTGGTCACCGGCTGGCTCGGCCTGCCGCCCGAAGCCAGCGCCGCCTTCGTCATGGGCTTCCTGCGCCGCGACTTCGGCGCCACCGGCCTCTTCGCCATGGCGCACGACCTGACCCCGATCCAGGCGGTGGTCGGCATGATCACGATCACGCTGTTCATCCCCTGCTTCGCCAGCCTGATGATGATGGTCAAGGAGCAGGGCGTGAAGATCGCGCTCGCCATGGTCGCCGTCGTCGTCCCCTTCGCCTTCCTCATCGGCGGCCTGTTCAACCTGCTGCTGCACGCCGTCTGGTAAAGCCATGACCCCGAAACCCGAAATCCGCAAGGCGGCCCGCCTGCCGCTCGCCTTCATTCCGCCCGGCCGTGAAGTCCGCCTCACCGGGTTCGGGGACGAGATCGACCCGCTCCAGCGCGAACAACTCACCGCCTACGGCCTCGCCGAGTCGCGCCCGCTCAAGGTCCTGCAACAGCGGCCGATGACCGTCATCCTCGCCGACGAAGTCGAACTCGCACTCGAACACACCGTCGCCCGCTACATCTGGGTGGAGAAGGATGCCGGCGAGGTTCCGGGCTAGGCCGGGGCGCGTCGCCCCGTCATTCACCGGACGGTTGTTGCTGGTCCTGATCGAAATGTTTCTGGCCTCTTTGAGCTCGCGTCAGCGGTTCGGGCGGCAAGACCGATGTCTTACCTTGTGGTGGTGTGAGGAGCCGAAGCTGATAGGATATGCAACCTAACCAGCGTTGCCGGTCGGGTGGTAGGCCGGAAAACCGTCGTTCGTCCTCAATGCTGTTCCTGTGCAAAAGGGGCAAATTCGCCCTCCAACGGAAAATTCCCCGCCATGTCCGGATCATCTAGCCAAGCCGTCCGCCGCGTCGTTTCTGCCACCCCCGGGCGCATCCGCATCCGGGATCGAGCCCTGCGCAGCCCAGGCCGCCTCGCCGCCCTGGAGGCCGCCCTGGCCGAACAGGAAGGCATCCTGGAAACCAGCACGAACCCTCGCGCCTCCAGTCTCGTCCTGTATTTCGACCAGCGCCGGATTGCGGTCGAGGCACTCGAAACGCTGGTCGATGCTACTCTCGATCGTCTGCTGGCCACGCCGGTACCGGCCGGAAAATCCCGCCGCCGGCAAATCAACCGGCTCGCCAAGATCGGCATGCTGGGCAGCCTGGCCACCTCTCTCGCGCTAGTCGCCACCGGCCAGAAACGTGGCCACGCTATCGCCGGCGCCCTGTTCGTGGCCGGACTGGGCGTTCATCTGAGCATTTATCGCCACAGTATTTTCCGGTAACCAACGCAAAAAAGGGCCGGCTGCATGTCGGCCCTTCAGTTTCGCGTCTACAAGCCGAAAATCGCCACCCACCAGAACAGACCTACCGCGGCACTGCCGATCAATCCCGGCAGCAACGGCAGCCAGCGCCACTTCGGTGCCACGCCCTGACGGGCCAGGATGCGGTCACCGAGCCATATGCTCCACAACACACCAAGCACGAAGAAGGCGCCCTTGACCGCTTGCACACCTGCACCGCCGAGTGCCGTTTCCCTGATCGGCTCGAAAAGCATGCCGCCCAGTCCGATCACCAGCGAAACCATGGCAACCGGCGCATACTGGTAGCCGAGTTCGGTAAAACGCTGCCGGAAAGTGCCGTCGCCGCCGACCATGCTCGCCAGTCGGGCCGCGGCACTGGTCAGGGCGGCCAGCGTGGCAGTCATGGCGACCATGCAACTGAGCATGAACGCAGTGATGGTGAAAAAATCGAGCCACATGAACACTTCGCCCCGTTCGGGGTGGACACTGACCAGCCAGGCCGGCCCGGTTTCCAGCAGCCATTCCCAACCGCGGTCGAGCGACAGGCTGCCCATGCCCTGCCGGAAATGCTGGTATTGCGGCAGAACCAGCCACAGGAAACCGCCCAGCGCCACGCCCGTATCAAGGAAAAGGAACCATGCTTCCGCTGGATTGGCCCGGAAATCGCGAATCTGCTCGATCTCGACGCCGGGCCTGCGGAATTCCAGACGGATGCTGCCCTTGGCCTGTGGATTGACACAGCGGAAACATTCGATGCAATGGCGGGACTCGCTCTTCTGGGCTAGATCGATCATCGTCGGACAAGCCCCCTTCTCGGTATAGGCATCATGGCCGGGCACCTTGACCCGCGGCGCAAACTGGACCGCGCCTAGCCGCGAATACAGACCCAGCATGCGCCCGATCGGGCACATGTGCCGGCACCACGCGCGCTTCTTGCGGCCGAACAGGAAACCGATCAACACGGCTGCCGCCATGGTGCCGCCGAACACGCCGGCCGCCGCTTCCGGATGCTCGCGCACCCCGAGCGTCTGGCCGATGATGGTAGTGACGATGAAGCTCACCACCGGCGTACCCTCCCAGCGCAGCCAGGCCGGGATGGCAAAGCGAGGCCCCATCTTGTTGGCCCATTCGGAGGCTGCGCCCATCGGGCACATCAACCCGCACCACGAACGCCCGGTGAAGATCACTGACAGGAAGACCAGCGGGAACCACAGTCCCCACAGCACGTAATTGGCAAAGGTGGTGAAGTGGGTAAAGGGAGTCGAATCCTCCGGCGGATCGGGCAACAGCAGGGGCACGACCATGATCGCGAGAAAACACAGAAAAGCAGCGACGTGCACCCAGATCAACCGGGAACGATAGCGTACAAAAAAAGCTTCGACAGCAAGGGCAAGACGGGGTGCCAACCCGGCACTTTCCGAGGGAACCGAGGGATTCATGATGTTCTCCCTGGCTTGCCCAGCCCTTCGCCAGTCTGCCGGATCGGAAGTGCCGGTCAGCTAAGCTTGGTGATGCCGGTGGGGAAGCCAGCCAAAATAATGGAAATCGCTAAGGAACGAAAGTTCACTGGCTGGCGGCTGGCTGGCTGAACATGTCTGCCACGGGCAACGTCCCGTCGGGCAAACGATTTTATATTAACGCCATACGGCCCTGTATCCATTGATTAGCGTCAACTCTCGCATGCTTCCGCTTCAGTTCCGTGGAAATTCGCGGCCCCCAAAAAACGACGGGAGCATCACCATCCCCGGGTTTCGTCAGCGCTTCATCCGCGGCAAAGGAGAGTGAGAACCGGTATCGGCCACCATATGCTCCCAATTTGACAAAAATCAAGCAATCCACCCACTAGGGTGTTAATCTGCAACATGTAGGTTTCCGCTATAGCCGGATAAAGTCAGCCATTCGCATCGCGATAGCCAGCTAATCACTTTCAGCAGGAGTCATCATGCTAAGGAGTAAGCTGAGCGATATCGTTTTATCGGCCCAGGCCAGGCCTGCCGATGTGATGTCCGTGGTGCCGATTGTCGCTACCTACCTGCGCATTGCCCACCAGATTCCGGGGCGCATCCGTTTCAAGATCGATCCCGCCGTTCTGGACGACCCCGTGTTGCGCGACTTGGGCGATCAGGATCTGTCTGCTGTATTGGGTATCATTTCTGGGGTTCATGCCATCCGGATCAACAAGCTGGCACGCTCCTGCACCATTGAATACGACAAGGCGCTCATCCCTGATCACGCCTGGGGTGACCTTCTGGCCAATCGGGCAACCCCCGCCGCGCACACCCTGCTTGGCATTTTCGAAGACAAGTACGGTGAGGTACGTCATGGCCAATTATGACGAAGCTATCCTGCGCAGCCGCTCGCTCCAACTGGCTGCCCCATTTCCCATCATGCATCAGGCCGTGCGCATCGCGCTCTACGACGAGTATGCGGCAAGGGCCTTTTATCGTCGGGTGACCGAAGCCTTCGGACCGCAAGCGCCGTTCGTTAACATCGCGCGCGCCGAGGAACAGCATGTTACGGCACTCGGCAGACTGTGCCAGCGCTACGGCATTCCCCGTCCGCTGGACCCTTTTCCCGCCGAAACCACGGTTTCCCCCAGTTGGCGCACCAATCTGGAGCGCGCCGTCGCTGGCGAGATCGCCAATGTCCAGCTCTATCGCTACCTTCTGCCCCACATAGCTGCCCGGGATGTGCAGCAGGTGTTCTCCCGCCTGCAATCTGCCTCGCTGGACAATCACCTCCCCGCCTTCCAGCATGCCCTGCAACTGGCGCTGGCGCGCGAAAGCTACCATGCGGCACAGGGCATCCCGGCCAGTCAGGCCTATGTCAAGCATGGCCCTCTGACCAATATCCTCGAACACGGCTTCTCCCTGCTCGCCCGCCAGCACAGCGCCTTCGGGCTGATTGGCTCGCTGGTACGTGCCGCCCACCCGGCGATGCTAGTCGGTATGGTGGCAGGGGGTAGCGCCGTTCATTACCTGCGCAAGCGGGGCCAAATTTCCCAACCTACGGAGGATTGATCATGCTGCATCTTCTTCCCTTCCTCGCCGGGCTCGTCACCGGTGCCGTCACCATCAAGCTGTGGCGCAATGACAAGACCTCGCAAACCCTCGAAAATGCCAAGGTCAAGGCCTCGGAGACTCTTGAAAACGCCAAGGTAAAGATTCGCGAGGCAACCGTCAGCGGCCTCTCCCGGCTGGAAACCTCGACTGCGGCCATGCGCGAAAAGCTGACGGTTGTCGAGGTGGCGTCCGATGCCGCGGCCCCGGAAGAAAAACCGGCTCCGACTCCTGCCGCTAAAAAGACATCCCGCCCGCGCAAGGCGGGTACCACTACCAGCGTCAAGAACTCCAACGCGGTGAAAGCTGCCACAGAGCCAGCCGCCGGGGAGGCAGGATGAACCGTCGTCTTCCGGTGTTGGCGCCGTTCCAACCAGTTGTCGGGTACGGTAACGTGGGCGCCGATTTCATTCGCGGTTTCGTCGCGACCGGCATTCTGAGTGCCGTGCAGGACCGGCAGGCCAACCCCCGCCTCGATCGCCGGACGTTGCGCCGGGCCATGCAAGGCGGTAGTGCGCTGGCGGCCGGCACATACGCCGTGCGCGCCTGGCAGCGAAGAGAAAGCGGACAGGCGCTAGCCAGTATTGCGGTCGGCTTGGCGGTCGTCGCCACCTTTGAACATCTGCTGCAAGACCAAGCAGCCGAGGAGAAAGCAAATGGGAAAGAAGAAGTATAAGCGGCAATCCGCAGGCCAGACTGGTCCGGGCTGGGGTGAAGCCGGTTATGGACAAGGTGCATTCGGTGCCATGGGCGGGATGAACAATGGGCAAGGCACGGGCGCCGGCTTCAACCAATACGCCTGGAACGACATGCTCAACAACGTGCCGGGTGCCGATCGCGGTTTTCTGCATGGTTTGCAGGGGATGGTCGGTTCGCGCCAGACCGAGCAATTCGTGCTCGGCGCCCTGATCGGCGCTGCCGCGGTGTACGTCCTGGGTGACGAAGAAATGCGCAACAAGCTGCTCAAGTCCGCCATGAAGCTGTATGCCGGCATCGCCGGGGGCTTCGAAGAGATCAAGGAGCAGGTGGCCGATATCCGTGCTGAGGTCGAGGCCGAAACGCAGGATTGAGCATGAAAAAGCCCGCTGCGGCTTGCTTCTTCGTCGCCATCCGGGCTGTCCATCGACTGCCTGACCGGGTACGTTTCCGGTACCGCGCCAATGGCCCGATCGACCCTGTCGGCGTGGTCCGTGCCGTACAAAACCTGCACGGTGTGTGCGAAGCGCGGCTGAACCCTGGCGCCCGGTCTCTGAGCATCGACTTCGAACCGACCGAGACGAGTATCGAGGTTCTGGGTGATGCCGTGCTCAAGCTGGATTTTGTGGGCACCGGGCGACTGCAGGAAGGGATCGCTCACCATGACGGCCTGTGGGGTGTCGCGAGCAGCGGCGCGTTGCTCGTCGGGCAGCAACTCGTGCCGCAAAGTCTGCTGATGCCGGCCACGCTGGCCGTTGCCTTGCCTGTCTTCGCCAAGGCCATCGAAGACCTGCGCAACGAAGGTATCACGTCACACGTACTCGAAGCCATGGCGGTCGCCATTTCCGCCGCCCGCCGCGACTTTACCGCCGCCAACACCACGAGCTTCATGCTGGCCCTGGGGGGATACCTCGAACAATCGATCGCCCGGCGCTCCGATGAACTGCTCAAGGCCCTGCTGCGGCCCGATACGGGGTGGGTATGGGTCGAGATCGATGGCCAGGAGCAGCAACTCGAAACCAATGCCGTGGAAGTCGGCATGACCATCATCGTCGCCGCAGGGTCGACCGTGGCAGTGGATGGTACGGTACTCGGCGGCGAAGCGATCCTGAACGAAACGGCCATGACCGGTGAGAGCAAACCGGTCGCCAAGAAACGGGGTGACAAGGTCCTGTCCGGCACGCTCGTCGAAGAAGGGCGGCTACGTGTCTATGCCGAGCATGTCGGTCGCAACACCGCTGCCGCGCGCATTGCCGACTATGTGGAACATTCACTGGCGGCCAAGAGTCAGGTTCAACTGGGCGCCGCGCGCCTCGCCGACCGCCTGGTGCCAGCCGTACTCGGGCTGGCCGGGGCCACCTGGCTGCTGAGCGGCGACTGGCAGCGGGCCGCGGCGGTGCTGCAGGCCGATTATTCCTGCGCACTGAAGCTGGCCACCCCCGTCGCCTTCAAGGCGGGAATGCACCGCGCCGGCCAGCAGGGGATCCTGTTCAAGGGCGGCGATGTCGTTGAACGCCTGGCCAAAGCGGACACCTTCGTTTTCGATAAGACCGGCACGCTGACCACCGGCCAGCTTGCCGTGACTGATGCCATAGCTTTCGATCCGCACTACTCTCCGAACGACATCATCGACCTGGCTGCCTCGGTCGAAGAGCACTATTTTCATCCCCTGGCACTGGCCGTGGTCGACGCCGCACGTAAGCATCACGGTCGGCATTTCGATCATAATGAAGTCGAGTTCATTGCCGCCCACGGCGTGGCCAGCATGATCGACGGGAAACGTATCGTCGTCGGTTCCCGCCATTTTGTCGAGGAAGACGAAGGAGTGACCATCGGCCGCCATCGCAGCAGGCTGCAAGTGCTATACCGGCAGGGGAAGACGCTGCTCTATATCGGTTTCGGGGGGAAGCTGCTCGGCATCATCGCACTTAAGGACCAAGTCCGCACGGCCAGCCGCGACACACTGCATCGCCTGCGTACGCTGGGCATCAAGCGCATCGTCATGCTCACCGGCGATCATCGGGACCGGGCGGAGGAACTCGCCCGACAACTGGGCATCGACGAGTTTCACGCCGAGCTTTTGCCCCAGCAGAAAGCCGAACTGGTCGCTCGCATGAGAGCCGAAGGTGCCTGTATCGCCTTCGTTGGCGACGGCATCAACGACGCCCCGGCCCTGGCTGGCGCGCACGTCGGCATCGCCATGCAGAAGGGCGCGGACATTGCTCGCCTGACCGCCGACATCGCCCTGCTGGAAGATGGCATCGAACGGGTTGCGGACGCCAAGGCATTGGCCATCGCGACGATGCGGCGTATCGATGCCAATTTCCGTCTGACCATCGCAGCCAATACCGGTATCCTGGTCGCCGCTGCTGCCGGCAAACTGTCCCCCGTCGCCTCCAGCGTGGCACATAACGGGAGCACCATCGCGATACTCCTCAACGCCCTGCGCGCCGCCTGACCCGCAGGCTGCGACCAGATGCGTATGGGTGGCAATGCGCCACCGAGGACTGGGGGGACACAAACGAAAGCAGTAAAAGGGGTCAGAGTAATTACCAGTTTCTGTACCAGTTTCTGGCCAGTTTTTCCGGTCGACCGCAGCAACTCGGATTTTTCTTCAACCAGAAGAACACTGGAAATGTCTCTGCCCCCTTTCGGTTGAACCCCTTTGGGTTGCGAACCCTGTTCGCTCGCAGGAACGTCCCGCGCTCAGGCCGGAAGATTCCAGTTCGCCGAATCGAAGTCCACTCCGCTGCTTGAGCGGGTCATCCCGGCGATTTGTGCCCGGACTTTCTTGCAGCGCGCCGCGACAAAGCCCGCGATTCCATCGACGCGAATCCCCTTCAGCGGCTCTTGTTCGGAAGTGAGGGTCTGATCGAGAACGGCGGCCCGATAGACCTGATCGTTCGTCCACGGTCGGTTGGTGTGGGGAGCGCCAGATGGTGTGTCCGCCTCCAGGTAGACGGATTGCTCCAGAATGGACCAGTGCGGCGCTTGCAGGACGCGCACCCGCTCGACGTTGAAATGCCTGGCGACAAACCACTCCATGAAATCGACGTAGTAATTCCTGAAAAGGTCGTTCGCCAGCAGCTTGGTGATCAAGGGAATTTTGCCGATCTCCCTGCCCCGGTAAAGCAGGTCCTTGTCCTGCCAGTTGCGCTTCTGGCCCGGCCAGCTCACTCCCAGCAAACTGTCCAGGTCATTGAGGAAGAATGTGGCGAATGGTGGCTGATTCGCTGAATCATCGACCGCCAGGTGAAGAAAGTAGTTCTGGCTGTTGAGATAGTAGGTATCCCAGGAGCCGAGCAGGTTGACCACCGCCATGGTGCGCAGTAAGCCTTCGACATCCAGTATCTTGCGTGCGGTGTCGACAAATGCGGCAGTTACCGGCTTGTTCGCGTGGAAGGCCGTCAGGAAGCTGGCCAGGGCAGCATAGTCGCTGTCGGGCGTGTCGAGACGGGGTTCATAGGTGCGGCTCTCGGGACGGGAGCCGGGCACGAAGTAGTCCGTCGTCAGCTTTCCGCGCAGCTCGAGGGAAGCGCCGCCGGGAAAGTCATCCCCATAGTTGCCCTTGAAGATCGCCCGGTGCTTGACGCCTGGAAGATAGGCCTTGAAGTGATAATCGTCCATCGGCGGCATGGCCACATAGGTACCGTAGTACTTACCGTTCAAGGTGAGCTCGGCGTACATGTTCGGACGCATCGGACACCTGGCCAAACCCAGAAGCTCGAAGGCAAGTCGGACCCTGTGGTACGAAGGATCGCGGAGCGAGTTGAGCAGGTTGATCTGGCGGGGAATGCCGGATTCCTCGTCATCGTCGAGATAGACCGAGATATTGACCTTGGGATCCCACCGGCTCGTATTTCCCCGGCGCTTGACGGATACCTGCTCGCCCTGCTCGGTGATGATGACGCCGTTGTCGGGATCGGGCTGTTTCGGGAGGGAAAGCGCGGGCTGCGTTTCAAAAACACACACTGAAGCATCCGCGTTTCCATTCGCCTTCAGTGCCTCGCCGAACTCGTCATCCTTCCAGAGTGTGTTCAGATCGACTCCATCGACCTGCACAACCAGGACGGTGGAGCCCAGTGCGCCCGTGCCGGAAAAAATGGTCGTCCGGTCTTCGGCGGCCTTTTGCCAAAGGGCAACCACCATGCCCGCCTGCGTCAGCGTTTCCTGACCGGCCAGGCGAAAACGGATCTTGACGCCTTCGGACGAATCCGGAAGGAGTTTCAGCGCGGCGGCCGCCCGGTCGAATTCAGCCTTGCCGCGCAGGAACGAATCCGCACTGGCGGGATCATGCGCTTCCTCGGCGATCTGTCGCGCCCGCGAATCCTTCGGGAGCGCCGGAATGAAGACGGACTTGACGAGATTTCGGATGTCTTTCGTCGTTCCGGAATCGGGAATGCGATCCATGGCCGGTTTCTCCTGGTTTGCCGGCAGTCTGCCGGCACTTTCGACAGAAAATATAGGAAATTCAAGCGCCTTTGTACCAGTATTCCCGCTCTTGCTGCCCTTCGTCAACCGGGAGTTTCCGGAAGCTCCGCCCATTTTCGCCCGCACCCCGCAAGACTCGCCGCCATTTCATGCCTGAGTGTGGTGAGAGAGGTGACAGTAATTACCAGTTTTTGGCCAGTTTTTCAGGTCGACCGCAGCAACCCGGATTATTCTTCAACCTGGAGAACGCAGGAAATGTCTGTGACCCCTTTGGGCTGGCGGGAGTGCTGAAGCTGATAGCATGTGCAAGATATCCGGCGTTGCCGGTGGGTAGCAGGCTAGAAAATCGTGGTCTGTCGACTGTTGTTACAAGTCGCCTCGGTCTGCAAACTTGTCGATACTTCGACGCGTTGTCATCCGACTCACAGGGAGGAAATCCCATGTTCGAGACGATCATCCACTGGACCACCGCCGCCCTGGAACTGGCGGGCATCTTCGCCATGGCCGCCGGGACGCTGTTCGCCTCGCTCGTGGCGCTTGCCCGCGTGGCGCGGGGCGGGGCCGGCAGCCACCTCTACGAGTGGTATCGCCAGACGCTGGCGCGCGCCATCCTCCTCGGCCTCGAGTTCCTGGTCGCGGCCGACATCATCAACACCGTGGCCGTCGACCCGAGCTTCAGGAGCGTCGGCGTGCTCGCGCTGATCGTCATCGTTCGTACCTTCCTCAGTTTCACCCTCGAACTCGAGATATCCGGCCGCTGGCCCTGGCAGGGCAAGCCTGAATCCGCCGTGTCAGCGGCCGCGACAGACTTGGGCGGGCAACCGGAAGCCGGGGGCCGCCGCTTCTGAACGTCACCGCGAACGTCACTCCTTTCTCGGCGCTGGCCTGCCCGCTCGACGGCGCGCCCCTCGCGTGCGCGGGACCGACATGGCGCTGCCCTGCCGGCCACAGCTTCGACGTCGCCGCTCAGGGCTATACGAACCTGCTGCCGGTGCAGAATAAGCGCTCGCTCGATCCGGGCGACAGCAAGGAGATGGTTGCCGCCCGCCGGCGCTTTCTCGCGGCCGGTCATTACCAGCCGATCGCCGACGCCGTCGCCCGCGCGCTGCTCGCCGGCCTGCCGGCCGCCGCCAGTTGCCTCGACGCCGGTTGCGGCGAGGGCTATTACCTGCGCCGGCTGGCCGCCGCGGCGGGTGCCGGGCGAACCCTGGCCATCCTCGGGCTGGACATTTCGAAGTGGGCCGTGCTCGCCGCCGCGAAACAGGACCGGCGGCCGACCTGGGTGGTCGGCAGCAGCGCCAACCTGCCGGTGCTGACGGGGACGCTGGACCGTGTGCTGTGTCTGTTCGGCTTCCCGGTCCATGGCGAGTTCGCGCGGGTGCTCAAGGCGGGCGGCGAACTCCTGCAGGTCGATGCCGGGCCGGGTCACCTGCGGGAATTACGCGAAATCATCTACCCCGCCCTGAAGCCGCAGCGCACCGCCGCGGCACCGACCCCGGCCGGTTTCCGGCATCTCGGCACGGAAACGCTCGGCTACTCCTTCGCGCTTGCCGGCGCCGAGCCGATCGCCGACCTGCTGACCATGACCCCGCACCTCTATCGCGCCAGCGCCGAGGGACGCACCCGAGCCGCGGCGCTCAGCGCGCTGACGCTGACCGTCGATGTCCGCCTCGCACGGTTCGCGCGGGATGTCGGTCGCCCCCCTGCCCGACCGCCGATTTGAATTTTGCCCGTTTATTGGGGTCTACCGCAGCAAATGCGAGAACTTCGTCTGCGCCTTCGGACAAGTGACCACGACTGCCGCGCCACTCCGCGTTGAACGGCCGCCGCCCGGCAGCTAGAATGGGCATCCAGGCAAGCCAGCCGATTTCGCCAGCAGCCGAATTTCCCACAATTTCCGGAGAAGCACATGAAAGGCGACAAGAAAATCATCGACATCCTCAACGGCCTGCTGACCGGCGAACTGACGGCAGTCGACCAATACCTGCTCCACGGCGAGATGTACGCCGACATGGGTTTTTCCCGGCTCGCCGAGAAGGCATTGCACGAGTCGGAGCACGAGCGCCAGCACGCCAGCGCCCTGATCCAGCGCATCCTGTTCCTCGAAGGCACACCCGATCTTACGAAGCGCGAGGCGCTCGCGGTCGACAAGAACGTGCCGGACATGCTGAAGGCCGACCTCGCGGTCGAATACAAGGTCGTCGGCGAACTGAAGAAGGCCATCGCCGCCTGCGAGCAGGCGCAGGATTACGTGACGCGCGACATGCTCGGCGTCCAGCTCGAAGACACCGAGATGGACCACGCCTACTACCTCGAAAAGCAGCTCGGCCTGATCGAACTGGTCGGTCTCGAAAACTACCAGCAGAGCCAGATGGGCTCGGGCACCCCGGCTTGAGGAGCGATCCCGATGAAAGGCGACAAGAAAGTCATCGAAGCCCTGAACAAGGTGCTCAAGAGCGAACTGACCGCAATTAACCAGTATTTTCTGCATGCCCGCATGTTCCGCAACTGGGGCCTGGAAAAGCTCAACGACTACCAGTACCGGCAGTCGATCCGCGTCATGAAGGAGGCTGACGAGCTGATCGAGCGCATCCTCTTCCTCGAAGGACTGCCCAACCTGCAGAACCTCGGCAAGCTGCTGATCGGCGAGAACGTCGTCGAATGCCTGCAGGGCGACCTCAAGTACGAGCGCGAAATCCAGCGCCCGCTGCTGGTCGAATCCGTCGCCCTCTGCGAAACCCTGCAGGACTATGTCAGCCGCGACCTGCTCGAAGACCTGCTCGAGCACTGCGAGGAAGCCATCGACTGGCTGGAAACCCAGCAGACCCTGATCGTCGACGTGACCCTGCCCAACTACCTGCAGGCGCACATGGAGCCGGGCGGCGACTGATCCGTCGCGACGACCTGACGCACCCGAAAGCCACGGGATCCCGCCGTGGCTTTTTGCTTTCCCCAAGGGAAATGCTATTGACAGTCATTCGCATCTGTATAGAATGCGAACTGTTCTCATTAACTGCCTTACCGTCGTTCTTGGAGACTGTCAATGTATGTCTGTGTCTGCCAGGCCGTAACCGATGGCCAGATTCGCGAAGCCGCCACCGGCGGCGCCCGCACGCTGCGGGACCTGCGCCGGGAACTCGGCATCGCCCGCGAATGCGGTAGCTGCGCAGCCTGCGCCCGCGACTGCCTGCGCGAAGCGCACGCGGCGCCGACTGTGTTGGCGTGTTCCCACGGTTCTTGCGTAGCTTGAGTTTCCCGCCAATTCGCCTATAGTGGAACTCCTTACGCCCAATGCCTGTTCCCTGATCGGCCGAACAGGCAAGCGACCCTGCGTAATGAGGAGAATCTCATGACCATCTTCATCGGTAGCGAGGAAAAGCGCGTTGGTCTGGCCCTTTCGGGAGGCGGCTTCCGGGCAGCGGCTTTTCATCTTGGTGCATTCCGCAAGCTTCATCAACTTGGCCTGCTGTGGAAGCTCGACCTGCTGACCTGCGTCAGCGGGGGCAGCATCGCCGGCGCCTTTCTGGCCTGCCATTGGGGCGAGGACGATGCCCTCGACAAGCTGGAAGACTACCTGCGCACCAAGTCGATAGCCGTCTCCTCGTTCATCGGCGGCGCCCTCGACCCCTTCCACAGCCGCCTCGACAAGCTGGCCGCGACCTACGAGCGCGACCTCTACGGCCAGCGCACGCTGGGTTCGCTGCAGAAGGGACCGCGCCTGTACCTCAACGCCACCAACCTCGCCACCGGCAACATGTTCTTTTTCGTTGGTGGCGGCGGAGTTACCGGCAAGGCCGAGATGGGCGAATGGGAACTGGGCACCACCGAGGCCGCCGGCTTCCCGCTCAGTCGCGCCGTCGCCGCATCGTCGGCGTTTCCGCCGGTCTTCCCGCCGCTTCGGGTCGATCAGTCGCAGTACCCGGCGGCCGGGGTCGACTATGTCACCCTCACCGATGGCGGCGTTTACGACAACCTTGGCGTCAATCCGCTGTTCCGCAAACGCAATGCCCTCGACTACCTGATCGTCAGCGACGGCGGCAAGCCTTTCGCGATCGACGAGCGGCCGACGGAAGCTGGCTCCGCTGTGCTGGTGGCGGCCATCGGCATCCTGATGGAGCAGGTTCGCGGCCTGCAGTTCAAGCGGCTCGAACTGAATGCCGGCGCCGAGGGGGGAGCCCGCCCGGTGTGGTTCTCGATCGACAGCAAGGTCGGCGAGGAACGCGAAGGCGACGCAGACTTCGCTTCCGCCATCGGCACCAACCTGACGCGGCTGTCGACGGCGGAGATGACCGTTCTCGCCCGGCATGCCGGCGCCCTGCTCACCCATCGGCTGCAGACCTACGTGCCTGAACTGCTGGGTACCTGATACAGCGCCCGGCAAGCCAGGAAACATGACCGCCGCACCATCCGGAGGTTTCTCGGACGAATGGATCCGGCCGCTGCTTGAACTCGCCGACCGCGACCCGTCCCCGGCGGTCCGGCTGGCCGCGCTGGGGGCGGCGGCGCGCTTCCCGCTCGGGCGTCGGGCATGGCAGCAAATGATCGCTCCCGGCTGGCCCCTCGTCACTACGCTCCCGGCCGGTTCACCGCTGCGCCGCCAGGCGCTGGCCTTCGCGGCCGGCGTTCCCCTGCGCACGGTGCGCGATGAACTGTGCCGGATGGCCGACAACCCGGACGAAGCCGACCGCGATGCGATCGTCGCCGCGCTCGAGACGGCGGGCGATCCATCGCGCATCCCGGCCCTGCTGGCGCGGGCGGAAAACGGCGACCCCGAGCTCTGGCGGCGGCTGGCGCTCGCGCCTCTGGAAGAGACCCCGCTGACCCCCCGCGATGTGCTGCGCCACGCCGACGGCCTGGATCCCGATGCCACATTCTGGCTGGCGCTGGCCGTCGGCCGGCTCGGCAACTTCGCTGTCCTGGAAGATGCCTTGTCTCCCGCCGCGCCGCTGCCGGCCCTGTTCTCGGGCAGTCCGTGGGCCGCCTACGACCGCATCGCGACGATTCGCCCGATCCCCGACCGGCTGCGGGATGCGCTCGCACACCTGCTCGCCCGCCTTGGCGGGCCGGACACGCCGCTGGACCATGACCACGCCCGCGCCCTGCGCCTGACCGTCTGGGCCGCCACCGCCAGCGCCGATGCCGAAGGCTCGCCGCTGCCGCCGCCGCGCCCCTTCGGCCCGGTCGTAGCCCCGGAACCGTTCCGCAGCGACAAGCCCATCGCCCGATTGCTGCACGAACAACTCACGACAGCCCGGCCGACGCACGACGACGGCCAGATCGCCTGGATGATCGCCGGCACGCCGACCGCAGACCTGATCGGCGAAGTCGTCGTGCTCGTTCGCCGGGCGCCCGAGCCGGCCCGCCTGCGCCTGCTCGACATCCTGGGCCACAGTGCCGATGTCCAGGCGGACTGCGCGCCCACCCCTTTTCGCGGCGCCGGCGGCGGCGCCGGGGCACCGCTTCGCCCCGTCCTGATCGACGACCGGACGCGCAGCAGCGCCCGACCGCCAAGCCCGCCGGCACCGCCGCCACCCGCACCGGAAAGCCGCCCGTGCGGCATCGCGTTCGACATGCCCGATGTCGACATCCTGTCCGCCAGCCGCGCTGCGCCAGGCAATGCGGCGGACCTGACGCCATCCGACAAGCGGACGCGCAGTAGCCCGATTCCGTCCAGCCCGCCGCCCGGCCGCGCACGCGGCGCCACCATCGACACGACGCACGGCGAATTCCCGACCACCGAGCCCAGCGCACCGCCCACTGCCGCGGCCGAAACGGACGAGCGGCACGTCCGCGCCAACATTCTTCACGAGGGGAAGCGGCGCGACACCTTCGTCGCCGGCGCCGCCAACGTCATCCGCTGCTGGATCGGCCTGCCCGAGGACGACGGTGCGGCGAGTTCCGACGCCGCCATCCCCACCGTTCCCATTCCCCGGAAAGGCCTGGAGCTGACCGTCGAGCTGTGCTGGGGCGAGCAGCGCGACAGCACCACGCTACTGCTCCCAGGGTCGCGCAGCGCACGCAGCGGCGACTGCGACCTGCGCCTCGACGTCCCGGCCGACGAACGCTACGTCAGCGCCGAAATCATGTTCCGCTATCGCGGCCGCAGCTTCGAGGTGGTCCGCGTCGAAGCCGCGGCCCTCGCGCCGGGCGAGGCGGCCGGGCCGCGCGACGCTCTGCGCATCCGGACGCAACTGAGCCGGCGCGAAGTGATCGCGGTCGACGACGCGCAACCGTGCAATTCCACGCTGGTGTTCGGGCCGGCGCCGACGCCCGGTGACCCGGCAGCGGCGAACGGCAAGCCGAGCCTGCGCGTATTCGACGGCAGCGGCGGGCGCAACTACGCGCTCAAGTCGCCCGGCAAGGCGATCGAGGCACTCAACACGGTGCTCTTTTCGACCGAAAAATCGCTCGTCCGCCGCCTTGCCGCCAGCCCCGGCAAGGAGGAAGCGCTGGACACCGGCGACGAGGAAGTCCGACTCCTGCTGCGCGACATGGCGCGCTTCGGCGCCAGCCTCTTCAACCAGCTCGACCAGCAGGGCTTCGCCGACCCCGGCGACCGCATTCAGCTGCTGAGCCTCGACCCCGACGTCGTGCTGCCGCTCGAGTTCGTCTACGACCGCGGCTACCCGGTCGACGCCGCGCACCTGTGCGACGGCTGGCAGGGCGCCCTGGAGGCCAACGCCACGGTTTGTCCGGCCTGCGGCGCTGCCCCGCTGACCGCCGATTCCCGCCGCCATGCGCAGACGGTCTGTCCGCTCGGCTTCTGGTCGCTGCGCAAGGTCATCGAACGCCTGAACCCAGACGGCGCGGCGAGCGCCTCGGCTCCGGCGGCGGACCGGCGCCGCCTGCCGGCCATCGACTCCGCCGTCTTCGCGAGCAGCAACAAGGTGCCGGAGGACGAACGGAACGCCACCTGGGAAACCATCCGGGCGCGTATCGCCAACGCCACCCTCGCCCGCCACTGGGACGAATGGCATGACGCGGTGAAGCAGCATCCGCGCCTGTTGATCGCACTGCCGCACCACGACGAGGAGCCTCTGGAAGACTTCCTCGAGATCGGCGACGAAAGCCTCGGCCGCGACCTCGCCCGCCTGGGGCGCGGCCAGATCCGCTCCGACTACGTGAACCCGGACGGCCGCGAGCCGGGCCCCATCCTGTTGCTGCTCGGCTGCCGCACTGGCGCCGAATCCGAACTCGGCTACGTGCAACTCGTACGCGAGTTCCAGAAACTGAAGACCGCCATTGTCCTCGGCACCCTGGCCCAGATCCTCGGCCGCCACGCGGCGCCGCTCGCCCGCGAACTGGTGACGCAACTGCTCGAGGTCAACGACCCGGAGGCTGATTTCGGGACGCTGATGCGCCGCGTCCGCCGCCGCATGCTGGCCCGCGGCTACCTGCTCGCCCTCTGTCTCGTCGCGCTCGGCGACGCCGAATGGCGGCTGACGCCGGCACCCCAAGCGCCCGCCGGCGCGCCCGGGCACTAGCTTCCCCCGATCTGAAAGGCCCAGCCCATGTTCCGTATCGAGATGCTCCCGGCCGCCCACGGCGACTGCCTTTGGCTCGAATACGGCAGTGGCCGCGAAATCCATCGCATCCTGATTGACGGCGGCCCGGCCCACGCCTACCCGGCCCTGCGCGAGCGCATCCTGCACCTGCCCGCCGACGAACGCCGCTTCGACCTGCTCGTGATCACCCACATCGATGCCGACCATATCGAAGGCATCATCCGTCTGCTGCTCGACGCCGAAGCCCTCGATTGCCGCTTCGACCGCATCTGGTTCAATGGCCGCGACCAGCTCAATGCCGTCCCCGACCCCGCCGGCGAAGCCCTTGGCGGGGTCCAGGGTGAAATTCTCGGCATGTTGATCGCCGACTACGAGCAACGCACCGCGACCAAGGTCTGGAACCTCGGCTTCGACCAGGCGCTTGCCGCCATCGACCGCAGCAAACCCGTCCTGCCGGTTATCGAACTCCCCGGCGCCTGCCGACTCACCCTGCTCTCACCCGATCACACCCGCCTGCTCGACCTGAAGGACAACTGGGCCAAGGAACTGAAGGCCGCCCGGGTCCGCTCCGGCGACACCGTCCAACTGCGCGAAATGCTCGCCGGCAGCCGCAGCCTGCGCCCCCTCGGTGACGTTCTCGGATCCGAGGACAGCCTCGACCTCGAGGCACCGCCGAGAGCCGCCGAGGACTACGAGCTCGCCGATGTGCTCGGCGGCGGCAGCGGCGAACCCGGCGCCGATGCCCCGTTCGGGGGCGACACCAGCCGTGCCAATGGCAGCAGCATCGCACTGCTGCTCGAATACCCGGCGGCGAAGCCGGAGGTGCGCTTCGTGCTCGCCGGCGACGCCTGGGCTTCGGTGCTCGAGGCATCGCTCGACCGCCTGCTCGCACCGGGCGCACGCCTCGCCATCGACGGCTTCAAGCTGGCCCACCACGGCAGCGTCGCCAACATCAGCGAGACGCTGCTCGCCAAGCTGCGTTGTCCAAACTACCTGATTTCGACCAACGGCGCGATCTTCAAGCATCCGCACGCCCGCTGTGTCGAACTGGTGCTCAAGGCCCACGAAGGCCCCGGCAAGCCCCGGCTGCACTTCAACTATCTTGTCGCCTCCACCGAGGCCTGGAGCGTCGAAGCCGACCAGACTGCCCGTGACTACCTGGCATTCCATCCCAGGGGTCTGTCGCTGACCTTTTGAGGACGGGCAAATTGCCGGCATTTTTGCGGTCGACCGCAACAGGTGCCGGAAACCCGGCGCGCCAAGCGCATGTTCGGCTTTGCATCCCGACGGATATCTTGTCCGCGTCGCGCAGACGCAAACCGGCGCTGGCGCGGAGCAATGCTCCCCACCAGCGCCGTATCAAGAATGCTGTCTCTTGCCGCTGATCAGCTTCTGTCGCGATCCCCTTGCTTGCGCAACCGCCCTTGCACCTGCGGTCTCGTCGGGGTCAAGCCTGATCCGCTCGCTCCGACGAGCTATTCAAGAGCCGCCTGCGCGGCCGCCAGGCGGGCAAGCGGCACCCGGAACGGCGAGCAGCTGACGTAATCGAGCCCGGTACGATGGAAAAAGCCGACCGAAGCCGGGTCGCCACCGTGCTCCCCGCAGACGCCCAGCTTTATCCCCGGACGAACCGAACGACCCTTCTCGACGGCCATCTTCACCAGCAGGCCGACGCCCTTCTGGTCGATCGACTGGAAGGGATCCTGCTCGTACATGCCGTCCTTCAGGTAACTCGGCAGGAACTTGCCGGCGTCGTCACGCGAGAAACCCATCGTCATCTGCGTCAGGTCGTTGGTGCCGAATGAGAAGAAATCGGCCTGCTGGCCGATGCTATCGGCGATCAGCGCGGCGCGCGGAGTTTCGATCATCGTGCCGAGCAGGTAGTCGAGCTTCTCGCGGCGCTCGGCAAAGACCGACGCCGCCGTCTGGCGGATGACCTTGGCCTGGGCGTTGAATTCACGCACGGTTCCCACCAGCGGGATCATGATCTCCGCCTTGACGTCGATACCCTTGGCCTTCATGTTGAGCCCCGCCTCGAGGATGGCGCGGGTCTGCATTTCGGTGATTTCCGGGTAGGTGATGCCGAGGCGGCAGCCGCGATGGCCCATCATCGGGTTGAACTCGTGCAGATCGTCGACGCGCATCTTGATCACGCCCAGCGGCACGTTCATTTCGTGCGCCATGATCTTCTGGTTGGCTTCGTCGTGCGGGACGAACTCGTGCAACGGCGGGTCGAGCAGGCGGATGGTGACCGGCAGGCCGTTCATCTCGCGGAACAGACCTTCGAAGTCACTGCGCTGCATCGGCAGCAGCTTGGCCAGCGCGCGACGACGGCCGACTTCATCGTCCGCGAGGATCATTTCGCGAACTGCCTTGATGCGGTCACCTTCGAAGAACATATGCTCGGTACGGCACAGGCCGATGCCCTTGGCGCCAAAATTGCGTGCCGCCTTGGCGTCATCCGGAGTATCGGCATTGGCGCGAACGCCCAGGCGCTTGTAGCGGTCGGTGAGTTCCATCAGCGCGCCGAAGTCGCCGGTGAGTTCGGCTTCCTTGGTCGGCACCTGCCCCTCATAGACTTCACCGGTCGAGCCGTCGAGCGAAATCCAGTCGCCTTCCCGGTAGACCTGTTCGCCGATCGTCATCGTGCGCCCATGGTAATCGACATGCACCGCGCCGGCGCCCGAGATGAAG
>Ga0208938_1000136_pt1 | contig 69517 bp, 65 predicted proteins | sample AD_UKC125_MetaG_FD_184434 | JGI IMG/M metagenome (GOLD analysis project Ga0208938, IMG submission 184434) | Active sludge microbial communities of municipal wastewater-treating anaerobic digesters from USA - AD_UKC125_MetaG (SPAdes) (version 2) | ecosystem: Engineered > Bioreactor > Anaerobic >... | reverse complement strand
GTGGGGACGCCTGGCCTTCGTCACGGATGCCGTGGGGACGCCTGGCCTTCGTCACGGATGCCGTGGGGACGCCTGGCCTTCGTCACGGATGCCGTGGGAGCGCCCGACATGCCTCACGGGTCACTTCAACCCCAGATGCCTCTGCTTGGAGGCTCGAACGGTCCGATGAGCCCCTTGGGCTGCGCTCTACCCTGCCGTAGGCGTTATGATCACCCCACTTCTCGCAGGGTAGGGCGCCCGGCCACTCGGCGCGGGCGCCGGGCCTTCGTCAGGGATGCCGTGGGAGCACCTGGCATGCCTCACGGGTCACTTCAACCCCACCTGCCTCGGTTGGAAGCCCGAACGGCCCGACGAGCCCCATGGGCTGCGCTCTACCCTGCCGTAGGCGTTGTGATCACCCCACTTCTCGCAGGGTAGGGCGCCCGGCCACTCGGCGCTGGGTGCCGACTTCCGGTGTGCGACAGCCCCGGCGTCGTGCGGGTGCGGTGAGTTGGAGCGAACCGTCTCTTGCCGGCCCCCACATCAACGACCAGCCCGCTGTACGCCTCAACCGAGCCCGGCGCTGCGAGGAGTTAGAGAGACGGGGGTCACGGTCAACCTGGCAACCACCTGAGAGTGGGGCGGTGACGTGTTCCGGAGGCCAGAACGGGCTTGTGAAAACGCTTGCATCCACTTTAGAGTTCAATTTCAGTCCCCTGTCGCAGGCTCGCCGCGGGTCTGCGTCAGGGTTGACAAAACTTCCCCTCGGGTGAGGGGTTGGGGGCTGTGGGGCGTGACGGTCAAGGGCCATGCAGAACTTGCCCAGTAGTGGTGTGGGGCGCCCGCCCGCTGACACCTGTCCGCGATGGAGGGCTCGGCGCGGGGGAGACGCACGCGCGGCGAGGGTGCTCGCTCGGCGCGTCAAGGGGGTCTCGAACTGCTTGCGCGGACCTGGATCTGGGTGAATCATGAGGGTAGGCCACGATCGCGGCCTGGGGGGAAACGCTCACATACTGCTCCAAAAGCCCATGTACTCGTGGGTAGATGGGCATAGTGGATGGCGCCCCGCCACAACTGGTCGAGGAGACCATGTCTAGGAGGTCCTCCATGAGTGACACCGCTTCGCCGAACGACGGCGGCTCCGCCGTCCCGCCGCCACCGCCGCCTGGGGCATCGGTCCCGCCGCCGCCACCGCCGCCGCCTGGGGCGTCCGTCCCAGCACCGCCACCGCCTGGGGCATCGGTCCCGCCGCCGCCACCGCCGCCGCCTGGGGCGTCCGTCCCAGCACCGCCACCGCCTGGGGCATCGGTCCCGCCGCCGCCGCCCTCATACCCGGCGCCTCCCTCCTATCCGCCGCCCCCGGCATACTCGGCACCGACAACTCCGGGTGGCGGCGGGCAACTCTCGCCGCTCGCGGCCGGTGCCGACTACACCGACCAGTTCAGCGCGGCCGAGGTCGCCGAGGCCAAGGGGATGTCGATTCTCGCCTACCTCGGCATCCTGTTCCTCGTGCCCATGCTTGCCATGCCCAACAACCGCTACGCGCGTTTCCACAGCAATCAGGGGCTGGTGCTCTTCATCGCGTGGGCCGGGCTGTGGGTCGTGCAACTCATCGTCAGTTTCATCCCGTTCGTCCGCTACTTCGCGTGGCTGTTGTGGTTCGTGCCCCTCGTGTTCATGATCCTCGGCCTGGTCAACGCGGCCAACGGGCGCGCCAAGACCCTCCCGGTCATCGGCAACATCCAACTGCTCAAGTGACGCCCCCGCGTCACCCTTTTCCCGCCTGAACAGCCCAACGTGCACTTCGCACCCCAACTGTCGGGGTGCGAAGTGCACGCTTGTTATGCGCAGTTGCTCCTATGCCGACCGCTCACCACAGGCGAGCAGGCCCAGCCACGTCTCGATCTCGCGGGCCGACCGCAAGCGCAACAGGGGCGGCATACCGGGCTCCGCACCCCACGCGTGGACCTGAGCTCGCTTCCGGGCGAACGAACGGGCATGCCAGAGCAGGATCGAGTCCCTACTCAACACCGAGCGCAGCGTCTCGACGTTCTCGCCACACACCGGCTCGCGGGTGCGCAGCCGCCGCGCGGTCCGAGCGAGCAGGCGGGTCAGGCTGACCACCCGGGGCAGGTCGAGGGCGACGATCAGTTCGGTGCGCGGCAGGACGGCGGGCAAGGTCGCCGACCACGTCGAGTCGAACACCCACGACGGCCCCGCGGCGATCGCCGCGGCCGCGGCGGCCAAGTCCGCGTCAGGCGCCTTGATCCAACCGGGTCGCCACGCGAGGGCGTCGACGTCGATGGCCGGTATGCCGCAGTCGCTCTCAATCCGCTGGGCCAGCGTCGACTTGCCGCTGCCCGTCACCCCGAGTAGGAGGATGCGGCGGGCGGACCACACCAACGGGTCGGCCAAGGTCACGGTGGGCACCCGGCATACGGTATGCCGTGTCCGTCGGCTTCGCGTTACGGGCCGAGGTGAGCGAGGGCCTCGGCGGGCGATAGGGGTCGCAGCCCGGGAACGGCCACGAACCGGGTGTCGGTGGTGACGACCGTGTCGAAGCCGGCGATGAGCGCGGTGGCGGCGATGAAGGCATCCCGGCCCCGGATCTCGGTGCTGCTGACGAGTCGGAGGGCGCGCTCGATCACCTCGTCGTCCATGGGGTGGGTGACCGCCAGGCTTCGAAGGAGGTGGGTCTGGTCAATCGCCGCGAATCGGTGGGTGCGCCGCATGCGGTGAAACAGGAACTCCTGGACGCTATCTGCGCTCATGTGGAGTCTGACTCCCCCCTGCATCGCTCGCTCCAGCAGGGCGCGCGCAGGAGCACGGGCAGGATGGTCGCCGCCGAGCGCGCGCAGGGGGATGGACGAGTCGAGGAAGAGCGTCCCCATCAAGAGCACTCCAACATGTCCTGGATGTCACGGGCGCGTGCTTCGAGCATCTCGTCCCACGACTCGCCAGCACCGTCGTCGGGCGCGTACGCCAGCAAGCGGCGAGCCGCCTCGGCCCGTCGCGCCTGGTCGCGGTACTCGTCGAAGTGCAGGTCGATCGAGGCGCGGACGATGTCGGCCACCGAACGGCCGGTGCGGGCCGACTCGGCGCTCAACTTGTCGTAGCGCTCCTGGTCGATGAGCAGATGCAACCGACGCTCCATAGTGGACATAGCGCAAAGTAACACATCCGCATGCACATGTGCAGGTATGCCGCCGGGCAGGGCCAGGGTTCGTCTCGCGTGGCGCTTCGTCTCGCGTGGCGCGCGCATGCCGATCGCGCGTGGGCATGCATCCTGCGCGAGTGGGGCCTGGCTGACGCCCTGACCGAGTCGGTGAAGGGCTTCGGGTGGGAAAGGTGCACTTCGCCCCCCGACAGTCGGGGTGCGAAGTGGACGTTAGGCACTTCAGGCGGGAAAAGGGGGACGGGTGGGACGGGAGGCGCGGTGACCAACGTCGCGATTTCGTGGGGCACCTACCCCTGACGTACCATGGAACGTCGGTCACGTGTGCGCGCGTGCAAGCGCAACCACGGGCCGATCATTCATGGGCGGCCTCGACACCCAAGGGGCGGCCCGCTCGACGGATTGAGAGGGTATGGCCAAGAAGGACGGCGTCATCGAGATCGAGGGCACCATCGTCGAAGCGCTCCCCAACGCGATGTTCCGCGTGGAGCTCTCCAACGGTCACAAGGTGCTCGCCCACATCTCGGGCAAGATGCGCCAGCACTACATCCGGATCCTCCCCGAGGACCGCGTGGTGGTGGAGCTCAGCCCCTACGACCTCACTCGCGGCCGGATCGTCTTCCGCTACCGCTGACGACTCGTCGTCGGCACCGCTGGGGGTCTCGTATGCCGCCAGCACCCGTCGGTCTCGCGCCGACACCGTCGGCTCACCGGCCGACTCGTCGGCCCCGCCGACACCCGCAAGACCCGAGGTGCCAACCCCGTCTCGGGACGGATCGACACGACAAAGGGCAGGCCATGAAGGTTCAGCCGAGCGTCAAGAAGATCTGTGACAAGTGCAAGGTGATCCGCCGCAACGGGCGGGTCATGGTGATCTGCGAGAACCTGCGCCACAAGCAGCGCCAGGGCTGATCGCACCAGATCCCCACCCGAGCACGAAGCACAGGCTTCGCGCACACGCACAACAGAAGAGAAGAATCGCAGCACCCGTTCCCCGCGACCAGATTGTTCGAGCGGGACGTCACCCGTGGCCCGGAGGCCGCGGATCGGAGCCGAATCCGAAACGGTGTTGCACCAGACCTCCGGATGAATGCAAAGGAACCATCAACAAAGATGGCACGTCTTGTTGGAGTCGATCTCCCGCGTGAAAAGCGCGTTGAGGTCGCACTGACCTACATCTTCGGTGTTGGTCGCACGAGCGCCCAGAAGGCTCTCGCTGCCACCGGCGTCAACCCCGACACCCGCGTCAAGAACCTCGTCGACGAGGACCTCGTCAAGCTCCGTGACTGGATCGAGGAAAACCTCAAGGTCGAAGGTGACCTGCGCCGCGAGGTGGCCGCCGACATCCGCCGCAAGGTCGAGATCGGCAGCTACGAGGGTCTTCGTCACCGCCGCGGTCTGCCGGTGCGCGGTCAGCGCACCAAGACCAACGCGCGCACCCGTAAGGGTCCCAAGCGGACCGTCGCCGGCAAGAAGAAGGCCGGCAAGTAACCTCCGCCCGCCCGCGGCATACCCACCACACCGTATGCCGCCCGCGCGAGCCGAGGTTACGCCGCGACTTTCGTCGAAGATTCGTAGGAGAGAAAACACATGCCTCCCAAGGGCCGTACGGCTGCCGGCGCCAAGAAGGTGCGCCGCAAGGAGAAGAAGAACGTCGCCGTGGGCCAGGCCCACATCAAGAGCACGTTCAACAACACGATCATCTCGATCACCGACCCCACCGGGGCCGTCATTTCCTGGGCCTCCGCGGGCCAGGTCGGCTTCAAGGGTTCGCGTAAGTCCACCCCGTTCGCGGCGCAGACCGCTGCCGAAGCCGCCGCCCGCCGGGCGATGGAACACGGCATGAAGAAGGTCGACGTGTTCGTCAAGGGTCCCGGTTCCGGCCGGGAGACCGCCATCCGCTCGCTTACCGCGGCCGGACTCGAGGTCGGCACCATCCAGGATGTCAGCCCCACCCCGTTCAACGGTGTGCGCCCGCCCAAGCGCCGCCGCGTCTGAACGCCACTGACGACACAGCGACTTCGCGAAAGAGAGACTGAACAGATATGGCCCGTTACACCGGCCCCATCACGAAGAAGTCCCGTCGCCTCAAGACCGACCTCGTCGGTGGCGACAAGAACTTCGACATGCGTCCGTTCCCGCCCGGCCAGCACGGCCGGCGCCGGAGCCAGGAGAAGGAATATCTCACCCAGCTGCAGGAGAAGCAGAAGGCTCGCTTCACCTACGGCGTCATGGAGAAGCAGTTCCGCCGCTACTACAAGGAAGCGGCCAACCGCCCCGGCAAGACCGGTGAGAACATCTTGACGATCCTCGAGTCCCGGCTCGACAACGTCGTTTACCGTGCCGGTCTCGCCCGCACGCGCCGCCAGGCTCGCCAGTTGGTCACCCACGGCCACTTCGAGGTCAACGGCCACCGCGTCGACGTCCCGTCCTACCGGGTCGAGCAGTACGACATCATCACGGTGCGCAAGCAGAGCGTCGAAACGTTCCCGTTCGAACTGGCCCGCCAGACGTTCGGTGACCGTCCGACCCCGGCCTGGATGCAGGTCGTGCCCGGCTCGCTGCAGATCCTCATCCACCAGCTGCCGACGCGCGCCCAAATCGACACGGTGCTCACCGAGCAGCTCATCGTCGAGTACTACTCCAAGAACTAGTAGCGCTTCGCGCTCCTGGTTCTTGGCTCCACAAGAACTAGTAGCGCTTCGCGCTCCTGGTTCTTGGCTCCACAAGATCTAGTAGCGCTTCGCGCTCCTGGTTCTTGGCTCCACAAGATCTAGTAGCGCTTCGCGCTCCTGGTTCTTGGCTCCACAAGATCTAGTAGCGCTTCGCGCTCCTGGTTCTTGGCTCCACAAGAACCAACCTCGTCCCACCAGTCACCCTTTTCCCGCCTCAACCGTCCAAGGTGCACTTCGCACCCCGTCATTTCGGGTGCGAACTGCCCGTTAGGTGGTTCAGGCGGGAAAAGGGAGACGAGTGGGCACGAGACAGGCACGGACATACGGACAGAGGTATGCCGCGCCGCCGGGGTGAGCCCCCGGCATACGTGATCGTCATATAGCGGTCGGTCACGGGAAGGAAAGAATCAGTGCTCATCGCACAGCGCCCCGTCCTCTCCGAGGACGCCGTCAACGAATACCGCAGCCGGTTCGTCATCGAGCCGCTGGAGCCGGGCTTCGGCTACACCCTCGGCAACTCCCTGCGTCGCACCCTGCTCTCGAGCATCCCGGGCGCGGCCGTGACGAGCATCCGCGTCGACGGTGTGCTCCACGAGTTCTCCACGATCCCCGGGGTCAAGGAAGACGTCACCGAGATCATCCTCAACATCAAGGACCTCGTCGTCTCCTCCGAGCATGACGAACCGGTCGTCATGTACCTCCGCAAGCAGGGCGCCGGCGCCGTCACCGCCGCCGACATCGCCCCGCCCGCCGGGGTCGAGATCCACAACCCGGACCTGCACCTGGCCACCCTCAACGACAAGGGTTCGGTCGAGATGGAACTGACCGTCGAGCGCGGCCGTGGCTACGTCTCGGCGCAGCAGAACAAGTCCGGCGACCAGGAGATCGGCCGCATCCCCGTGGACTCGATCTACAGCCCGGTCCTCAACGTGACCTACAAGGTCGAGGCCACCCGTGTCGAGCAGCGCACCGACTTCGACCGGCTCATCGTCGACGTCGAGACCAAGAAGTCGATGGCCCCCCGCGACGCGCTCGCGTCGGCCGGCAAGACGCTCGTCGAACTCTTCGGCCTGGCCCGCGAACTCAACGTCGAGGCCGAGGGCATCGACATGGGCCCCTCGCCGAGTGACGCGGCCCTCGCCCAGGACCTCGCGCTGCCGATCGAAGACCTCGACCTCACCGTCCGGTCCTACAACTGCCTGAAGCGCGAAGGCATCCACACCGTCGGCGAGCTCGTCTCCCGCAGTGAGGCCGACCTGCTCGACATCCGCAACTTCGGCGCCAAGTCCATCGACGAGGTCAAGCTCAAGCTCGTCGGTATGGGCCTGGCCCTCAAGGACAGCCCCCCCGGCTTCGACCCCAGCGCGATCGGCGGTTACGACGACTTCCACTTCGGTGGCGACGACGACGACCTGTCCTTCGCCGAGGACGAGCAGCTCTGACCCTGCCTCCAGGCACGTTCCATCCCAAGGAGTAAGCAATGCCCACCCCCACCAAGGGTCCCCGCCTCGGAGGCGGTCCGGCGCACGAGCGCCTCATCCTCGCCAACCTCGCCACCGCGCTCTTCGAGCACGACGCGATCACGACCACCGAGGCCAAGGCCAAGCGCCTGCGCCCGTTGGCCGAGCGGCTCGTCACTTTCGCCAAGCGCGGTGACCTGCACGCCCGCCGCCGGGTCATGACTGTGGTTCGCGACAAGGGCGTGGTTCACCGCCTCTTCGTCGAGATCGCCCCCGACATGGAGGGTCGTCCCGGCGGCTACACCCGGATCACCAAGATCGGGGCCCGCAAGGGCGACAACGCTCCCATGGCCGTCATCGAGCTGGTCCGCGAGCCGATCGCCAAGAAGGCCACCGTCAAGGAAGCCGAGGCCGTGACCAAGCGGGCCGCCAAGGACGCCAAGAAGGCGGAGAAGGCCGACAAGGCCGAGGCGAAGGCTGCCGAGGCCGAGGTCGTCGAGGCGCCCGTCGAGGAGACCAGCGACGCCGTCGAGAGCGACGCCAGCGAGAAGTGAGTTTGTGACGTATGCCGTGAGCTCACGGCATACGGGAAGGGCCCCCCGAACGCTCGGGGGGCCTTTTCATGCTCATGACCCGCCTTGCGTCGGCGGGGTAACGTCACAACATGGCCCACTTGCCGCGGTTCGACGAGGCATACCCGCTGCGGGGCCACTTCGGCTTCAGTGGCGGCTTGGCCCGGTGGGTAGCGTCGGAGTAGGAGGTGCGGATCACGAAGGCGTTGCTTCGGCCGGAGCGGCACCGTTCATGAAGTCCACCAACCGGCGATACGAATCAGTGAGCCGATGATGCCAACGACCCCACACAGGACGAGGACACGGCGGTAGCTCCAGAAGCGAGGTGTTTCCCCGGGATCGGCGGAAACGAGCGCGGCCGTTGTCCCACCGGATCCTCTAGCGCCACCCGTTTCGATATCGGGAACTCCGGCCCGCCTAGCCCTTGTCTCGCGGACTCCTTGCCGCAGGAGACGGAAGAGCAGGAAGCTCGAATAGCCCAAGAACAGCAGTCCGTACACGCCCACAATGGCTACAAGTGCTTTGAGCCAGGGCGTGGGGAGGCTTCGATTGAAGGCGCCGAGGAGGATAAGAGGTGCCATGACTGTGACGCCCCCATAGAAGCCAACCTTGTAGTATTTCTCCTGTTGTCGTTTATACAAACTTTCCATAACTCCTTCCCCGCGACCGTCGATGAAGAACGCCGATCTCTCCAATGAGCCCGGGACTGACCGGCGGTTCACGTCCGTAGGCGCTGGACCGTCTTACGGTTTGGACCGGCCCGCAGGGTAAGTGCGTCGATGAGCGAAACCTCTAGTGGTTGATATCTGCGTCGACGGCCAACGGGAATGAGCATTGAGTCGCCACCGGTGTCGACGTCGATGAGTGGCCCGGTCAGACGGTTGCCCGGTTGGACTTCCACCGCGATGATGTTGTCGAACCACAAAACTTTCGGAAAGCCGTTTCGTCGTGACACGACGTACCAACCGTCGCCAACCGCTTCCCATCCGGACCATCTCCAGTTCAACCACGTGGTACCGAACAGGGCCAGCCCGGCCAATGCCAAGATCCATACCCGTGTCGCGCCGGACGCTGAGGAGGCGAGCCGCAGAACACACCCGACGAAGGGCATCAAGACGAGCAGCGCATACCAGTACCGGTTGAACCCCATGAACCCCCGGGCAGCCCATATAGGCTCGCCCGGACACTGGGCCCGGAACCACCCAGGCACCCGCACTCCACCGACCACCGCGCCCGATCTGGTGGCTTCGGAGTCCACCCATGGGTCCGACGCATGATCGCCGCTGTCGTCGTCCAGTCCCTCAGTCGTGTGCCTTGAACGCTCGCGCGCGGACTCGTGCCGCGCCGCGCGAAACAGCCGGAAGTACCCACGTTGCCCAATGAACGTCCAGTAGGTCATGAAGACGATGATTATCAACGAAAAAGCCAACACAACGAGCGCTCTGGCCCGCGTCCGAACGAGGTTCAGTCCCAAAGCATGGTCCACTGCGACAAAGGCGATGAAGGCGATAATGGCGTAGCTCGCGCGCACGTTCATGTCCCAGCTTCGCTTGACGTCGCGCTGGGAGTTCGGGCGATCTCTTGGATTCTTAGTCATTCCAAGTGTCCCATCCCAGGAGAGATTGCCCCATATCGAGAACCCCGATGCTGCCTGCGTACTGGGCGTTGCCGTTAAGTTCTGTCAATCGCCGACCAATGCGTCGCTCAGCTCGGGTGGCGCCCGTGACCGCATCGACCCCGGCCCTCGTGACTGCCCTTCCGATGGGCACCCCGGCTGCTGACACTACATCGCCGGCCACGGCCCCCCAGGAGAACTCCGACCCCCCGGAGATCATGTCCGCTCCGTCAAGCAGAGCAGCCGCGCCGCCCGTATAGGTGGCAACAGACACACGAGTTGCGCCATGACTGGGGTCCCCTACTGAGCGGCGTTGCCGCGGACGCTCTAGGCCGCGGCCATCAACTGAAGTGTGCCCCCGCCCCCACAGTCCCGCAACTGGAACGACCGGCACCCCCGACGTGAGACTCCAGCCCGGCTAACGCTCAGGTGGACAGAGCGAGGTACATCACATGCAGGACCCACCAGACCGCGGCGGCGCGAGTCGAAAACCTGCGGCACGGTGCCGATGATCGAAAAACGAGCGCGCGCCACAACGCCACGGCGGAGGTGTTCGTTTCCACCACAATGGCGTTGAACTGTGTACCCCGAAAGATTTGGGCGCGATGCCCGTCGATTATGTCAATCGCCAGCGCCTGTCCCACGCCCTGCCCTCGCGCGGCCGGGGCGTTGCACGACGCCGTGCCGATGTGGCCGCCGAGACCTGGCCGGTTGGGGCCCATTCTCGCGGCGCCGAGGACGATCCCGGCGTGATCGGTGGCGACGACGACACGGCTCGGCACGGGTTCCATCCACAACGCCTGCGCGACCGCCGAGTCCGCGCTCACCGGGTATGCGCAGGTCTCGCCATCCACAACGGTCCCCTACCAGATCGGCCAGAGCACGCCCCAGTCGTTGCCCGTCGCGTTCCGGCTCAGCGGTCGGCGGGGACCCTCCGCGCGGCGAGCGGCTCGTGACCTTCGCCAAGCGCGGTGACCTGCACGCCCGCCGCCGGGTCATGACTGTGGTTCGCGACAAGGGCGTGGTCCACCGCCTCTTCGTCGAGATCGCCCCCGACATGGAGGGTCGCCCCGGCGGCTACACCCGGATCACCAAGATCGGGGCCCGCAAGGGCGACAACGCTCCCATGGCCGTCATCGAGTTAGTCCGCGAGCCGATCGCCAAGAAGGCCACCGTCAAGGAAGCCGAGGCCGTGACCAAGCGGGCCGCCAAGGACGCCAAGAAGGCGGAGAAGGCCGACAAGGCCGAGGCGAAGGCTGCCGAGGCCGAGGTCGTCGAGGCGCCCGTCGAGGAGACCAGCGACGCCGTCGAGAGCGACGCCAGCGAGAAGTGAGTTTGTGACGTATGCCGTGAGCTCACGGCATACGGGAAGGGCCCCCCGAACGCTCGGGGGGCCTTTTCATGCTCATGACCCGCCTTGCGTCGGCGGGGTAACGTCACGACATGGCCCACCCGCCGCGTTTCGAGGAGGCAGACCCGCTGCTGCACCGCTTGCGCGCGATCGCGCTGGCCCTGCCGGGCGCGCAGGAGAAGGTCAGCCATGGGCGGCCGACATTCTTCACCACCAGGGTCTTCGCGATCTTCGGCGCAGTGGTCAAGGGCGATCACCGAGCCACCACCCTCCGGCGCAGTCTGGTGTTCCTGCCCGAACCGGGCGAACGGCCGGCGCTCGTGGACGATCCACGCTTCGTCATCCCTGCGTACGAGGGAGCCTACGGCTGGCTCTGTTTGCCCCTGGACCGCGACGACACCGACTGGACCGAGGTCGCCGAACTCGTCGAGAGTTCGTTCCGCCTCACCGCGTCAAAACGGCTCGTCCAGGCCGTGGACGCCCGCGACGATGCCTGATGGCGGCGAGCGGTGCCAAAGACGCCGACATCATGACGTACTCGCAACCTCCCTTGAGTGAAGGTCGCGGAAACCGGGAACTTTGCCTCCCAAAACGTCCCTTCGCGAAGCCGTCGAACGGTCAGCGTCTGCCAGCGTTATGGTCCTTCTCGGCCCAGGCCGGGAGGGCGCGGCATACCCCGAGGTAAAGCCTTCTTAAAGACTTCCGCGTTGCCCTGCGAACCCTCGCCTGGCTCCTCTAGCGTCCGTCAGTGGAGGAACACTGACGCCCAAGGAGTCACCGATGTCCCGTCACCGTTTCACGCGCCGGTATGCCGTGCTGGCAGCGCTCGCTCTCACCGCCACCCCGCTCGTGCTCAGCGCCACGCCGGCGGCGGCGGCCCCGACGAGTGTCACGCTCGTCGGGTCGCTCCAAAACGAACTCGGGTGCGCGGCCGACTGGGACCCGGCCTGCGCGGCGACCCACCTCACCGCGTCGGGCACGACCTGGTCGGGGACGTTCACCGTCCCGGCCGGCTCCTACGAGTTCAAAGTCGCTCTCAACGACTCGTGGGACGTCAACTACGGGGCCGGGGGCGCGGCGAACGGCAGCAACATCCCGCTCGTCCTCCAAGGCTCGGCCCAACTCAAGTTCACCTTCGATGAGGCCAACCACACGATCTCCTTTACCCCGCTGGGACTGGCCGGTGGCACCAGCCGCGCCGACGCGGCATACGCGAAAGACAGCCTCCGGGGCGCCCTGACCAAGGAGCGGTTCTATTTCGTCATGGCGGACCGGTTCGCCAACGGGAGCACGGCCAACGACACCGGTGGCCTCACCGGCGGGCGGCTGCAAACCGGGTTCGACCCCACCGACAAGGCCTTCTATCACGGTGGTGACCTCAAGGGGCTGACGAGCAAGCTCGACTACATCAAGTGCATGGGGACGACGGCCATCTGGCTCACCCCGAGCTTCAAGAACAAGCCCGTCCAGGGCAAAGCGGGGGAGGAGAGCGCGGGCTACCACGGCTACTGGATCACCGACTTCACCCAGATCGACCCACACCTGGGCACGAACGCCGACATGAAGGCGCTCATCGATGCTGCGCACGCCAAGGGGATGAAGGTCTTCTTCGACATCATCACCAACCACACCGCCGACGTCATCGACTTCCGGGAGGGCACCTACACCTACCGGACCAAGCGCAACTACCCCTACAAGGACGCCTCCGGCAAGGCATTCGATGACCGCGACTATGTGAACAAGACCTTCCCGGCGATGGACCCGGCGACCTCCTTCCCGTACACCCCGTTCCTCCACTCGGGTGACGAGAACGTCAAGGTGCCGGCCTGGCTCAACAGCCCGCTCATGTACCACAACCGAGGCGACTCCACCTTCGCCGGCGAGTCCTCGACCTATGGCGACTTCATCGGGCTCGACGACCTGTTCACCGAGCGCCCCGAGGTCGTCACGGGCATGGGCGACATCTACAAGACGTGGGTCGATTTCGGCATCGACGGGTTCCGCATCGACACCGTCAAGCACGTCAACCTCGAGTTCTGGCAGAAGTTCATCCCCGACATCCTCGGCGAGGCGGCGAAGATCAAGAAGAAGGACTTCTTCGCCTTCGGGGAGGTCTACGACGGCAACCCCGAGGTGATGTCCACGTACACCACCTCCGGCAAACTCCAGGCGACTCTCGACTTCGGCTTCCAGCAGCAGGGCGTGGACTTCGCCAAGGGCAAACCGGCGAACGTGCTCGCCGACTTCTTCACCAAGGACGACTGGTACACCGACGCCGACTCCAACGCCTACCAGTTGCCGACCTTCCTCGGGAACCACGACATGGGCCGGGTTGCCATGTTCCTCCAGGGCGCGTCGAGCAGTGACGACCAGTTGATGGCGCGGGTGAAGTTCGCCAACGCCCTGATGTACACGATGCGTGGCAACCCGGTGACCTACTACGGCGACGAGCAGGGTTTCATCGGCACCGGCGGTGACCAGTTGGCTCGCGAAGACATGTTCGCCTCCAAGGTGGCGATCTACAACGACGAGAAGGTTCTCGGTGGGCCGAGCGGGTCGCGCGACCGCTTCAACACGAAGGCGCCGCTCTACCGGCAACTCGCCGAGCTCGCGCAGTTGCGGCAGGAGAATCCGGCGCTCGCCGACGGGGCCCAGCAGAACCGGTATGCCGCGAACGGCCCGGGCATCTTCGCGGTCTCCCGCTACGACCGGGCAGCCGGGGTCGAATACCTCGTCGCCGCCAACAACGACACCAAGGAATCGTCGGCCACCTTTACGACGTGGAACCAGAACGAGCAGTTCAAGCCCATCTACGGCACGACCTCGAAGGTCAAGTCGGCCAAGGATCGTTCGGTGACGATCACGGTGCCGCCGCTGAGCGTGGCCGTGTGGCGCTCCAGTTCCAAGGTCGACCCCAACGTCGCGGCGCCGAAGGTCTCACTCAAACTGGCGGCGGGGGCGACGGTCGCCGGCCGGGCCGAGATCGGCGCGAACGTCACCTCGGCCACTTTCTCCCAGACGACGTTCCTCTACCGGCCGGTCGGGACGCGCGACTGGCAGGTCATCGGCACCGACGACAACGCCCCCTTCCGGGTTTTCCACGACGTGTCCGGTATGCCGCTCGGCTCGGTCCTGGAGTACCGCGCGGTCACCAAGGATGCCGCTGGTCGGGTGGCCGCGGCCGGCTCGTGGGGCATCGTCGGCAAGCCGGCCGCGCCCCCGGTGAGCGCCGAGAACGGTGACCCGGTCACCCAGCCCTCGGCGGTCAGCGTTCCCGGAACGCACAACTCGGAAATGGGCTGTGCCGCCGACTGGGCGCCGGACTGTGACCAAGCCCAGTTGGCCCTCGATGCCAAGGACCAGATCTGGAAGAAGGCGTTCACCCTGCCCGCCGGCTCCTACGGCTACAAGGCCGCGATCGACAAGTCGTGGACCGAGAACTATGGCGCCAAGGGCGAGCGGGACGGGGCCAACATCGGCTACGAAACCACCGACGGGTCGGTGACCTTCTATTACGACCACGCCACCCACTGGGTGACCTCGGACAAGGAAGGGCCGATCCTCACCATCCCCGGCGACTTCCAGAGCGAGTTGGGTTGCCCGGCCGACTGGGCCCCCTCGTGCATGCGGCCCTGGTTGCAGGACAAGGACGGTGATGGCACCTACACCTGGTCGACCAAGTTGATCCCCGCCGGGACGTGGTCGTTCAAGGTGGCCCAGGGATTGTCGTGGGACATCAGCTACGGCGAGGGTGGAGGGTCGAGCAACATGACGGTCACCGTTCCGGCGGCCGGGGCGACGACCACCTTCGTCTACGACTCGGCAACCCACCGGACGACGGTCACCAGCCAGTAGCGTCCCTCCCACCGATTCGAGGTAAAAACGCCGCAGGAACCGCGCGTTCTTACCTCGAATCGGTGGGTGAGGCGGGCGCGGGTGCGGCGGCGAACCAGCGGGCGAGCGGGAGGAGGCCAAGGACGAGCACCAGCGGCACGGCATACCCGATCCGCAGGTTCCCCGAGCCGATGGCGCCGGTGAGCACCGAACCGAGCAATGCGCCCACGTAGTTGAATTGGTTGAAGCGGGCGATGACGGCGTCGACCCGGCGTTGGCGCAGTGCCGGGTCGCTCGAACCGCCGGCGCCCGCGATCCGGGCCGCCGCCGAGAACGAGAGCGGGGCGACCACCGCGATCCCGAGACCGACGACGAAGAAGCCGACGACTGCCACCACCCAGGTCGGGGCGAAGACGACGATCGCCAACCCGGCGGCTGCCGCGAGAGCCGCGGCGCGCACCACGGTGGCCGCCCCGAACCGGGCCGTCGCGCCGTCGCCGATGAGCCGTGCGGCGAGGGTGGCCACGAGGTACGGCAGGGTCGCCAGCGCGTAGAGGGAGGCGTTCGAGGCCGGATGGGCGAACACGGTGCTGCTGGCCAGGTAGAGCGGGCCCCAGGCGGTGGTCGCGGTGTCGACCATGTAGAAGAGGATCATCCCCAGCCCGACGAGGATGATCGGGCGCCACGGGATGCCGAGCGCGGCCGTGTCGGCGTCGGGCACGCTCGCGTCGCGGCGCAGGTAGGGCAGGCCGAGGGTCGCGAGCGCGAGGGCGGCCAGGGCGAGGGCGCCGAGCCACCCGACGGCATCGCCGGTGGTCAGGGCCAGGATCGTCGCGAGGATGCCGCCGAAGGTCCAGGCGCCGTGGAACGACGGGAGGATCGGGCGGCCGACGCGGTGTTCGAGGGCGACGGCCTGCATGTTCGTGCCGGCATCGACCGCGCCCACGCCGGTGCCGTAACACGCCAGCCCGACGACGAAAACGGTGAACGAGTTCGGTCCGCGCATCGACCACCCGATGATGGCGACCCCGACGGTGATGAGGACGAACGCCCCGCGCAGGGCGTGCGCCGAACTGGCCCTTTTGGCTACCTGTTCGGCCAGCACCGACCCGACGCCGGCAAGCAAGACCATGAGGAGCATCAGCCCGGACAGGGCAAGCTCGGAGAGGCGGAACAGGTCGGCGATGACCGGCAGCCGGGTCGTCAGGGAAATGAAGAGCAGACCCTGGACGAGGAAGGCGGTGGCAATGGCGAGCCGGTGTCGGCCCAGGGCGGAGTGCGAGGCGGCGGCGTCAGGGATCGTAGACATCGGGGGACATCCTGCCCCTGGGTAGGCTTCCCGCGTGCGGATTCGTCTCGATCTGGCCTACGACGGCACCGATTTCTCGGGCTGGGCCGCGCAGCCGGGTCGCCGGACCGTCGAGGGGGAGGTATCTGCGGCCTTGGCCACGGTGCTGCGCGCAGCCGAACCGGTGCGGTTGACCGTCGCCGGCCGCACCGACGCCGGGGTTCATGCCCGCGGTCAGGTCGCCCACGCCGATGTCGACCCGGTCGCGTATGCCGCGGCACCCGGTCGCTCGGCCCGCACCCCGGGGGAGGCGGTCGCCGCCCGGCTGCGCGGCATATTGCCCTCCGACATCGTCGTGCGGGAGGTGAGTGGGGCACCGCCCGGATTCGACGCTCGGTTTTCGGCGATCTGGCGGCGCTACCGCTACCGGATCTGCGAGGACCCCGCCCGCCTGGACCCGCTGCGCAGCCGCGACACCGTGCTCGTCGGCACGCCGCTCGGCGTCGACGTGATGAATGTCGCGTCAGCCTCGCTCCTCGGCCTGCACGACTTTGCGGCGTTCTGCCGCAAGCGCGAGGGAGCGAGCACGATCAGGACGCTCACGGCATACCGCTGGGACCGCGACGAGGACGGGACGGTCGTCGCGACGGTGGTGGCGGATGCGTTCTGCCACAGCATGGTCCGGGCCTTGGTGGGGGCGGTCGTGCCGGTCGGGGCGGGCCGTGTGGGGCAGGAGTTCGCGGGGGCGGTGCTGCGGGCTGGAGCCCGCGATCCGCGGGTCAAAGTGATGCCGGCGCACGGGTTGTCCCTGGAGGAGGTGGGCTATCCGGCGGTCGGTGACCTCGCCGCGCGGGCGGTCGAGGCGCGCGCCCGGCGAGAGGCGTCAACGTAGGCTGGCGCCCATGAACACCGCGACCGATCGTCTCCTGCGCGCCCAGGCTTGCATGGAGGACATCGTGCGTGACACCGCGCGGATCGAGGAGTTCACCGAGTGGCTGGGGGAGTCGGCGCGGCGGGTGTCGACGTTCTCGGATTACTACCAGGGGAAGTGGGCGGTGGACCGGGATGTGGAGGACACTCCGGTGCTCGACGTCGCCGGCGAGGACCCGCCCTGGGAGGCGATCAGCGAGCACCACATTGCCGTGCAGTTGCTGCTACGCCTGGTCGCCGACCTGGCCACCCGGAGCGTCATCGAGGGCTGACCGGCGGGCAGTCTGGTCACGAGTGGGCAATGGTAGTTTTTTCCCATGAGAACTACCATTGACGCGGCGGGGCGTTTGGTGGTTCCCAAGGCGCTCCGGATAGCCATGGGGCTGGCTCCAGGGCGCGAGGTCGACATCATCTTCACCGACGGTCGTCTCGAGATCGAGGTCGCCCCCATTGAGGCCCATGTCGAAATGACCGACGGCTGGCCGGTCATCGTGCCCGACGACGAGGTGCCGCCACTGACCAACGCCCTCGTTCGAGAGGCCATCGAGGCCACTCGGCGATGATGGGCGCCACCTGCGACACCAGTGTGTTGGTGGCGGCGCTGTCGCGGTGGCATCCCGGCCATGCGCAAGCGCGGGCGGCCCTGCAGTCCGTTGCCGCGATCCCGGATCACTGTCTGCTGGAGACGTACAGCGTCTTGACCCGGCTGCCTCCTGCGCACCGGGTGTCACCGAGCCTTGCCGGTGAGGTGTTGACCGCGCTCCCCATCGAAGTGATCTCGCTATCCGTTGACGCCCGCAAGGCCCTGGTCGGGCGTCTGGCGCTCCTCCGAATTCGGGGCGGGGCGGTCTACGACGCGTTGGTGGCCGAGACGGCCCTTGAGCACGGCTTGCACCTGGTGACCCTGGACGCCCGGGCGCGGTCGACCTACGACAGCCTTGGGGTGCGCTGGCGCTTCCTGTAAGGGTGGGTCATTGATGGTTGGACCAGGCGCCCGAGCACCTGGGCCCCACCTCTCTCCCTCGTCACGCTAGCCTCACGGATCGCGAACTGTGTGCCGCCGGGGCATCTTCGGGCGGGCTACCGTGCAGGAGGCGTTGTGATCGCCCCACTTCGTGCAGGGTAGGCGGCAGGAGGTGGACCTGACGAGGCGTCACCGCCGAAGTTCACTCAGGGAGTTGGTGCTGGGGGTGGTTTATGTGCTCGACGAGGCGGATGTGACAACGGGGGGCGATGCTGGGATGCAACATGCGCCGGACCTGGTGCCCCGTGCGCCCCAGTCGGCCCGCAGTGGACTGCGCGGCGTCGACTTGCGTGCCGAGGGAGCGGTACGCCGCACCCTCGGCACGCGGGCGCTTGGGGGCGACACCGGCGAGAGCGGTCCGAGCGGGGAGATCAGCCGCCGGTGGGTGCGGGAGTGAGGTCGTAGTCGACGGTCACCGCGGCGTGGTCGCTCCATCGTTGGTCGTATGCCGCGGCCCGGCCCACGTGCGCCCGCACGGCTCGTTGCGCCAGCGCCGGGGTCGCGAGGTGATAGTCGATGCGCCACCCGGCGTCGTTGTCGAAGGCTTTTCCGCGCCAGGACCACCAGGTGTAGGGCCCCGGACCCGGGCCGTGAAGGGTGCGATGAACATCGACCACCAGCCCGTCGAACCACCTGTCCAGCGTGGCGCGTTCGGCGGGCAAGAAGCCGGCCTTGCGCAGGTTGCCCTTCCAGTTCTTGAGGTCGTCCTCGCGGTGGGCGACGTTGAGATCACCGGTGAGGACGGCATACCGGCCCGCCGTTGACCACTCGTTGAGGCGCGCCTCGACCGCGTCGAGGAACCGGTGTTTCTCGTCCTGGCGAGGCGTGTCGGCCTCCCCGGTGTGGACGTAGGCCGAGGCGACGCGAACCCCGGGTCCGAGCGGCAGGTCGACCTCCACCCAGCGGCCCTGCCCCTCGAACTCGTCGGCCACCGCCCAGCGCACCGCCGTCGGCGCGACCCGCGACACCACGGCCACGCCGGCGTGACCCTTGGCGACGATCGAGGGCGCGTGGGCGACGTGCCAGTCGGCGAATCCGGCGCGGTCAAGTTCGTCACGCAACTGCTCCGGGGTGGCCCGCACCTCCTGGAGGGCGAGGACATCGGCGTGTTGTGCGGCGAGCCAGGCCAGCCCACCGCGCCGGGCGGCGGCGCGGATGCCGTTGACGTTGGCCGTGATGAGGCGCACCGGCCAAGCCTATGCGGCCCGCTCACCCGCGCCGATTCGAGGTAAACACGCCGCGGAATCCGCGCGTTTATACCTCGAATCGGCGGCAGGGGTCGACCCCCCGCCAAGCACCACGTCCCCCCGCCCTTGCACAGGCCGGGAGGACGGGAGCTGGGGGAGGTGTCAGCGGAAGGCGGGCACCCCGGTGAGCGCCTGGCCGATGACCAGGGCGTGCATCTCGACCGTGCCCTCGTAGGTGAGGACGGACTCGAGGTTGTTGGCGTGCCGCATGATCGGGAACTCGCCGCTGATGCCGTTGGCGCCCAAGATGGTCCGCGAGGTGCGGCAGATCTCGATGGCCTTGGCGATGTTGTTGTACTTGCCGACGGAGACCTGCTCGGGGCGCAGGCCCACCGAGTCCTTGAGGCGGCCGAGGTGGAGGGCGAGCAGCATACCGAGCTGCAACTCCGTCGACATCGCGGCCAACTTGCCCTGCGTCAACTGGAACGCCGCCAGCGGCTTGCCAAACTGAGTGCGCTCGACGGAGTAGCGGCGAGCGGTCTCCAGGGCGGAGCGGGCCGCGCCGAGCGAACCCCAGAGGATGCCGTAGCGAGCCTCGGACAAGCACGACAACGGGCCCTTGAGGCCGGTGACGTTGGGCATCATCGCGCTCGCGGGCAGCCGCACGTTCTCCAGGGTGAGTTCGGCCGTCACCGACGCCCGCAGCGACATCTTGTGCTTGATCGGGTGCGCCGAGAAGCCGGGGGTGTTCGTCGGGACGACGAAGCCGCGCACATCCTTGGGGGTGTCTCCCGTGTTGGCCCAGACGACGGCCACGTCGGCGATGGAGCCGTTGGTGATCCACATCTTGGCGCCGTTGAGGATCCAGTCGTCGCCGTCGCGGCGGGCGCGAGTGCGCATCGACCCCGGGTCGGACCCCACGTCCGGCTCGGTGAGCCCGAAACAACCGATGGCTTCGCCGGCGGCCATCCGCGGCAGCCACTCCTGCTTCTGCTCCTCGCTGCCGTGCGCCCAGATGGCGAACATCGCCAGGCTCCCCTGGACCGACACCAGAGACCGGATGCCCGAGTCGGAAGCCTCCAACTCCACGCACGCCAGACCGTAGTCGACGGCCGACATGCCGGCGCAGCCATAGCCCTCCAGGTGCATCCCGAGCAGGCCGACCTTGCCGAACTCGCGGGCGAGGTCGCGGGCCGGCAACTCACCCTTCTCGTACCACTCGGCAATGTGCGGCTCGACGATGTCGTCGCACACCTGCCGGACGGTGGCCCGGATGGCCTGCTCCTCGTCGGTGAGCATGGCGTCGAGGTCGACGATGTCGAGCGGGTCGGCGGAGGGTTTGCGGGGCGGTGCGGTCTTCACGGGGTCACCTCGGGTTCGTCGAGCGGTTGGGTCGGTGGGCGGTGGTCGGGTGCGTCAACAATCCACCTATTGGTCGATTGTTGACGGGGTGGGGGAGGGGTCGGGGAGCGGGTATGCCGCGGGGTCGGCGAGCCAGGCGCGCACGGCATACCCGTGTTCGTCAAGGGTGGGAGGTGGGGTCGGATCGGCGGTCTCGTATGCCGTCCAGCGGACGGGGTGGCGCACCTGGCGTTGGCCGCCGACCTCCACGGTGGGGTCGAGTCCGACGTCGGTGGCGGTCGCGATGCCGTCGAGGATGGTGCCGACCCGGCCGGCGGGGACCCGGGCCGCGGTCAACTGCTCGACCCAATAGTCCGCGTCGGCGTCGGCGAGCAACTCCTCTAGGAGCGAGGTGAGCGCGACCCGGTTGACCACGCGCGCCGAGTTGGTCGCGTATTCGGCCTGGGCGGCAAGTTCGGGAGCGCCGAGGACCTCGCAGAGCCGAGCGAACTGCCCGTCGTTGCCGCAGGCCATGATGAGGGGCCCGCCGGGGCAGTGCAACGTCTCGTAGGGGGCGATGCTCGGATGCCGATTGCCGAGCAGGCCGGGCGGGCGGCCGGTGGTCAACGCCGCCTGCCCCTGGTTGACCATGCCGGCGAGGGAGGACATGAGCAGGGCCACTTCGAGGCGTTCGCCGCGACCGGTGCGGGCCCGCCCGGCCAGCGCGGCGAGGATGCCGATGACCGCGTCCTTGCCGGTGAGGACATCGACGATGGCCACACCGACCTTCATCGGCTCACCGGGCGTGCCGGTGATCGACATCAGGCCGCCAAGGCCCTGGATGACGAAGTCGTAGCCGGGCAGGTGGGCCCCGGCTCCGGAGCCGAACCCCGAGATCGAGCAGTAGACGACGCCGGGGTTGGTCGCCGCGACCTGCTCGTAGCCGAGCCCGAGACGGTCCATGGTCCCGGGCAAGAAGTTCTCGACCACGACGTCGGCCCGGCGGGCCAACTCCTGGGCGAGGACCAGGTCGTCGGGGTTGCGCAGGTCGAGGGCCACCGACTCCTTGGTCCGATTGACCGACTCGAAGTAACTCGTGCCGCGCTCGGTGAACGGTGGCCCCCACGCACGGGTCTCGTCGCCGCCGCCGGGGCGCTCGACCTTGATCACGCGGGCACCGAGGTCGGCCAGCATCATGGTGGCCATCGGTCCGGCGAGGACACGGCTGAAATCGGCGACGAGAATCCCGTCGAGGGGTGCGTTCATGTGGTGGCTCGGGCGGCTCGGGCTCGGCCGTCGACGCGACGCGGGATGCGCCACACGTTGGCATCGAGCAGGGGGGTGGGGAGGGCGGCCGCGGGCACCCCTTGGAGGGTGATCGGCCGGGTGAACCGGTCGAGGGCACGCGCCCCGACCGAGGTGGCGCTCGGCACCGAGGTCGAGGGCCAGGGGCCCCCATGGTGCTGCGCCCAGGTCGTCGCCACACCCGTGGGCCAGGCGTCGACGGCGATCCGGCCCACGAGCGGGGTGAGCCGGGCGAGCAGGTCGGGCAACTCCGGGTCCTCGCTCGAACCGGTCATGACCGCGGCGACCAAGGCCCCCTGGAGGGTGGCGAGCACCGCGTCGCGTTCGGCGGCATCGGCATACTCGACGACGAGCAGGACCGGGCCGAAGCACTCCTCAAGGAGCGCCGAGCCGGGGACCAGCGCCGAGGCCGGGGCCGTCATCACGACCGCGGAGACCGAGTTGCCGGGCCCGGGCTCGGGCACGTAGGCGACGACGGTGCCGCCGGCGGCCACGAGCCGGTCGATCCCGGCAACGTACGCGGTCGCGATGCCGGGCGTGAGGAGTTGTCCCCGCGGCGTATGCCGCGTGAGCGCGTCGGTGACCTCGTCGAGCACCGTGCTGCCGGCGGGCACGAGGAGCAGGCCGGGCTTGGTGCAGAACTGGCCCATGCCGAGGGTGAAGGACGCGACCGCCCCGGCACCGACGGTGGCGGCGTGTTCCGCGCCGGAGGAGGTGACGACCACGGGGTTCACCGTACCCATCTCGGCATACACCGGGATCGGCACGGTCCGGTTCCAGGTGAGTGCGTGCAGCGCCATGCCGCCGCGCTGAGAGCCGGTGAAGGCCACCGCGTGGATCGCCGGGTGGAGGACGAGTTCGGTGCCCGCCTCGAAACCGGAGACCGTGCCGAGGATGCCGGCAGGGGCGCCGGCAGCGGCGAGTGCGGTTGTCGCGATGTCGAGGAGGAGCGCGTGCGTGAGCGGGTGGGCCGGGTGTTCCTTGACGACGACCGGGCAGCCGGCGGCGATGGCGCTCGCCGTGTCGTTGCCGAGCGCCCCGAACGCGAAGGGGAAGTTGCTTGCCCCGAACACCGCGACCGGGCCGAGCGGGACGCGCATCCGGCGCAGGTCGGGGGCGGTCTCGGTCGCGTGGTCGATGGTCGCCTCCAGCCAGCCGCCGTCCTTGGCGACGTCGGCGTAGAAGCGCCACTGGTTGGCGGTGCGCTCGACCTCCCCGCTCAGGCGGGCGATCCCGAGGTGGGTCTCGGGTTCGGCGACCTCGACGAGGTCGTTGACGCGGTCACTCAGGGCGTCGGCGACGGCGCGCATCCATTGGGCCCGCTGGGCGGGCGTGGCCTCGGCGACGGCCGGCGCGGCGGTCACGGCGGCAGTCACCGCGGTGGCCACGTCCGGGTGGCCGGAGGCCGCGGCTGGTATGCCGCCCGCCCCCGTCAGGGGGTAGGTCTCGATGCCCGTCATGCCAGGCCCCGGATGCCCTCGAGGATGACGGCGAGCCCTTCGGCGAGGAGTTCGTCGCTGATGGTGAGCGGCGGGAGCAAGCGGATGACGTTGCCGTAGGTGCCGCAACTGATGGCGAGGACGCCGGCGCGGTGGCAGTGGGCGACGACGCTCGCCGCGGCTTCCGGGGCCGGCTCGAGGGTGCCGGGCCGCACGAACTCCAGGGCCTGCATGGCCCCGCGGCCGCGGACCTCGCCGACCCACGGGTGGGTGCCGACGAGCGGGGCCAAGTGCGCCGAGGTGATCTCGCCGATGCGCTGGGCCCGCTCGAGCAGGCCGTCGTTGACGATGGCGTCCAACGCCCCGAGGGAGGCCGCGCACGCGACCGGATTCCCGGCATACGTGCCGCCCAAACCACCAGGTGCGACGGCATCCATGAGTTCGGCGCGGCCGGTGACCGCGGCGAGCGGCAACCCGCCCCCGAGGCCCTTGGCCGTGACGATGAGGTCGGGCACGATGCCTTCGGCGGTGCTCGCGAACCAGGCGCCGGTGCGCCCGATGCCGGTCTGGACCTCGTCGGCGACGAGGAGGATGCCGTGCCGGTGCGCGAACTCCTGGATCGCGGCCAGGTGACCGGGGGGCGGCACGATGAAGCCGCCCTCGCCCTGGATGGGTTCGACGACGATGGCGGCGACGTTGTGCGCGCCGAGTTGCTTGACGACGAGGTCGTCGAGCGCGGCCATCGCCTCTGCCGAACAGCCCGCGGCGTCCAGGCCGGAACGGAACGGGTAGGCCAACGGGGCCCGGTAGACCTCCGGAGCGAAGGGGCCGAAGCCGTCCTTGTAGGGCGCGTTCTTCGCCGTCATCGTCATGGTGAGCAGGGTGCGCCCGTGGTAGGCGTGCCCGAAGGTGACGATCGCCGGGCGCCGGGTCGCGGCGCGGGCGATCTTCACGGCGTTCTCGACGGCCTCGGAGCCGGTGGAGAACAGCGCCGACTTCTTCGCATGCGTGCCCGGGGTGAGGGCATTGAGCCGGTCGCAGACCTCGACATAGCCGTCGTACTCGGTGACGAGGAAGCACGTGTGGGTGAAGCGGCCGACCTGCTCGCGCACCCGGCGGACGACCTCGGGGTGGCTGGCGCCCACGGTCGTCGTCGCAATCCCGGAGGCCAGGTCGATGATGTGGTTGCCGTCGACATCGACGATGATGCCGCCACCGGCGCGCTCGACGAAGATGGGCAAGACGGTGCCGATGCCGCCGGCGACCGAGGTCGCCCGGTGGGCCTGACGCGCCAGGGAGGCGGGCCCGGGGATCGGCGTGCAGAGGAGCCGCTGCTGGGTGGGCCAGGAGGCCTCGTCGCGGGCGGCATCGGTCGAACTGGTGGACTCGGTGAGGTCCATGGTCATGACGGTGTCCCTTCTCGCAGGTCCCGGTCGGTGGGCGGCGGGGTCGGCGTGATCGCGACCGGTCCGCCGGTACCCCAAGATTGGCGCGACGGTTGCCGCTAGTCTTTGGTTCAACTATCCCAATCACCGGCGATCAGGGACGAAATGGCCACTTCGGTCGAGCAGGTCACGCTCCGCGAACTGTGCTCCCTGCTGCCCGATGCGCTGCAGGCGCTCGCTCCCGATCCGGCCCCCGAGGCGGCCGTCGATGCGGTGCATATCAGCGAGCTCCTCGACCCCACGCCCTTCCTTCACGGGCACGAACTCCTCCTCACCACCGGGCTCACCCTGCCCACGTCGGGTTCAGGGATGCGCGCCTATGTCCACCGGCTCCGTGAGCGCGAGGTCGCCGGCCTGGGCCTGGGCCTGGGCCCGGTCCACGATGTCGTCCCACCCATGCTCGAACGCGCCTGCGCCCGGCACGACCTGCCGCTGCTCCTGGTCCCGGTCGAGGCCTCGTTCCAGCAGGTCACCCGCGGTTTCTGGGGCCGGGTCGGGCAGGCTCACGAGCGCTCGCTGCACGCCGCCCTCGACAGCCACCGGCGCCTCGTGGCCGCGGTGACCTCACCGGACCCGGTGCCGGCGGTCCTTGCCGTCCTCGGAGACGCCATCGACGGGGTCGTCGTCGTCACCGACCCGCACGGCCTCATCGTCGTCCGCTGGCCCGAGACCGTCGAACCCTCTCCCGAACTCACCGCCGCTGCCCACCGGCTCCGCTCGGTGGGGCACCGGTCCGCGGCCACCTTCCCGGTCGGCGAACACATCGGCTCGCTGCACCCCATCGTCGCCGGGGACGATATCGCCGGCTACCTCTGCACCGTGTCGGCGACTCCTCTCGAACCCCACAACCGTGGCTTGCTGCTCGCCGCGTTGGCGATGCTCGGCCTCGACGCGCACCACCAGCGCCATGCCGCCACCGCCGACCTCATGCTCCGCGCGGCCGTCGCCCAACTGGTCGACCGGGGCCAACTCACCGCGGTCCGTTCGCTCACCCCGGCGCTACCCGTCGACGCCCCGCCCCCGCGCGTGCAGGTCGTCGTCCTCGGCACCGGCCCGGGCCTTGGGGGATTGGCCCTGCGCACTCTCGTCGAGTCCTTCCCCGACCGGGGCTGGTGGGGCAGTTCGGGGGATCGGGTCGCCTGGGTGTTCACCCACCCGGGCCTGGTCTCGCTCACGGCACACCACCTGCGCGAGGTGTTGGCCCGAGTAGGACCGGAGACGACCGCCGCGCTCGGTCCGCTCATCGACCTCTCCGACGTGCACGCGATCCGGTTGCGGTTGGAAACCCGGGCCCTTGGCCTGCCCGCCGGCACCGTCGCGCCGTGGAGTGACGATCACGGTATGCCGTTCGTCACCGACGACTGGGCCCGCGCCGTCCTCGCCCCGTTGCGCGGGCGCGGGACGCTCGTCGCTGCCGTCGCGGCATACCTGCGTCACCGGGGGCACTGGGAGAAGGCGGCCCGCGAACTCGACATCCACCGCAACTCCCTGCGCTCGCGGATCGCTCAGGCCGAACGACTCCTCGGCGGTGAGCTCGGGGAGCCGGACCGTGCCGCGCGGCTCTGGCTTGCGTTGCGGGCCACCGGGCTCGACGATCCCGGACCGGAGGTGTGAGATGCCCCTGACCCTTGGTGAACTCGTCGCCGACCCGCACCTGGGCCTGACCCTGCTCACCTCGACCGTGCCGATCTCGGCACCGATCCTCTGGTCACACGTGAGCGAACTCGCCGACCCCACCCCGTGGCTCGAGGGCGGCGAACTCGTCATGACCCTCGGGCTTGGCCTGCCGACCCGGCCCGCGGAGCGCGATGCCTACGTTCGGCGGCTGGCCAAGCGCGGGGTCGTCGGGCTCGCCGTCGACACCGGGATCGTGCTCGACGAGGTGCCCCCGGAGATCATCGCCTCCGGTGAACGGCACCAGTTGCCGGTGCTGCGCATCCCGGCCCCGACACCGTTCATCGCCATCTCCCGGGCCGTGGTCGCCGCGTTGACCGCCGACGCGATCGATGCCATGGGGCAGGTGGCCGCCGATCAGGAGCGGGTCGCCTCGGCGGCGTTGCGTTCCGGCGGTGCCGGCGTCGTGCGGGTCCTCTCGGCCGTCCTCCACGCCGACGTGGCGCTCCTCGACGGGCGCGGTGAGGTCATCGACGCGGCCGGCAGTCACGTGAACCGGATCCAGGGGCGGGTCCTGGAACGGCTGGGGCCACGGCTCAACCGGCGCCCGGGCAGTTTCGTCCATGTGTATGCCGACAGCACCCTCACCGTGCAGGCGTTCGTCGGGGAGGGGTCGGACCCCTATCTGCTCGCGCTCGGCTCCGCGGCCCCGTTCAGCGCCCACGAACGGCTCGTGGTCGCGCATGCGGTTACCCTGCTCGGTTTGTTGGCCCGCACCCCGGCCCGGATCGCCGTCGTCGAGGGCCATCTGCGCCGGGCGGTGGCCCGCTCGCTGCTCGTCGAGGGCGGAACGTGCGAACCCGACCTGGCCCGGGCCCTCGGCTTCGACCAGGGCGCGCGCGTGGTGGTGGTCCACTGCTCGGCCGACACCGAGTCGTTGGCGCAGGCGCTGGCCGACCGGCTCATCGAGGCCCTGCCCGGCGCGACGCTGCGCGCCCAACTGCCCGACGGGGCCGCGGTCGTCTCGGCCGCCGGGGTCGGGCTGACCACGACCTCCCTGGAGATGATCCTCGCCTCGGTGGGTCCGCGCCGGGGCGGCCGGGTCGCCGTCGGGCTCTCCCGCCCGATGCCGCTCGCCGCAGCGGGCCCGGCCCTGAGCCAGGCCCGCAGCGCCTCCCGGATCGCGGCCCTCCAGGGCCGCCGAGTCGTCGCGTATGCCGACCTCGCCCCGATCGACTCGCTGCTGTGCGCCCAGCCCAGTGAGGCGACCAAGGCCCTCGTCGACACCGTCCTCGGTCGCCTCATCAGCCACGACGCCGCATCAGGCACCAAACTCGTCGACACCGTCGAAGCGTTCCTTGCCACCAACGGGCACGCCGAGGCGACGTCAGCGGCGCTCGGCATCCACCGGCATACCCTCAAACAACGCCTCACCCGAGCCCAGGCCCTCCTCGGCCGGGACCTCGACGACGCGACCGTCCGGGCCAATGTGTGGCTGGCCCTGCGGGCCCGGGCGCTCGAGTCGTCCGGGCCCCTGACCGAGGAGGGCGATGATCACAGGGCCGAGGACCCCAGCACCGTGCCGGTCACCTGACCGTAGCCCGCGGGCCCGGTGAGGTACTGGCCGCGCACCCCGTTGATGATCGTGCGGCAGCGGTCGGTCAGATCCTTGGGCTTGTCGGTCTGCAGCCGGGCCTTGGTGACGACGATGCCAAGGTCGGCGCCCTTGAACAGGTGGTCACCCGGGCCGTAGATGCGCATGAAGAAGAACTCGTCCTCGTCCTGCAGGCCGTGCCAGTCCAAGGAAGCGCGCCGCCACTGGATGCGGCCACCGGGCTGCACGGCCCAGGTGCCGGTCCGGGGAGCGGATTTGATGAGGCTGACGCCATCCTCGGGTTGCTTCATGATGAGCTGGCTCCACACGTCGATCGCGGCGAGTTCACCCCAGCGGTCGTTGATCTCGTCGGCGTTGATCGTGTAGTCGACATCCATGTGCTCGAGGAGGTGGAAGAGGAAAAGCGGGATGTCGGCATATGCTCCGGCCGTGACATTGGTGATCGGGGAGGCGCCGGAGATGCGCGGGTTGAGTTCGCCGAGGTAGACCTCGTCGTTGGAGATGTCGATGAGGACGTCGACCTCGAAGAATCCCCAATAGCCCTCTTGGGCGAGCCGGTCGCCGAGGCGGCGGACGACGTCGGTGGCCCGGCGGCGCTGCTCGGGCGTCATCGCCTGGGGGAACATGTCGTTGCCGCACCAGCCGCCGCGGTAGGGCGTGAGCTCGGTGTACCCGGTGAGGTCGGTCATGAACGGCCCGACGATCGTGCCGTGCCGGGTGATGACGGCCTCGACGGCGAAGGCGTTGTTGTCGATGCGCTTCATGATCTTCGCGTCGACGCCGGCGACGTCAGCGGCATACTTGTCCCAATCGGCCTCGGAGGCAATGAAGAACGTCGTCTTCCCGCTGTCGCCGTAGGGCAACTGGATGACGAAGTCGTCCCCGAGGCCGGCCTCGCGCCCCAGTTCGAGCAACTCGGCATACGAATCGGCCTTGCCCAAGACGTTGGGCACGCTCGGGGCGTCGGCCTCGTTGCCGAGCCGGGTGGTCTCCAGTTTGGAGTCGAGGCGCTTGCGCAGTTCGACGCTGGGCAGGCACAGGCGGTAGCCCAACTCCTTGCAGATCGCCTCGGTCTCCTCGTCGATGAACACGGCGAGGATGCGCGGGGTGCCGCCGCGGGCCTTGATGATCGTGCGGATCTCGTCGTTGCGGAGCAGGTAGTTCGTCATCGCCTCCGAGGAGGTGAACACCTCGGAGGTCGGCCGGCTCGGGGTGATGACGCGCGGGTGCATCCCGTCGAAGGGATCGAAAAACGAGATGTAGGAGAAGTTGCGCACCCAGCGGTTGAGACCGAGGAGGTTGAAACCGGTGGGTCCGACGAAGTAGACGGGGTCCTCGTTGGTGCGAAAGAAGGTGCGGATCTCGGAGATGTTCCGCAGTTCATGAGTTGGTCGCATGGCAGGTCCTCAGGAGTGGTCGGCGAGGGGCAGGTCACGCAGGTGGTGGTCGTGCGGGGTGAGCTTGGCGGCGATCGCGTCGAAGGCGCCGAGCGTGTCGTAGAACGCGTGGGCGTTCTGGGCGGTGGGCCAGGTCGACAACTTGACGCCGACGACCTGGGCGCGCTGGTTGATGTAGATCATCTGACCGTGGATGCCGAGGGCGAGCATGACGGTGCGCATCCGGAAGGGAACCCACACCTGGTTGCGGTAGTGACCACCCGGCATACCGGTCGGGGAGTTGGTCGCCGCGAAGGCATCCTTGGAGTCCTCGGTGCCCAAGAGCGTGTCGGTGACGAACCATTCCGGCGCCACCTGCTCTCCGGTGGCTGATATGCCGTTGCGGCGCAACAGTTCACCGAAGCGGGCGACGTCGGTCAAGGTGGCGCTGAACCCGCCGTCGGCGACGGCCGAGCCGACCCGGTCCACGGTGATGTGACCCGAGTGGTGCGCACCCATCGGCGCCCACACGTAACGGGTGAGCAGGTCGGCCAGTGATTCGCCGGTGACCGATTCGCACACCCAGCCCAGGACGTTGGTTTCGCTGGAGCGATAGCGGAACGCGCCGCCGTGGGGGTGTTCGCGGGGCAAGGACGCGAGGAACTCGTGCATCGTCGAGGGCACGTCCGGGCGCGGCGGGCGCCACCCGACGGCGTGCTCCATGAGATACACGTCGGCGTCCGGGTCGTGGTAGGTCTCGTTGAACCGGACCCCGCTGCGCATGTCGAGAACGTCGCGGAGCGTGGCCGTGGCGAAACCCGACCCCGCCAGGCCCGGGACGAGGTGCTCGATGGTGTCGGTGAGGGCGCAGTAGCCGGCGTCCACGAGTTTGCACACGAGGACCCCGACAACCGTCTTGGTCACCGACATGAGCAGGTGCCGGGTCTCCGGGGCCATCTCGCCCCGGTACTCCTCGGCGACCATGGTGCCCCGGTGGAGCACCGCGAACCCGTCGGTCCAGGTGTCGTCCAGGACCTCCCCGACCGTGCCCCATGCCTGGACCCCGCCGAGCCCGTCGTGCCGTGGCGTGCGCAGCGCGAGCAGGTTGTCATCGCGGCGGGGCCACGCCGGTGCCGGAGCACCGGTGGCGACCCGGGCCGTGGGGATGACTTCGTCGAGGTTGAGGAAGGACCACCGGTTGTAGGGCGCGTCACTCCAGTTGTCGAGGGTGACGGTGTCGGTGGTGCTATCGAAGGTGGGGGCAGCGGTCAGGGAGTTGGTCATGGCCATTCACTTCATCGGGTGGTGGGGTCGGCTCCGGTTGAACTGCTCGAGCGGGTGCCCGGTCGGGCCAGGTCGTCCACGCCGGTCAGGGGTGCCCCTGGTATGCCGTCGACGTGGAACACGGGGACGTCGAGTTCGGCGCGGGCTCGGCTGAGGAGTTCGGTCGGCACGAGCATGTCGTCCCGATCAGGGTTGGTGATGACGAGCACCGCTTGGGGGTGGTGGTCCTCGACCGCTTGGCGCAGCGCCTGCAGCGGCGAGATGTTGCCGAGGACGGCGCTGCCGGGGATGGCGGCCTGGGCGAGGATCTGCTCGTAGCGCTCCCGCCGGGCCTCGGCGACCGCGAGCGTGTCGTCGCGCAACTCGGGGGCGTTGGTGAGGATCGAGGTGGTCGCGGCGTCGATGGGGTTGGCCGGTACGACGACGGTGACCTCTTCGAGTGGGGTGGCGGCCCCGGCGCGGCTCAGTTCGGCGATGAGGTCGTCGGCCTCGAGGTCGTCGTTGGCGAGGACGACCAGGCGCCGGGCCCGGGTTGCGGTCGGCTCGGCCGAGGGCATGTCGACGACCTTCTCGCGGTAGCCCTTGATGAGCCGGAACACGATGAGGAGGAAGGCCCAAGATCCCAGGCCCAAGGTGATCTGCGAGCGGGTGTCCTCACGCACGACCATCGAAATGAGGATGGCGACCATCGCGATGATGGTGAGGATCGTGATGTAGGGGAAGCCCCACATCTTGAACCTGAGTTCGCGCCCTTCGGCCTCGGCGCGGCGGCGCAGCACGAACTGCGAGGCCGCGATGAGGATGTAGGCGAACAGGATGATCGCCCCGGAGGAGTTGAGGAGGAAACTGAAGACGCCGTCCGGGGAGACATAGGCGGCGATGACGCAGAGGAACCCGACGACGGTCGACATGACGATCGCCCAGGTCGGCACGCCGCGCCGGTTGACCCAGAGCACCGCCGGGGGCGCCTCGCGGCGACCGGCGAGCACGAAGAGCATCCGGGAGGCGGTGTAGAGGCCGGAGTTGAGGCACGACAGCACCGAGGTGAGGACGACGAGGTTCATGATGTCCGCGGCATACGGGATGCCGAGCCGCTCGAAGGCGCTCACGTAGGGGGAGGCGGCAAGGTTCTTGTCGTCCCAGGGGAGGATGACGGCGAGCAGGAACACCGAGCCGACGAAGAACAGCGAGATGCGCCATACGACCGACCGGGTGGCCTTGGTGACGGCCCGCTCGGGGTCGTCGGATTCGGCGCCGGCGATGGTGGCGATCTCGGCGCCGACCATGGAGAAGACGGCCGTCACCATGCCGGCGAGCAGGATCGTCTTGCCCTTGGGGAAGAAGCCGCCGTGCGAGGTGAGGTTGCTGAAGTCGAGGTGGGCGCCGGGCCAGAGGCCGAGGACGAACAGCGACACGGTGACGAGGAAGACGAGGATCGTCGCGACCTTGATGCCGGCGAACCAGTACTCGAACTCGCCGAAGGTCTTCACAGAGTAGAGGTTGGTGCCCGTCATGAGCAGCATGAGGACCAGCGACATCATCCAGAGCGGGGCGTTGATCCAGTACTGGAGGATCTTGGCGCCGGCGACGGCCTCGAAGCCGACGATGATGACCCAGAAGTACCAATAGAGCCAGGCCACCGAGAACCCGGCCCACGGTCCCATCGCGTCCCGGGCGTATTCGGCGAACGACCCGGTGCTCGGCTTGGCGACGGCCATTTCGCCGAGCATTTGCATGACCATGATGATGAGCACGCCACACAGGGCGTAGGTGATGAAGGCGCCCGGGCCGGACTCCTTGATGACGACGCCGGAGCCGACGAACAAACCAGCGCCGATGACGCCACCGATGGCGATCATGGTCAGGTGTCGCTGCTTGAGTCCTCGGCGCAGTGCCGGTGTTTCCATAGGTGAGACCCCTCTCGTCCCGTGTCCACGGCGTTGTGGATGGGATGAAGTGTGAGGAAGTACTCACCGGTCACCGGATGGACATCGTGTCCAGTTCGTCCCCGAATAATGGCCGTTGTGGAGTTAGGTATGCCGTCCGCTCACGCGGCGTGGGCACGTTCGGCGGTCCGGGCCGGCCGGTAGGCCACCACTCCGATCAGCCCGACGATCCCGAGGCCGGCGATGGTGAGGGTCAACGACGTGTGCTCCGCGGCATACCCGGCGAGCGGTGCGCCGACCCCGAAGGCGAGAAACCCGACCATGGAGTTCATCGACAACACCGTGGCCCGGTTCTCGGCGCGCGCCTCCCGATGGAGGAGGGCATTGTGCGGTGGGCCGTTGAGGCCGTGCGCGGCATAGGTGAAGAAGTAGGCCGCGAGCAGGCCCGCCGGACTGAGCGCCGCCCCCATGAGGAGGATGCCGATCCCGTTGAGGCCGCGGCCGAGCATGGCCGCGCGGGCGACGCCGAAGCGGGAGGAGGCGCGCCCGGCGATCCAGGTGCCACCCGAGAAGATGGCCCAGCCGAGTGCGGCCGCCGGTCCGACGAGGGCGCCGGCGTGTTGGGCGGACCCGACCAGTTCTTCGAGGCGCAGCGGCATGAGGGATTCGAAGGCGATCATGCTCGCCGACCAGGCGGTCTCGGCGAGCAGCAGGCCGACGAGGACTCGGCTGCCGCGCAGCAGCCGGATGCCGCTGCGGACGACGGCCGGGGCCTGGCGCATCGACTCCCGGGCCGCCCGCCACGAAGACCCGCTGCGATGCCGGGGGGTTTCCTTGAGGAGGGCGAGGCTGGCGGCCAGGTGGACGACGTTGCCGGCGAGGAAGCACCAGACGACCAGGTCGAGCGGCGGCTGGTCACGCAGGGGATGCCACCAGATGAGTCCACCGCTGAGGAGCGCACCGACCGCTATGGCCAGGCCGAGAAAGGTGCCCTGGCGCGACATCTCCTGGTCGACATCCTGCCCGGGCGCGCTCTCGTGGATCGCGTCGACGAACCACGCTTCCAAGGTGCCGGAATCCACGGCCCGAAAGACCCCCATGAGGGCCGACGCGACGACGAACGCCCAGAACGAGTGGGCAAGGACATAGGCGAGGGCGGTGAGAACGCCGAGGGCGGCGGCGAACACGAAGACCGGGCGCCGCCCGAAGGCGTCGGCGAACCCGCTGGTCGGTAGTTCGAGGGCAAAGCAGACGTAGCCGGAGACCGCGCCGTACGTGAGGGTCTGCGCGATGGTCAGGCCACGGCTGGTGGCGAGCAGGACGAAGATGCCGACGACAAACCCCACGGGGAACCATCGGGTCATGGTGAGGACGTAGAACGTGCGCCGGGCTGCGGTGGGGGAGAGGGTCGCGGTCATCGCCGGGGGGCCTTGTCCATGTCGAGGGGATAGTAGACAACGTAGGCGGCCACCCGCTTGGCGTCGGGGTTGCCCTGGCCCAGCCGTCGGTAGCGCTCGATGACGGCGCCGAGTTCGTCGTGCATGGCCCGCAGTTGCTCGGGCGTGACCAGGATCATGGCGTCGTTCATCCCGAAGATGTCGCGCCAGGGCTTGGGCCAGTTCATAGAGACATCGAGCCAGTGGCCGAACTTGGTCGTGAAGTGCCGCAGCCAGTCTCGCTCCAGCCAGCCCATGGCGGTGGCGGCATCCTCGTCATCGTCGAAGTCGGTGGTTGCGAAGTGGGTCGACTCGGCGCTCGCGGCCCAAACGCGGGTCTTGCCGTCGCCCGCTCCGGTGTCGGTGACGAGCCCGACTTCGGCCAGTTTGCGCAAGTGGTAGCTCGTGGCGCCGGAGTTGGTGCCGAGTTCTTTGGCCAGCGCGGTCGCTGTCGACGGGCCCTGGAGGCGCAACTGCCCGACGAGGCGGGAGCGCAGCGGGTGGGCGAGGATCTTGACCGCGGCCGCATCGATCTGGATGTAGGACATCGAATCTGTCACAGATCGCATAATACCTTTGCACAGTCAGTTTGCAAAGAGATTCTGGTATGCCGTCCGCGCGCGTCGTCTGCCCAGGTCAGACGGTGTTTATAGGCGCCTTCGCGACGATTTGGGCAGCGCTTCGGCGCTCCCTAGACTTGAGAGGTTGTGTCGTGCGCCCCTCGCACGCCCCGGCGGCCACTGCAGACGATGGTGCCCCATCGGCCTGCCGGGAGCACACGGCATACGCCCAAACCCATCCCTCACGTAAGGCAACCTCGTGAAGACCTACACCCCGAAGGCGGGCGACATCACCCGTCAGTGGCACGTCATCGACGCCACCGACGTCGTGCTCGGTCGCCTCGCCAGCCAGGCAGCCATCCTGCTGCGCGGCAAGCACAAGCCGACCTTCGCCCCCCACGTCGACACCGGCGACTTCGTCATCATCATCAACGCCGACAAGGTCGTCCTCACCGGCTCCAAGGCCCAGCAGAAGCGCGCCTACCGCCACTCCGGCTTCCCGGGCGGCCTCAAGTCCCGCACCTACGTCGAGATGCTCGACCAGTTCCCCGAGAAGGCCGTCGAGAAGGCCGTGCGCGGGATGCTCCCCAAGAACACCCTCGGTCGCCAGCAGCTGTCCAAGCTCAAGGTCTACCGCGGCGCCGAACACCCCCACGCTGCCCAGCAGCCCAAGCCCTTCGAGATCAGCCAGGTGGCCCAGTGATGACCGACGTGACCTACGACGCGCAGGTCGGCACCGACGCCGACGACAACGAGATCACCTCCTACACCACCGAGACCGACGCCGCCGCCCACGTCGGCGAGGCCACGCCGCGCCCCTCGGCGTCCGCGCCCGGTGCTGCCACCGGCCGCCGCAAGCAGGCCGTCGCCCGGGTCCGGATCGTGCCCGGCACCGGTGAGTGGACCATCAACGGTCGCACCCTGGAGTCCTACTTCCCCAACAAGGTGCACCAGCAGATCGTCCGCGAGCCGCTCACCGTGCTCGACCTCGACGGCGCCTACGACGTGCTCGTTCGTGTCCACGGCGGTGGCCCCTCCGGCCAGGCCGGTGCCGTCCGCCTCGGTGTGGCCCGCTCCCTCAACGGGGTCGACCCCGACCTCAACCGCCCGGCGCTGAAGAAGGCCGGCTTCCTCACCCGTGACGCGCGCGTGCCCGAGCGCAAGAAGGCCGGTCTCAAGAAGGCCCGCAAGGCTCCTCAGTACAGCAAGCGCTGATCTCGAGTACCGCAGGCGAGGATCGCGGACAACCACCGCGATCCTCGCTCCGGTGTTGCGGCGCGGGCGGACCACTCCCGCCCGCGCCGCGACACGCCACCGGCATACCATTGCTTTCGCCCGACCCGACAGGACCACGCCCACCATGACCCGACTCTTCGGCACCGACGGTGTGCGCGGCAAGGCCAACGTCGACATCACCGCCCAGGGCGCGCTCGACCTCGCCACGGCCGCGGCTCATGTCCTCGGCGCGCCGGCCCGAGCCGCCGGGCGCAAACCCAAGGCCGTCGTCGGGCGCGACCCGCGCGCCTCGGGTGAGTTCCTCAGCGCGGCCGTCGTCGCCGGGCTCGCCTCCGCCGGCGTCGACGTCCACAACGTCGGGGTCCTCCCCACGCCCGCCGTCGCCTTCCTCACCGCCGACATGGACGCCCACTTCGGGGTCGTCCTCTCGGCATCGCACAACGCCATGCCCGACAACGGCATCAAGTTCTTCGCCGCGGGCGGGCACAAACTCCCCGACGCCGTCGAGGACGAGATCGAGGCCCAACTCCACGCCGACTGGGAGCGCCCCACTGGCGCCCAGGTCGGGCGGGTCCACGAAAACCGGGCCGGACAGGCCCGCTACGTCGCCCATCTGCTCTCCGCCGTGCCGCACTCCCTCGACGGGTTGCGAGTCGTCCTCGACTGCGCCCACGGCGCCGCGAGCGAGGTCTCGCCCGAAGCCTTCCGGCTAGCCGGTGCGGACGTCTTCGAAATCGGCGCGAGCCCCGACGGGCTCAACATCAACGACGGCTACGGCTCGACCCATCTCGAGCGGCTGCAGGCGGCCGTTCGAGAGCGGCAGGCGGATCTCGGCATCGCCCACGACGGTGACGCCGACCGGTGCCTGGCCGTCGACGCCGACGGTGCCGTCATCGACGGCGACCAGATCATGGCCATCCTCGCCGTCGACCTCAAGGAGCGCGGCGCCCTCGCCCAGGACACCCTCGTCGCCACCGTCATGAGTAACCTCGGCCTGCTGATCGCCATGGAGCGCGAAGGCATCACCGTGCGCCAGACCGGTGTCGGCGACCGCTACGTCCTCGAGGACATGCGCGCCGGCGGCTACTCCCTCGGCGGTGAGCAGTCCGGGCACGTCATCCTCTCCGACTTCGGCACGACCGGTGACGGCGTCCTCACCGGGTTGACCCTCGCGGCCCGGATGGCTCGCACCGGGCGGTCCCTCGCCGACCTGGCCTCCGTCATGACCCGCCTGCCCCAGGTGCTCATCAACGTCAAGGGCGTCGACAAGTCCCGGGTCGAGACCGATGAGGAACTCCAGGACGCCGTGCGCCGCGAAGAGGCCGCGCTGGCCGGCTCGGGCCGGGTGCTGCTCCGCAAATCCGGCACCGAACCCCTCGTGCGGGTCATGGTCGAGGCCGCGACCGCCGAGCAGGCCCAGGAGGTCGCCGAGCGCCTCGTCGCCGTCGTCCGCGACCGCCTCGCCCTTCCCCCTGCTGCCCGCCCCTAGGGCCGAGGAGATCGCCATGGGTGCCGCCGATCGCCAGGATGCGGTGCCCGCTGCGCCGTACCCCTTGGCCTCCGCTCTCGTCGAGGCGGCCGTATGCCGCTTCGCCGCGGCTTTCGGGGCCTACCCCACACACCTGGCGCTCGGCCCGGGCCGGGTCAACCTCATCGGGGAGCACACCGACTACAACGAGGGCTTCGTCCTGCCCTTCGCCATCGACCGGCATACGGTCGCGGCCCTACGGCTGCGCGAGGACCGCACGATCCGGCTCACCACCGACTTCGACGGCGACGCCGCGGCAGCGCTCGTCGAGACGACCATGGACGACCTGGGCGCCGCCGCGGACCTCGGGTGGGCGGCATACCCCGTCGGGGTGGCGTGGGCGCTCAGCGAGCACGGCGCCGACCTCACCACGGTGCGCGGGTTCGACCTGGCCCTCACCAGCGACGTCCCCGTCGGCGCGGGACTCTCCTCCTCGGCCGCGATCGAGAGCGCGGTCGCGCTCGCCCTCGACGCGGCCTGGGGGCTCGGGCTGGACCGCCCGACCCTGGCCCGGGTCGGGCAGCGCGCCGAAAACGTCGTCGTCGGCGCTCCCACCGGGATCATGGACCAGTCCGCGTCGCTGCTCGGCGAGACCGACGCGGCGGTGTTCCTCGACTGCCGCACCTTGGTCGCCGACATCGTCCCGCTGGGCTTGGCCGAGGCCGGGTTGGCGGTCCTGGTCATCGACACGCGGGTGAGTCACGCGCACGCTGACGGCGGGTATGCCGCGCGCCGGGCCGCCTGCGAACGCGGTGCCGCCGCACTCGGCGTGCCCGCGCTCCGGGACCTCGGCGAGGAGGACCTGGAGCGGGCGCAGGACGTACTTGACGACGAGACGTTTCGACGGGTGCGGCATGTCGTCACCGAGGACGCCCGGGTGCTGGCCGCGGTCGAGGCGGTGCGCCATCAGGGGCCCAGTGCTCTGGGGCCGTTGCTGCTCGCCTCACATGCGTCGATGCGCGACGACTTCGAGATCTCCATCCCCGAACTCGACCTCGCCGTCGAGACAGCCGTGGCCGCAGGGGCGCTCGGTGCGCGGATGACCGGCGGCGGCTTCGGTGGGGCCGCCATCGCCCTGGTGCCGGTCGGGCTTGTCGATGCGGTGCAGACGGCGGTGGCCGGCGCATTTGCCGCGGCGGGGTTCATGGAGCCGGGTCTGTTCACGGTGCGCGCCGCCGCGGGCGCCGCCGTGCTGCCGCTGCCCGGGCTGGTCGCGAGCACGATCGTCTTACGCGAGGACGGTGCGGAGCCCGCCGTGATCGCGGCCTTCGCCGACGCCTACCGGCGGGCCGCGGCCGGGGACACCGGGCTGATCCGGGAAGCGAGCATCGCCCCGCTCCTGGACCCGCCACAACTCACGGACGTCCAGGTGAGCGACGCCGAGGCCCGCGCGGCCCTGCAGGCGACCGTCATGATCAAACTCAACGGCGGCCTGGGCACCTCCATGGGCCTGGAAGCCACCAAGGGCCTCATCCCGGTCCGCGACGGGAAGACGTTCATCGACGTGACCGTCGAGCAGGTCCGCTGGGCGCGCCGGGCGTATGCCGCGCCGCTACCGCTGCTCTTCATGAACAGTTTCCGCACCCGCACCGACACCCTGGCGCACCTGGCGAGGTACCCCGACCTGGCCGTCGACGGCATACCCCTCGACTTCATTCAAAGCCGCGAACCCAAACTGCGCCGCGACGACCTCACCCCGGTGCGCTGGCCGGCCGACCCGAGTCTGGAATGGTGCCCCCCGGGGCACGGTGACGTCTACCCCACTCTGTGGGGGTCGGGGCTGCTCGACCTGCTCATCGCGCGCGGCTTCCGCTACGCGAGCCTGGCCAACGGCGACAACCTCGGCGCGGCCCCCGATGCCCGCCTCGCCGGCTGGTTCGCCGCGAGCGGCGCCCCGTATGCCGCGGAGGTCTGCACCCGCACCCCGAACGACCGCAAGGGCGGCCACCTAGCGGTGCGCCGTGCCGACGGGCAACTAGTCCTGCGCGACTCGGCCCAGACCGCGGACCAGGAGCAGGTGTTCTTCCAGGACGAACACGTCCATCCCTACTTCCACGCCAACAACCTCTGGCTCGACCTGGTCCAGGTCAAGGCGGTCCTCGATGCCCGAGGCGGGGTGCTCGGGCTGCCCCTCATCCGCAACGACAAACCCGTCGACCCGCGCGATCTGGCCTCGACGCCGATCGTGCAGTTGGAGTCGGCGATGGGGGCGGCCATCGAGGTGTTCGCCGGGGCCCAGGCGATCGCGGTGGGGCGTGACCGGTTCGTGCCGGTGAAGTCGACGAACGAGTTGCTGCTCATGCGCTCGGACGTGTTCGAGGTGGGGCAGGACTGGCGGTTGCGGGCCACGTCGCCGATCCCGGCGATCGACCTGGACCCGCGGTTCTTCCGGCGGCTCAGCGACTTCGAGGAGCGGGTCCAGGTGGTGCCCTCGCTGCGGTCGGCGCGGTCGTTGACGGTGCGCGGCGACTGGCGCTTCGAGGCGCCCTTCGTGGCGTCCGGGGACGTCGACGTCGTTCTCCCCACTCTCCCCCGCGATTCGAGGTAAAAACGCCGCTGGATCCGTGCGCTATTACCTCGAATGGCGGGCAGCGTGGGCGGCGATGATCCGGGCGAATTCCCACCCCGAGTCCTTGATCGTGCGCACCTGGGTGTCGTAGTCGACGTGGACGATCCCGAACCGCTTCCCATAGCCCAGCGCCCACTCGAAGTTGTCCAGGAGCGACCACGCGAAGTAGCCGCGGATGTCGGCCCCGGCGTCGATCGCCTCCCGGAGCGCACCCAGATGCGAGCGCAGGTATGCCGTGCGCTCCGGATCGTGGACGGCATACCGCACCGTGCCGTCGGCTCGACCGGTGGCTGCCTTGGCGCCGGGCCCGGCGGCCGACTCAGCCCCGGCGGCGGCAGCCGGGGCCGCGGCATACGGGGTGACGACATCACCGGGCCACGCCGAACCGTTCTCCGTGACATAGACCGGTAGGCCCGACTCGGTGGCCGCCCGGAGCAGGACCTCGCGGAAGCCGCCCGGGTTGACCTCCCAGCCCATCGCGGTGAGCGGCGGGTGCGGCGCGACCTCGACGACCCCCTCGCAACCGGGCAGGCCGGTGGGGTTGGCGGCCGGGTCGCCGGCACGCACCCGGATGGGGAAGTAGTTGTTGATGCCGAGGTTGTCGAGCGGAGTGGCGATGGTGGCGAGATCGCCCTCGTGCAGCCAGGAGTGATCGGTGAGGTGCGCGATGTCGTCGAGGAAGGTGTTGGGGTAGGCACCGTCGAAGAGCGGACCGTAGAAGAGGCCGTTGTAGGCGTTGTCGTAGCGGCGCACCGCGTCGGCGCCGCGTTCGCCCGATTCCGGCGGTCCCCAGATGGCGCTCGGATTGAGCGTGATCGACACCTGGGCGCCGGGCACGGCCGCACGGATGACCGGTACGGCGTGGCCGTGGGCGAGCATGAGGTGGTGCGCGGCGATCACACCTTCGAGGGGGTCGGTGTGGCCGGGGGCATGGACCCCGAGGGCGTAACTGAGGATCGAGGAACACCACGGTTCGTTGAGGGTGGTCCAGCGTTGCACCCGGTCCCCGAGCGCCTCGGTGACGGCCGCGGCATACCCGACGAACCAGTCGCTCGACGCGCGGGTGAGCCAACCGCCGCGGTCTTGGAGCACCTGGGGAAGGTCCCAGTGGTAGAGCGTGACGACCGGGGTGATGCCGCGCTCGAGGAGGCGGTCGACAAGCCGATCGTAGAAGGCGAGGCCGGCGGGGTTGACCGGGCCGGTGCCGCCGGGGATGACGCGCGGCCAGGCGATGGAGAACCGGTATGCCGGCAGGCCGAGTTCAGTCATGAGGTCGACGTCGGCATCCCAGCGGCGGTAGTGGTCGCAGGCGGGGTCGCCAGTGTCGCCGCCCTCGATGGTGCCGGGCCGGGCGGCGAAGGTGTCCCAGATGGAGGGGCCGCGCCCGTCGGCCGTCGTCGAACCCTCGATCTGGAAGGCCGCGGTGGCCGCACCCCAGAGGAAGCCATCGGGGAAGGTGAGGTCCGCGCTCATGCCGACGACCGTAGTGGGTGAGGTCGCGGCGGCACGGATGCCGTGGGGCATACCGGTCAACGAACGGGGCTGATACCTGTCCCTCGGGACAGGCGTGGTGGTGTGGTGGTTTCGGGACTAGGGTCGTCCTATGCGTATGCCGTGGCTGTCGTCGGGTGCGGGTATCGGGTCTGGCGGGCGGGGGCGGTGGCGTCGGTGTGCGGTGGCAACGCCGGCGACCCTGGTCGCTGCGGCGGTCGGTTGGGTGGCTCCGGTGGGCGCGCAGGCGGCGACGCCTGCCGTGGTGGGGGCGCCGCCGAGCGCGTCGTTCCAAGTGGCGGGCGACAGGACGCTTGACTGGGTGGTGCCGGATCGGGTTCACGCCATCGACGTCACCGTCGTCGGCGCGAGCGGTCGTGGGCAATCCGACACCGGACTCGAGCTCTACGGGTTCGGCGCGAAACTCACGGGGCGGGTGGCGGTCACCCCGGGAGAGACCCTGCGGCTCTATGGCGCCACGGCCGGCGGCTGGGGTGTCGCGGGGACCGGATATATCGCTGGCGGCCGCGGTGCCGGTGCCGGACAAAATGGTGGTGGGGGCGGGGGTGCCGCGGCCGTCGTGCGCCGCAGCCCGACCGGTGACTTGCCGCTCGTCGTCGCCGGGGGCGGGGGCGGCCGGGGCGGCGACTCGTCAACGGGCTGTGGTGACGGCGCGGGTGGGGCCGCGGGTACGAACGGGGGCCGCGGTTCGGATGGCGATCCCGTTCCCCCGTGCGCGGGGGTGGTGTCCGCTCTTGGTGGCGCCGCCAGTGGCGTGCAGGGTGCCGGGAACCCCGGGGGCGCTGGCGGTGAGGGTGCCTCGCAACTCGCCGGTGGTGGCGGTGGCGGTGGCGGTGGGTGGCCGCAGAGTGGCCTCGGTGGCGAGGGCGGCATGTGTGCGACCGGAGGGACAAAGTGCAGTGGGGGTGGCGGTGGTGGGGCCGGCGGCAGTCATATCGATGCGGCTGTCACTGGCGCCACGGTCGGGACCAGCGTGTACGGAGGCAGCGGGGGTGTGGAGGTCAAGTACACGCAGTTGTACGACACGTCGGTGGTGGTGTCTGGTCCGAGCACGGTGACCTATGGGCAGCCCGTTGATGTTGCGGTGACGGTGTCGTCGCAGGCTGGGCAGACGCATCCGGCGGGGACGCTATCGGTGACCGGCGCCGCGGCCTCGGTGACCGCACAGCAGGTCGATACCAGCGGCAAGGCGACCTTCGCCAACGTTCCGGTGGCCGTAGGTACGAACACCTTGACATTCACGTTCACCCCGGACTCCCCGTGGTATGAGCCGTCGTCGGGGAAGGCCACGGTGGGCGTGCAGAAGGCCGGAACGTCGATCACCGATCTCGGGTCCACGGTTGTCGTGCCCGGTTCACCGGTGCAGGTGTGGGGTCGAGTCGCGCCCCTCCCGCCCGAGGGTGCAGGCACGATGCCGGTTCCGACCGGACGAGTGTCCTGGCCCGATGGCGCCGGGGGTCAGTCGTGGGCCGTGCTGGACGGCGAGGGCAACTTCTCGGCAACGATCCCGTGGAGTTTGGGCAAGCACACGGTGACCATCACCTACAGCGGGGACGGGAACTACGGTGCCTCGTCGACGGGTGCGGACTCTCCGGTGATCGACATGGAGAAGACACCGAGTGCGTTCTTGGACGTGACATCCACGACCCCGCAGTGGGGTGAACCCGTGACCGTCAGTGGATGGTTGGTGACCCCTCAGACTCTCGCCAAGCCGGTGGCGGCCCCCCGGGCCCAGGGGCAGTGGCCGGTGCCCACGGGGACGGTCAAGATCTCGGACGGGGCGACGTGGTCGACCACCGCCACCGTCGATCAGGACGGGTATTTCGAGGCTGAGTTGCCATGGACACACGGGACGCACAAGGTCAAGTTCTCGTATGCCGGCGACGACCTCTTCCTGCCTGCCGCGGACGTGACCGTGACGGTGACGATGACGAGGGCAACGCCGTCGGTGTCGTTGACCGCGACGCCGACGACGGTCATGCCCGGGTCGCCGGTGACCACGACCGTCACGGTGACTGCGCCGCCGCTGGACCCGCCCGAGCTCCTCACCTCCCGAGGCGCCCTGGCTGCGCAAGCGGCGCTGAGCGTCGGACCGACCCCGACGGGGACGGTACAGATAGCCGTGGATGGAACGCTGGTCGGCCGCCCGGTGCCGGTCGATGCCGACGGGCAAGCGTCGATCCCGGTGACGGATCTGGTGCCTGGTGTGCGCAACCTGACTGCGGTCTATTCTGGCGACGACCTCTATGCGGGGGCGACGTCGGGCGCGGTGGCGATCACGGTGACCGCGCCCCCGGCCCCGCCGGCACCCCCGCCGGCCCCAGGGCCGAATTCGTTGGCGTACACCGGTGTTCAAGGATCGACCCTGACCCTGACCGGCTTCCTCGCGGCCCTGGCGATCCTGCTCGGCGTGGGCCTGATCGTCGCCGCCGAACGGCGCGCACGGCATACCGGCTGAACCTCCCCGAGTGGTCCGGGTTGTCACACGACCCGGACCACTCGGCGGCCTTTCCTCGAAGCGCAGCAGCCGAGGCGCCGCTCCTCACGCGGAGGTATGCCGCGCGACAAACGCCCGGATGTCTCCCACGAACCGGGCCCGGGAGAAGGGCGCCATAGCCCCCGCGGGCACCCGATGACCGGCGTCGAGCACTTGCCGCAGGGCCGCACCGAGGGCCTCGTCGTCGTCGATGTCGACGGCTGCACCGACACCGGCCGCAGCGAGCGACTCGCGCGCCCCGCCCACCTCGTGGCAGACCACCGGCGCCCCGGCGGCCATCGCCTCCACCGGCATGATCCCGAAGTCCTCCACGGGGGAAAGATGAAGACGGCGGCCCGCTGGTAGAGCGCGTAGAGCAGCGCATCGCTCACCCGACCGGCGAAATGGACCGGCACCGACGCACGGGCCGCCACCGCGCGGAGCCATTCCTCCTGTGGCCCGCCACCGGCAAGCACGACCGGCCGTCCGGAGAGTTCGCCGGCCCGAATGACCCGTTCGAGCCTCTTGTAGGGGACCATCCGAGACGCTCCAAGAACGAAATCGCGCGGCATCCGGGCCAGCAGTTGCGCTTCCGTCGGGTCGAGGTGCTCGGCCCAGTCCGCGACGCTGGAGATCGTCTCGATGTCCACCGGAGGATAGATCACCTCGGCCGACCGCCCCCACGTGTGGGCGATCCGGTCGGCGACGAACGCACTGTTGCAGGCGACCGCCGTCGCCTCGCGGGCGCGCCGGACATCGAGGGGTTTGAGAACGGCCGCTGCCGCTCGAACGGCCGCCGAGTCCCCTCGGCGGTCCAACTCGGGCACCCAGAGATAGCGGGCGGGCGTGTGCGCATAGATGAGTTTGGGGGCCCGCGCACTGAGGCCTCGGGGGCGCACGTGATGGGCGAATAGGTGGGAGGAGACGAGCAGCCAGTCGTAGGGCTCATCGGCGGGCACCACCGTGCGCCAGGTCGGAGGCAGCCAGGGCACAGCGGCGATCTTGCTGCGCCGCAAGGGAGTGCGCGCCAGCCACGACTGCAGCACCCGCTGCGCTCCGAGGGTCCCGGGGGCATCGTCCCAGAGGGCGAGCACCGGCGCGTCGGGGAACGCCTCGACCATCCCGGCGACGACCTTCTCGGCACCACCGTTGGCCTCAATCCACTCGTGGACGATCAGGCCGGTCATGACAGGTGAGGCTACCTGGCCTTGGCGGGGGCGACCGGCATACTGGCGCGATGGACGTCGCCACCGTGCTCGTGCTCAACGGTCCCAACCTCAACCTCCTCGGCGAACGTGAGCCCGCGATCTACGGTCACGACACGCTTGCCGACCTGGAGGAGGTATGCCGCGCTGCCGCCGCCGCGCACGGTCTGGTCGCGGACTGCCGGCAGTCCAACCACGAGGGCACCCTCATCGACTGGGTCCAGGAGGGGCGGCACGTGATCGCCGGCATCGTCCTCAACGCCGGCGGCTACACCCACACGAGCGTCGCCCTGCGCGATGCCGTCTCGGCGTGCACAGTGCCGGTCGTCGAGGTGCATCTGAGCGACATCCACGCGCGCGAGCCCTTCCGGCACCACTCGTACCTCGCGGACGTCGTCACTCATCAGGTCATCGGGCGGGGTGTCCCCGGGTATGCCGCGGCCATCGACTGGCTCGCGGCCCGCCGTGCCTGAACCCTTGGCCGTACCGGGCCGAGCACTCTCACCCCCCTAGCGGAGCAGGTCGGCGGGGCGGATCGTCACCGGGAACGGCGCGGTGGCCGTCCATTCGTCGTCGCCGGTGACCTCGGCGACCAGGTGGTAGTGGCCGTCGGCGTCCAGTTCGTATGCCGTGAGCGTGGGCCCCTCGGGGTCGATCAGCCAGAAGGACGGGGTCCTCGCGGCTTCATAGCGCCGCATCTTGAGGTTGCGGTCGATGACCTGGGTGCTGGGGGAGGGCACCTCGACGGCCAACAGCGGCGCCGCCGGGAGGTTCGCGTGCGCGAAGGCGGCCCGGGCCGCGATGAGCACATCGGGTTGCAGCACGTCGCGGTCGGAGAGGACGACGTCGTAGGGCGCCGTCATGACCTTCAGGTGCTGTGGGCACAACGCAACGAAGCGCGCGATGAGCGCCACGACCACCGACTGATGCGCGGTGTTGGGTCCGGGGGTCACGATCAGCGCCCCGTCGATGAGTTCGTAGCGGAAGCCGTCGTCGGGCAGGGCGTCGCGCTCGGCCTTGGTCCAGGTCCGGTCGTCGAGCACATAGGTCATGGCCTCCATGGTGCGTCCTTTCGGTGCGGGAGACCAGCCTTGGGCGGCATACCGACGGCTGACAACCGACGCCGCGGACCTGTGGACGACACACCCGCAGCGGGCTCGCCTGTGGATCAGGGGTGGGCGGACGCGGCGGGGGTGGGCGTCGGGCTCGGGCTGGCCGAGGGGGAGGTGCTCGGGGTCGGTGCCGGGGAGGGTGACGGGGCCGAGGAGGGGATGGCAGACGGAGTCGGCGTCGGTTTCGCCGCATGGGTCGCGCTCGGGCGCGGTGTCGCCGGGACCGTCGGCGTGGGGCGGGCCCCCGGGTCGGGGCGGCTCACGACGCTGCCCACGGACGTGCCGGTCGTCGTGCTCGATCCGAGCGGGTGACCCAAGACCATCTCGACGACCGTGATGCCGCCGATGGCGATGGCCGCCCCCACGAGGATGCCGACGAGGACATGAAGGGGGCGCAGTCGGCGAGGGGCGCGGGCCGGTTCGCCGGACCCAGTGGCGCCGCGCGGGGCGGTGATCGTGCCCCGCGACACCGGCGCCGACGCCGACTGCAGCGGCGAGCCACCGGGAGAGGCGGGTGAAGACGACGTCGCAGCGGAGTCGCCTGCGGTGCTCGAGGAGGAGGTCGCAAGCGTCTTCACCCGGCCGAGGTGACGACCGGCGCGCCGCAACGAGTCGGCATACACGGCCGAACCGATGGTGGCGACCACCGAACCCACGACGGCGCCGATAAGGGTCCCGGCAATCCCGAGCGTGGACGTGAGCAGGGCCACGGTGCCGGCCGCGAGCGAGGTGCCGATCACCTGATGGAGGGTGAGTCCAAGGCGCGGGGTGCGCGACGGTTGGGCTGCAGTGGCCGGCTCGGCCGGGGCTTCCGCGCTCCGCGGCGCGGCGCCGCGCGTGTCGACGACGTAGACATGCGTGTCATCCGACGGGCCAGGATGCGTCGACGCGGGGCGGCGTGGATCGGTGGGGTGGGTGTGGTCGGGGGGCGTCATAGCGAAGTCACTCGGTCACGAGGAGGGGGCGGGGGGCAGGGTGCCGGGCGGGTCCGGCGCCGATTCCCGGCGTCCTTGACAGGAAGGTTCCACGTTACGGGAGTTGTCTGGGTCCTCGCTGGGAGCCGGTTGTCGCCCGCCGACGGAGGGCGCGGCATACATGACTCGCGGGTACTTACTAGGACGTCCTAGTATTTAGGCACGTCGCGCCACCGAGGAGTCACCGATGACCCAGCCGAGCCTGCACGTCCCCACCCACCCGGTGCGCATCGTCACCGCCTCGTCGCTGTTCGACGGGCATGATGCCTCGATCAACATCATGCGCCGGATCATGCAAAGCCAGGGTGCGGAGGTCATCCATCTGGGGCACAACCGCAGCGTCCAGGAGGTCGTCGACGCGGCCATCGAGGAGGACGCGCAGGGCGTGGCGGTGTCGTCCTACCAGGGCGGGCACGTCGAGTATTTCGAGTACCTCGTCTCGCTGCTGCGGGACGCCGGGGCCGGCCATGTCAAGGTCGTCGGCGGGGGCGGGGGCGTCATCGTCCCCGAGGAGATCTCGCGGTTGGCCACGTCCGGGGTCCACATCTTCAGCCCCCAGGACGGCCAGCGGCTCGGGTTGCCGGGCATGGTCAACCAGGTCATCGCCGACTGCGATTTCGACGTGTATGCCGTGGCGCCGGCACGCGTCGAAGCGATCCTTGCGGGGGAGCGGGCCGCCGTGGCCCGGGCCATCTCCGGGGCCGAACAAGGGGCGTTGGGGGAGGCCCTGCTCGGTGAGTTGCGGGCGGCGGCGAGCGCGCGGCATACCCCCGTCCTGGGCCTCACCGGCACCGGAGGGTCCGGCAAGTCGAGCCTGAGCGACGAGTTGATCCGGCGGTTCCGGGTCGACCAGCAGGACAAACTGCGGATCGCGGTCGTCGCCGTCGACCCGACCCGGCGGCGCGGAGGCGGGGCGCTGCTCGGCGACCGGATCCGGATGAACTCCCTCGACGGCGACCGCGTCTACTTCCGCTCCCTGGCGACCAGGGGCGGGCGCGAAGTGCCCGACGAGTTGGCCGACGTCATCACCGTGCTCAAGGCCGCGGCCTACGACCTGATCGTCGTCGAAACGCCCGGGATCGGCCAAGGCGACGGCGCGATCACCGAATTCGCGGACGTCAACCTCTACGTCATGACCCCCGAATACGGGGCCGCCAGCCAACTCGAAAAGATCGACATGCTCGATTTCGCCGATGTGGTGGCGATCAACAAGTTCGAGCGGCGCGGGGCCATGGATGCGCTGCGCGACGTGGGCCGCCAGCTCATCCGCAACCGGGAGGCGTTCGGGCAGGCGCCCGAGGACATGCCGGTGTTCGGCACGTCGGCGGCGACCTTCAACGACGACGGTGTGACGGCGCTCTATCAGGAGTTGCGCGGCCTGCTCGCAGCCAAGGGGCTGCCGGTCACCGAGGGGGCGTTGGCCCCGGTCGCGGTGCGGTACTCCTCGGTGTTGCGTCAGGTGGTGCCCCCGGCCCGGGTCCGTTACCTCGCCGAGATCGCCGAGACCGTGCGCGGCTATCACGCTGACACGCAGGGGTATGCCGCGGCCGCCCGGCGGGCGCAGCATCTCGCGACCGCCCGTGCGGCGCTCGGGGAGGCCGGCTCGGCTGCGCTCGACCGGCTCATCGACGAGGCGCGCGAAGCGTTGCCCGCGGCGGTGGCGCGCCAACTCGACGGGTGGGACGACGTCGTAGCCGCCTACTCCGGGACCGAGCAGGTGGTCACGGTGCGCGACCGGGAGCTGCGCACCGCTTTGACGCGAACCTCGCTGTCGGGGAGCTCGATTCGGCGCGTCAGTATGCCGCGCTACCACGACCACGGCGACCTCCTGTCGTTCTTGCGCCGCGAGAACCTCCCGGGCTATTTCCCCTTCACGGCGGGGGTGTTCCCGTTCAAGCGGGAGGGGGAGGACCCGGCCCGGATGTTCGCCGGCGAGGGGGACCCGTTCCGGACCAACCGGCGCTTCAAGTTGCTGTCGGCCGGGCAGCCGGCGACCCGGCTCTCGACTGCGTTCGACTCGGTGACGCTCTACGGCCGCGACCCCGATCCGCGCCCCGACATCTACGGCAAGGTCGGCACGTCCGGGGTGTCCATCGCGACGGTCGAGGACTTGCGCGAGTTGTATTCGGGGTTCGACCTGGTCTCGCCGACGACGAGCGTGTCCATGACGATCAACGGCCCGGCGCCGACGATTCTGGCGTTCTTCCTCAACACCGTCATCGACGAGCAGGTCGCCCTCTTTGTCCAGCGGGAGGGGCGCGAACCGAGCGGCGCCGAGCGTGACGAGCTCGCGGCATACGCCCTGGCCAACGTGCGGGGCACGGTGCAGGCCGACATTCTCAAGGAGGACCAGGGGCAGAACACCTGCCTGTTCTCCACCGAGTTCTCGCTGCGCATGATGGGCGATATCCAGGAGTGGTTCATCGAGCACGGGGTGCGCAACTTCTACTCGGTGTCGATTTCGGGCTATCACATTGCCGAAGCCGGGGCGAACCCGATTTCGCAACTGGCGTTCACGCTGGCCAACGGGTTCACTTATGTCGAGTCGTATCTTGCCCGCGGCATGGATATCGACGACTTCGCGCCCAACTTGTCCTTCTTCTTCTCCAACGGGATGGACATCGAGTATTCGGTCATCGGGCGGGTGGCGCGCCGCATCTGGGCGGTGGCGATGCGCGAGAAGTACGGCGCCAACGAGCGCTCGCAGAAACTCAAGTACCACGTCCAGACGTCCGGGCGCAGCCTGCACGCCCAGGAAATGGACTTCAACGACATCCGCACGACCCTCCAGGCGCTTATCGCGATCTACGACAACGCCAATTCGCTGCACACCAATGCCTACGACGAGGCGGTGACCACGCCCACCGAGGAGTCGGTGCGGCGCGCGCTCGCCATCCAACTCATCATCAACCGCGAGTGGGGAATGGCGATGAACGAGAACCCGCTCCAGGGCTCGTTCATCATCGAGGAGTTGACCGACCTCGTCGAGGCCGCGGTGCTCGCCGAGTTCGACCGGATCAGCGAACGCGGCGGCGTCCTCGGGGCGATGGAGACCGGCTACCAGCGGGGCAAGATCCAGGACGAGTCGATGGTGTACGAGCACCGCAAGCACGACGGGTCGCTGCCCATCGTCGGCGTCAACACCTTCCTCAACCCCGCCGGGGTGGCGCAGACCGGCCCGGTGGAGTTGGCCCGTGCGTCCGAGGCCGAGAAGGAGTCGCAGCTGGCGCGGGTGCGGGCCTTCCGGGAGGCGCATCGCGAGGAGTCCGAGGCGGCGCTGGCGCGCTTGCGCGAGGCGGCGACCTCGGGCGAGAACGTGTTCGCGGTCCTCATGGACGCCGCCCGGGTCTGCACCCTGGGTCAGGTCACCGAGGCGTTCTTCGAGGTGGGCGGGCAGTACCGCCGCAACGTCTAGCATTTTGGTTTTTGCGCAGGTCAGACGGTGTTTCTGGGTTCCTGAGTCCGCACAGAGTCCGCAAGAGCCTCAGAATCCGCTGTCGCGGCGGTCATGAGCCCGGCGGCGGCGGTGCGGGTGCGGTCCTCCGCGTCCGGCCACAGATGGCTGTACGTGTCGAGGGTCGTGGACGCTTTGGCGTGCCCGAGGGCGCGCTGCACGGTCACGACATCGCACCCGGCGGCGATGAGGCCCGAGGCGTAGAAGTGGCGCAGGTCGTGCAGGCGGAATCCGGGGATTCCGGCGGCGTCGCATGCCTTGCGCCAGTACCAGCCGACAGTGTTCTGGTGAGGGGGTCCGTCTGCGGCGCCGATGAATACCCAGCCTGCTGGGCGGGTCCCGAAGCGTTCGACGTGGAGGGACAGCATGGTCACGAGGTCGTCGGGGAGTGTCACGACGCGCTCGGAGCCGTACTTGGGGTCGCGGACCTCAACCTCGGTGCGTCGCCCCGTCTTGCGCTGCACCTGTCTCTCGATGGAGAGCGTGCGTCCGAGGAAGTCGATGTCATCGAACTGGACGCCCGCGGCTTCGCCGAGTCGTAGCCCCGCGAAGGCGCACAGCGCGAACAGCGCTGCCATGTGGGGTTCCGAGACGGCGAGAATCTTCCCGACCTGTGCGGGGGTGGGGATCGTCATGGCGGCCTGAGCGCGACGTGTCCGGGGCAGTTTGATGCCCTCGGTAGGGTCGACCGGGACCACCCGGTCCCGCACGGCAGCCCGGAAGATCGGGCGCACGCTGTTGAAGCGCGTGCGGATCGTGGTCGCCGCGAGGGTTTTCGTCATCGTCTTCACCCACGACTCGACATGGGAGGGACGGACATTCCTGATCGGCACCGTCAGGAAGGGCACGGACCGGACGGCGAGGTCGGTTCCTGACGCGGTAGACCGCTCTACGACCTGCCGTTTCACCCAGTCCTTGTAGTAGGCCTCGAACGTGATTCTGCCCGCTTTGGGGTCGACGTAGGTGCCCGTGACCACGCTCGCGGTAACCTCATCGAGCCACCGCTGCGCGTCTGTCTTGCGCGGGAAGTGACGTGCATGCTCCTTGCCCGCTTCGTCGCGGTACCGGGCCCGCCACGACCCGTTCTCGCGTCGCTGGATTGATGCCATGCCCCTGTCCAGTGGTGCAGTCGTCCGCCCTCAGGAGGGCGCGGTGAAGTGGTCAGGAGGCGTTGCGCTGGGCTTCGAGCCACGCGTCGATGTCGGCCTGCATGTACATGCGGCGCTTGCCGACGCGAAAGGACTTTGGGCCGTAGCCGCGCTGGTTCCACTGGTGCATGGTCCGCGGGGTGACGCCTAGGTATTCAGCGGCCTCCGGCAGCATCAGGCAGCGCGGGCGAAGAGAAGTGTCAGACATTTGCGTCCTCTTTCGAGAGTGAAGATGCTGACACTTTAGGTACAGATATTGACGTTTTGTGACCGATCCTGACGGGCTATCACAAACGCTGTGACATTCGCAAGGAATGGGAGCGAACGGCTGGCGTTCCTTGCTCATGAACCCAACCTGGTTGTGGCGCAACGTGATAGACCGTGCTGGCGCCAGTCGGTAGATGGGTCATGTGAGTGCGATTTCAGCGTTGAAAATTGTTCACCTTCGGCGTGTCGAAAGGTCTCCTCGGGCGTATTTCGGTCCTGATTGGGACTTGTTGCTATTCCCGAATAGTGATATCCCAATAGTGTGCGGGGGTGGGTAGATATCGTGACCGTCATGTCCGTCCCCTGCCGCGACCTCGCCGCGATGATGACGCTGACCGGGCTGTCCGGGGACGCTCTGTACTCGCTCGCGGTGGACGGCCAGTTGCTCATGCTCGAAGGGGACGGACATCCGCGGTTCCCGCTCGTGCAGTTCCTCCCCGGCACCGGCGACGTCATCCCGGGCCTCCCCGCCGTCATCGCCGCCCTCACCCACGCCGGACTCTCACACTCCGACATCACCGCGTGGCTCCACACCGAGGACACAGGGGATCGCTGGCACACGCCGCTCGTGGACCTCTTGGCGGGCGATGCGCGCGCCGTTTACGACACCGCCGTCCTCGACATCCATGCAGCCCTCGCAGGCTGAGACGCCATTGCGCGTGTCCGTCCCCACCCTCGGGGACGTTTCCGTTGTTTCGATAGTTTTGATTATTCGCCCAATAGGTCCGGGGGGATGAAAGCACAACACCCCTCCTCGCCAGACCTCGCCCGGGTCTTCGGAAATGTCCGTCCCCCGGGGGGGTATGCACCTCCTTGAGGTGGGGGACCGTCACAGAGCGGGGTCTAGACAGGGCTGTCACCACCCCGACCTGTCGGCGGATGCCGGGGCTGGACGGGGCGCTCTGGGCACGGGTGATCCGCGCTCTGGGCCTGTAGATGTGGTGGGGGACCGTCATAGAGGGGGGTGTAGTCAGCGCGGAGGGGACCCCCTGTTGTGACGGTCCCCTCGTGGGTGGGTCAGGCGGCAGGGTCCGGGCTGTCCTTGCCGTCCGGGGGCGCCGGGTCCACCCGCCGCACCGTCACCGGACCAGACCGAGCGGCCCAGCGAGCCTCCTCACGACGCCGCCGCGCCGCCATGCGTTTCCGCCTCGCCGGACTCGACTCCATCCCACCCATAGACGCCCCGCTATGGCCCTTGTGCGCCATCACCCTGCTCCTCTCCACGACCTTGCCCGGCACGGTATCGAGGAGCGCCGACAGCGAGCCGAAGTCAGGGATAGGGCGGCGGCATCCGGGACGGAGCAAGGGATGAGGGAGCCGGCTCTCAGTCTCGGCGTGGGTCGGTGTGGGGTGCTGCGTGGGCGAGGGTGTCCATGGCGGCGTCGAGCGAGAGTTCCCCATCTCTGACTTCGGCCCGCACATCCTCCCGGACCAGCAGGAGGTCCCGGAGGGCGTTGGCCTCGATGGCGTGGGCCATGGCGCGCTGCGTGGCGCGGGGGATTGCGGCGAGGGCGATGCGGGCGCCGGGGATGACGGTGGCGGCGAGGGTGACGGGGAGCCCGAGGAGCACACCTGCGGTGACTCCGGCGGTGGGGTGGTCGAGGCGCGCGCCGGTGATTGTGCAGGCGAGGGTGACCGTGACGCCGACGAGGAGACCGACCGTGAGGGCAATCACCGCGAAGGCGACGAGCGCTCGACGGCTCAGGACACTCAGCGGGTCAGGGATCGGCACGACGGCCATCGGCTGCCCGTCATACAGCGCAAGCAGGTCAGCGGCGATCAGGCCCTCGACAGGGGCCATGGCCTCCCGGTCAGCCTCGACATCCGGGGCGACCTCACCCAGCCGCGCCAGCGCAGCCATGCCGCTCACGACTGACGCCTCGGGTCCAGATGCGGCACCACGAGGTAGATCCGCTCCATCGCCTCCGCAGGGGACACAACACCCGCCGCCACGTCCTGCCGCAGCACCTCACGATCCGCCCACAGATCGCGGATTCCGTTGTGAGCCTTCGCGACCGCGTTCGCCTTGGTCCGCTCATGCTGAGAGACAAGGGCTCCCACGGAGGCGGCGATGACTGCCCCGAGGCCACCGACCGGGGCGCCCGCGAGGAGCCCGTAGATGGCGGTCTCTGGGTGGCCCCCGACCAGCCCCGCCAGCGCGAACAGGATGAAGGTCGCGCCGCCGCTGGCGAGGCCCGCGAGGGCCCCCCAGCGCACCGAGCCTTTCAGGGCAGCCTTGAACCCCGCCACGTCGGTGATCGGCATCTCCGGGAGGACGGGCATGGGTGGCATGGGCCGTCCCTCGTGCAGGTGGTGGAGGTCCGCGGTGAGGACCGCTTCAAGGGCCGCGCTGGCCTCCTCGCGGGCCTGCATCTCGGCCCGAGTGCCGATGGCGGCAGCGGCGGCAGCGGGTGCGATCCAGCCGCTCATGGGGTGCTCCTCTCAGGGGGTCTCGTCGTCATCGGTATCAGGGGCCACTGACAGCCCGGTCACTGCTGCTCGGGGTCGAGGGGGGACGACTCGCTCGTCCCTTCCCCGCTCTCGCTCTCGTAGATCGTGCCGATGCGACGCCGGGGACGATGCCGGTACACCCGGGTCTCCTCGGGCTCGTCTGGGGCCTGCACGAGCACCTGCCGGTCGCCCTCCGCGGCCTCACGGGCCGGGCGGGTGTCGGTGGTCGGGTCGCGCCGGGTCGGGGCAGGAATGTCCGTCCCCTCCGCCCGTCCCGCTGCCGCCACGTAGACCGGGGGAGCGGGGGTGGCCTCGACGCGCTCCTGCTCCGGCACGGTGACAGGCTCCGCGCGGGGTGCCTCCACCCGTGCAGGCGCGGGCAGCGGCGGAATGTCCGTCCCCCCGTGCGTCTCCACATGCCGCGTCTCGATATGGGCCGGGACGCCGGGACCCGCGTCCACCCGCTCCGCTGCTGGGGCCTCGACGGCGTGGGTGCTGGGTGCCTCGACAGTCATGACGGAGGTGATGGGCTGCTCGGTGCGCCGCGCCGTCATCGCCTCACCGATGTCCTTGGGCACCGTCGGGGGAAGCGCGGCCAGCGCGGACTCACGAGCCTCCATCACCTCCGTCATCGGGGCGCTCACGTCGCCGAGGGTCGTGACTAGCGCCTCGACGGCGGGGCGTTCCGGGGCGTCTGCGGGCATTCCTGCCGCCAGACGACCCAGCGTTACCACGGCCTCGGCACGCTCACCGTGCTCCATGCTTGGCGTCACAGTCGCGGCGACCGCCGCCACGTCCGCGCCGTCATACGACACGGCAGTGTCACCGACTGCGTGGAGGGGTGCCTTGATGGCCTCGGGCACTCCGTGGGCCTCGATGAGGGCCTGTGCCTCCCCGTGCGCCGCCTCGAAAGCGTCGACGTCGCGGGCCGCAGCGGCCATCGTCATCCGAGTCAGGGCGGGCGTGGCGGGGTGCAGCGGACTCATGGCCGTCACACGACCGCCGTACACGTCCTGCACCAGCCGCTCCGGCTCGCGCACCGCCTCCGCACGGGTCATGTCGTGCGCAGCGAGCACGTCCGCCCCCGGCGTGAGAGCACCCTCGACTCCCACAGGCATCCCGCCGCCGAAACCGGGCCCGTCGGCGAGCCCGTTGGCGCGGTTCTTCGCCGCCTTCAGCGCAGCAGGGGTGGGGGCAGTGTCCGTCCCCACCGCGCTGACCGGGGTCGGGGAGGCCGGGGCGCCACCGGCGACACGGGCACCCGCAGCCGCCGCCAGCCCGGTGGTCGCAGCCTCCGGCAGCCGCAGACCCGCCGTCGCGCGGTGCATCGCCTCACCCGCCCGCACACCGCTCCGGATACTGCGCCCGAGGCCGCTCTTGTGTCCCAGCGCCCCAGCGGCACCCTTCAGAGCGGCAGGGTTCGTGAGTAGTCCCTTGGCGGCAGTGCCGAGACCGCTTACGCCGCCTGCCTTGGCGGCACCGGCCACCCCGGCCAGCGCGGCTGTCCCGCCAGACGCCGTGAAAGCGCCCGCGAGCGCGACACCCTTCGCGGCGGTCTTCGCGGCCTTCACGGCGGTCTCGGCGCCCTTCTTCGCCCCGTGGCCGACGGTCGCCTTCTGGGCGGTGCGGCGGACGAAGTCGCTGTCGCCCTTGACGCCCGCGGTGAGAATCTTCTTCAACGGGATGGAGAACATGAGGAGCGCGAAGAAGAAGAGCAAGACCACGAATGGGCGTGCGAGCCAAGGGATTCCGAGCGCAGGCGACAGCGCGTTAGTGGTGGCGTAGCCGACGAACAGGATCGTGAAGACGCCCATGACCTGCTTGGCGATGTTCGCGGCCAGTTGCTCGAAATATTTGGTGGCGAAACCGCGGCGCTTCTCGTCACCGAAAACTGCGATTGTGAGGAACGCAGGGCCGAAGAGGAGCAGGAAGAAGAAGTTCATCTTCTGGACGAGCACGTATCCCGCGACGAGAGCCACCGTCAGGAAAATGCATAGGGCTGCTAGTCCGCCTGCGAACGAGATCACAAGTCGCTGGTCAAAATTCTTCCCGGCAAGAGCGCTCATGGCTGCCGTGGTACCCACGGTGCCCGAGTCGCACTGTCCGCCGTACGCCCAGAGGTTGCGGTCGGGGGAGTCCGACGCACCTCCGGCAATTGGGTCGTTGCACGCGACAGCGACCGCAGCGAGGAAGGGCACCTTCTGTGCGACCGTCCCGGCGGTCCATTGGTGCATTTTGGTGCCCGTATCGGCTTTCGGCGCGTACGAGCCCGCGTTCCACGTCGTGACCGCGGCGAGCACCTTTCTGCCGTCAGCGTCATCCGCGACATAGTGGCCGTTGAGGAGGGCGTCGCCCATGCCGACAGTCCCGCAGGATTCTCCGTCCCGGCGTGCCTGCTCGTCTCCGACCTCCCCGACGAGCCACGTCCGGTAGGCGACCGTGTACCAAATGGACTCTCCCAGAACACGGTCCGAGTCCACGACGGTGCAGGCACGGCCTTGATTGTCGAGGGCCAGCATGGTCTTTTCGGCCTGCTTGCCAAAGTTGGTGACGAGGTTGGTGGCGGTCGTGTTCAGGGACTGGGTTGTGCCCGGAGTCCCGAGCCACAGGAACGTCCCGACAATCCCGAAAATCCATGCGCCTTGCGCGATCATCTTCGTCCACGACCCCCGGTGCTTCACGAACGCGAATAGGGCACCGAACCCGGCGATGATGTAAATCCACGGCACGAAAAGGCTCGTGAAAACCCCGACCACAGGCTGCACGATGAGGCTGAAAACCTTCGCGATCCACGGGTCGAGCGCCATCTTCGACGCCCACATCGTCGCCGCTGTCGGCACAATCACGAGCATCTGGTACGTGCCGTTCGCCATGGGGGTCGCGTAGCGGGTGGCGTCCATGCAGCCGCCACCGTACGAGTCCCAGCGCAGAGTGGAGAACCCATAGCGCGCGTAACTGGGGTTGGCCACGTTGGCGTGGCTCAGGTCCCCGGTGGCCTTGTACGCGCTGTCGATGCGGTCCATGGCCCCGGCCGGGTCGGTGGCGGTGCCTGCCGGGACGACTGGGATCACTGTGCCACGCGTCACCGACTCGGCGGAGTTGAGGCCGAGGTTGCCGTCCCAGCCGTCATGAGTGACCGGGACAGCCACGTCCTCCGGCCCGCAGACATTCGAGACGAACGCCGTCACGTCGGCCACAGCGCCGTCCCACGGCCACGCCTGCGCTGTGCCGCCTCCGAGGCCGAGGAGCGCCATGGTGGCGAGGAGGGTGGCGGCGAGGGCGCGGATCGCGCGGCGTGCCCGACGCCCACGGGGACGGACATTCACGTCCGCAGTGTCAGCGGACTCGGTGTTGGTGTCCTTGGTGTCCATGGGTGTCCCTCCCTCGGGATGTCTTTCAGCTCGTGTCTCCCTATCCCTCACTCCGGCCCGCAGGGGGTCAGGAGGGGGAGAGGGCGACGATGAGGTTGTTGATGCTGTGCCCGTCGGCTGAGTAGCCCTTGGTGATGTCACACGTGAGCAGGGACGGTCCGAGCGCGTCAGGGTCGTAGTAGCCCTTTTCCACCGACCGGATGTCGGTGACTCGGTATGCCGCGCCGTTGAGGCTGATGGTGTCGCCGACCTTGGCTGCTCGTGCGACCTGCCCGAGGAGTCCCCGTCCATCCGGGTAGGCGTGCCCGAGGACCACCTCACCCCGATGGAGGCATAGCCGGTCCGGATCATTGAGAGGCTGCTCGACCCCACCGATGACCGGGCAGGTGCCGTCGGTGGTGAGGGTCGCGGCCACCGCCGTCACCGTTGCGGTGGCTGGCGCGGTGGCCGCGACGCTGGGGGTCCCTGTGGAGGTGGTGGCGGGGAGAGGGGTGCTCTCCCCGCCACCGCTGCTGACAGGGGGCGCCGGGGTTAGCGCGCTCGTGTCAGCGTCGGCCCCGCAGCCACCCAGCGCGAGGGACAGCGCGACGAGGATCGTTGCTGCGGGGACTCTCATGATCAGCCCGTCTGGACCTTCTTGAAGGGCGCCTTGGCCGCAGGGGCCTTGACCGGGGCAGGGGCCGGGGTGGCCGTGGGCGCCGGGGTCGGCGTCACCGACGGCGTGCTCGGCGTCGGGGTCGCGGGAGTCGTCGGCTCCGGCGTGGGCGTCGGGGTGGGGGTCGGCTCGGGCGTCGGGGTCAGCGGCTGGTTCACGATGGTGATCGTGGACGCCGGGAAACCGGCGACGGCGACGCTGTGCGGGGTCGACTCGAGGACGTACCCGGCGGGGGCCTTCGTCTCGGTTACCGTCCAACCGAAAATGCACTGACGCGCATACCCCTTGCCCCACGCCACGGCCTTGCCGCTCGCGTCGGTGGTGAGGGTCACGGAGCGGGTCGCGCCAGCGGCAGTCGCCTGCGCGTTCCACTCGGACTCGGTGGCCTTGCTCGGGTCGGCGACATACCCCTGCTGGAATGCGGCCCATGCTCCGTCGATGACGGCGGGGTCGAGAGAGGCCCACGCGCTGCTCTCGGCGGGGGTGGCGGTGAAGACGGCGCCCGCGAGGGGCTTTCCGGCGGGGTCGGTCTTGGTCACGGTGACCGACGCGTTGCAGGCGTCGGCGCTGGCCGGGGCAGCCGTGACGACGGCACCGCCGATGAGGACGGCGGTGGCGGCGATGAGGGCGCTCAGGGGGCGCCATGCCCGCCGGGGCGTCTTGATGGTGCTGGTCATTGGTGCTGCTCCTCGTGCTCGTGAGAGGCCACGATCTGCGGTCCCTCGCATGTGTGTACGAGCACTAGGCTAAACACCATTTGTAATCACGCGCAACTTGTGAAGAACACGACTTGTGATAGGGTATGGAAATGCCGCCCAAGAAGACACCCAGCGCAGACGACCTCACCATCACGAAAAATCTTGCAGCACAACGCATTCAAGCCGGTTGGTCCCAGCGACGTCTCGTAGACGAGATGGTCGCCGCAGGCCACGACACGTGGTCCCAGACCGGCGTGTCGCGCATCGAATCCGGCGCCCAAACCCTGACTTTCGGGGAGGTCGCCACACTCACTCGACTCCTCGGCCCCCTAACAGAGGGCACCTCATGGGCCGAGCCGTCCGGGGCCTGCGAGGGCACCCCCGCCCGCCTCGCAGTGCTCGACACCACCCTCGACACGATGCGGGCATCCCTCGCCGACCTCGATGCCGCGCTGACCGCAGCCCGGGCCGTGATCAGGGCTCAGCGTGCCGAGATCACTGCTGCGCGCCGGGAGATCGCTGCGCTCAGGGCCTCCCACAGCGTCACCCGCCGAAGCAAGGGATAGGGAGGGGGCGAAACCTCCCCCAGAGGGGCAGGACATCCGTGTGCGGCGCTCCCTCGTGGAGATGACCCCGGCGCCGACCGGGCAGTCCGGCCTCGCCGACGCGCTGGTCGAGGTGGGGCGGCTCTCCGGGTCGTCAATGCACCCACGGCCCGCCGCCGAAGCAAGGGATAGGGAGGGGCGTCACGTTTCGGAAGTGTCGGAAAGTTCCGACACTTCCGAAACCTCACCCCGAAAGGGTCTGGCACCCTCGTTGTAGGGACCCCGAGGCTGACGCGGTGCCCGGGCAGTCCGGCCTCGCCGACGCGCTGGCCGAGGTGGGCGGCGCCATCCGGGCCCTCCGAGCACCCACGGGTGCCCCGCCGAAGCAAGGGATAGGGAGGGGGGATCACGTTTCCCGACACTCCCGACAGTCGCGACTTCCCGACACTCCCGACAATCCCGAAACCCCGCCCATGGGGGACGGACATTCACCGACGGCGGCACGGCGCCCACGGGCAGCCCCGGTCCATCTGTCCGCGTGAGGCTCGCCGCCGAAGCAAGGGATGGGGGGCCGGCTCATGCCGAAGCGAGGGATAGGGCTGGGGCGGGGACACGGAAAAGCGTTGCAGGAGTGTGCAATCAGGGCGACTGTGGTCCGCCGGAGGCGTGTCAGTGGCCCTGCCTACCCTGACCCCTATGACCCACACGCTCATGCTCGACATCGCGACGGGTGCCCTCACCGTACGCCGCACTCCACGCCACCACGGCCACAGCGAGCCCGGAACTGTGCGGCTGTGTCCGTCCCCGCACCTGACTGCGAGGGGGCTCAGGGTGCTCACCGTCGACCACGCCTCACAGATCGCCGACGTGCTCGACGCAGAGGAGGCGGGGGAGGCCGCGACAGCCCTCGACACGCTCGGTCAGCGCATCATGCGCGACCTCGCCTCGCCCGGAGGGCAGATGCGCTTCGAGCGCATCGAGGACTGGACCCGGGCGTTCATGGAGGACGTCGAGGACCGCGGCATCACGGCTGAGACGCCGGACGCCGACCTCGCACGCATGGCCGAGGACGACCTCACATCCCTCCGCGAGTCCACCGAGGTCCCCGGGGCGTTCTTGATCCGCGCCCCCGGCCTCCTCCGCGGCTACAGGGCCCACCGAGACACCCTCCGCGCAGCCCACCCCGCGCCCGTCGACGCGACCCCTCCACCCGCTGTCGCACCCGCCGAGACCGCCCCGGCGCCCGTCAGGGCCGTCTCCGCCGATGCTGCGCGCCTCCACGTTCTCGCCGACACACCCGGCGTCTGGCCCGAGGCCAGCACCGCGCTCCGGGTCCTCGCTACCCCGGCCACCGCCACGTGGGCGGCCAGCCACATGGCCGACGACGGGAGGATGGACTGGCTCGCACTCCGCCTCGACGCAGCCACCCAGACCCCCGCCACCCGCCGCGTCTTCGCCGTCGCGCTCTCGCTCCTTAGCCCAGTCGAGACGATCAGCCTCCGCGACCTCCACGGCACCCTCGATCCCGACGCCGCCACCGCCCTCACCGACTACCTCACCCGCCCGAGGGACAGCCGGAGTGAGGGATAGGTGTGACCGTCGGTCGCGAACTCGCCTGTGCGACAGCCGCGCTCACGTCCGAATGGGAGCCGTCCCGCGTCTTCGGAGCGGGTCGACAGGCCCAGAGGTGCCCGAAAACGGCCCGTGCGGCCATTCTCCCGCGATTTCACGCGATGAACGCGGAATCCTCCATCGACGAGACGAAAGGGCCGCAGATCGCTGCTTTCGCTCCTGTGCCGCACACGAACCGCTCAGCGGCCCGAGAGTGCGATTGCCTATGCGCGAGCGGTATACCGGGTTTACCTCTGTAAGTGAACAATCACAGAGGCTTCGAGGTTGCGCCATCGCCGAGCGCGCGCCAGCGCTCAGGGCCGCTTTCGATAGTGAAGGGGTCCCATCACTCTCGCTCCTACAATCACGTAACCGGGGAAATACTTTCTTAAGCATTCACTTAATGGGGGGTCTCCCTGCACCCCCCGGGGGTGTGTCCCCACACACCCCCCACATGAGGGGTCCAGACACACGAGAACCGGCCCCCGGATCGAGTGATCCGAGGGCCGGTTCTGGTCGGGGTGCAGCAGACTAGGAAGCGTTCCTCCACGGGTCTGCGACTCTCAGCGGACTGGCCTCTGGTGGGACCGGGGCTGGGTCGTTCACGGCCAGCATCGTCCGAGTCATCGCCTCCAGCGCCTGCATCTTTCGGGCTGTCTCGTCCCGCTCTTGCTCCGCTCGTGCCTGAATCTCCCGAGCGGCCTCGTCCCGCGCCTGCATTGCCTCATACTCTTCGATCGACACCCGCTTGAACTTGGGCGGCGCCTTTGGCTTTGGCGCCCCCTTGGTGCTTCGCGGCTTCCACGTCGTGACCTCCCCGGTCTGCCTGTCCGTGCCCGTCACCTTGCGCGGCAAGAGCATCCCGGCCCTCGCTGCGGATGCGCCTTCGACCCGCCACTCCCCAGCCGTGGCGGCCCCAAACAGGTCGACTCCGGTCCACCACTTGTGCTCTTCGAGGGCGCTCAGCAGGACGGGCGGCAGCGCGGGCTGCATGAACGTGCGCGGGTTTCGTGCTCCGATGCTGGGCGTCGAGGTCCAGACGAGGCCCTTGGCGATCAGTCCCTTCACCGCGGCTTTGACATTGCGGACGGCGTTTTCGAGGGCGCGCTCCTCCACGCTAGTCCGGGACCGCGCCGACCCTGCCTCGACCTTGCCGGGCTTGTAGGCGCGGATCGTGTCGGCGAGTGCGACCTTGGCGATATCGGCGGGCGAAAGGGGAGCCCCGAGCCACGCGTGGCCGAGCGTTCTCACCGCGAGGTACATGAACACCCGCAACTGTGTCTCGGTAAGGTCCGCGGCGTAGGCGTTCTCCATCAGGATCTCGAAAATCTTCTGGGCGACGAGGGATCGGGCGCCGACGGCTACGCATGGCTTGCCGTCGGGGTCGGTGCCGTAAGTGATCTGGGACATGTGCGCCGAGTTCATCGGGACGTACTGGTAGTGCTTACGTGGCGCGGTGTCATAGATGTTGAATCCGTCGACGGCGCGCGCGGGGGCGCTAGTCTTTGACATGCACGGTCCTTGATCTTGTAGGAGAGGGAGAGGGGCGTGGTCCCTGTGACGGGGGACCGATACTGACGGTGATGCGCCGGGTCTTATGAGGCCCGGCGCATCACGTTGTGCGGAACGTGGATCGTCACGAGTGCGGGGCGACGCGCTCGCCGGATGCGGGTCACGTATCCGGCGTCGACGAGCCCAGTGATAGCGCTGTGGGCGGTCGGCTGTGAGGCACCGATCAGGGCCCCCAGTTCGACCATCGTCAGGGGTCGCTGAACGTTGATGCCGTGGGTCGTGACGAGGGCGATGTAGAGGGCTCGGGAGGCGTCCGTGAGCTCCTTGTCGGCCACCGCAGTGGAGATGGCGGCGAGGCGTGATTCGGTGTTCATGCAAAAATTGTTGGCACTACTTGATGTGCAATGCAAGGGGGCGGAGAGCGCGCGAGAAGCATTGTGGCGCAACGGATGTCCTAATCAGGACTTGCCAATACAGGGGCGTCTGCGATACGGAATCACAGGCAAAGGTGATGCCATGCCCAGTTGTGGAGATCAGGGTTTTCCCTGTGGCGCAGGGCATCTCGTAAACCGCCGCGCCGCCAGTCCTAAGCGCAGTATCGCGAGCACATCTTGAGAGGTCGTTGGTGGACGGGATCGCAATGGGTGCGCGAAAACTGCTTGTGGGCCTCGCGGCGTGTCGCGCGACACGCCGCACGTCATTGCAGTCTTCCTCGTAGGGACGACGGGCCTTGTTCTCGCTCTTCGTCCCTGCGGGGGCGAATTATGTTGTGGGAGTGAGGGATAGGGGTAGGAGGGGTTGTCGGTGGTCGCCCCTACCGTGGGGTCTCAGATGCGCTCCCTGAGTCCGTGGGGGCGCCGGGATGGCACGGGAGACCCGACATGCACGACTGGATGCTCACCCTCGACGTGACCGACGGGACGCTCGCGCTGCGGTCCCGTGACCTACTCGCCAGCGACAGTAGCGTCAGCGGGGTGATTGACCTGTGCCCGTCCCCGCATCTCACTGCGGATGGGCTCGATGATCTCCGCGCCGACTATGCCGCTCTCATCGAGGCCGTGACTGACACCGCTGCCTACGCCTATGACCCGCGACAGGGCCGCGTCGCGTGGTCGTGGGACTGGGATGCGCTCCGGGTCCTCCGGGATGTCATGGAGCGCAGAATGTCCGTCCCCCTCCCTGACCTCGATTACGAGCGCACCGAAGACTGGGCCGAAGTGCTCATCGAGGACGCCGCCGAGCGCGGCATCACCGCACACACCACAGACGAGCAACTGGCGGCCATGGCGGACATGGACCTCGCCGACCTCCGCGCCAGCATCGAGCAGCCCGGCCTCTACCGGGTCACCGCCGACGGCCTCGCGGCTGGCTACACGGCATACCGTGACCGCCTCGCCGCCCAGCAGCAGGCGTCATGACCACCCGAGGCGACGCCACCGCGATCATCTCGGCCCTCGCCGACGACGAGACCCTGTGGGACGACGAGAGAGCAGCCCTGCGCGTGTGCTCCTTGCCCACGGTGGCGCACAAGGTCGCCCCGCTGATCGACTCGCGGGGGCGCATGGACTGGGACGCAGTGAGGGAGATGGTGGACGGGGGTGCCCTGTCATCCGGGGAGGCCCGGGTGCTCCTCGTCGCGCTCTCGCTCCTCAATGGGAGCACGCCGGTGTCGCTGTGGTCGCTCTCCGGGCTCACCCACGACGGCGCCATGTGGCGCGCCGTCGTGGAAGGGATCACGGGCGGCGCCTACACCGTGGTCCCCGCCGAAGCCCACCCCAGTCGAAGCCAGAGATAGGGGGCGGGCTCATGTCCTACCTTGCCCTCGGCCTCATCAGCGACGCCGAACTCCGGCAGCGGCCCGACTGGAGCGACCACGTGATCCGCCGCTTCCTCCCGCGGCCATACGCCGTCATCCCGCATCGGAGCGACCACACGGCTCCGCCGACCCGGCTGCACCGCGTAGTAGACGTCGAGGCCATCGAGGCCAGCGCGGAGTACGTGGCGTGGCAGGAGCAGTGGCGTGATCGCCGGAGTCGTCGCCTCACGTAGGGGTGTCAGCTCGAACGTCGTACACAAGTCACAGCGCGAACGTCATCCCGAGGCCGCGCGTCAGCGAGTGGCCCCGCGCAGCGGCACGGGCGGGCGATCAAGGAGGCCACTCACCGTTTTGGCCCACGACGCCGGTCACTGTCCCTGTCTGCGCGCAGGGGTGTCCATGGAGTACCCGGGGACCCTCGGGTGTGTGACTGTCGGCCTCCGTGACTGACTCGGGGGCAGGGGGTGTCCCGGGGGCACCCGGTGTCCCGGGGAGGCAGGGGACGGGCACGAGCGACCCGTGGGGGACGGGCGTGAACCGGTCAAAGGGGGACGGGCGTGAACCCGGTACAGCCTCGTTCCCGAGGGAGGGCCGGGGATGCCGGGGGCACCCGGACCCCGACGCCACCCCGCCACGCACCGCTGACAGCGACGACACCGACGACACCGACGACACCCTCACCCCCGGGGCGCCCCGTGCAGGGTGACACGAACACACAGAGCCCCGAAGCCTGCTGAGCCACGCTGCCCCGCCCCGACCCGACTGACTGCTGCTGCCGACAGGGGACACCCTGTGCACCGAGAACACCCGCCGCTACCGCCGATCACACGCCCTGCGGATTCTCCGGCGGTAGAAAATCGTGTCCCCGACAGTCACCCAGACCAACGACACCCCGGGCGTCCCGGTACCCATGACAGCGACAGCCACCGACTTGTCGGAAACCCACAGTCACCCCTGCTCAGATCATGCAGAAAAACAGTCCCACGACCACCCAGATTTAGACACCCACTACAACACCCACCCACACACCCATTCGCGTGCTCTGATTCGTGCTTAATCCGAGGAGGTCGGTTCACTACCTGACGGCCAAGGTCCCAAGGATGCATCAAGGACTAATAAAAGTTGGCAACCAGAGTTGATGCAAGAATTGATACAAGGACTTAGAATCATGGACATGAGGTTGCCTACTGCCACCATCGAGACCCGTGACGGTCGCACGCGCGGCGTCGCGGTAACGGATCGCGACGTCTCGCGGCTGCGGCTGCTCGCCCGCTGGGGTGCCCTGACGACACGACAGATCGCCGCAATCGAGGCAGACTGGGACATCGAAACCGACCGGGGATCGATGGATCGGCGCGCTGAAATCGTCCGCCAGCGAATGCGTTTGATGGAGCAAATGGTGGGCTGGGATGGGGAGCCCGCCCCGCTCGTCGGCGCCGTCACGCTCCCGAACGGGGCGAGGTGCTGGTACCCGACAGCGCATGCCGGGGACTGGATCGAGGGCACGTGGGACCTCCGGCGACTGCCGTATGTGGGCGCGATGGGTGGCTTGCTCGCGGTCGCGGATGCCGCTCACGGGCTCGCTGGCACCGTGTCGAAGATGGGAGCGCGGCTCCTGTCTGGGCGTGAAATGCGCACCGCCACCGACGCCGACGGATGCCCGATCCCGGTCGCACTGGCGCCACGTCGCGGCTACCCGATGGCGCTCGGCATCCTCGCCGGGGACGGGTCGACGGGTGTCGTGGTGGAAGTCGAAGCGCGCCAGTTTGCGTCGCAGATCGCGTACGAGAAGGCCCTCGCTGAGCATGCACAGAACCCTGCGCTCACCGCCATCTGGGTGCTCGTCAGCAACGAATTCGCGCAACGAAAGTACGCCGCGGCTGCCGCCACGTTGACCCGGGAGCACCCCGACACCCGCATCCGAATCTCTCGGATGACTGAAGTCAACGGCTTCTTCAGGGTCGACCTGACCACTGAGATGAAGCGCGACCTCATCACACTCTCGCAGCGTCGAGCCACCTGACAACCCTCGCCGTCCAGCGCGGTAGGAGTCAGGGATAGGGGCTGCGTGGCGTCCTCAGTGATCCGAGCGCGGGACAGAAAAGTGCCCCGGCCCTACGTTCTCCGGGGTAACTCAGCCCCCGGCGGTGAGCCCGTTGTCGGTGGCGGCGGGGATGCTGTGAGTCATGAAGGCAAGCCATTGTCGAACGGGGAAGCGGCGCTACCGCGACCGCATCGGTGCCCTGATCGCCATGGCATCAGCGCGTCACAAGGACGGGTCGAACCGCGGCGCTTTGGAGCAGCGCGTCTACCGCTGCCCGTTCTGCGCAGGCTGGCACCTCACGGCACAGCAAGACCGGCGCAAACAGTCGCGGTAGAACGCGACGCTCCACCCGGGCCACCGCGTCGTCCTCGACACCGATATGAAGCGCGACCTCATGGCGCTGCACCGCCTCCGCAGCACCTGAACCGCCCCGCTCTGGGCAGCGTCTCAGGCCACGTGTCGCCCGCCGCGACTGGACGCCAGTAGCGTCGGCGTTGCGCGTGCAGGGACGCGAGCGGCCTGAGGGTCGACGTGAGGGATAGGGGTGCTGGGGTGACCGGAGACGACACCGACGAGGGACAGAAAAAGCGACGACTCCTCTGGTGGGGAGGCATAGGCACGGCCATCCTCATCGCTGCCGGTGCCGCCTTCGCGCTCAACGGCGGGACGGATCAAACCCCAACCGTGGCCAAGCCGAACGTGTCAGCGTCATCCTCGCCATCACCTTCAGCGACGCCCTCGTCGTCCCCGTCTGCGTCTCCGTCCGAGAGCCCCACCGCTACCCCGTCAGCGACTCCTGCGGTGGTGGCGTCGGAGAGCGCCGGGGCGCCCGCGACAACAGGGGGAACCGGCGTCCCCGCCGCGCCCGCGGGCACCGGCGGTGCGACGACGGGAACCGGGTCAACAGCCGGTGGCTCCACCGGGGGAGGGGCTGTCGCCCCTGCGCCGCCCCCGCCGCCGCCGACCCCGGACATCTGCCCCGGCGGCGACTACACAGGCAACAACTACGACGGCTCGTGCGGCACCCCACCGCCGCAGCCGCCGCCGCCTCCGGCGCAGCCCGCCGTCATATCGAGTGTCGTCTGCACCGACCTGAGCCCGGGCATCGAGGTGCGTGCGCAGGCAGCCAGCCCGTCCGGTCGCGCCTACTCGATCACCGTCGTCGGCGGGGCGTACTCGAAGACCAGCCCGACTTTCACGGCGGCAGGCAACTACGCCATGTCGTGGAGGTTTTCGGCCCTCACCTGCGCGGGCGGGTACAACGCGTACGTCACGAACCAGTAGCCACACTTATCCCTGACTTCGGCTGTTGCGCTTGGTGTTGGATGTGTTGTGTCCCCCTCCGCCGGGGTTGGCGCGGAGGTCGAAGACAGGAGGAGCAGAGCGTGGCGCCCGAGCGATATGACGTGAAGTGGACGATCCACCCTGACTCCACTCAGTTCCTCCTTGACCGGGTGGCCCAGTTGAGCCGTGAACGCGAGGCTGCCGGTTTGCCGCCGGTGGAAGCGACATGGGAACGGGTCTATCACCCCGTCGACGGTGACCCGCTCAGGGTCGACGCCGAAGACATCGTGTACGGCATCGGCGACGAAGAGTCCCTGCGCGGGGTGTCCATGGCCGGGCTGATGGGTGGCCGCACTCGAATGGTTGGCACCACCGCCACGTTGCAGGTTGCTGCCGCCACGATCCGTCTCGACGGCAAGTACATCGCTCGCGGCGAGGACCCGATCAACAACACCGCCGCCAAGGTCGAGGCGTACTTCAACGACGGCCCGGGCTCACCCCGCCGGGGCGCGCTCACCCTCACCCAAGCCGACGTCGAAGAGGCCGCGAACGCTCTGACGTGGGCGCGCACGCTCACCCCGACGACGGAGTACCAGCGGAAACTGCGCCACTCTGTCGGTCTGCGGGCGGTGCGGGAACGGGACCTTGGCACGGCCACGTCGCTGATTTCGGCGTACCAGCGGGACCGCGCCCGTACCCGGACTCCGCAGTTCGCAGGGCAGGGCGGGGTCAAGGGTGGCTCGTCCCCGGCGTACGCCGGTGGGGGGGGTAGGCCCAGCGTGGGGCCTCGGGACCCTGCCCGGATCACGTACCCGCCCCCGAAGAACGACTGGCCCGCACAGGATCGACTCAACGGGCGAGCGATGGTCATCACCGACATCCGACCGTTCCCCGGTGGCTACGGCAGTGATCCGCAACGGGTGATGGCTCGCCTCAACACGGGGGAGACGATCTCGTTCATCACCGAGAACCCGATCCACACCCAAACCGCCCACCAGATCGTCAAGGGCGACGTTGCCATCCTCACTGGCGACGTCACAGAGCGGGTCACGACCCGCAATCAGGAGAAGGTGGCCTACGTCTCTGTTGTCACGATTGACGATTTCAAGTCGCAGGCGCAGGCCCGTGCTGAGCGGCCTGACATTGATTGGTGGCCCGGCTGGTGATCCCAGACCCGTCCGCTTCTGAGCCCGCTCGGGCAGAGCGACGACGAAGCGAGGGATAGGGAAGCACGCAGCAGGGAGTCCGCAGGGAGTCCGCAGAGTCCGCGAGAAGTCCGCATGGGAAACGTCAGCATCGGCGCTGAAATGCAGTCAAGTGTCAGCATTTGCGCAGGTCAGAGGCACTATCGGTCGTCAACCGTCAGCATTGGTCAATGTGCCCGATGTTCCGCCGCAACGTGTAGGCGACGCGCGCGCGGCCGGGGTCGGCCGCGGTCGCTGCCCTCCAACCGAGCGCCCGTGGCGGGGTGTGTCGTCCCCGGGCGCCGCCCGGTGCGCGACCCGCGATCGGGTATGCCGGGGGTGGGCTTGGTTAGGCTTCGAGGGAAGTGGTCTGTTGGCGAGGAGGGTGGTTGTGGTGGTTCTTCGTGGTGGTGTGCATCGGGGGATTGTGCGGCAGTTGGTTGGGGAGGTTGAGGGGTTGCGTGTTGGGCGGGT
>Ga0208938_1000135_pt1 | contig 70048 bp, 54 predicted proteins | sample AD_UKC125_MetaG_FD_184434 | JGI IMG/M metagenome (GOLD analysis project Ga0208938, IMG submission 184434) | Active sludge microbial communities of municipal wastewater-treating anaerobic digesters from USA - AD_UKC125_MetaG (SPAdes) (version 2) | ecosystem: Engineered > Bioreactor > Anaerobic >... | reverse complement strand
TCGTAGCAGCAACCGAAGCAACATATGCGGCAAGGCCAGCCGCTCCTGCAGCTGTCTGCAGCCATCCGGCATCAGGGGCGATCGCTGCGGCGCCCGCCGAAAGCACGATGCCGGCAGCCAGTATAAGAAGGTTCCTGGTTTTAAGCGCTGCTTTGATCAGCATAGAGTTCACCGTATATATTATAGCAGCAAACATGGTGCCTGGCACGCCAGTCAGTTGTTTCCGCCCTGGTCACAGGCTGACCGGCGCGCCGGGCACCGGGTTCATCGTATAAGACCTTCAAACGTCATATCTTCAGGGCCGCCTGCAAGCGCGTCGATTATTTCGCTTTCGGTGAACACGCCGGCGATCCTGAGCGAATCGTCAAGCACATATATGATGTGGAACCTGTCGAAATCCATGTTTTTAAGCGTGTCGCCGAGCCTGGCGGTCTTCATCACGACAAGGTCTCTTGCGGGATATATCCCTTTTTTGAGAAGCCTGGATTTCCTGTATATCAATTGCCTTATGTTCATCAAAGCGCCCTCCACTCTTCCGGTCATTGTGATCAGCATTATATACAGCCCGATGATGATCAGGCTCGCATTGTATGACGACGCATAAAGCTGGTATCCGCCGGCTATCACGATAACTGCAGCAACGGCAGCTGCCAGTCCGCGCAGCACCCTGCCGGCAGCCAGCATCCCTTTGTTCCCTGACATCAGCACCAGCGCCAGCCTGCCGCCATCGAGAGGCAGTGCCGGAAGCAGGTTTATGAGTGCCAGAAAAATGTTGGATGCAGACAACTGCCTCAGGAAATACTGGTCACCTGGTATCAGATGCTCAAGCAGCAGCGAGGCTGCAAATAGCGCTATGTTGAATGCCGGTCCCGCCAGGCAGATGAACAGCTTTTCCGACCTGCTGCAGCCGCCGTCCGGTATCACAGCCGAGAATCCCAGTACCGTCACACTGACAGTACCGGTTTTCACCCCGCAGATCCTTGCCGCAAATACGTGGCTGAGCTCATGCAGAAGCATTGAAAAAAAGGCAGCCGCATATTCCGCCGCAAGGCCCGCCATCAGCATGAAGACAGGCATTATTGCAGCAGTGACGTGTATATGCAGTTCGGTCTTCCCAATGACAAGTCTCACCGGAATTCCATGTCCAGGTAATCAAGCGGATCTGCAGGTGCGCCGTCCAGCCAGACCTCAAAATGGATATGGCTGCCTCCGGGTATCCGCTCTCCGCCTGCGACAGCGATCACATCACCCATTTTCACGTTTTCGCCGGCTCGGGCCAGGATGCCCGAACAATTGGCATACACAGTGACCAGGCTTTTGCTGTGCCTGATCCTTACGAACTTTCCGTAGCCGGGGTATGAACCGGTATCTTCCACATAGCCGTCAAGGGCAGCCTTTACGCTGCTCGCCTTTTCGACCGCGATATCGATGCCGGTATGCATTTTCCGCACGCCCGCGACACCCTCAGTCTCGCCGAAGGGCGTCACGACCTTACCTTCCGCGGGTGCTGTCATGCCGGGATATTCCCGTTTTTCGGAACCGGATGGCACACTGCCGTCAGTACTTTTCCCAGGATCACCGGAGCTTTCTGCCGGATCACCGATATCCCCGGTGCTGGCAGACAGGACCCGGCTTCCTGTTCCGTCGTGCTGCCGGGCCTCTTCGCTCCCCGCTTCCGTTCCGTCACCGCATGTGCCCGAAACACCTGAAGAAGCATCCACAGTGTCCGGCAGTGATAATTCCGCCGACAGAGTGGCGGTGTTTTCCGGATCATCTGACATGTCATCTTCCGTCAGGGAATCCGCAGCCAGAAGGTCCCCGGCTGTACTCCCGGCCGGTGCGTCCGGAGAATCGGCACCGGTGCTGCTTTTGCCTGCATCATCATCTTCACCGGAGCCGCCGTCCTTTTTGAATATGCTGCTCCTGATATCAGCAGCCAGCGTTTCGGCATATGCATATATATTCTTCAGTTCCATGTCATGTTCCAGGACATGGCGGATTTTCCCGGCGACAAATCCCGCAGCGGTATTGCCGAGGACCCTCGCAAGTACGGCAATAAACAGCAGTATCGCGCACACGAGTGTCTGTATCGCAAGGATCCTGCCGATCCTGCTCTGCCCGGGCCTGCCCGGCCTGCACCTCCCGGCGTTCCTCCTGTACCTCCTGCGCGGATACATGCGGCGTGGCGGGTAACCCCTGCCTGTAATGCAGCTTTCCATATCGCTCATCTCCGGTACCGCTGTTTTGTGGCTCTGGTAAATTATATTGATTTACAGGGTCATTTATGTATACGCAGTACATGCAGATATGAGCCAGGCACAGAAGATGCTGATGACCGTCCATATTTGCGTGGCTCCCGGGCTGAACATAAACGCGCTGCAGAATCCGGACCATATTCAGCACTGGCAGATATTGTGTTAAAATGAAATGAAAGAAAGCATATATTCGATATGATTGAATATTATCTGCTGCATGTCCGGGAGGATATATGAAAAATATAATCACTGTTCAGCATACCCAGTCGATACATCATACAAATGGCATGATCGGTTCATGGACAGACTGGGATTTGACCGACCTTGGGATAGAACAGGCGAAACGGATAGGTGAACGGCTTTCATCTGAAATCTGGAACAAGCGATATGTCATGTATTCATCTGATTTGCTGCGGGCAAAACATACAGCTGAAATTATAGCAGGTTATCTTAACATTGAGCCGGTATTTACAGACCTGCTAAGGGAACGCAATTTGGGTGAAGCAGTCGGAAAATCAGTGGAATGGGCACATCGAAACACGATAGTCTGGGAAAGGACGATCGACGATAAGCCGTTCCGGGGAGCGGAATCCCGCAGGGAAGCGTGGGAGCGTATCTCGGTGTTTTACAGGCAAATGATGGACAGCCCGGACGAAAACGTGATCATCGTCTCACACGGAGACGCCCTGAGCATATTCAACGCAATCTGGCTCGGGATGGACGTTGAAATGCTCAACAGGTGCGACCTGCGCGGATATGCCGGAGGCATCTCATTCATGCATGAGGCCCCGGACGGAAAGCACATCATCACCCGCCTGGGCGACCTGTCATACATACGGACATGAAAAACGGTACGGACATGAAAAACGCAGGCATCAGCCGTCCGCCTGCGTCTTTACCATCAGAAAATGCACATCTGATGCAAATTGCCGCTGTATCACCTGATATGTTCACGCCACTGGAGGTCGCCCCTTTCAAGGCCTTTTATCAGCACCTCGGCAGTGGCTATATTGGTGGCAAAAGGAACGTTGTTCATATCGCAGAGCCTCAGCAGCGAATACATTTCCGCCTCGTTGCTCCGCCCTTCCACCGGGTCTCTCAGGAACACCACCATGTCGATCTCGTTGAGAGATACCCTCGCAGCTATCTGCTGCGTTCCTCCAAGCAGGCCGGGCGATACGCTGTGCACCTGCAGTCCTGCACCTTCTGCAATGAACGACGCAGTTGTCCCCGTGGAGTAAAGGGTATGTTTCTGCAGTATGGTCTTATAGGCTATGCACAGGTCGACCATAAGTTCCTTTTTATTGTCATGTGCGATCAGAGCTATGTTCATATCTGGCTTATACCCTATTTCCCGCTTTTCCTGATATTCTTTATCGGTATGTTCGCGTACAGCGCCGGCACCACGCTCTGCCCGTCGTCGCTCCTGGTTTTCGTGAGCTGTATTTCCAGGGCACTTTCATCGACATCCATGTAATTCGTGATGACCTTTATGATCTCACTTTTCAGCATCTCGAGAAATTGCGGCGAAACGTTGGCACGGTCATGGATCAGCACCAGCTTGAGCCTTTCCTTTGCGACATCCTTGGAACTTTTTGATCTACCGAAAATTTTTCTTAAGTCGAGCAGCATGGTATACCTCCCCTTCAGTTCGCTTTCAGGCCGAACAGCTTTTTGAGTTTCATCACGAAGCCCTGGTCCTCGGAGAACGACATAAAGGGTACTTCTTCGCCTTTTATCCTTCTGACTACATTCCTGAAAGCCTGTCCTGCCAACGATTTGCTGTCACATATGGCAGGCTCGCCCCTGTTGGTCGACACGACTATCTTTTCGTCATCGGGAATGACGCCTATGAGTCCAATAGCCAGGATGTCGATTATGTCATCTATGGACATCATGTCTCCTCTTTTGACCATATCGGCACGCAACCTGTTGATCAACAGCTTCGGGTTCCTTACCTCGTTCGCCTCAAGCAGGCCGATGATCCTGTCGGCGTCCCTGACGGCGGAGACTTCGGGAGTCGTAACGACTATCGCCCTGTCGGCAGCCGCTATCGCATTCCTGAAACCCTGTTCGATGCCGGCAGGGCAGTCGATGAGCACATAATCGAATTCCTCGCGCAGCTCATCACAGAGCCTGATCATCTGCTCCGGCTTGACTGCCGTCTTGTCCCTGGTCTGAGCAGCAGGTATCAGGTAAAGGCCGTCGAAACGCTTGTCCTTTATGAGGGCCTGCTTGACCCTGCAGTTGCCCTCGACTACGTCCACGAGGTCGTAAACGATCCTGTTTTCGAGCCCCATCACTACATCGAGGTTTCTCAGGCCGATATCAGTATCGATCAAAACTGTCTTGCTGCCCGACAATGCCAGACCGGTCCCTATGTTCGCTGTCGATGTGGTTTTGCCCACCCCGCCTTTTCCTGATGTGATAACAATGACTTCGCTCATCCATATACCTCCTATGCGCCTGTATGGGCAGATTGCGGCGACGCTCAGTTTATTGGGATCTCATACATATGTAAAATATACAGGTTAAAAAGTATTTTGTCAATTAAAGCATTTTTTGTAAAAAAAACAATTACTTGTATTGCGGAAGGAAAGTTTCAATGTAAACCATGTCATCCTTTACGAATGCTATTTCAGGCAAAATGCCCTGCTTCTGCTCGCCTGAATCCGGTGGCCTCGTTATGACGTCGGCTATGCGCAGCTGTGTCGGCTGCAGCGACAATGCCGCAACGATCGCTTCCTTGTTCCCGTCGGCGCCGGCATGCACCAGCCCGCGCAGCGAGCCCATAACGACCACGTTGCCGGCTGCGACCACTTCTCCGCCGGGGTTCACATCTCCCAGGATGACGACATTCCCCTCGTAGCTTACAAGGGTCCCGGACCTGACGGTGCCCCTGTGGAACTTCGTCATTCCTTCTTCCAGCCCCCTGAAGTACAGGAGCTTCATCCTGAGCTTGTCCCTTGTCCTGCCAGGCTCTTCATGGTCCCGGGGATCGTCCTGCTCCGGGTGATCCTCGTCTTCGCTGAAACTTACTATCTCAGCAGCAGCCTTTTCCGCGATCATTTCCGATATGATCCGTTCCTGTTCTTCGTTCAGCTTCTTCCCGCGATATCTCACATCGAGGCTTGCGCCCCTGAAAAACCTTCCTGATGAATCAAGCTTCCTGCCTAGGCTTTCCAGTATCCTGTCAAAGTCGTCTTCTTCCCGCATCACCAATATAAGCTCATTGCCCTTGGCCTTGAAGCTTACGATGCTTTCTTCCATAGACTGAACCCCCTGTAGCGGAATTGATTCACATAAACTATTATTACATTATTTATGCATATAAACAAGCATAAATTTGCTGACCCATTATGGATTGAACAGGGGTTTTTCAGGCTTCAGACCGCCGTTTGACGAACCGGCTGCCTTGAGGCCGAAGTACTCGTCGATGATGTCTCTTGCCACGGGAGCGGCATTGGACCCCCATACGCCTCTCTCGATGACCACGGCGATCGCTATTTCCGGGTCGTCGGCAGGTGCATAGCAGATGAACACTCCATTGGGCGAACGTCCGCCGACGCTCTGGGTCTGCGCCGAACCGGTCTTGCCGGCAACTTCGAACGGCAGGCCTCTGAATGCTTCCTGCGCGGTACCGTCTATCGATGACGTAACGGCAACCATGCCCTCTTTGACAGCGGCAATGGTGGTCTCTTTAAGCGGGATCTGAGTATATGTGGGCTCCGTCCTGTTCACCACGGACCCGTCGTATTTAATGACTTCCTTGATGACGTGCGGCCTGTACAGCCTGCCCCCGTTTGCGATGGCAGCGGTGTAGTTGGCAAGCTGCAGCGGTGTGAAGGAGTTGTCGAACTGGCCTATCGACACCTGGGCAGTATCTGCGGGTCTCCAGATATCGTTCCTCAGTTTCTTTTTCAGTTCTATGGACGACATCATCCCCGAAACCTCGTTCGGCAGGTCGATACCGGTCTTCCTGCCAAGGCCGAAACAGTCCGCCCAGTAGGTCAGCGCTTCGATGCCGGTCCTTACGCCCAGTTCATAGAAGTATAGGTTACATGATGTCTCCAGCCCTCTTTTCAGCGTAAGCGGACCGTGGCCGTAAGTGGGCCTTTCGAGGCAAAACAGATCTCTCCCTCCGATACGGGTCGTCCCCTTGCAGACTATCGTGTTTGAAGTCGGGGTTATGACGCCCTTTTCCAGCCCTGCGATAGCCGTGATTGGTTTGAATGTCGAGCCGGGCGCATAGTTTTCCTGTATCGTCCTGTTGAGCAATGCTTTCAGGTTTTGTTCGTCCTTCGTCAGTTCTATGATCTTCTGCTGTGCTTCTGTGTCTTCGGGACCCGCAAGGTAGATCGACGGGTCGAAGCTCGGGTAGCTTGCCATAGTCAGGACCGCTCCGGAATGGACGTCCAGCACTACTACTGATCCGGCGTTGGCATCCCCGTAATTGGGTCCCCTCCTGTCGTTTCTGATTTTCTCTATATTGCGGGCCAGCGATTCCATGGCGACCTTCTGGAGGTTCGTATCTATCGTCAGCACTACGTCATGGCCCGGTATCGGTTCCATCGTCACGAGCCTCTGTATCAGATTCCCGTTGGCGTCGACCTCAAACGTAACTCTTCCGTTCTTTCCGCGCAGGTACCTTTCAGCGCTCTTCTCGACCCCGGTCTGCCCGATAAGGTCATCATTGTCGTATCCCTCGTCTTTGAGTTCATCGTACTGCCGTGAGTTGATAGCCCGTATATACCCGAGCACATGCGCCTCTTCATAGGCATCGATGTATTCCCTCACCGGCTCTGTCATCGTAATGATGCCCGGAAACTCATGGTTCCTCTCCTCTATCTCGGCAACGGTCTCCCTGCTCACATCCCTTGCCAGCAGCACCATCCCGCCTGTGGTGAAATTCCAGTTATTGATCAGTAGTTCGTACCTGAAGACCATTATCCTGTACGCCTGTTCGTCCGAGTAAAGAGGGTTCATGCCGAATTTCTTGTCCCGCAGGTATTTGAAAAGCTCCCGGGCGTCGTACGTGACTTCTTCTTTTTTCATGTTGAGCCTGTCGGAGTTGATTTGCCACGAGTATATCTGCTGTTCTGTCATGTCGTTGAACCTGACGGGCGGACCGTAAACCAGGAACCTGGACAGCGTATTGACATGGCCGTCGCCGTTCTTTTCGAGCAGGTCCGATAGCTTGAGCAGCATCTCGTTCATCTCGGAAGTGGTTATATTCGTCTTGACGATATACAGCGAATATCCCTGCCTGTTGACTGCGATGGGAGTGCCGTACCTGTCGAGTATCTTCCCCCTCGGCGCCTCTATTTCGCCTTCCTTGAGGACCCTCCTCTGCAGATCGGCCACGTACTTTTCTCCCTCGACGACCTGGAGGTTGAAAAGCCGGAAGATTATCATGATGCCGAATACCATGAATCCCAGGCAGAGTATGTAGTACCTGTTTCTCAGCTTCTTGTCCAAGTGATCCGCCCTCCTTCCGGGACCATGCAGCTCAGTATTTCCTCGCAACCGCCGAACTGTCGAACCACTTGCCCGCTTTCACGAGCAAAGGGAACAGCAGCACGGATACGACACAGTTGAAGATGGCTTCCGCCAGTATTATCCTGGTAAATGCAAATGCAAAGTCTGTCTCGCCGGACATGATGTTGTTTATCACGAATACGACGGACTCATAAACAACAGAATATATGAACGTAAAGAATGCGACAACCAGAAAATTCTCCCTGTATATCTTCCTGCTTACAGACCCTGCCGCGATGCCGGTGTACATCCCCAGCAGCGCATAGAATCCCACTGCAGCTCCGAACTGGAGATCGACGCAAAGGCCGGAAAAAAGGCCCACCACAGCGCCCTCGGTACTGCTCCTCACCAGGGCTGTGACGATGGTCAGCGTGATGAGCAGGTTGGGCACGACACCGCGTATCCTCGCATGCTGGAGCAGAGTCGTCTGCAGCAGGAGGAAGAACACGATAAAGAAAGGGTAGAACAAGAGCTTTCTTTTCATTTTAACACTGCCTGTAACATCATTTTTTTTCTGATTTCAGTATGAAAACTTCCTCCAGCCTCTTGAAATCTGCAGTCGGCTGGACTATAGCATATCTGTCGAGTTCACTGTTGGTTTTCCTCACTTCGATGACCTTCCCGATCTCTATGCCCTTCGGATATATGCCGCCGACGCCCGAAGTTTCGATGACATCGCCGACCTCGACGTCGACCTCGATAGGTATGTATATGAGCTTGCACAGGCCTTCTTCCTTGAGTTGGAGATCGCCCTTCACGATCGCATGGCCGCCCCCGGGCTTCGCGATCCAGCCGGAGACAGCGCTTTCCTCGTCGATGATGGTCTGTATGTTCGATGTGGACTTATCGGCATTGAGGACCCTTCCCACGAGTCCCCTCGATCCGGTCACCACCGGGAAATCTGCCCGGATCCCGTCGTCGAGTCCGACATCCACCTTGAATACGCTGAACCAGTTGCCGGGTTCCACGGCGATGATATTGGCGCCGGCAATGGTGTAGTCAGCGAACTCGGTCTTTAGGCTCAGGGCCCGCCTCAACTCGTCATTTTGTGCTTTCAGGTCAGCATACTCCCTGTTCTGTCTCCTCAGTTCCTCCAGTTCGGCCCTGAGGGCTTCATTCTCTTCCCTGAGAGCGTCTATATCATGGAAATAGGCAAGCAGGTCTTCTACTTTCCTGCCTGCCGATGTGAACAGGCCCTGGACGGGTTTGAGCGGAACGTTCAGCATGTTCCTGAGCCAGGTCATCCTGCTGCTCCTGTTTGCCGTTATCCCTATCAAGACCAGCAGAACGATTGTAACCAGGGATACTATGAACCATTTGCTTTTGAAAAGACGCAGCAATGGACAAGTCTCCCTTCTATCTCAGCTTTCTCGGCGTTATCAGCACACTTCTGAGCGTTTCTATCTCCTCAAGCACTTTACCGGTCCCGATGGCTACACAGTCAAGCGGGTTTTCGGCTATGGTGACCGGCATGCCCGTCTCTTCCTTGATCAGCTTGTCCAGTCCGCTCAGGAGGGCTCCCCCTCCGGCGAGCATTATGCCCTTGTCCATTATATCGGCGGCAAGTTCCGGGGGCGTCTTTTCCAGCGTATACTTGATCGCGTCGATTATAGCGTTTATTGGCTCCCTGAGTGCCTCGTTTATTTCACTGGACGAAAGCGTGATATTTTTCGGGAGCCCGGTGATAAGGTCCCTCCCCCTGACTTCCATGTATTCCTCTTTCGGTTTGAGGAAAGCATTGCCGATATTTATCTTGATCTGTTCGGCCGTCCTTTCGCCGATCATCAGGTTGTATTCCTTTTTCACGAAAAGGACGATCGATTCGTCGAATTCGTCTCCGGCGACTCTCAGCGACCTGCTGGTGACTATGCCGCCGAGTGAGATGACGGCGACTTCACTGGTGCCGCCTCCTATATCGACTATCATGCTGCCGGAAGGCTCCTCTACAGGCAGATTCGCGCCTATCGCTGCTGCCATTGGCTCCTCGATGAGATAAGCCTCCTTGGCGCCTGCCGCCAGAGTGGCATCTTCCACGGCTCTCTTTTCGACTTCCGTCACGCCTGAAGGAACGCAGATGACGACCCTGGGCTTCGATATGAAGCTGCCTCCCATGGCCCTCCTGATAAAATACTTCAGCATGCTCTGCGTTATGTCGAAGTCGGCGATGACACCGTCCTTCATCGGCCTTATAGCCACGATGTCGCCCGGTGTCCTGCCTATCATGTTCTTTGCGTCGTCACCGACTGCAAGTATTTCCCTCGTGTTTTTGTTTATCGCTACGACCGAGGGCTCCCTGATGACGATGCCCCTGCCCTTGACATGGACCAGCGTGTTCGCGGTCCCCAGGTCTATACCTATGTCTCTCGCAAAAACTCCCATAGTTCTCCTCCCAACATCTGCAAAGAACAGGACCTTTTCCTACATCAGCCCCTGCTCCCTTAAACTTATGTACCTTCCGTCCCCTATGATGATATGGTCGAGGACCTTGATCCCAAGTATACTGCCTGCATTGACCAGCCTGTGCGTAGTCTCTATATCCTCCCTGCTGGGTTCCGGATCTCCGCTGGGATGGTTGTGGACCAGCAGCATCCCTGAACATCCTGCCCTGACCGCTTCACTGAACACCTCCCGCGGATGGACTATCGAGGCATTCAGGCTTCCCACCGAAACATTCAGGTACTTGATGACATGGTTCTTCGTATTCAGCAGGATCACCTTGAATACTTCCTTCTTCAGGTGCCTCATTTCCTCCATCAGCAGCATGCCGACATCAGCGGGAGACTTGATCGTAACTTTATTATTGTTTTTTATGGAGGCGGATATCCTTTTCGATAACTCCATGACCGCCTTGATCTGTACTGCCTTTACCCTTCCTATGCCTTTGATCTTCCTTAATTCTTCCACGGAAAGGTCATGGAGATACGCGATCCCTCCGTTGCCCTCACAAATCGACAGGAGCCGTTGCGCCAATGAAACCGATGTCTCTTCGGCACTTCCGGTCCTGATGATCACTGCCAGCAGTTCAGCATTCGACAGGTGTTCAGCACCGTACTTTTCCAGCTTTTCATAAGGCCTTTCACTTGCTGGTATATCCTTCATTCTAAGCCTGTATTCCATTCCGGTCAACCCCGCATTTCTTAAAAAATTTTTACACATCACTCCCTTCATGATACCAATTTTTACAAATATTATCAACTTATGGGAAATTTCGCTCGTCATTTTCGATCATATGCCTTATTCGCATACCGAAACGCCAAAATCTTTCAGCATACGGTATAACCGCCTCAGTGGAAGCCCGACCACGTTCGAATAGCATCCGTCGAGGCTCTCGACGAAAATGGCCGCCCGCCCCTGGATGGCATAACCCCCGGCCTTGTCGAACGGCTCGCCGGATGATATGTAAGCATCGATTTCCCTGTCGGTCATCACGGAAAACCTTACCGTCGTAACTTCATGGGCTGTCCTTGTCCTGCCGCTGGAAGCGTCTACAAGGGCGACTCCCGTGATGACCTGGTGTTCTCTTCCTCCGAGTTTCTTCAGCATCCTTCGGGCGTCTTCCCCGCTCACGGGTTTGCCGAATATCTCATCATCACAGACGACTATCGTATCCGCACCGAGTACGAGCCCGTTTTTGAGCCTGGCTGCCACGGCCGCCGCTTTCATGTATGCCAGTTGTTCCGCTTTCTGTTCCGGTGTCCCGGCCAGTTCTGCGTTCTCTTCATCTATGTTTCCCGGCACCACCTCGAAGGGTATCCCGACCTGGCTCAGCAGCTCCCTCCTCCTGGGTGATGACGAGGCAAGTATTATCGTGGTCATACGCGAGCTTTGCGATCCACCTGCTTTCTCTGTCGATTTTCCCGTATGAAAATACATTTTTCGCTGTTCCACTTATTTATCTTATCATAAAAAGAAACAGATATAAATTAATTTCTGCGGGTTTTGGGAGGATAGAGGAGTGTGGAAAAGGAAAAGACAGTCCTCAACTGCGAAGCACTATTTTTTTGCAGAGGACTGTCATTGTCAGCTAAGGAAGAGGGACACTTCTCATCCCGCCCGCTACTTCCTGCAGAGAAGTGTGAAGAAGGTAAAGGGACAGTCCTCACCCCACGGGCATTGCTACCCTGCAGAGGACTGTCCCATGTAAGCCAAGGGAAAGTGACACTCCTCATCTGTAGAGCATTACTTCTTTGCTGAGGAGTGTCACTTCTCATTTATAAATCGCTATATCTATCCTTCTGTTCTTCTGCCTGTTGTATTCGCTGTCGTTCGGTGCGACAGGCCTGAATTCGGCATTTCCGGTCGCAGTGAGGTGCTTCGGGTCGAGGCCGCATTCATCGATCAGGTACTTCACCACGTTGGTCGCCCTCCTGGTCGACAGTTCCCAGTTTGAGGGGAATTCCGGAGTGTTTATCGGGCGGTCATCGGCGTGGCCCTGCACCTGTATTTCGGTGTCAAGGGTCTTCAGGATCTCCCCTATTTTTTCTATCACAGGCCTTGCCGACGGCTTGATGTCAGCCTTGCCCGTATCGAACAGGACGATCGAGTCCATCCTGAGGATTATCCTGGTACCCTCGTCTATCACCCTTATATTCTCGTTCAGTCCCATCTCGTCTATCAGCGCCTGTATGTCTGCCTGCAGAGTGTCCATAGCACCGGCTTCACCTACAGTCTCGTCAGTTTCTCCGGTTTCTTCTCCTTCATCCGGGTCCGCGTCCTCACCAGTTCCCGTATACTCTTCACCTTCCTGCCCGGCCTTTTCATCGGGCCTGTCCAACAGATCCTTTTCATCGATGTTTGGATACGGAGTGAGACTGATCAGCTTATCGCCCGGAGAGCTGTAATCGAATATATCTTCCCCTCTCTCTCCCAGAAAAGCTGCACGTATGGATAAGGCCACCTTTTCAACTTTCTGCTTGTCAACTACAGCCATTGAGAAAAGCAGCACAAAAAAGCAAAGAAGCAGTGTCACCAGGTCGCTGTAAGTCGTCAGCCACGATGCAACGCCGGAGCTTTCCTCCTGTTTTCTCCTTCTGCCCATCTGTTTCACTCCTGTTATGCTGATACGGAACTATCCGGCTCTTCTTCGTTCTTTCTCAAGTCTTTGTCCCTTTCCTCCGGCGTTAGGAAAATCTTAAGCTTCTGTTCAAGCATTTTCGGATTCTCTCCTGCCTGGATCGATATGACCGCTTCCGCTATCATCTCTTTCTGGTGGACCTCCTCATCACTTTTCATTTTCAGCTTGCCGGCAATGGGGATGCAGATGAAGTTGGCCAGGATACTTCCATAAAACGTCGTTACCAGTGCGACAGACATGGACGGCCCTATCTGTGCTGGGTCGTCAAGCCTGAGAAGCAGGTTGATAAGGCCCAGCAGCGTACCAATCATGCCCCACGCGGGAAATATATTGCCAAGCATGTTGAAGACGGCCTGGACCTTGCTGTGACGCGCCTGCATGTTTTCGATCTCGGTATCCATGAAGTCTTTTATCGTTTCAGACTCTATACCGTCCACGACCAGCTGGAGCGATTGCCTGATAAACGGGTCTTCCATCTGTTCAAGCTCCGGCTCGATGGAAAGCAGCCCTTCTCTCCTTGTCTTTTCAGAAAGCTTGACCAGCATTGCTATGGTTTCGCTCGAAGATGATACCCTGTCGGTAAAGACCCTTTTGGTTGCCTTCAATACGCCGACCAGGTCCCTGAGCCGGAAATTTATCAATGCTGAGCAAATCCCTCCGCCTATGGTAATAAAAGCTGATGGAAGATGCAGGTATGAACGTATTTCTCCTTCACCTATGAAAATCGAGATCACTACGCAAAAGACACCAAAAACCAAACCTAAAATCGTACCCAGATCCATATCATTCATCCTTTGCCGTTGAAAGGTGATTTATCTGCTGTTCAAATATCTTATCGGATAAAGAGGCGATTTTCATTATATCGATTTTGAAGTCTGAACGGAAGCTAATCCAGTGTCCCCGCAGCGAATGCCCTTGCCATCTGTATCTCCAGCGGCCTGACCGCCAGCTTTGCTTTCAGTTTCGCATATTCCCGGCCTATTCTTTTCTGACAGTCCGCAAGGGTTTTGAAACCAACCGGAGAGTATTCCTCCAGGTTTTCCAGGTATGCTTTGCCGAACATGCCGCTGCTTGACGCAGCCGCTCCCATCACGAGCAGGATGACGCTGTCCTTTATCAGCCGTTTCATCCGGTAAGCCTTGCCTGCGGAAAATACTTTGTCATTACCGAGAAGCCTCACGGTGAAATTTATCAGCCTGTTCACGACAGGCTCCGCATAAGCGCCGCCGTTGAGCGTAAACAGTGTTTTGTGGCCGCCCCTCATGTCGGCCGGGACATCCTGCAGATCATCGACAAGCTGAAGCAAAAGCCCGAAACTGAAAATAAAGGCTGCTTCATCTTCCGACAGGCTCCCTTTCACCAGATACCCGTCGGCCAGGACGGAGCACCCTCCTTTTTCAGCGCTTATTTCCTTTATTTCATCGAACGACAGCGGAGATCCCGCATCCTGCCGCATGCTCCGGACCTGGGCGCTATGTATGCCCAGGAGGCTCCCATACACCATGGGACTGAACCTGCGGTCATGCTCGCCCTCGATCATCGCCACAAGCTTGAACAGCCTGTTCTCAAGCGGGGTTTCCGCTTCGACGGGTTCGCCAGCCAGCCTTTTTTCAAGCCTGGTGTTGGTATCATGTTTCCGCGTTTCGGAAATGCCTCCGGCATCGAGGAAGTTGTCGGTATACGGGTATAACATGCTGTAAGCAAAAACCGAGGGCGTGAGCCGGACATCGATGCCCGCAAAGACCTGGATGCAGTTCATTATCCAGGCATTCCTCAAGGCCTGGAGTATGTCATCCAGCCTGACGGACAGGTCGAATGCGCGGGCCTGCTCGATAAAGCCGGCCGTAACGTCACAAAACCCTCCGTCAAGCAACAGCCTCATGTCCGCGCCGTCGAATCCTGCAACGTCCACGCCGCAGTCATAGATAAGCTTTTTGAGACGGGAACCCCACCTGGCGGGGTCTTCCCCGGGTTTGCCGCCAAACCCGGCAACAAGCCCTGCCAATTCATCGATGGATTTTTTGATCCTGGCATTATTGACAGCACGTTCGCTGTCTGTATATCGCCTGTCAAATAAAGGAAAGCTGTCCGGAGTGCTTTCCCACATCTCCAGGCAGTTTTTCATGAGTTTTGCCGTATCCGGAAATTTCACCGTCATATATGCTTCCATCGGATCCCCGCCGTCTACCTTCTGCCTTTGTACAGTATTATCCCGCCGATGATTATGAGAAGCACCGGCAGCATATAATCGAGCTTGAACAGGTTCGGCAGGATCCTGCTGCCAAGGGAAATGACGCCGATGCCGATCAGTATGGCGCCGATGATGTACTTTGTCTTTTCGGAATCATACCTGGCAGGCCGGTCCCAACTGTCATCAGCGAAATAGTCGTTACCTGCATCATAGTCCGCACCGGCCCCCATGCCCGGGTCCGAATACGTGCTGTCGTATCCCGCCGTGCCGCCGCCCTGGCCCCAACTGTCCCCGCCGGGTGCATAGCCCTTGTCCTCGGGCATTATCAGCGCTGCGACGATATAGATGATTAAGCCCCAGCCCATGAATAATGACAGTATGGCAACGATCCTTACGATCACCACGTCTATGTTCAGGTATTCGGCCAGTCCGCCGCACACCCCAAGTATTACCTTGTTTCTCCTTGACCGACGCAATCTTCGCATATCCATTCTCCTCTTCCAGTGCATCTTCATTGTGTATCCATAAGATAATACGAAGATTCGGCCGCAATGTCTAATGATCCGGGCATTTTTCCGAGAAGGTGATCACGGTCCTGTGATCATAGACCGGGACGGTCTGCGCTCCGGGCGGTACGACGAGGAACTCTTCTTCGTCCCAGTCCCCGTTGACCATCGCATCGATCAGCCTCGTGCTTCCCCTGATGAAACGGGTGTCTTTGCCCGTTTCCTTTGCATGCTTCACGAAAGAATCCCGGACTTCCGGGTCATCGAACCCCTCGATCTCAATGAACGTGAGGAAACCCACATCGTTTTTCGGAGCCATCATTTCGGCGATGTACCGGGCGTTCTCTTCACCGTACTGCCGGATAAGCTCCTCAAGGTATCCCGCCCAGTCGGACGTGGTAACCCCGGCCGCACAGTCCGTGTACCATCCCCCCAGGCGTTCGAAATAGCAGACAGACGACCACTGGGCACTCGGAGTCTGTCCGAAATGTTCCAGGAAGGCCTCACGGCTTCCCAGGAAAATCGTGCAGCAGTCATGGGCCCTTGGTATGACCAGGGGAATGCTGCGCGCCTTAAGCCCTGCCGTGCTGTTCCCGCACAGGCCGTACCCGAGCAGGATGGCATCATAGCCTTCCGCGGTACTGTCTATGGCCTCCTGTATCTCACGCCTCAGCTGATGCGGGTTTACGTGGGACCTCAGCCTTGTGAATGTCATATCCACGATATGCGGGGATTTCGCCGCGGCACGGTATGCAGGCCTTGCGAAAACCTCGCATGAAATCAACCTGAACCTCATGTCCTGGGCGGCAACTCGTCGAGCACCTCGACCTTCCCGGCCTCCTTGCTGACATTTACGCCAAGGACATTGACGTTGACACTGACGACTTCAAGGCCTGTCATATCCTCGACCGCGCTCCTGACCCTCTTCTGCATCTCGCGGGCTGCTTCATGGATCTTGCATCCGTACTGCATCACTACGGCCATATCGATGATGACCTGGTTATCCTTCATCTCCACATTGATCCCCTTGCCGGGAGCTTTCCTGCCAAGCATGCCGGCGATCCCGTCCACGAAGCTGCCTCCCATCGAGGCTACGTTTTCATCGCCGGATGCCGCGATACCTGCTATCGTAGCGATAACTTCCTCGGAGATCCTTATCCTGTCTTCCCTTTTGGCCTGTTCCATTGCCTGTTCACTCATTTCACACGCCTCCTTTATAACGATATGGTTAGGGATATGGTTTCGCGATACGCTGCTGATCACATCTGCTGCCATGTCCTCCGCCTGCGTACCGGATCTTCCCCGCGCGGCCGCTGGATCGTGCGGTCAGAATTCCGCGGATCTTACCGTTCTCGGGAATGGTATGACGTCCCTGATATTGGCCATTCCCGTCAGGTACATGACCGCCCGCTCGAAGCCGAGACCGAACCCGGCATGCTTCGTCCCTCCGTATTTACGCAGGTCCAGGTACCATTTGTAATCTTCGATATCCATGCCAAGTTCCTCTATCCTCTTCGCCAGCAGATCGTACCTTTCTTCCCTCTGGCTGCCCCCTATGATCTCGCCCACGCCCGGGACCAGCAGATCCATTGCCGCAACGGTCTTCCCGTCATCGTTGAGCCTCATGTAGAACGCCTTTATATCCTTCGGATAGTCGGTTATGAACACAGGCTTTTTGAACACCTTTTCCGTCAGGTAGCGCTCGTGCTCGGTCTGCAGGTCGGAACCCCATTTGACGGGGTACTGGAAGCCGGAGTTGTTCTTCTCGAGTATGCTGACAGCTTCAGTATATGTCAGTCGCCCGAAGTCGGACTCAACTATGTTGTTCAGCCTTTCCAGCAGGCCGTTGTCGATGAAGCTGTTGAAAAACTCCATCTCCTCGGGCAGGTCCTCAAGGCAGTAGTTTATCAGGTATTTCATCATTTCCTCTGCAAGCTGCATGTCGTCATCGAGATCGGCAAACGCGATCTCTGGCTCTATCATCCAAAACTCTGCCGCATGCCTCGTGGTGTTCGAGTTCTCGGCCCTGAACGTGGGACCGAACGTGTATATCTTGCCGAACGCCATGCAGTAAGTCTCTCCGGCAAGCTGGCCGCTGACGGTCAGGCTCGTCTGCCTGCCGAAAAAGTCCTGCGAGTAATCGACATTGCCGTTTTCGTCCCTCGGTATGTTGTCAGGATCCATCGTGGTGACCCTGAACATTTCTCCAGCACCCTCGCAGTCGCTCGTCGTTATGATGGGCGTGTGGACATACACGAACCCTCTCTCCTGGAAGAAACGGTGTATGGCATATGAAAGCGCGCTCCTGAGCCGGAAGACCGCGGAAAACGTGTTCGTCCTCGGCCTCAGGTGGGCTATCGTGCGCAGGAATTCGAATGAATGGCGTTTTTTCTGCAGCGGATATTCCGGAACGCAGATCCCTTCTATCTCAATGCTCTTTGCCTTCAGTTCGAATGGCTGTTTTGCCCCGGGCGTGGCAACGAGCGTCCCGCGGGCCCTGATCGACGTGCCCTGGTTCAGCTTTGCGACTTCGTTGTAGTTGTCGACGACCCCTTCTTCAAACACAATCTGCAGATTCTTCAGGAACGACCCGTCGTTCAGTTCGATGAATCCGAACGTTTTTGAATTCCTTATCGTCCTGATCCAGCCTGCCACTTCTATCTCCTGGTCGATGTAAGGCGCCGGATCCCTGTACAACCGTTTTATTTCTACTTTCATCTGTTTCCTCCCTTTCGCTGAAGTGTTTTGCGGATCATTCGGCCCGGCCGGCCTGTTTGTCAGAAGTCCCTTCCGGGTATATACCTTAATGGCAGCCGGAAGCGGCACCTGGTCCCGATGCGCGCATCCCGTGCCCTTTACATTGTTCTTTTAAATCAAGTATAATACTTAAAAGGTGTAAAAACAATATGAGGAAATCAATGTGAAAATGAAGATACTGGTCGTATCAGACCGTGAAGAGCCTTACATATGGGATTATTTCGACAGGGAACGCTTCAGGGACGTGGAGCTTGTTTTGTCGTGCGGCGACCTGAAGGCCGAGTACCTGTCATTCCTGGTGACGATGATAAAGGCTCCCCTCTATTACGTGCCCGGGAACCATAACGGACGTTACCTGACCCATCCGCCCGAGGGCTGCGAATCGGCGGACGGCAGGATCCTGGTGCACAAAGGCATAAGGATCCTGGGGCTTGGAGGGTGTATGAACTACAACTACGGGGAGTTCCAGTACACCGAGGAGCAGATGCGCAGGCGGATCCGCAGGCTCAGGTGGACCATCAGGAAGCACAGGGGCTTCGACATACTGCTCACCCATGCACCGGCTTACGGCCTGGGCGACGGGGACGACCGCGCCCACACCGGGTTCAAAAGTTTCGTCGAACTGCTGGACAGGCATTCGCCCAGGTACTTTTTCCACGGCCACCAGCACCTGAACTACGGCCGCCGTTCAAGGATCATCCATTACAAAAACACCACGATAGTAAATGCATACGGGTATTACCTGATGGATTGCGAGTTTTAGGTGCGGACCGGGGGTTTGATGACAGATCGTGGATAAAATAAGTGGTGCAATGCACCACTTATTTTATTCGACGATATCCACGAACCAGTCCATATTTATGATCTGTTCCCGGGTGGCTACTTCGCCCTTTTTTACCATAAGGGTGCCGTCCTGGCTGTATATGGGCCCGGTAAACGGGTGGTAGAGCCCGTTGCTGATCATCTTTATCATGAAGTCCAGGAGTTTCTGTGTCTCGGGCGGCACGAGCCTTCTCGAATAGAAGAAATCCACGATGCCCGAATCCATCCCCCACCAGAAGTTGACCACCTTCTGTCCGGGACCGTGGGATCTCCTGGAACTTTTCATGATGTTGTGCAGCATTTTTTCGTAGAATATCCCCCAGTTCCAGACCGGGGCGGCGATATGCTCATGGATAGTCCCGTTTTCGCCGGTGACGACCGCGTAAACGCCGTATTCGCTTGTGACGGACCTGTCCGACAGCGTATCATGGTGCGCGATCACGTCACATCCCTGGCTTATAAGGGACTCGCTGGCGGCTTTGGCCTCATCGGCATCATCCCACCGGTCCAGGAACACCGTCCTGACCCTGGCGTCCGGGTTGACCATCCTGGCGCCGAGCGCAAAGGAATTGATGCCGTTTATCACGCCGGGAACAGGCATCGTCCCGACATACCCGAGCAGGTTCGTTTTCGTCACAACCCCGGCAGCGATGCCGGCAAGGAACCTTGGCTCGTAGATCCTCCCGTAGTAGGTGTTCACGTGCTTGTAGGAATGGGTCTCTGAACAGTTGAGGAACTTGGTCTCCGGGAACGCCATGGCCGCCTTGAGCGTCGCGTTGATAAAGGCCGGACTCGTCACGAACACCACGTCATTACCCTCCTTTGCCAGCCTCTTCAGCGTTTCATAGGCTTCAGGCGCCTCAGGCACGTTGTCCACGTACGAAGTGCTTATAAGGTCGCCGAAGACCTTGCTGACGTGGATCCTTCCCATTTCCTGCGCATAGGTCCAGCTCGAGGTCTTCGCGTCCTTTGCATACACGAACGCGACCTTCAGCTCCTTCTTCGGCTTCACGAACGCCGTCAGCGTCGAGAGCAGGCCTTCGCCGGTCTCCATGGGCACCGTCTGTATATCCACGGGCTTGTTGCCGGTCATCTGGTCCAGTTCTATGAGCAGGCTGGACAGCCTGGCCCTGACCTTGTCCTCGTCTATTTCCTTCGGCATGCCGTAAATGGTTATGTACTCGAGGAAAGCGTCGCCCGTGGTGATCGGGAGTTCCTGTCCGCCCAACTCGAGGTAGATCTTCCTGAAAGGCAGGTATATGGAGTTGGTGAAATACTTGTACTTATCGAACCCGGTCAGGTCCCGCCCCGGTTCGAAATTCTCCAGGTACCCCATCAGCTTGTTGAAAGAATTCCTCCTGGTGAACCAGATGGCGTTTATGCGGGTCTTCTTGTAAAAATCGAGGAACTCGTAGTATATCGATATATTGTCATCGGTCTCGTCCCTTTTCGGCACGAGCCTCATGACCCTGCCCTGGAAAGACCATCCGTCGAAGTACTTCAGGACGCTGACCCTCTTGTTGCCTTCGACGACATAGAACCAGTTCAGGTATTCATAAACCTTGATCGGGTCCCTGATGCCCTCTTTCAGGTGCGCCTCACACAGTGCTGTCCACTTGGATGCGAACTCCGTCCTCGGCGTCAGCAAAGGCATGAAATTGACAGCGAACGACCTGCTCCTGGCATTCGTATATGTGCCTACGATCTTCTTGAGCGGGATCTCCACGACGCCAAGATCGATCTCGTATATTATTTCTATATTCTTAAGAATGCCTTCCAGTGACGGAAGGTACCCCGTCATACCCTTGGAAATGCTCCTGGAGTATTCTTTCTGTCCCAACTTTCGTGCAATCGCATAATGGTTTTCTGCTCCTGCCCCGTCCATTCGGTTTCCTCCTTCCATGAGCACACCGATGCTGCTCTGCGCGCATGGTATGCATTTATGAAGCGCCACAGGTCTTCACGTCCTGTGATCTGCACGCCTGGTATATATACTGCCGCGGCCCCGGTTTTGTTCCGGGACACGGCCCGTGACCGATATGTTCAGGCCTGTTTGTCCATATCTTTCCTGAAACGGCTGACTATGTTCCTGATTATGTTCATGTTTTCGAGCCAGGCTATCCGGTATGTCACTTCCCTCTCCCTCGGTACGGTTATGATACCGAGCCTGTTGTATCCGTCCGGGTAACACCTGTATTCCAGCAGTTTTTCCTCTCCATCCCTGAGCACTTTGATCCATGTATAAACGGGATATCCTTTCAAAGCCTCGTTTATGCCTTCCTCCGTCTGGATGTCCATGTTGTTGATGCTCAGGATGATATCGCCTCTCAGGATGCCCATCGCCTGCGCATTGCTTCCAGGGAGCACGTCGAGTACCCTCAGCCCGCGCCTGACCGCGCCAAACAGCGGTGTTCCGTTCTTTTCGGCCATTACGGACCACATGGATATGCCTTCCCGCCCGGCGATGCACAAGACGGCCCCGACGCAGCCGACCCAGTCTATATCCCTTGAGACCAGCGCCAGGATCAGCAGCACGCCCCCAAGTCCAAACAGGGCTGCAGCGCTCCTGGCGGACTTTTTCTCGGGCTGCGTCGATATCGAAATGTCCGAATGCAGGAGCATAGCCATCAAACAGTCGAGCCCCAGCGCTCCTGCTATCCCGGCCGCGGTCTTCGGGCCAAAGGGCGTGGCCAGGCCCGATACGGACTCCGGCAGCAGTGTTCCGGGCTGCACAAGGTATGTCATGAATACGACCGGTATTATCCAGAATCTTTTTTTCAGAAATGCTCCGGCTATCTCGCCATCATGATGTATATATACGGGTATGTGTCCGCCATTCCTGCCGATGTACACCAGGAATGCTTCAAGCATCTGCAGTATTGCCGCAAGGCAAAGCAGCGACGGCACATTCACGTCCAGCCCATTGAAAACATAGCTTGCAGCCGCAAGCAGACCTGCCGCATACGGGAAACTCACGAACCTCAGGTCGAACAGGATCAGCAGGCACATAATGTAAAACAGATACCTTACAGTATCTGTTTCGATAGTTACCCCTGCCGCCACGGCAAGGAAACTGACGGCAAAGCCTCCGGCCAGTCCGGCCAGTATCAGTTTCTCAGCGGCCTGTTTCAGGCCGGGTCCGATATTGCCGTATGCCTCCTCACGCAGTTCTGACCAGGTGCGATAATGCGACCTTATAAAGGTTATCACCAACAGGCACATAACCATGAACAGGTAATCTGTAAAAAATGCCCTGAACATTTCCGCTGCTATCGCACCCGCCAACTGCAGCACAAAACCAACTCCCGCTATTTTTCGGAAAGGATCTGATCGAGGCGCTTGCGGATCTCCCTGAGGAAACCTGCGGTGTTGACAACCTTTTTGTCTTCCAACTCGGAGAGGGCTGCAAGGTCCCCTGTCATCACACCTTCTTCTATAGTCCTGATGGCGGCAGCCTCAAGGTCGTCAGCGAAGCCTGTGAGTTCGCCGTTCCCGTCCAGTTCGCCCCTTTTCCTGAGCGCCCCCGTCCATGCAAAAAGCGTTGCCATCGAATTGGTGGAGGTTTCTTCTCCCCTGAGATGCCTGTAGTAATGCCTCGTGACCGTACCGTGGGCCGCCTCGTACTCATAGCATCCGTCAGGCGAGACCAGTACCGATGTCATCATTGCAAGGCTTCCGTAAGCCGAGGCGACCATATCGGACATCACATCCCCGTCGTAATTCTTGCACGCCCAGATAAAGCCGCCTTCCGACCTGATGACCCTGGCAACGGCATCATCGATGAGCGTATAGAAATACTCTATCCCTGCTTCCCTGAACTTCTCACCGTATTCTTTTTCATACATCTCCTGGAATATGTCTTTAAAGGTGTGGTCATATTTCTTCGAAATGGTGTCCTTCGTGGCAAACCAGAGGTCCTGCCTGACTTCAAGCGCGTAATTGAAGCATGCCCTGGCAAAGCTGCGGATGGATTCGTCGGTATTGTGCATGCCCAGCATGACTCCGGGTCCGCTGAAATCATGGATAGTGTCGCGGAATATCTCGTTTCCGTCCTTCCCCCTGAATACCAGTTCAGCCGTACCCGGCCCTTCCACGCGGTACTCAAGGTCCTTGTAAATGTCGCCGTAAGCATGCCTTGCCAGTGTTATCGGCTTCTTCCATGTCCTGACGAAAGGCCTGATGCCCTTCACTATGATCGGAGCCCTGAAAACAGTGCCGTCCAGTATTGCCCTTATGGTCCCGTTGGGACTTTTCCACATCTGCCTGAGGTTGTACTCCTCGACTCTCTGGGCATTGGGTGTGATCGTTGCGCACTTGACGGCGACCCTGTGCTTTTTCGTCGCCATCGCAGCGTCGATGGTCACCCGGTCTTCAGTCTCATCGCGGTGTTTCAGCCCGAGATCGTAATACTCGGTGTTCAGTTCGATATATGGGGTCAACAGTTCATCCTTGATAAGTTTCCAGATGATCCTGGTCATTTCGTCCCCGTCCATCTCGACTATGGGATTTTGCATTTTGATTTTCCCAACCATCAGCATTCCATCCTTTCATTCGTATAAGTCCTTTGTCTCCCGGCATTCCGGTCATTTATTTCCCGATGTTCTGTCCGGCCTCACGTTTTCAGCCGGCACCGCAGCACTTCTTGTACTTCTTTCCGCTTCCGCAGGGGCAGGGGTCGTTCCTGCCGACCTTATTGCTGACTGCCATCTTCGACAGCCTGAATTCTTTCGCGAGCTCCTTTCTCCTTTCCGCGGAAAGGATGCCTTCCCATTCCTCCAGGTCGTACAGCCAGTCCGCCTTTGCCTCATGCATGTTCCAGTAAAGCTTCTCGAAATCTATTTCCGCCGACAGTTCCGTTTCCTCTTCCAGCGAATCAAGGTCCAGTTCTTCCTTCAGGCTGGTGTTGATACCGTCCAGGAATCCCGTGAACATCACCGGATCCATCCCGTACTCATCGGCAAGGTCCTTCAGCTTCCCATCAAGCTTTTCGATGCGCCTGCCGAGTATACGGCGGTAATTCTCCTTTTCCTTTTCGAAATAATCCGCCCAGAAAGCGTTCTGCTGCAACGGGGTCGCAAGTCCTTCCACGGTCTTTTTCCACTGCCCGTAAAGTCCCATCTTCGTGCTCCTTTTCCACTGGTGTAAAAGGTAAATCCATCATTTAAAATGTATTATAGCATGGATTCACTTATTGTCAAAACACCTGGTTCCCTTAATTCTTCCTGGATGTCCTCCGGGTCCTGTGAGATGAGATTGCTCGTGTTCCGGGAGATATCCCCGGATAAACACAAAAGCGGGATGTGACCGTCCACATCCCGCCCTGCTTCCAGCGATACATTTTCAAAAGTGCCTGATTTTCAGGTCGTTTTCTTATCCGGCATTCATCCGTCTGTCTCTGCAGACATTTTCAGACCGTTCTCAAATGCCGTCATTTCTTCAGCATCTTCCTCACAGCCAGCACTATCGGTATCGACAGCGCCACCGAAACGATCATCTCGCCTGGCGCGTTCGTCAGTCCGATCCCGGCGATCCCCGCTGCCGCTTTGCTGACATCTATCTTCATGGCCTGCGCGAATTCTTCCGCGTAGAGAAGGTATATCATGCCAAGCACTCCAACGGTATTCGTCAGCGTCCCGACCACCGCGCTCACCGCTATCTTAAGGACACTGTTCCTTATAAAAGGTATCCTGTGCGAATAATGCGTGGTGACGCCTATAAGCATCCTGGGCAGTACCGATACAAGCGGATTGAGGAATGCGAATGAAAGAAGCGACGGATTAGTGAGGTTCTGGACGATGCTGAATATCCCGAAAATCAACCCTGCTGCCATCCCCACCACGGGCCCTTCCAGGATCGCCCCTATGATCACAGGGATGTGCATGATGGTCGCCTTGGCCATGGGCAGAGGTATGAATCCGACGCCCGATGCTCCCAGCACTATCGATATCGCCGAGAGCATGCCGACGATGGCGATCTGTCTTGTCTCGAACTTTTTCCTGCTGATTGCTTTTTCCATTACTATCGACCTCCCGCTCTTATTCCCGAAGGATATAAGTCGTGTTTCTGATGATTTCAAAAGTACGGTTTCTTTCGAATACCGCCTTTCAAACATGCTAACATATTTTTTTCGCAAATGCCATACCTTTTTTTCATTTTGTCCCTGGCGGCACGCCCGGTATATTGGCTGCTATATACGATCCTTTCAGAAAAATGGTACAATATCTGAGAAACAAAACCGCCGTAAGTGTCGTAAAAAAACAGGGAACACTGTGTGAGCCGCAGGGCCGGCACATGGACATGATCAGCCCGGAGGACCAGAGGCATGAAAGAAATCGTATCGATGTGGAAATACAGCATGATGGTGGCAATAACGGTGCTGTGCGCAGGTATCTATATGCTTTTCCTGCTGCCCACCAAGTCGATAGCCATAATCCCCGGCATAACGGAGATAAGGCCTGCGTCATTGCTGCCGGTGGTATTCGGCCTTTTATTCGGCCCGGCAGGCGCATGGGGCTCTGCCATCGGGAACCTGGGAGGAGATTTTTTCGGTACCCTCTCTCCGGGGTCTTTGTTCGGATTTATCGGGAACTTTCTCAATGCTTACATACCGTACAGGCTTTGGTATCACATAAAGCAGAGGCATGGCGAAGACCGGGCCCCTACGATCAATTCCCCGTGGAAGCTGGCCAGGTTCGGCATCGTCAGCACCATAGCGAGCATCGCCTGTGCCGTCACGATCGCATGGGGGCTGAACCTGCTGAAAATCACGAATTTCCCGGCACCAGCAACCATAATCGCGCTCAACAACACTGTAACCACATTGTTGTTCGGCCCTATCCTGCTCCCGCTCCTTTACAGAACGGCAAGCAAATATAAACTCCTGTGGACCGATCTGATGCACCCGAAAGATATCAGCAGACCGTCAGCAGACAAACTCTATCCTTTTATGGTCATGACCGGTTCGACCGGGGCTTTTTTTTCTGGAATTGCAGCCGCTTGCTTTATTGCAGGAGAGGCATTCAATGACTGGACTCGTCCGTTGCAGGGCACCGGGAGTATAGCTGTGACTCTGGTCGTTCTGCCTTTTTTGGTGATCATGCTTTATGGATCGTTCAGATCATGATTTTTCATCCGCACATACAGCAGGATCAGTTCGTCAAGCTCCCTGCTGCGTTGCTGTACTATCGAACTGGTAAGATGCTCGGATTCGATCAGTTCATGAAGCTCCTTTCTCAGCAGATCGATCTCCTTTTTAATGTACAAGCAGTTAGTGTTTTTCAAGGCTATTCACCTCCCAGTACGTACATAACGGTGACCTGCCGGCACGAGACACATAATTCGACGCAATAAGCCTGGACCACATGACCAAAAAAGCCTGGGATAAGCCTCAATTCATACTGATGCAGACACTGTCTTTTCATTGGTAACCTCATTTTAATTATATTACAATAGTGTTACACAATCAACATAATTTCTCCTGAACTGTCAGCATTTGTATAAATTTTTGTCAAAATGCATGCCGCTTTTTCAAATGCCGTCATTTCAGGCTCCAGACGTCCTCAGCCCTATTGCCTTGTTTTAAAAAATATACATCCATGCGGATGTTTTGCGGGAAATAGCCGGTGTATTTCCCGTATCTTTCAGGCTGTACGAGGCATTCTCATGGACTTTCCCGGCAATCGCCCCCATCGCCGCGCCAGGCGCGAAAGCAACTGTTTTCCCGGGCTCCTGCCCATGGCAACCGCGGCATACGGACATGCAGCATCGGTACCGCAATGCTCACAGCCTACAATTCGTCCGGGTCCGTTGTTTCCACATTTTCATGACTTTTGGCGTCAGTGCCGTCCGGCCCGGCTCCATCCGGCTCCTGTTCCGGCGGGAGATGATACGGCGCGCCCATTATGACTTCCACATTATGCGCTCCGGAAGGCAACAGTTCGATGTATCCCTCCCTGCTTATACGTCCGTCCACGACCAGATGCGACACTCCGCTGCAGACGCCGTCAGGGTTCCTTATTTCTATGCTGTAGACCGCGTCCTTGTACCTGTATGTTATTCTGAACACCTTCCATGATTCCGGTATGCAGGGGTCTATATACAGTTTTTCTCCTTTCTTCCTGAAGCCTGCAATACTTTCAAGGCCTATCCTGTAAAGCCATCCGGCGGCGCCGGTGTACCACGACCATCCGCCCCTGCCGACATGCGGGCTGACAGCATACACGTCAGCTGCGATCACGTACGGCTCCGTTTTATACCGAGAGTACTCTATGCCGGTTCTGGTATGGTTGATAGGATTGAGCATGTGGAAGATCTCGCCGGCTTTATTGCCCATGCCCAGCATGGCAAAGGCCATCACGACCCACACAGCAGCATGCGTGTATTGCCCGCCGTTTTCCCTGACTCCGGGCAGATACCCTTTTATATATCCTGGCTGGAGATCGCCGTCGTCAAACGGCGGTGTCAGCAGTTTCACGATGCCTTCATCCGCGTCGACCAGGAATCTCTGCACGGCCTCCATGGCTTCCCGGGCACGGGCAGGTTTTGCCATGCCGGAGATAACGGCCCATGACTGGGAAATGGAGTCGATCATGCACTCCGAATTCCTGGCGGAGCCAAGCGGAGTCCCGTCATCGAAGTAGGCCCGCCTGTACCAGCTTCCGTCCCATGCCTCCCTCTCGATGCTTTCGATCAGCATCGCAGCCTTTTCACGGTATATTTCGGCCCTCCTGAAATCCTTCATCCGCAGGCATATCGGGATGAACCTCCGGAGTATCGTCAGCAGGAACCATGCCAGCCATACGCTTTCTCCGGTACCCTCTCTGCCGACGGCGTTCATCCCGTCGTTCCAGTCGCCGCTTCCGATGAGCGGCAGGCCGTGCGGTCCCGTCCTGAGCGAAACATCTATTGCAAGGACACAGTGGTCATACAGGCTTGCCTCGATATCCGCCTGCCTGGGCTCTTCATACCGTTCGTACTCGCGTTCGGCCAGCAGATTGCCTTCAAGGAACGGCACTCTCTCATGGAGTATCGATTCATCGCCGGTTTTTTCAAGGTATTCGGCGGTGACGAAGGCCAGCCACAGCAGGTCGTCGGAATACCTGGTGCGTATGCCGTTCCCCCTTTCCGCGTGCCACCAGTGCTGTACGTCTCCCTCCCTGAACTGCCTGGACGCATGCAGCAGTATCTGCTCCCTTGACAGTTCCGGCCATATGTTCAGCAGCGCCATGCAGTCCTGCAGCTGATCCCTGAACCCGTACGCGCCTCCTGCCTGGTAATACGCAGACCTTGCCCACAGCCTGCAGGCGATCGTCTGGTACAGGAGCCAGCCGTTCATGATCGTGTCGAATGAATCGTCGGGCGTCCTGAGCCTTATCGCCCACAACCTTTCGCGCCAGGATGCCTTTACCCTTTCCAGTTCGGCCCTTGCGCTTTCCGGGCCGGCAAGCAGGTCTTTCATCGCCAGGGCTTCCTCCGCGCTGCCGGCGCATCCGAGAAGGAATACCACCACGGCCTCTTCTTCAGGATCGATCACCTTCGTACAGCTGATAACGGCACAAGGGTCAAGCCCGGCGCCCGTCACCTCGTTGAGGTTCTCTCCCGACAGGCCGGCAGGCTCGGCGGCATCTCCCCGGTGTCCCATGAAAAGCGCCCTGTCGCCGGTATATGATACTCCGTCCGAACCCGACGCAAGGAATACGATGCAGTCCCCGAAGTCCCGGCTGAACCTGTTCGTGATGAAGAGCATCCCTCTGTCGTCTCCCTTTGTAACGATAAACGGCGAAGTCAGGCTGTCGTTCACCCCGAGGACTGGCCTGATGTAGTACGTGGCCCGCAGCCTCCGCTGCCTGCCGGTGAGGTTTTTCAGCGTAATAGAGCACACCTTGACCGGCAGTTCCTGGGCGGTGAACAGGGTCAGGCTCTGCCTGATCCCGTTGCTTTCATGTTCGAAGACACTGTATCCGAACCCGTGCCGTACAGTGTACGTCCCGCTGCCGCCGATGGGCATCGGCGTGAGGCTCCAGTGGCATTTCTCGTCCAGGTCGCTTACATAGAAGATCTCCCCCTGCCGGTCCGTGACCGGGTCGTTCGCCCAGGGCGTCAGTTTGAACTCGCGGCTGTTTTTGTACCAGGTATAGCCGCCTCCGCTTTCGGTGACCAGGAACCCGAAATCCCTGTTCGCTACTATGTTAGACCACGGCAAAGGAGTGCGCCTTCCGCCGCCGAGCATGAGCACATATTCCGTGCCGTCGCGGGAAAATCCGCCAATGCCGTTGAAAAACTGCAGATCTTCCTCTTCAGGCATGTCATGTACCTTGATCTGGCTTCTCTTTTCACTGTCAAAGCAGGCGCTCGCCGCAGGCATGGCCTCCGCCACAAGCCTTGACTCCCTGAGCCTGCCCGTGAACACCTCGGGGCTTTCCTCCACCACCAGCCTGGCCGCGGTATACAGAAGTGAAATCTGCTGCGGCCCGATGTCAGACGAATTTATGACATATACGCCGCCGGGCTTCCCTGCAAGTTCCCTGGCATGGCTGGCGGCTATCGCGTTCCTTACCTTCTCGTTCAGCGGCTGGTTGTAACCTTCGACTTTATTTATGAGCACCACGAGATCGGTGTACAGGCCTTTCATCCTCAGGTATTCATGCCCCTTGAGGATCCAGTCCAGTATATCCTCGTCCTCCGCTTCAAGGACCGCAAGCATAATGGGCAGATCGCCTGAAATTCCAAACGTCCACAGGTCCTGCTGCGAGCATGTGTTGCTTTCGATATGTTTCGCCCAGGCCTTCCTGAATGAACTGCCATAGAGCAGGAACGGCACCATATCTAGGTAGGATACCACATCGTCGGGAGCAAGCCCAAGGTACCTGTTTTCCACCCTGCTCCTGGTCCATGCAAGTTCGAAGGTCCTGTCGGATATCCTAAAATCATTGTACTTGTCCGCAAGTTCCAGCGCTTCCTTTCTTGATGAAGCCAGCGCCACGGAGTAAACGGCCCTGACGGAACCGCCGGGTTCTATCCGCAACCTCCTCCTCAGGCTCATCACGGGATCGAGCACCGGACCCTGGCTGCCGCTCAGGGGCTGATCCGGCTCAAGCGCTTCCGCGTTGGAGATGTCCCTGTTCCTCCCGATGAATTTCATCCTGTCAGTTTCGAACTGCATCTCCCCTATCGCGTATTCCTCTTCCACCGCCATGGCGTGTACGAGCCAGACCGGTTTTTCCTCATCCTTCCTGGGCCTCCTGGCAGCCAGCAGGCATCTGTGGTCCCTGACGAATTCCGTTTTGACGAACAGCTTGCTGAACGCCGGGTGTGCTGCATCTTCCTGCCACGGACCTGCCACGGCCTCGAAATAGCTGGTCAGTTCCACTATCCTTGTGTGTCCGCTGTGGTTCGTCAGCGTTATCCTCCTGACTTCCGCGTTGTCCTCAGGGGATACGGTGACCTCAAGGCGTGACTCTATGTTGCCGTCTTTCCTGATGAATTCCGCCTTATCAGGTGAAAACACCACCCTGTATTTTTCAGGTTCCTGGCCGTACGGCTCGCTGGTCGCCGACCAGGCGGTGTTGGAATTGATGTTCTGGATGAATATATAGAAACCCTTTTTCTCGAAATAATCCGGCACCCACCGGTTTACGGCAATGGCTCCCGCCCTGCTGTACCCTGAGCCTCCGTCGGTTATGGCGACGGTGTACTCGCCGTTGGACAGCAGGTGCACGTTGGGCGGGAGGTGTTTCGGCATGCCATAAGTCCGGATCGCCATCCCTTCAACGTGTTCCGTCCGTTTGATGCGGCCTGCCCGTTCCTGCCTGTACTCCTTGGCATACAGTATCCTTTCCGGCATTTTTTCCTGCAGCAGCAGCTCGGCCGAACGGATCACCGGTATGCTGTGGAACCGCTTCTGAAGGATGCCGCGGTTGAAAAAGTTGTTCAGCGAAGCCAGGCTCATTCCCTGGTGATGGGCCATGTAGCTCTTCACTATGCTGAACATGCTGTTTTTGTTAAGTCGCGAAGGGGTGAAATCCACAGCCTCGTAAAAGCCGTATGTGCCTTCCATCCCCAGCCGCTTAAGTTCCCTGAGGTTCTCCGCCACTGCGGCAGGGTCCGTCGACAAGGCAAGCAGCGACGCGTATGGCGCAGTGACCATGTCATTGGCGAGCCCGCGCTTCAGGCCAAGCTCCGGCACTCCAAAAGCCCTGTACTGGTAATTCAGCCTGAAATCCAGCGCGCTGTATCCCGATTCGGATATCCCCCATGGGATATTGCGCTGCCTGCCGTATTTTTTCTGCATCCTGACAACGAACGAGTAGGTCTCGTCGAGGATCGTGTTTTCATAACTGCACATGATCAGGGCAGGCATCAGGTATTCAAACATCGTACCTGTCCACGAAACAAGTCCCATGCCGCCATCGGACGCAGTCATCTTCCTTCCGAGGCGCATCCAGTGTTTCCTGTCCACCTCGCCTCTTGCTATTGCTATGAAACTGGCCTGCCTGGCCTCGGAAGCAAGCAGGTCGTAGTATGACTTGCTCAGGCGGCCCTCTTCGGCGTTGTAACCGATCGAAAACAGCAGCCGCTTTTTGTCAAAGAGCGGTGCGAACTCGGTACTGTCGATGAGGTCAGAGATCCTCCGTACCAGGTCATCATACCTGTCCGTCATTTCTTCTATATGCCTGATGCCCTGTGCCAGCAGTTCCAGCACCTGCGCACGCATCGCTTCCGTCTCCGTCGATCCTTCTTTAGCTGCACCTGGCTTCAGTACGGCTTCCGCTTTCCTGTAGCGTGCAAGAAGCTCCGCGGGAGACGCCGGAACGAACATCTCCTCCGCAAGACCGGCATCGAAACGGCCGATATATCCGGCAGAACCGGGCAGTCGCAGCAGAGGATAGTACGAGTACAGTTCATGCACGAATTCACCGAGCATGGCATCGAGTTTGTCGAGCCAGCCGTCAGGATCTCTCCCGTCTTTTGCATCTTTCGCGCTGTCGTTTTTTCTGCTGCCGATCAGGCTGTTTGCCCCGTCTTTTTCTGTCGCCCGCATTCGCTGCATGTCGGGCTTTTCCCGGGTATCCTGCGCGTCCTTTGCGGTCTGCCGCATCCTGCCCGACCAGGAAGCCAGCGCTTTCAGTCCGTCATCCCATGCCCGTACGTCCGAGGCTCCCCCGGCGGACATCCTTGCCAGTACGTCCCGGGCTTCATATTCCATTTCGCGCAAATACGTTTGTTTGTACCCATCATCGCCCATGTGGCCGCCAGGTCCCACGTCCTGCCGGTCCTTTGCACAGTTCCCGTCTTCGCCGCATATGATGGAGACCGTATCATACAATCCCTCTGCAGCAGCCATGCACGGCAGCTTTTTGTCCCGGTACTCCGCCATCCCTTCCTTCAGTACCATGAGGTAGCCCACCAGGTTTCCGCTGTCCACCGTGGAAACGTACCTGGGCCGCAGTATCTGGAGAGTCCTGGTATCATACCAGTTGTACAGGTGTCCTTTCCATTTCTCCATCTTCTCCAGCGTACCGACGATATTGCCGGTCCTTTCGGCCAGCCCGTCCGCACCGATATATCCGAGGTCATGGGCGGAGAGCACCGAAAGCAGCAGCAGTCCGATATTGGTCGGGGACGTCCTGTGCGCCGTCCCTTTCGGCGGGTACAGTTGATGGTTGTCAGGAGGGAGGTAATTGTCCTCTTCCGTCGAGAAATCCTCAAAGAACCTCCATGTCTTCCTCGACAGCCTCCTCAGCATTGCAATGTCTTCATCGCTGATCCTGCTCTGTTTCCTGGCCGTCGGCCTGCTTATCATGTATGCGGCGACGGGGGCCGCAAGCCATGCCAGGGCTGCCGTGACAGCCGGCACCGGGCTCCTTTCCGGGTCGACCGCAACAGATATGAGCGACAGCGACGCTGCAGGCACCGAGAACCACATCTTCCTGATATATCCGGCGAGGCTGTTTTTCGACCTTGCCTCGGTATCCGCCGCCGTGACCCATTCAAGCATGTTCCTGTGTGAGAACACGACCCTGTAGAGCGTGCGGATCACGGCGTCGAGTATCAGGTATGCCTGGTGAGGTATGAACATGAAAATAAGGACGGACTGGCAGACAGCAGCTTTCATGCCCGATATGACCGCTGTCTTCGTCCTGCTTTCCGCAAAGGTGATGCTGCCCGACAACAGGGAATCCAGCAGACCGTTGAGCAGAGGGGCTGCAGCGACCGCCGCGGCAAACCCGGTCCAGGCAAAAACGCTCCCCGGAAGGAACAGGAGGCCGGCGGCAAAAAGAGCGAACAATGCCGGCGGAAGCAGGCTCCGTCTCATGTTGTCAAGTATTTTCCATTTTGAAAGACATGAAATATTGTTCCTGACCCTGTTCCCGGACCTGTCCCTCACATGGCTGCCGAGCCACGGGAGCAACTGCCAGTCGCCCCTGACCCACCTGTGGAGCCTCGCAGCGTAGGAACCGTAACTGCCGGGATACCCGTCCACAAGTTCTATGTCGCTTACGAGACCGGCCCTCACGTAGCAGCCTTCCAGCAGGTCATGGCTGAGCACAGTATTGTCCGGGATGCATTCGTGCAATGCAGCTATGAACACATCGACGTCGTAGATGCCTTTGCCCGTGAAAATCCCCTCGTCGAAGATATCCTGGTATATGTCCGACACTGCGGTCGTATACGGGTCAATGCCTCCCTGGCCCGCAAATATCCTGGTGAAAAGCGACCGGTTGGCCCCGGGGATGCTTACGCTGATCCTCGGCTGCAGTATGCCGTATCCTTCCTCGACCTTCCCGGTTTCCTCATTGAAGACCGCCCGGTTCAGCGGGTGTGCCATCGCACCGATCAGCCTTTTTGCCGCTCCCATGGGCAGGCATGTGTCTGCATCAAGCGTTATCACGTACCTGATGCGCGGAAGGCCGGACAAATCGCCTGAAATTATATCGAAACTCGTATCCTGCGCACCTCTCAGCAACCTGTTGAACTCGATTATCGCTCCCCGTTTCCTTTCCCATCCCATCCACCTGTCCTGGGAAGCGTTGTATTTCCTGCTGCGGTGCATGTAATAGAAGATCTGCTTCCCGCCGGCGGGATATTTCGCGTTCAGTTCCCTGACCGCCTCCAGCGCGGCATCGGTGATGGCCGCGTCCATGTCCTGCTTTTCCGAGGGAGCGTCCCTGAAATCGCCGACCAGTGCAAAAAACAGGTTGGCCTCCCTGTTGGCAAGGTAAAAGACCTCCATCTGCCGCACAAGTCCTGTTGCCTGTTCAGGGCTTGTCAGCAGTGCAGGTATTATGACGAACGTTGCCCGGTCTTCTGGTATCCCGTTCCTCAGTTCAAGTTTCGGCAACAGGACCGGGCTGTACAGGTGGCTTATTATCGTATTCGTAAAACGCAGGGCCAGTTCCGTGCTCGGCAGCAGCACAAGGACACCTGCCGCTGCCATCGCCGGCACCGACGGTCCATTCGTCCATGCGTAATACATGAAATACGCCGCCATGAAAACGGTCATGCACGCTACCATGCCGACATAAAGCCTTTTAGGCTTTCCCAGCAGGGAAAACCGCAACCTGCGCCTTCTCCGGACAGTCTTGCTGATCCTGTCGACCAGGGTTTTCCTTCCGTTGCCCACCAGGTAGAAGCCGACATGGTCCTTCGGGCTTTCACCGCCCTCTTTCGCACACTCTACGGCCTTTTCCGCCACCTGCGTCTCCGGGGCCCCAAAAGCCCTGGCCAGTTTTTCCACTTCATGGCGGTAATAATCCCTCGACTCGAAATCCATCAGGGGATATACTCCGTTCGGATCTTCCCTCAATATCTGCTCGGTCTTGCTGACCGACTCGAAGATGTCCGACCAGTCAAGTTCCGAAATGAGCCTCAGCCCCGTGATCGAGTTGCCTATGGCGACCTGGGTCTCAGCCTGCGTTTTATGTTCTGCCATGGTGAGATCCGCCGTCGACAGCCCGTCTGCTTTCAGGCGCTGATCGAGCAGGGCCGTTACGGCCGAAAGGATCTTCCCGTGCTTCCTCAGCCTGCTGGTGAGGTGCTCGGCAAATGACGGTGTGATGGTCCCGGCGGCATCAAGCCCGGTTCCGATTATCTGGTCTATCTTCTGCTCGTCCGCACCGGCATCGATGATGCGCGCCACCAGCATCTCGGCGCTGCGCCATTCCTGCCTCGCCGCCCTTATGGCTTCGCACGTGTTGCGGATGCTCTCGATGAGGGCAATGCGCAGCATGAGGGGCATGGCCCACAGTTCGCTCATCGAAAGCAGCGAGTGGGACTGGTATGCCTGTATGAACGATGTTATGCTTTTTTCATCTATGCTGCCGCCGGTATGCGCAACTATCTCCAGCGCTATCGAATAGACCCTGGGATAGCCCCTGTAATATCCGCTTTTGAGCACGGGCAGCCTTGAATACCGCCCCCTGGACAGGTTCCTCCTGATCAGCTTGACCTGCTCCTCGATTATGTAAAAATTGTCAAGCAGCCACTCAGCCGAGGGCGGTGTGGGCAGCGATTCCCTTACGTCCCGGCTCAGGTCCCGGTAAATGCCGTAAATCAGGCTGTAGTTGTCGTTGAGCCGCCGGATCAGCCAGCTGAGGCTTCTCGAATACTTTCCCGGCGGATGGTTCCTTGCCATCTCTTCCGCATGCTTCCTGAGCCCTTCCTCATCAAGCGCAGTGCCCTTGATCTCCGCGCAAAACCTGTGCCTTGAGGAATCGAGCTTTGAAAGGAGATATATGATAATACCGGCCAGAACAACATATGATGCAGCTATCACTATAAAAATCATCCGGAAAAATCACCATTCCATGCAATTTTCGTTCTAATAGCATGCCCTGAAATGGTGATTATCATGTTACGCTCCAAATGATTCCATGGCAGGACGATGATACCGACCGCAGATCCGCAAATTACAGACCGGCCAGGGTGTGCAAAAATTCAAGTGTTGCAACATGAAAGGCACATATTTATTGCAGTTTATCAATAAAAAGGTTACATAATACACCATTTACCTGTATTATAGCAACTCAAATATGTCCCTGGATCGGAAAAACGAGAGAATAACATGCAATACTTGTGATTTTGTACACCCTGCCCTGTATCCGAACATGCAGCATGCATCCGGGCAAGACGTAAAACAGGTCATCCGGACCGTGTTTTTTTGAGGTGATCCTCCAGCACCCTGCAAGCATCGTCATAACCAAGTTTCAGACTGCGGCGGGCGGTCTCGTTGCTGAAATCCATGACCGAGGACAGGTTTTCCGATGGCGAGATGCTGATGATGTTCAGCCCTTCGGTATTGACCCGCCTTTTGATGCCCATCCCGTAAGTCCTCAGCACTATGATGTCCTTGAATCCCCTGCTGCTGACGAGATTTATCGGAAGGTTGTTGTAGAGGGCACCGTCTATGAATGCCCTGCCGTCTATTATCGTCCTTTTGAACGCGGGAAAGCTGGCGCTTGCTATAACGTAATCCACAAGCTGCCCTTCCGGTATCTCTTCCTTGTATGCCTCCACGGCTCTCCGCGCCGTAAGGTCAACGGTAACTATGCCGAACCCGACAGGCGAACTCCTGATCCTGTCTTCGCTGAGTACGCTCTTCACCAGCTTCTCAAGTGGCGTCACATCCAGTCCGCCCTCGGCTATCACTTTCCTGACGTACCGCACGAGCTTTCTCAGTGTACCCGGCTTGTAATCGCTGGCAAGGAGCCTGTTGTAAAGGTCATTGTCCAGGTTGATGACGAGGTCCGGCCTGAGTTCATGCCAGATATCATAAGCCAGGCCGATATCGCCCTGGACCACCATGGCCCCGTTGAGCGCGCCGACGGACGTGCCTGCTACCATCGATATGTCGAAACCCATTTCCATTATCGCCTTGCAGGCGCCTATCTGGTACGCTCCGCGGCCCCCGCCCCCTTCAAGGACCAGGCCGAACGGAACAGTGTCCGTGGACATTTCCCTGCTGCGCGGCCCTGCCTGGACGGATGATAAGCAGCCCCGTGTATCAGTCACAGTTGCATCTCCCTTTCCCGGGTCGATATTTTTCGTAAGACGGGCCGGGGAAACTCCTCCGCTGCTGGGCATTATTTTATAGTGAGGAGTGTCGCTGTCGGTTCAAAGTCAGGGGACACTCCTCCGCTGCGGAGCATCACTCCATGGAGAGGAGTGTCCCCTTTCCATTTTATCACCATCCCTTCCAGAAATATAGCATGGAAATGCGGACGTGGCATCTGTTAAAATTCAGGTTGACATAAAGCCGGCGCTTCGGACGCATTTCTGTTTATGCGTCAGCCGGAAGCGCCGCAAATAAAAATGCCGAATCTCCGAAAGGAGTACGGGGGACGTAACATCAGGCCGTATCGGACCTGCAGCTGCAGCAGGCAGTGCATGAGCAGTCCCAAAGCTGCAGCAGTACGGGAATGGATCCGCAACAGCAGGCTGCCCGGAAGTGATTTTGCAGCGGCAGGCAGTAACGGTTCTCCGGCTGCAGCAAATCGTACGGGAGCGGTCCCAAAGCTGCAACCGCAGCGCAGGAATGTCCTGCAGCCGTAAAATGTAGCAGGGACCAGCCATGCAGTCATATCCGGCTGCACAGGAACAGCATACGGCCAATGGGTGAATCTCGCTGGAGTAGGGTTTCCTCGACCCGAACCCGTCAACTAACCCCGGAGGCAAAAGGGGGTAAAAATGAGTATTTTGAAGAAGTCGGCAATTTTCGTGACCGCTGTCGTCCTGTCGTTCATGATCCTGGCAGGAGCCGCCTACGGTGCGACCTATACGGTCCAGAGCGGAGATTCGCTATACAGGATCGGCATATTGTTCAACACGTCAGCAGACATCATCAGGAGCGACAACAAGCTGCCAGGCGACCTGATCTACCCAGGACAGAAGCTATACGTGCGCGCCCATACGCATACGGTCAAAAGCGGAGATACGCTCAGCAAGATAGCGGGCTGGTACGGCATTTCGCTGGCGCAGCTGAGAAAGGCCAACAACAAGTGGGACGACATGATATATCCAGGCCAGGTGCTCAATATACCGGCCGCCGGCACAGGTCCATCAGCCAGCAAGGCTGTGGTTTCATATACCCAGTCCGAACTGGACCTGCTGGCAAGGCTCGTCAGGGCCGAAGCAGAGAGCGAGCCCTATGCCGCGAAGGTCGGTGTGGCAGCGGTCGTTCTGAACAGGGTGAAAAGCAATGGATTCCCGAACACCATTTCATCAGTAATATACGAGGTAAGCAGCAACGGCTACTACCAGTTCACTCCTGTTGAAAACGGCATGATCAACAGGCCAGCGACACAGCAGGATATAAATGCCGCGATCGATGCACTGAACGGCAGCGATCCGAGCAACGGCGCACTGTTTTACTTCGATGACAGCGCAACTAACAAGTGGCTCTGGTCAAAACCGATCAAGGCGTGGATAGGCCGTATGGTATTCGTATACTGAAGCGTCGGCGGGCAAAAGGCCTGCATTCCTGCTGCAACAGCGCAAAAACCTGCCTCCTGTTTCTCCAATCCTGCTTTCACGATACTGCAGTGCCCAGGTTCTCCCTCAGCGCATGCCTCGCCCTGAAGATCCTGTTCTTTATGATCGACATGGGTTTGCCGAGGTCCTCTGCGATCTCCTTGTAGGACATGCCTTTCTGATGGAACATGACGATGGGCTCCCTGTAGATCTCGGGCAGGCTGTCGATGGCATCCTGCAGCACCTGGCGCTTTTCCTTGCGCAAATAGTGTTCCTCGGGCGAATCCGTATCCGTCACCGTGAAGTTTTCGATTTCCTCGAGGGAGACACAGTTAAGCTTTTTGCGCCTGACATGGTCGAGGCAGACATTGGTCGCGACTTTTACGCACCAGGTGGAGAATTTATACTTGTCGTTATACCTGGAGAGCGACCTGTATATCTTGATAAATGCTTCCTGTGCCATGTCGTCCGCTTCCTCATTCTCCTTCGTGAACTTGTACGCGACGGAATAGATCAGCCTCTTGTACCTGGAAACAAGCTCTGCAAATGCGTCGTTATTGCCCGTGAGACAGCTTCTTACCAATTCGGAATCAGTTTTTTTCATCTCTGCCAACCCCCAATCGATCAGATTCGCTTGCCGGCTGACTCAGCCGTCCTGCGTGTTGTTATTTTTTTAACCAGGTCCATTATATTTGTACCGGGGTCTGTGCCGCATCAGCCATCAGGACGGATTTCAGGCAGTCCGGATGTTCAGTTGTTTCTGCCGGTCATCTGTACAGGTCAGCCTGGTCAGCAGGCCAGGGTGGATGGGGTAAAATGTCACCTTATCGTATCGATAACTGAAAGCAGCATATCGGAATTATCTCCCTTGCTTACGAAAGCGTCGGCGCCTGCGGACAGCGCAGCGCTCTCAGCCTCGGGGCTGACGCTCATCGCAATGATGCGTATGCCCGGAGCCGCCCTTTTTATTTCAGGGATGACGCCGGACATGTCACGATTCGACAACTCCCAGTCAAGCAGCAGAAGCTGCGGCTGCATCTTCCCGACCTTGGCCGGCAGGCTGTCCGCATCTCCCGCTTCCTCTATGATAAACTGCCTTTCCTGCTGCTCCAGCAGGAACCTCAAGGCATTGACCACATCAGCCTGATCATCGGCAATCAGAACTTTCATTATCCCACCCCGTTTCAGGCAGAATGCCTGCTATTCTATCATGTATATTTCTGATTTTAATAAAAAATCCCCGTCCATGCTTCATTCACATGGGGGAATTGATCCTGGCCGGATGGTCAGTACGATTACCTGGCCAGGTGGCCAGGTCCGGCAAAGATGTGCCGTCGTGGTCACCAGGTGCAGCTTTCGGGCAATCTGTCATCCCTGCTTGTTTTCCGGCATCCGTGGTCACTGAAGCACCAGGGTTCACTGGATGATTTTAAACTGCAGCGCCTTGGATACCGCTTCCGTCCTGCTTGCAGCGCCCAGCTTGGACAGGATGCTGCTGACATGGAATTTCACCGTCGACCTGCTTACGAACAGCTTCTGCGCGATTTCAGGATTGCTCAGGCCTTCTGCCATCATTTTGAGAACTTCCTTCTCCCTCGAGGTGAGTTCTTCACTGATGCCGGACTCTCTTTTACGCCCCGTGGCCTTTATCAGCGCTTCCGTGGCCTCCGGCGCCAGTGTCGGCTTTCCCGCGTGCGCTTTGCGTATAGCATCTGCAAGTTCGTCCGCCGAGACATTCTTCAGCAGGTACCCAATTGCGCCGGCCTGCAGCGCTCCTTCGACCAGTTCGTCTTCCTTGAAGCTCGTGAGCACGATCACCTGTATATCTTCGAAACGCTCCCTGATCTCCCTGGTAGCCTGTGCGCCGTCCATGACAGGCATGACAAGGTCCATCAGCACTATGTCGGGATGCAGTATTTCACACAGTTCCACCGCTTCCTTTCCGTCTGATGCCTCGCCGACCAGTTCGAAATCTTCGAACGCCATCAGGAATGCGCTCAGTCCGCTTCTTACAACATTATGGTCATCCACGATGACTATCCTGATTTTATCTTCGTTCATCACACCGCCCACCTTTCATCAACCGCCAGAATAATGCATCATTTACTGCCTACCCACTCCAGTTCCACTTTCGTGCCGCGCCCCGGCTCCGATGCGACAGTAAGTTTCGCACCTGCCGACTCTGCCCGTTCCTTCATGATGCCCAGCCCGAAACGCCCCGAGTTGACGCTTTTGAGCTCAAAACCCTTCCCGTCGTCGGTGACCCGGAGTACAGCGACTATGATGCCCAGCTTCGGATCCTCGTTCACACTGAGTCCGACCTCCGCATTTTTCGCCCCCGAATGCTTTGCAATGTTGTTGAGCGCTTCCTGGGCAACACGGTAAAACACGATCTTTACGTCATCCGGCAGCCTTGCGGTCGTCTTTATGTCAAGCTTCACAGGTATGCGTGCCCTGCCGGCGACAGCCTCGCTCAGCTGCCTGAGCAGGTCTTCTATCGGCGCTTCCACAAGCGTCGCAGGCCGCAGTTCGAAAAGCAGCGTCCGCATCTCCGCAAGGGCGCCCCGTGTCAGCTGTTTGAGTTCCTCCAGCCTCTTGATGCCCTCTGCCCTGTTCCGCTCCCATATCCTCGGAATCACCTCGGCGATGATGCTTGCCGAGAACAGCGTCTGCGTCACCGCATCATGCAGGTCGCGTGCCAGCCTGTTCCTCTCCGCCAGCACAGCCGTTTCCTCCGCCTGCTTCCTGAGCCTCGTGTTGTCTATCGCCAGTGCGGCCTGGTCTGCAAAGGACATGGCAAGAGTCAGGTCTTCATTCGTGATCTCCCTGTCCGGACCGTCCCCGTCGCACTTGAAATAGAGCGCGATACCGCCGTATACTTCATCCCTGCATATCAGCGGCACGGCCGTCATCCTGCAGCGGTTGTCACAGAGCCATTTCAGGTGCGCGTCCATGAGGGGATGGCCGTTGTCGTAACTGTCTGTCTCCGTCGGGTCCGTCTTTACGATGGGTTTCCTGCCGGCAAATGCCTCCTGGAGTATCGGCGCCCTGAAACCGATACTGCTGTATGGTTCCTCCAGGTGGGGCAGCCCGTACGCCGCGACCTTGTAAAGGAGACCTTTTTCACCGTCAAGCCTGAACAGTGCAGCCGCATCAGCCCCGAGAAGCGTGGCCGCCTGCCTGATGATGAAGCCGAGTATGTCTTCCAGCGACCTGTCGGAGTTGAGCGCCCGCATTATGTCTTTCAGGCCTTCGGCTACACGCCTTCTCTGCTCGTTTTCCTGCAGCCGCCTCTTTACCTCGTCATACAGCTTCGCGTTCTCATATTCTATGGCGGCCTGGTTCGCGAAGGCAGTACCAAGCTCTACATGGTAGTCATTGTAATAGCCCGGCTCGGTGTGGTCCAGCGTCAAGATCCCGATGACGGTGTCCTTGGAGACCATGGGCAGGCTCATCCAGCATCTTGCATCCCTGAATATCGTGTCCATGTATTCCCGCATGTTTTTCCTGAACGTGACCGCCAGTTCGTCATCGGACCAGAGGTCGGCGATGACCACGGGATTCCTCAGCAGTTCCTTTTCCAGGGGCAGTGAATAAGTACGCTCCTGTTCCGGCCTGAGCTTGGACCTGTGAGCAAGCACGCTGACGCGGTCTCCCTGGGATATGAAAATCTTCGCGTCCCTGTATTCAATGATCGTCCTGAGCTTGTCCAGGATGGCCTCGAGCAGGGGCCTGAGTTCCATCGTGGACGAAACCAGGTTGGACACTTCCAGCAGTGTGGTCAGGAGTTTCGAGTTCTGCCGGAGCATATCGCTGTGGCCCATATTTTCATTGCAGCCTTTATTGTCCATGGTCTCCTCCGGTCGGGATAAAAGAACTGTTTTTTTGATTGTAAACCAAATACTCTCAAATATCAATAACCGTAACACATCCGGGCAGCGTCTGCAATATAATGATAGTGTCATTTTGGGCATGATGACATCCTGGGCGGAACGATATTCCCAGGCGTACCCCGACCAATATATCCAAGGCTGGTGTTTATTCATGCAAACCATCTCCCTCGGGTCGTCAGGACCCGACGTAAGGCTCGTGCAGAGCCTTCTGAACAGGATCGGGTATAACGCAGGAGCGGTAGACGGGATTTTCGGGCCGAGGACATACCAGGCCGTTATCGCGTTCCAGGCGAACAACGCACTGGCGGCGGACGGGATCGTCGGGCCCGCGACATGGGCCGTGCTTGACCGCCTGCTCCGCGGCTATGACATATATACGGTCCGTTCCGGCGATACACTTTACCGGATAGCGCGTGCATATTACACTACCGTGGACGCCATCGTGACCGCCAACCCCGGCATCGATCCGGATGTGATCAGGGTAGGCCAGCGGCTGGTGATACCGTACGGCATAGATGTCGTGACGCTGGATGTGGCGCCCACGTATGAAATCGTGCAGAGGCAGATAGAAGGCCTGAAAGCAAGGTACCCGTTCCTCGAAACGGGATCCATCGGAAAGAGCGTGATGGGCAGGGAGCTTTACTACGTAAGGCTTGGCAGGGGCTCGAGGGAAGTTTCATACAACGCCTCCCATCATGCCAATGAATCGATAACGACACCGGTACTCATGAAATTCATAGAAAATTATGCAAAAGCCTATGCCGCAGGAAGCAGCATACAGGGTTACAACATCCGCGAACTGTTCGACCTTACGAGCATCTACATAATACCACTGGTGAACCCGGACGGCGTCGACCTTGTGGCATACTGGCCTGATTACGACGATCCGGCATTCACCAATGCCGCGCGTCTCAACACTACCGGGCTGCCGCTGCCGAGCGTATGGAAAGCGAATATCCGCGGGGTGGACCTGAACCTGAACTATCCCGCCGAGTGGGAAAAGGAAAAGCAGGAAGAACTGGAACGCGGCATCACGGGCCCTGCCCCGAGAGACTACGGCGGTGAGGCGCCGCTTTCGGAGCCGGAGTCGAGGGCGATGGCAGAATTCACCCGTGCGCATGATTTCCGCATCGTCATCGCCTACCACACCCAGGGAGAGGTCATATACTGGCAGTTCCAAAACTATGCCCCTCCCGTTGCCCTTACCATAGCCAACCAGTTTGCGGCCATCACCGGCTATGCCGTCGAGGAAGGCACGCCCGAAGCCGCCTATGCAGGCTACAAGGACTGGTTCCTGCAGGAATTCAGGAGGCCCGGCTACACTTTCGAGGTAGGCAGAGGCGTAAATCCCATCCCGTTGAGCCAGGCGCCGGACATATACCGGCGGAACGAAGGCGCACTGCTCCTTGGCGCCGTGGTATGACCACAGGCAGCGCGGTATGCGGCAGTAAAAATGCCCGGTACGGACTGCCGGGCAACTGCATATTTGCATATTCTGACCGCGGCCGGCGACTCTTTACCGGACATCGGCAAAATCACTGCGCGGTCCCGCAAAAACCCGGACTACCGGCCTTTCTTCCGGATCACGACGGTAAAGTCATTCTTCAGGTATGCCTCTATGAACTGCACGTTTTCGATCCTTTCGGAGTATTCTTCGAGCAGTTCCGCCACTTCGTCCGGGCTGGAATAAAAATACCTGTCCTCCCTGTCCGGGGAGTCTTTATGCAGAAGGTTGAATACGACATGCTGCCGCGAAAGGTCCAGGAACAGCCCGACAGCCCTTTCCAGGAAATCGATGTTGTTCCCGAGATCCAGGTTGAAGATCCCCGAAGTGTAGATCACGTCGAATGACTCGTTTTCAAATATCCGGTGCTTAAAAATATCCGCATGGATGAACTCACCGGCAAGTCCCTTGCTTTTTGCCCTTTCGATCATTTTGTCCAGCAGGTCCACGCCGGTGTATTTAACACTGATACCTTTTCTTATGATGCGCTCCAGCAGGTTGCCGGTACCGCATCCCACGTCCAGCAGCGCCTTTCCTTCAAGGTCCACTGCTGAAAGCAGCATGTCGAACCTCAGCCGCTGGGCCTCTTCACTTTCCCAGCCGAGTATGCCGTATTCCGGCAGGTTCTTTGACATATTGGTCTCATAGTACGTCCTGATGATATCCAGCTTTTTCATCGATAAGCTCCCACCCGTGACATGACAATATCATAGACCAAACCGGGCATACGGTCAAGGAATCCCTTCCCGGCAGGTCCGCATTTATATGTTTCCTTTTCCGTTCCTATTGGGTAATATATAAAACATATAGAGAAACGTGACACGTCGGAGGTCGTTATGGACATGATAATATGCGTTTATGCTTCATCGAGCAATCTGATAGACAAAAAATACATTGATACGGCAACACGCCTGGGCGAAGCGATAGCGAGGCACGGCGACACGCTCCTGTTCGGCGGCGGGATGCGTGGGCTGATGGGAGCGACTGCAATGGCCGTCCACCGTTTCGGCGGCAGGGTGATTGGCATCATACCGGAGGCGCTGAACCTGAAAGGCGTCGTTTACGAGTTGTGCGACGAACTGGTGGTCACGAAGTCACTGAGGGAAAGGAAAGCGATCATGGACGAAAGGTCGGACGCTTTCATCGCACTGCCCGGCGGGTTCGGCACCCTCGAGGAACTCCTGGAGATAATCACGCTGAAGCAACTGAAATACCACAACAAGCCCGTCGTCATCCTCAACTATGACGGGTTCTACGATGCGCTGCTCGAACAGTTCGGCCATATAATGGACCTGAACTTTGCAAAGCCTGAAAACAGCCTGCTGTACCATGTCACGACAGACGTGGAAGACGCGCTGGAATATATCGATACATACGAGCCGATCGAGTTTAAGGACAAGTGGCTGCCATGAAGCCCGGGAAAACGCTGTAAATACCATAAAGGCCCGGCTTTTGAGTATCAAAGCCGGGCCTGTTTTGCTATATCCGCAGTTCGATCGGTTCATACCTGATACGGAACTCCGGCAGCCTGTTCACCCGGGTGTAATAGTTGATTTCCCAATCCTCGCCCTGCGACGGATCGTTCATCCCGTCGGCGGGCGGCGCGAAAAGCCTCAGCATGACCTCCTGGCCGCCTTTGAACGGCTTTTCATAGAACGCCGGCATCAGGTCGATGGTTTTCACACCGGGTTTTTTGTAGAACCATTTGCCGTTGAACTCAAATACCGCATTGAGGTCCTCTTCGAGCGTGACTTCGCAGAATACCGGGCTCCTCTCCAGCCACACCGGCACCGCCAGGCCGTCGGCATCCTCGAATCCGCCCCATCTCAGGACAACGGGCAGTTCCACGGCTTCACCGGTTTCCATGGTCGGATAGAACCACGGATCGAAAATTATCTCCTTGTACGCATCGAACAGCGGCTGCCTGATGCCGTTTTCAGGGCAGTTGGGATCCTCCAGTTCCAGGCCGAGGCGTCCCCTGTCCCTGAACTGGTACATCGTGATGCCCTTCATCCAGTCGGCCTTTTCGTCCCTGAACATGTAGTAGAACTCCTTCACCATCTCGGCCTGCTCGTAAGGGCCGACCACGTCGCCGTCGGCATTGAGTTCCGAAATGACAAGGGGCTTCGGCACGCCATCGTTCAGGTAACAGAACCTCTCATATGTAAACCTGTTTATCTCGAACCTTTCCCTTATATCGTACCGCCTGTGGGACTTGCCTCCGCGCTCCGCCACGGTGAACGGCCATCCCCAGTTCAGGGCCAGGTAATAGTCGCCCGACCATATGTCCGCCGCCCTGACGGCCTCGCGGAACTCCTTCTCATATGGCATCTCGGCGGCCCCCGGCACCGCTTCCCCGCCTATGCAGAGTATCGTTTTTATATGCGGCGCCTCCTGCTTGATGATGTTGTGGAACCGCACGTAAAAGTCGGCCACCTGCTGGTAGGTATACCTCTTGTTGAACGCGAACCAGTTGCCACATGCTTCGTGGTTGATCCTGAAGAGCAGCCTGCCAAATGGTTTCAGCTCCCTTGCGATCTGCACCAGGTGCTCGTCGGGGACGGCGCAGTCGATGGTCAGCGTGAGCGTCACATCCTGGCCGTGGCGCCTTACGTCCTTCATCGAAATGAAGGGCTCGCCGTCCGTACTGCCCCCTATGCCCCCGGTATAGGGGAAGTAGTCGTCATACGGGTAATCCCACTGGAAAGTCACTTTCCCGTCTGTCTTCAGCTTGCTCGCCCGCGTCGGCCAGCCCTCATCAAGCGGGTAATAGCAGTACATGAGGTTGATGCTCCTGTGCGGTCTGCCCAGTTTGTCCAGTATGTAATCCTGACATACGTATTCGCCGCGCTCGCTGCCGTCACCAAGGTCGACGGCGCACGGGGCAGGCCCCATGTGCAGTTTGAACGCTTTCTTTCCGTCGTTCATCACCGGTTTCATCCTTTCGTTCATCACATCGTTATTTATTAGGTGCGGCCGGTCAGCCGGCATCCGGGGACGGCTCCGGTCAGCGTCCCAGGACGACCTCCACCCTGTTTTCGTCCTGCATCACATCGAGCGGTATAAGCGTCCCGTCCAGCTTTTTGCCATTGACCGTCAGCGAAGCTACTCCTTTCGAGACCCTGTCAGGGTTCCTGACTTCTATGTCGAAAACCTTTCCCCTGAACACCCTGCGTACCCTGAAGCCTTCCCAGTCATGGGGTATGCAGGGATCCACCACGAGCCCGTCATAGGAAGCCCGCACGCCCAGGATGTACTGCGATACGGCCACAAAGCTCCAGGAGGCTGTTCCCGTCAGCCACGAATTCCTTGCGCGGCCGAACTTGTACGGATGCTCCCTGCCCGTGATGAACTGGGAATACACGTATGGTTCCATCGTGTAAATCTCCGCGATATCGTTCTTGGCAGCCGGAAGGAAGGACAGGTAATACTCGAAGGCCCGGTCGCCCCTGCCCAGCATGCACTCGGCTATCACTGCCCACGTGTTCGCATGGCAGAATATGCCGGCATTCTCCTTGAGACCCGGAGGGAACGACGTTATGGCGCCCACTTCCAGGTCGGGCTCCCTGTACGCGGGATAGTTTTTCACAATGCCGTGCTCAGTTGCCAGGTACTCCTTCAGGCTGTCCATCGCCTGCATGCCCTTATCGGCGGAAGCCGCGCCCGACACTACGGCCCACGTCTGGCTGTTTATGAATATCCTGCACTGGTCGCTCTCCTGCCCGCCGAGTTTCTTCCCGCTGTCGAGATACCCCCTCAGGAACCACTTGCCGTCCCATGCATACTTGTCAAGGTTCGCGGCTATCTCATCCCTGTACTCCATGAAGTGTCCGGCGTCATCCTTATGTCCTGCCCTTTCGGCAAGCTCGATGAACTCCGTGAGGGCGCGGTAATACAGGAATGTGCTCCAGATGCTTTCTCCCTTTCCCTTCAGGTTTATGCAGTCGTTCCAGTCCGCTGCAAGGCCCAGCAGCAGCCCGTGGGGCCCTCTTTTGCTCCACGAGAACTCAAGTGCCTGTTTCAGGTGCTCGTAGACAGTCGCTTCTCCTTCGTCGCAGTACGGCACTTTTACACCAAGGAATCCCATGTCCCCTGTTTCCCTGATATATGCGGGCACCGAGAGCAGAAGCCACAGGTGGTCGTCAGAGAAGATGAACTTATCGGGGGGCACATTATGCTGTCCCTGTTCCCACGTGAGGGGCTGCAGCCCATGCATTGCCGCGCCGTTGGATATCTGCCCCTTCAGCAGGTCGATGATTTTTTCCCGGCAAAGTTCGGGTATCGAATGCATCACGCCAAGCGTATCCTGGTTCGTATCACGGTAACCGAGACCGTCGCGCCCTCCGGCCTCATTGAACGAGGCGGACCTGGACCAGTTGAAGGTCGTGTGGCACTGGTACTGGTTCCAGATGTTGACCATCGAGTCCACCAGCGGCGAAGGCGTGGAACACGTATAGGCAGACAGCCTCTTGTCCCAGTACTGCCTTACCTTTTCAAACTCCTTCTCCACGTTGGCACGGTCGGAATAAAGCTTCCTGCATTCCTGCCCGAAGGTCTTCGCATCGCCGATCCCGACTATGTAAACGGCATATGCCTTTTCACCCGGTCTCAGCTTTACTTTGTTCTGCACCGACGCGCAGGGGTTGCCCCCGACGGCTATGGTATTGGCATTGTGACCTCTTTCCACGGCGATAGGGTTGCCCTCGTGGCGATAGCGTCCTATGAACTCTTCCCTGTCGGTCTCGAAGCTCACGACCGGCAGCGTCGACGCCATGAAAGCCTTGGGTTCGTATATCGGCCAGAGGCGGATCGAGTAATCCACGACATCGTTCTCGTAGCCCATTCTGCACGTGTAAAGTATGTACTGAAAATTGGTCAGGTCCTGGTCCATGTTCCAGAAGCACCATTCCGCGTATGTGAACAGCGACAGTTCCCTGTCACTGTCCGACCTGTTTTCGACCTCCACTTCCCAGATCTCGACAGGCTTGTCGATGGGCACGAAAACCCTGTAATCGGATCTGATCCCCCTGTATTCGCTTTCGAATCTCGTGTACCCGAGGCCATGGCGACAGACGGTCTTATAGCTGTCCAGCGGCTTGCCGACCGGCTGCCATGACGCGGACCAGTAATCGCCGTCTTCATCATCCCTGATGTAGACATAGCGGCCCGGACGGTCCATCGGTATGCTGTTGAACCGGAACCTGAGCATCCTGGCAGACTTCGGGGATTTGTAGAAGCCGTATCCGCTTGCGTTGTTTGAGATGATGCCGCAATACTCGGCAGTGCCAAGGTAGTTCACCCAGGACATCGGTGTGTCCGGCCTCTCGATGACATACTCCCTGTTGGCATCGTCGAACCAGCCATAACGCATAAGGCGCCCCTCCTTTATTATCTGCTTCTTGTATTTACCGGGAAATCAAACAACACTTAGATTATTTTAGCATAAAAAACATGCAAATCATATTCTTTTTGAATCTTCATGGTCCGGATACCCTGCGGCGGACAACATGTTTAGAAAAAGATTTTCTGTCAATAATAACCGAACGAAAAAAGCTTTTTTCGGAGGTAAACATGGACGATTCAACACTGAAGCTGGAAAAAAGGGATGCGGTCGGGGGCGGCCGGGCCAGAAGACTCCTGGAAAAAGGCCTGGTCCCGGCCGTTATCTACGGCAGGGGATTCGGTTCCACTCCTGTCCAGGTCGACAGATCGGAACTGAGGAAGTTCCTGAAAACCAACGGAAGGAACGCGGTTTTCAAAACCGAGTTCGCCCAGGAACATGACCTCTCGCTGATCATAAAAAACATACAGTACCATCCGGTCAACAAGGAGATAATCCACCTGGATTTCCAGAAGGTCGACCCGCAGGAGACCGTGCAGATGGAGATACCTGTCAAGGTGACAGGCGAAGAGGCATACACGCGGACCGGCAACTCGGTGCTGCACCAGTTGAACACGATCACGATCGAGTGTCCCGCCGCGAGCATCCCGGAATATGCCGTGGCAGACATATCAGGCCTGAAAGCGGGCCAGAGCTTTACAGTCGCAGACTTCCGTTTCCCGCCTGATATTAAGGTGCTGACCGATCCTTCCAAGGTGGTCATCGCGATAAAGGGACACCGCCCGGAACAGGTATCTGAAGCAGAAGAAGGTGAAATACAGGACGCCGTCCCGGCCACGGAATCATAGACAGCTTTTCACGTATCGCCGGCTCAGAAATACCTGGCCGGCGATATCCTTACCCAATCATCGCAATAATAGCCATAGTGGCTTTCCACTACCATGTTTTTCAGGTCGAACACCGATACGCAGCCTTCGATCCTGGTCTCTTTCCCGTCGCTGCTCCTGGGATTGCCGGCATAATATTCCGGGAACCTGCCATAGGGCGCCAGGAAGCTGATCAGTTCCTTTGCATCGCTGAACCCTATGTATCCCTTCTGTGCCAGCCTTTCGTGCACCTGACGGTTCAGTTCGTCATAGCGCCACTGTATGTCATCTACCCTTTTGCCGATGACCTTCCGTGTCCAGCGGTGCATCGCGAAATAGCGCATTTCTGGGATGATGTAATGGTTCGTCGCGACAAGCAGGTCATCGCTTTCCTCCCTCTGGGGCGCGAAATAGAAAGTAGAGGGACAGTTCTCTTCGCCGGTCCCGCTGATGTAGCCGGTTTTTTCAAATGCATCGGGACGGATCGTTTTCCCGGCCTTGTTCTTTTTGTTCCACCAGTCCCACAACTGCCGGTTGTATGCCAGGTAATCCTGCGGGTAGGCGTAATCGTTCCACCTGAACATGACGCCGTTCCAGTACGGCGCGGACGCATGGTTCCTTATGAACTCCATGTCAGGCAGCAGCGGCCTTGCATCTTCGTCGGCGTACTGCGTGAAATCGGGCTCCGGCCACGATGCGCCGGCTTCGCCTATGCAGGACCTTCCAGCGCCGTCAGCGATAACGTACAGCCATGACACTCCTTTGGGCAATGCAGCCATAATGTCGGCGGCGTCCTCGGCGCTTTTCCCGTACTGGACACACAGCCTCGTCATGAGCAGAGAATTGACGCCTATGTTCTCCGGGTCGCAGTTTGCACCCGGGGACATGTCCACGCCCACGGCAACGCCTCTCATGTTCATCGCCGCTATGCTCCCGACCATGCCCGGGGCGGCTATGTTCACGAATGGTATCGGCTCAGGGCGCCGCCCGGCGAGCGCCGCGGAGACCGGGTCTTTTTTATCGCCGAACTCTTTGTCCGCCCCGTCGCTTACGTCGCCGTACCCGCCTGCGGGCATTACGGGGCGGTAAAGCACGTATGCGCAGGTATCCTGGAAGACGCCGGCGGACGGGAACGTGAAATCCCTGCCGAACCAGCAGTTGCCCCCGGCACAGGCACCACTGGCGACGAACGCGTTGCACATCATCGGTATTTCGAAGTCCTCAGGCTCGATGCCTTCCAGCGCGCGCCTGAAGAATCTCCCCGAATAGACCACAGAACAGATGATATCTATGCCGGCGTTGAGGACGATGAGCCGCTGCATATCCACGCGGGTCTTCGGGTTTCTGCTCCTGCACCCGTCATGGATGCCCCGTATCTCTTCCGTTATTTCCGGCGGCAGCTGCCGCCATGTCTTTTTTGAAAGCTCGTGGATGATCCTGACCAGTATGTCCTGGACCAGTTTCATCTTTTCAAGGACCTTGCTGCCTATGAACGAAAAGACGACCCTGTCGGTATAATCCATCATCCGGGCGACCTCAGGCTCGGCCATCCTTCCCATCAGGTATCCGATTTCGTATGGCGTGCCTTCGACGTAATACGCCCGCTTGGGCCTTCCGGTATCGTAATTGAAGGCTGTCCTGCTTTCCGCGGCGATCCCCAGCCTCCCGTTGTATGTATCGGCCCTCACGACTTCAAAACCGTCGCTTTTGAATGCCTTCGAAAGTCTTATAAGCCGCTTCCCCGCTTCCGTGCTCCTGTACAGGCGAAACACCCCTTCAGCAAAAGCCGGTGCAGCAACCGCATTGCACCCACCGGCATCAGATTTCCCGTACCATATTATGCAGGGAGTTTCGAAAGAGAAACGATACGGATTCGATCATGAAACCGGGACAGTCCAGGATGTTGTCAGACCAGGCAAAAATAAAACCACAGGCGGTTTCCTGTGGTATAACATGCTTTTCCGGCAGCAACACGGCATTATTCGTCAATGTATTCCTCATCAGTGTCTGTTCTCTTTGTGACAGATCCCCTGTTGCCCTCACACGAGTATCATGTCGAACCTGCCCCATGTCATATGGCACGTGACGACATACGCCTTGCCCGGGTTGGCCAGCGTGCGGTTCTGCTCGACCTGCTGGGGGTTCATCTCGAGTTCCACGCCGTTGTTCGACATGTTGACAAGGAAAATGCCGTTGTGCAGGTTCAGGAATTCCCCCACGGAAGCCTGTGCCAGTTCATCAGGTTCCGTGATATCCTCCTGCGCGAATTTGGCTGCGAATTTCACGAATACATCCCTGTCACATGCTATGGCTGTAAACATGTTGATCTTCCCGTATATTTCCTGGCTGACGAACCACTGTGCCGTAATATCGGACCTGAACTGGTTTATCTCGACTATCGGGTTATCATCCACGAAACGGATCAGGTTCTTGATGAGCAACGTGACATAGTCGCTGTACAATTTCCCAAGAAGGGCTTCGCCATGATCCCGGAATATCTGCTCTATCTGCAGGGAATCATCTTTCCCGACCACGTTGAACTGCCGCGAGGACATCCCGTATTCCTTCTTGTAGTTTTCAAGCGCTTCCTGGAGTTGTTCGATGGTCAGATGCCCCCTGTCGACCAGGGCCTGTCCCAGCATGAGATGCCCCTGTTTCTGGGTGGCCAGCATTTCTTCAAGCTGTTGCTCGGTTATGTATCCTTTTTCCACCGCCAGTTCTCCAAACCTCTTGTCGGCTTTTTTCTGCATGTTGTGGATCTCTTCCACCTGCGCGGGAGTCATATACCCTGCATTGACTGCTATGACACCCAGTTTGAGGCGCATGGATCTTTGGTACTCAAGCGCATCAGTCAGTTGATCGGGCCTGATAAGTCCCCTGTTCAGCAGGTAATTGCCGAAATACTGGCTAAACATCTTCCACACCCCTTCTCAGAAAATGTTCCTGATGATATGCTCTATCTGGGATTTCTCCCACGGTTTCTGGATAAAATCATGGGCACCGGCATCCATCGCCGCCTTCAGGTGTGACTTTGTGCCTGAAGAGGACAGCATGATCACCTTTACATCCTTCTTGACGGCCATCATCTCTTTAAGGGCTTCTATCCCGTTTTTGTCAGGCATCACTATATCCAGGAAAACAAGATCGGGTTCGTATTGTTTGAACAGTTCGATAGAACTCTGCCCGGTCGAAGCTTCAACTATGTTAAAGTCACCGTACTCTTTCAGGCAATCCTTCATTTTTTTCCTGACAAGCAAGGAATCATCGCAGATGAGTATCGTAGGCCGGTTGCTGCTCATTACAATAACCTCCCCGAAAAAAATGTAGAATTTTGTTATATTATCATAATAACTTAATTTATCCATAATGTAAAGGAATTGCACGTATTCGGTACATTTTTAACGTTTTCCGGTCCGCTGCATAGTATATAAAAGCAGCACTATTTATAAAGGAGCCTTCCCAATGAAGCCGCCAAAAGGATCAGGACTTGAAGCGCTGGACAGGATGATCCGCAGGAGCGCCAGGTTTTACTCCGGTATTTTTAAACATTACTCCGACTTTTTCAGTGCGGACAGGTTGAGGCAAAACATGCAGACAGCACTTAAAAGGTTCCGGTCCATCGAACTGCCCAAATTCACATACAGGCCGCCGAAAGTCGACTACCATAACATCGTGAACAGCTTCCTGCCTCCGGGCGCCAGGCTGGTAAAGCCAAGGTATCCCGAACACGCCGGCGATATCCGGTTTGCCGACCTCGACGGCGACGGCCGTAAGGAAATCATCGCGTCATACGTTGCCGGCGACGGCCTGAGGACGCTCGTGCTGAAAAAAGATGAGGTACAGTGGTACAGGATGGCCGAGATCAGTAACCCCGGCTTCAGCGGTATCCACTATGTCACATGCGCCAATATTTCCGGGAACAGCAGAAAGGATCTCCTCCTCGGAGTCGAATCCGGCCAGCAGGGCCGGACACTGTTTGCGTACTCGGTGTCGGACGGGGATCCCAGGAAAATATTCAGCAGGGGATACAGCAAGCTGGAAGTGCTCAGGAGCCCGTCACGCACTTCCAGGGATGTCCTGGCGCTATGGCACGAAGATGACCCGGGCATTTACAGGATCGAACTGGTTCGATGGAACGGCATCGACATCGAACAGATCGATAAAACCAGGTACCTGGCAACGAAGGTGCTGCCATGGTACATCAGTAAACTCAGGCAGGATCCCGGCGACACAACAGGCTGGTACAACCTGGCCGTAACATTCATGGATGCCGGTGACAGCATGAATGCAGCCAGAGCCGTGAGATACGCACTTGAAACCGACCCGGACCCGGTGATGAGAGACAGGCTGACGGAACTCAGGCAAAAGCTCGATCGCTGAGTCCGCAGACCGCTCACAAGTGAAGGAGGCAGAAGCGCATGACAGGCAGGCCGCTTTCCCTGCTCGACAACATAAGGATCAGCAGCGGTCCGGAAATCCTGAGAAGCTATTTTTCCGAGCTTCTTCACACAAACAGGAACAATCTTGCCGAACTGCTCAGTGACCGGCATCTTCGTTTCAGCACGCTGTACATGCTGAAATCTGACATCAAAGGCAGCGGCCTCCGTGATTCGCTGCCCGCAGTTTACAAACAGGCGCTGGAGCTGTCTGAAGCGCTTTCTGAAGCTGAAACCGCCGACACGGCGCCATCCCGCAGGCGCAGCAGCACGTTCGGAAGGTATGCTGGCACAAGGCTGTCAGGCAGAAACCGGGCAGGGAAAAAAGCGAAGCCCGTCGACGAGATGCTTGCCGATCCGTCCTCCGCACAGGCACTTGGATGGATCGTCAGGACCGGATGGGACGGTGACATGCCGGAAGAGCATTACGAACGCCTTATGGAACGCTGTACGGCGCTGCTGCTGGTACTCCTGAAAGACAGGTCAGTCCTTCCGGATGTTGCCGATGTGATTTTCGAACGGCACAGGCAGGGCAAACTGGTCCACAACCTGGTCTGGGCATTTTTCGAGGCACACGACCGGGAAAGCCTCTACCTGATCGCCCAAAGGCTGTGTTCGCCGGACAGGCGGGACGCAGCCCTGGCCAGGAAACTGCTCTGTTTCATCCCCGGAACGGACGATGTCAGTGCCGATGGCCATTCACAGTATTTCAGCGTCCTGGAATGGCTGTCCGTCAACATGCCGTATATCCATTTTACCGGCGAAAGCATGCAGATGTGCCCAAAACCGGTCTTCTGCGCCGTTTCACATGAGGGCAGGTACCTTTGCACGCAGGTATCGGCGGACAGCGGCAAACCGGAAATCCCTTCCGGCGGACCCGAAGCAGAGCGTCTCGAGCGTTTCCGCAGGCTGGACGGATCGCAGAAACGGCTGCTGGCAGATGTATCCTGCGCTCTTTTCATGCAGGACAAACGTCGGTGGGAATCCTGGATCAGGCTCCCCCTCGGCGAACAACTGGAATCTGCCTTGAGCATGTTAGGAGGATCGGGATGATCAGGTTTGAAGACGGCTTTTCAGACATCCAGTCCATACTGGCGCGATACAGGCGTGGAAGCCCCGAATACGAGGCTCTTGGCAAGCTTTCCGGGAGCAGCCGCGTCTATACCTACCTGTCCCCGGAAGAACTGGAGTTTGAGATCGGCATGCGGAAAAGCATAATCGAGGCTTCACTGGCACTTTACAGGCGAAGGTTTGCGTTCCGGATATTCCAGGAGTCCTTCTGCAACGAGGTTTACTGGAACAGGAGGCAGGACGGGGGCTTCGTGCTGAGACCCGGCGCAAGGCCTTCAGAGGCTGTGGACGATATTTTCACGAATACCCGGATGTACGGTACCGAATGCGCAACAGCTATCGTCATCATATATTACAAGGCGGTACTGGACATGTATAAACCTCAGCTTTTCGACCGCGCTTTCACCAGGATCGTCCTGATGAACTGGCGTGATATGGACCCGCTGATCGACCCCAAAACATACCGTGGGCTTGCCGATTACCTGCCTGGCGACTGCAGGTATGTCAGGAACCCCGAGGTGGATCCGCTGACCCCGGAATGGCAGGGGGAAAACGTCATAGACCTGGGCAGCGGCAGGTACTATGGACACGGTATAGGGCTGGGAGACCTGGACTTCTTCATAAGTGCACTGAACCGCAACAGGAGGGAAGGCGCTCAGGTGTCGGCCTATCTCGTGGACGCGGCTACAAGGCCTGATTTCCGCGTCCTGTACCTGTACCGGAAAAACGCTTCATAAAAAGCAGCGCCGATGAATAGCTTTTACTTGTGAGAAGGTTTTCTGGTGCACATGTTTTGAAAAAGCGGATCTGGGACCGTATAGACAAGTTTTACCGCGACTCTTTTATCCTGACGCTTTCAAATATGACCACCGGCGTGATCGCCTTCGTCTTCTCCCTCCTGCTTTCCAGGAAGCTGGGTGCGGAAGGCCTTGGGCTGTATGGGTTGGTAATGCCGGTCTACGGTCTTTTGCTCTGCATCACCAGTGACGGCATCATAACGGCAATCTCCAGGATATCGACAGTCTATTTCAACCGTGGTGAATATAAAAACCTGGACAGGACCCTGAGCACAGTTTTCGTTCCGGTCACGTTCCAGGCCTGCGGCATCGCCCTGCTGGTGCTGGTTTTCCACAGGCCGCTGGCGGTATATGTCGTGCGGGATGCCCGGGCGGCGGGAGCGCTGATGGCACTGTCTCCGGCACTTGTTTTCGTGCCGCTTTCAGCCGTCATAAAAGGCTATTTTTACGGGATGGGCAGGTACAGGATAACGGCTTCCATAGACATTCTCGAGAAACTGTTCAGGGTAGCCGTTTTATCAGGCGCTGCTGCACTGCTGAAGCCCGAAGGCGTATCCGGAACGGTCGCGACGGCATGCCTGGCCCTTACGGTCGGCGAACTGATCAGCTTCATCGCCCTCTTCACCAGTTACCGGATAAAAAGGAGCAGGCTGAAGGGAGGCACCGGCAGGATCAAATCAAGGATACAGCTGGTTTTCGACGTGATGGTGATATCCGTCCCGCTTTGCCTCAACGGCATCGTTTCATCGGTGATATCGACCATTTCGACGCTGATCGTCCCCCGCAGGCTGATGGCGGCGGGATTCACTTACCGGGATGCCCTGGCGCTGATCGGCAGGTTCGGCGGTATGGCGCTGAACATATCCACGCTCCCGTCCATAATAATAAATTCCATGCTTACCGTGCTTGTACCGGACATGTCGCTCAATATAAGCAAAAAAGACTACTGGTCCGCCGAGGAAAGGATAGCCCAGGTCCTGAGGATCTCAGGCGTCATCGGTACGGCGACTGCCATCGTGTGTTTCCTGATACCCGGGACGTTGGGACGGGTTTTCTACCAGAGGAACGATCTTGCTGCCATGATACGTTTTTCGGCGCCCATCTGCCTGATGACGTTCATATCGTCGCCGACCTTCGGTATCCTGAACGCCCTCGGCAGGCAAAACATCCTCCTTCGGAACTCGCTGATCAATTCCCTGCAAAACCTGGCGCTCACGGCCGTGCTGGTCGGCATACCGTCCCTCAACATTTACGGATGCGGCCTGTCGATCAGCATCACTTCCGCAACGTCGCTGGTATTGAATCTGAGAGAGATCAGGAAAGTATGCGAGATCAGGATAGATATCCATGATATCGCCATATTGGCGCTTTCGGGCGCAGCATCATGGCTTGCGGCCCTGCTGGCGGGAAATGCGCTGCTCGCTGCACCGCCCGCCGTGCGGATGGCGGGCGTGGTCATCGCCTGTTTCGGTACGATGGCAGGGATCAGTTCGTATGCATTCAAGCTCCGGGCGGAATACTGAAAACCCGCAGCAAACGCCGGCAACACGTGGCAAATGGTGCTGAAAACCCGCAGCTAAACACTGGAAGCGTCACGAAGGAGCCCTGAACTGCATCACGAACACGGCTCCCCTTCCGTCTTTCGCATTTTCAGCCCAGATCCTGCCCTTCATTTCAGTCATGTAATTGGCACAGCTGTGGAGGCCGAAGCCGTGACCGCCCTGCTTGGTCGTAAAGCCGTAGGCAAATATGCTTTCCAGTTTTCCTTCCTCGATTCCAGGGCCCGTATCGCCGACCCGTATGAATACGTGCTTATTGTCCCTCGTGACTTCTATGGTCAGTACCTTCTCGCCGTCTTCTGTATTTTCCATGGATTCCACGGCGTTTTTCACCACGTTGGCAAGCACGTGGAAAAGCTTGGTGCTCTGGGCCAGTGCCCTGACCGACTTGTCATAACGCCTGACCACGTCTATTCCTGCCTTTTCGATAGAACTCCGGTTCAGTTTCAGCACGTTTTCAATGACAGGTATCACGTCAAGGCGTTCAAGGCTCGATTTTATGCCTGTCAGGGTCTGCTGCGTGCTGATGAGCGCTTCGATCAGGCTGACACGCTCGAGCAGCCTTTCTACATGGTTTTTCAGGTCATTCCTGAACCGGATGAACGAGTCGCCCAACGTGGCGTAAAATTTTACGAGCAGTTTCCCTTTTTCGTCGTTCCTGATGAATTCTTCAAGCTCTCCGAATCTTTGCGAAAGCATCTCGTTTGCCATCATAAGGTCGTCCAGGCAGCTGCTTTCCAACAGGTTTTCAAGTGCCTGCTGCGTGGTGTTCACGGTGTTCATTATATTGGCGATGTTGTGCAGTATCCCCGTGGTGTCGGCCATACCCTTCCTGTGGGCCTGTTCCATCAGCCTCCTGTAACTCCGGTCGAGCCTTTCGAACAGTATGATGCTGTTAAGTGCAAGGCTGACATGGTTGCTGAGTATGCGCATGATCCTGATATCCGCCCCCTCTGCCTCGATAAGCAGGAAACCCGTGAACTCGTCGCCCATGTACAGAAGGTAGGCCAGGAGGAAATGCGGCCCCTCATCGCTGAAAATACAGTCGGTCAGGAAGCCCCGGGCATCCTGTCCATGCTGGGGGTGATCCTTTTGCCATTCCCCGTCACTGTACCGGAACTCTGCATGGTAGTCTGAAAATTCCATGTGCTCGGAAGGCTCATCGAACAGGTAAAGCCAGCAGCCTTTCACCCCTATCCTGGGGAGGTTGGCTGCCAGTGATTCCTTCAGGCTGTCCACATTGAAGTTCGTCAGCAGTATCTTGCCGACCTCCCTCAATATGAGCTGGACCCTGTTATATTCAACATGCTCCATGAACACTGCGGTGGCAAGCTTGTTATGCAGAACGCCCTGCATCTGGTTGAAGATATTGTCTGCCCATACCACTTTCTTCATATCAGTGTTGAAATAGGGCAGAAAGTATGGCATGAGCACTTTCCTGAAACTGGCCGCCGTCATTTCGTAAGCTCCCAGTTCATCACTGTAGACCATTTTGCGGAGCATTTTCTCAAACCCCATCAGGAACGGACGGTATTCCATTTTATAAAAAGCCTGCCTGAATGAACCGACCAGTCCGCTGATTTCTTCATGGCTGAAGGGAGTGCTGCCGGCGATTTGCCCGGCTATGACCTCCAGTTCGTTATCATCCAGTTGCTCAAAAAGCTTTCCGGCAGTACTGCATCTGTCCTCGTCCAGTGAAACGGCCAGTCTCGGAACGCAGCCGCAGGATTCCCTGTAAACGACTTTCCCGGGAACTTCCGTTTCCATCGGGACATCTTCGCCCATGATAAGCCGGTGCAAAGTTTCACAGCTATAATACCCGAGTTCTTTCCACGGAAAATAGACCGTGGTGTAGGCAGGCGACGAAAACCTGCCGATCTCCCCGTCTTCGTAACTGGTCACCGCGATATCCTCGGGTATCCTCAGCCCTCTTTCCCTGATCGCGCTGACCACGCCAAGGGTCTCTTCATTGTACAGCGATACGATAGCCTGCGGGAAAACGCCTCTCTCATCCAGGAGTATCTCCACGGCCCGTTTCCCTCTTTCAGTCACATCCAGCCCGATAAGTTCCCTGCGTTCCACGACAAGCTGCGGATCGAATATGCCATACTCGTTCATAACACTCAGGTACATCTCATTCCGGTTGTCCGGCAGGAACGGCGGGATATAGGCTATTTTCCGGTACCCGTGCTTCTGTACCAAGTGATGCAGTATTTGACCCAGGTATTTTTCACCCCGGAAGAAAACGCCATGGATGCCGGGCCTTATCGATCCCACGCTGACCAGCGGGATATCGCCGAGTATATCTGGGAATCCGCTGTTGTGGGCCACCCGCCCCCAGCCCAGGAAAACGATGCCGTCAAGCCTGAACTGCTTTACGAAGTCAAGCAGCATTTTCTCATGATACAGGTTCCTTACCGTCGTATTGACACGGAAATGCCCGAAACGCACCACGTTCACGCCATGCTCACGGGCATACTCATATATGCCCCTGGTGAGCAGGTTGTGGTATTCGTCGTATGAATCCTCGTCAATGAATCCGATGGTGATCTTTCTGCCCATAGTGCGTCCACCTGTCACGAGAATTTCAGTATAAATGAAGCGCCCATGTTGATGCCTTCGCTTTCAGCCTGGATCGACCCGCCCATGTCCGCCATGTATGCCGCGCAGCTGTAAAGTCCATACCCGTACCGGCCTTCCTTCGTGGAAAAGCCGTATTCGAACAGCCTGTCCAGTACGGCCCTGGGTATTCCCCTCCCGTTATCCTTAATGCAAAGGTACTTGCCGGTCTCATCCTCATACAGCCTTATGGTAAGCTTCCGATCCCTGGCTTCCGAGTTGGCAAGCGCGTCCTTTGCATTGGAAATGATATTGAAAATGACGAAAAACAGCTTCGCCCGATGGACCCGCGCCCTGAAATCGGGCATATATTCCTTTTCCACTTTTATCTGCAGTTTTTCGAAGGCATCTTCGTTCAGTTTGAGCGCGTCGTCGACTATCGGCGCTATCATGAGTTCTTCCAGCTTCGTGTCCACGCCGGCGTAGTTCTGCTGTGCGGCAATGGCTTCGTTGATGGTCCTTATCTTTGCCCTGAGCCTGCCCTGTATGCTGAGGAGCTGGTTGCGCAGCTTTTCAGCCGGACCGCCGAGGCGCAGGTAAAACTCCATCAGCTTTCTGCCTTTCGCATCGGAGCATATGAACTCCTCGAGCCTGTCGATATTTTGCTTCAACAGTCCGCTGGCCATAGCCATATCGTCGATGACGGGCGAATTTGCACACTCGGACATCATGTGCACTGAAACATTTATGCTGTTGAGTATATTGCCTATATTGTGCAGGATGTTCGTCGCAATATCCGCCATGCCCTCCTTCTGGGCATGTTCCACGAGCTTTTTGTATGCTATGTCAAGCCTCTTGAGCAGGACTATGCCGTGCAGTGCCGTACTGATGCTGGTTGCCAGGCTCTGAAAAATTATTTCATCCGGCGTTTCCTCTTTCATCCCGAACAGTGCGAACCCCAGGATCTCGTCCGTCACATGGAGCAGGTATGCCAGCGACACCCTGCCGAGTTCTTCCGCCTGTATCCGGGCAAGCTGTTCTTTCAGGCTGCCCGCACTGCCGTTCGTCTCTTTCCTTTCGCCGTCACAGTACCTGAATATCAGCACGCTGTTGTCAAACAGGTCCTCTTCAGTGTCGGAACCCGTGAAAATGGAATTGGAGATGAATATATGGCATCTGTCCAAACGGAACAGTCTCATGATTTTTTCAAGGGTCTCCAGCAGGTTTTCGAGGGAGAACTTCACAAGCAGCTGCTGAGTCATTTCCTGGAGTATCTGGTCGTCCGCTTTACTTTTCAGTGCGGTACTTCCCGTGACCGCCGATTCTCTTCTGCTGACCACTGCCTGGGCATTGAAGAACAGGTCTCCCGACCACAGCAGTGTGTCAACGTTTGAAATGAGGTAAGGGTAAAAAAGGTACCTGATGTCGGCCACCAGCCTGCTTATCCCGGGGAATCCCCCCAGGTCCCGGATCTGCGCTTCCAGTTCAGCCAGGAAAATTTCGCTGTCCCTGTAGTCGCAGGCCTGTATGAAAGCCTCCACCAGGTCCCTGAATGAAATGCCTGAATCACTGTACAGTGTCTGTAATGCCCGTATTATCGCGTCCTTCTCGGTCGGCGCCATTGCGCATGGAGAATACCCGGCCGGCCTGACATAGTCGGCATCGGCAGGCCTGACATAATAAGGCATGCACCCGCAGGACTCCCTGTACAGGATCTTGCACTTGTCATCCAGCGCCACTTCCCTGGGGCAGCTTCCCGTCCTAAGCAGCCTCACGATGCTTTTGCATCCTTCGTAACCGAGTTCCCTCCACGGGAAATACGCAGTAGTACACCCCGGGATCGAATATTTTGCAAATTCACCTTCCTCGTAACTGACGACAGCCATCTCATCGGGGATGCTGATCCCCCTGTCCCTGATCTCCTGCATGAGGAGGAAGGTATAAGGATATGAAACGGAAATGACTGCCCGGGCCCCGGCATCGATCAGCAGGTCGACCATCTTCTTTACCCTGCCGCGCCGGTCTGTGAAGGGAGGTAGCCGATCATTGCCGATATACAAAGAAGGATCATACAAACCGGCTTCGCCCATTGCCAGTTCATATGCCTCCTTCCTGTTGTCTTCCCTGTAATGCTCTGCGAAAGCTATCCTTTGATAGTGATGCTCGTCTATAAGGTGCCGGGTCAGCTTGTAAACAGCCATATCACCGGGGAAGTACACGCTCGGCATGTCGCTGAAAATGGTCCCGATGCTCAGCACCGGTATGTTTTTGAAGTGTGCCATGAACTTCTCCCGGTTATACATCGCCCCGGCCTGCGTCCAGCCGATGAACATCAGCCCGTCCAGGTCGTATTGGCTTATATAATCCAGGACCATGTCGACCTGGTGGGAAAACTTATACGCTATATGAGAGGAGTAGTATCCGAACCTGATGATCTGTACTCCCAGTTCCCTCGCTGCTTCGGATATCCCCTGCAGTATCTGGTTGTGGTACTCGCTTTCCAGGTTTTCGTCGAGAAAACCTATGGTATAGCGTTCCTTCCGGACAGGTCCGGATCCAAGGTAAAAATACTGCATATCAGGCTCCTTGCCCAAGCTCCTTCAAATATTGTTCCAGCGGTTTAGGCATGTTGAAATGGTATCCCTGGAGTATACACCGCCTCGAATCGAGCAGATGTTTCTGTTCTTCGGTCTCTATACCGCTTATTATCACTTCGAGATCCCATGTGCTGATAATGTCCATGAGCGAGAGAAGAAAGCTGCGTTTTTTCCTGTCCGTCACTATGTTCTGTACATAGGCCTTGTTCAGCTTGATCATCGTATCCTTCGGCATCTTCTGCAGGAAAGCGAACGCGGGATAAGCGTTCTCGAATCCGCTGACTGCGAACCGGACGCCCAGTTCGCTCAGTTCTCTTATGATCGCCATCGCGTGCTGGGCCGACTGGAACGAGAACTTATCCTCAAGGTTGAGTTTGAGGTACCCGGGCTCGATCCCCGTTTCCTTCAGGGCGGACTTTATGGTGCTGACAAAGCTCGGATGGTAAAACTCCTTGGCAGTACAGCTTATCATTACGAACAGGTCCCGGTGACCGGCTTCATGGATCTTTCTGAGGTATTCAAGTGCCCTGTACAGGACATGGCGCCCGAGTGTCACGATCATGTCGGATTTCTGCGCTATATGCAGGAACTGGCCCGGCTCGAGCTCTCCGTACTCCGGATGGAGCCAGCGCACGAGCGCCTGTACGCCGACCACTTTTTCGCATGTATCCACCAGGCTCTGCAGGTATACGTCTATCTGGTTCCTTTCGATCGCCTTTTTCAGTTCATTCTCTATCTTGATCTCATTGAGGTGCATGCATGAACTCGAAAGCTCATGGAACTTGAATATGCCGTGGGTCCTCTTGGCTTCATACAGCGCGATATCCGCGTACTTGAGCAGCATATCGGCCTGCATGCTGTCTTTTGAATATATACAGATGCCTATGCAGCACGAGATGTCCAGTTCGTGGTTTGCAATGAAATAAGGCGCTCTTATCAGGTCTATCAGTTTCTGCGCTATCTCGCCGACTTTTTCTCGCTCGGTCTCTTCGATGACCGCAGTGAACTCATCGCCTCCAAGCCTGAAGATCGCCCTGACCCTGCCTTCTTTGCTGACATAGTCCGGGATCATGCAAACATGGCTTTCAAGCCCGCTGCTGATCCTCCTTGCGACCTCGATCAGCAGCCTGTCGCCCACGTCATGGCCATACAGGTCATTGACGTTTTTGAAATTGTCCAGGTCGATATAGAACAGTGAGAACCTGTCCATGCTGTCTGCCCCGCCGCCGGTCAGCTCAGACATCGTGGTATAGAAGGAGCGCCTGTTCAGAAGGTCGGTCAGCGAATCATAATGTGCCGAATAGGCAAGCTGTTTCTCCTTTTCCTCCCTGAGGGCGATCTCCTCCCTGAGCCTGCCCACTGTTTCCGTAAGCTCGTTGGTCCTCTGCGCCACCAGCTTCTCCAGGTTATCGATATGTTCCCTGATCTGCATCTTCAGGCTCCACTTCGTGGTCATCGCGAGCGCGATCTGCTTGAGCGACACGTGGTCGAAAGGTTTTCTTATGAACAGCAGGTTATCGTTCTGGCCCAGCTTGGAAACGATCTGGTTCCACGTATAGTCGGAGTATGCGGTGCATATGACGACACCGACATCCGGGTCGATCTTCCAGATGTTTTCGATGGTCTCTATACCGTCCATCCCGGGCGGCATCCTGACATCCATGAACACAAGCGAATAAGGATCGCCGGATTCCCTGGCTCTCCTTACCATTTCGACGGCTTCACTGCCCTGGTAAGCATCGTCGATGGAATATTTGATGTCTATGACCGTCTCATCCTGGTCGGCTGCAGCGTCGCCGTCCCCGAACAATTCCCTCTTCAGCTGCTTTGCTTCCTGGTATTCCTCCATGCCGGAAGAAGAATCAAGTATGTATTTTATATCGTCATGGATATCCTTGTTGTCGTCCGCTATCAGTATCCTTCTTCGAAAGTTTTCCATAATGATCCTCACTTCAATGCAAGTTGATGCTCTGCATATCATTACTCTCCACACTTGTTCTCTGGATGCTGATACTCTGATGGTTGTATGGGAGTTTTCGACATGTCCTGCTGCCCAGGTCCAAACCAAAACCGAAGATACTCTGCTGATGTCGATCGCTGTCAACGATATACCAGTAGTTACATTATAATATCTGCGACAAATTATTTCAATTAATTTAACCGGAAAGTACGACCTGCATGCGGCAATCAGCCATCCGGCGCTTTCACAGGACCGCACCCGGCTGCTGTGCCCTGCATCCGTCATTGTCGCGGACCGGATCTGGCTTTTGCAGCCCGCCATCCGGTATTGTCGCAGAACCGCACGAATTTAGCCGGGTGAAACGTATTACTGCTGTAAATACTTTATCCTTTCGGGCAATCAAGTCTTGTTGAACAAAACCAGGATACAAACGCCGGCACAAGTGCAGCAAATATACATCATTTGCCGCCGACTTTGAAATAATACGAATGTTGCTAAGTACACCTGCAAAGGAGTGTTTCCTGATGAAAATGTCAACAATAGACGGCAACCACGCCGCGGCATACGCATCATACGCATTTACGGAAGTTGCGGCGATCTTCCCGATAACGCCATCGTCCCCGATGGCCGAACTGGTCGACGAATGGGCATCCCGGGGGCAAAAGAACATATTCGGCCAGCCGGTCCAGGTCACCGAAATGCAGTCCGAAGCCGGTGCAGCCGGTGCAATGCACGGCTCGCTCCAGGCCGGCGCCCTGACCACCACTTACACAGCTTCCCAGGGACTGCTGCTCATGATACCGAACCTGTACAAAATGGCAGGTGAGCTGCTGCCGGGAGTCCTCCACGTATCTGCCCGGGCGATCGCGACGCATGCACTGTCGATTTTCGGCGACCACCAGGACGTGATGGCCTGCCGCCAGACAGGCGCCGCCCTGCTCGCTTCCTCCAACGTCCAGGAGGTAATGGACCTGGGCTGCATAGCCCACTTGTCGGCGATCAGGTCAAGGATCCCGTTCATCCACTTTTTTGATGGTTTCAGGACGTCGCACGAATATCAGAAGATACATGTGATAGATTACTCAGACCTGGCAAGGATAGTCGACATGCAGGCCGTGGAGGAGTTCAGGGCAAGGGCGCTGAACCCGGAGCATCCCGTCGCCAGGGGAACGGCCCAGAACCCGGACATCTACTTCCAGGGAAGGGAGGCGGCAAACAGGTTCTACGACAACGTGCCTGCCATCGTCGAAGGATACATGGAAGAGATAGAGCGGATAACGGGAAGGAAGTACCGCCTTTTCGACTATTACGGCGCGCCCGACGCCGAGTATGTGATCATAGCGATGGGCTCGGTATGCGACACGATCAATGAAACGGTGGATTATCTCAATTCCCGCGGCCGCAGGACAGGCACGGTGAGGGTCAGGCTCTACCGGCCTTTTTCAGAAAAACACCTCCTTGATGTCATCCCGAAAACGGTGAAGAAAATAGCCGTGCTCGACCGCACGAAAGAGCCCGGCGCTCCAGGCGAGCCGCTTTATCTCGATGTCTGCAAGGCATTTTACGGGCTGCAGGGTCCGAAACCCCTTATTATAGGAGGCAGGTACGGGCTTGGCTCGAAAGACACACGCCCCTCACAGATAGTCGCCGTTTTCGACAACCTGGAGTCCGACGATCCAAAGGATCATTTCACCATTGGGATAGTAGACGACGTCACGAACACATCGCTGCCGGAAGGAGAAATGATCGAAACGGTGCCGCCGGGGACCATAAGCTGCAAGTTCTGGGGGCTGGGTTCGGACGGCACGGTCGGAGCCAACAAGTCGGCGATCACGATAATCGGCGATAACACCGACCTGTATGCCCAGGCCTATTTCTCATACGACAGCAAAAAATCGGGCGGCACAACAGTATCACACCTGCGGTTCGGCCCCAACCCCATCAGGAGCCCTTATCTCGTGTACAATGCTGACTATATCGCATGCCACAACAAGTCGTTCCTGTACAACTATGACATCCTGAAAGGGCTTAAAAAGAAGGGGGTTTTCGTCCTCAACTGCCCGTGGGACGATGGAGGGCTTGAAAACAACCTGCCGGCACATATAAAGAGGTACATCGCCCAAAACGAAATAGACTTCTACACCATCGACGCCATCGCCATAGCGGGCGAGATCGGCCTCGGGAACAGGATAAACATGATCATGCAGACGGTGTTTTTCAAGCTCGCGAACATCATACCGGTGGACGATGCTATAAGGTATCTCAAGGATTCCATTGAGAAGGCCTACGGCAGAAAAGGCAGGAAAATAGTCGAAATGAACAACATGGCGGTGGATCGGGCACTTGATGCGCTGCACAGGGTGAACGTGCCGGCGTCATGGGCAAACGCGGCGGATGAGGGCGAAGCACATGATCCTGCCGATCCTTCCGGCGGAACCAAAGGGTCTGAAACATTGTCTGAACTTTTGCGCAAAAGCAGCAAACCCGGGACCCTGTCCGACTTTATCCAAAAGATACAAAGACCGATGGCCAGGCAAGAGGGCGATGAACTGCCTGTCAGCGCATTCATCGGCATGGAGGACGGCACGCACCCGCTGGGCACCACGGCTTTCGAAAAAAGGGGCATCGCGGTCATGCTCCCGAGGTGGTACCCGGAAAACTGCATACAGTGCGGAAGATGCTCATTTGTCTGCCCGCATGCCACCATACGCCTGTTCCTGCTGGACGAGGACGAAGCGGCAAGGGCCCCGGAAAACTATACGACACTTAAAGCTGCAGGCAAAGGTCTTGAAAAGTACCGCTTCCGCGTCCAGGTAAGCCCGCTGGACTGCACCGGATGCGGTAACTGTGCCGATGTCTGCCCGACATCCGAAAAAGCGCTGGTAATGGTACCTGCAGAGGAAGAGGCAGAAGCGCAGGAGGGCAACTGGGAATTTTCACTCAGCCTGTCGCCAAAGAAAAATGTTATGGACAAGAATACACTGAAAGGCAGCCAGTTCATACAGCCTTTGCTTGAGTACAACGGCGCATGCCCCGGCTGCGGCGAGACTCCGTATGTCAGGCTGATCACCCAGTTGTTCGGCGACCGCATGATGATCGCGAACGCTACGGGATGCTCGTCCATCTGGAGCGCAAGTTCACCCTCCATAGCCTATACGACCAACTCGGATGGCAAAGGACCTGCCTGGGCCAATTCACTGTTTGAAGACAATGCGGAATACGGATTCGGTATGTACCTCGGGGTGAATCAGATCCGCGAGCGCATTGCCGATCTGATGCGGACGTATCTTGAACACGGAGAACCTTCAGACACCGTTGCCCAGGCCTTCATGCACTGGCTCGGTTCAAAGGATGACGGCGAAGCCTCAAAAGCTGCCTCAGCCAATGTCATAAAGGTACTGTCGGAAATGGATATCACCGGGGACCACATACTTGAGGAGATCATGAGCAAAAAAGATTTCCTGGTCAAGAGATCCATATGGATCATGGGCGGAGACGGCTGGGCTTATGACATAGGATACGGCGGCGTTGACCACGTGCTTGCTTCAGGTGCCGACGTCAATCTCTTCGTCATGGACACCGAGGTCTATTCCAATACGGGCGGCCAGTCTTCGAAAGCCACGCCCACGGGTGCAGTGGCCAAGTTCGCATCGGCCGGGAAGAGGATGAGGAAGAAGGACCTCGGCCTGATGGCGATAAGCTACGGGAACGTGTATGTGGCCCAGATAGCCATGGGCGCCAACATGAACCAGACGATAAAGGCGCTGACCGAAGCCGAAGCCTACAGGGGGCCTTCGCTGATCATTGCCTACGCACCCTGCATATCCCACGGCATCAGGTCAGGCATGGGCACCAGCATCGCTGAAGAGCGCAAGGCCGTGGATTCCGGCTACTGGCACCTTTACCGCTACAACCCGGATCTGCGGAAAGAGGGCAAAAACCCGTTCATACTTGACTCAAAGAAACCGGAAAGGCCCTACAGGGATTTCCTCACGGGCGAAGTCCGCTACACGCAGCTTATGAACGTCTATCCCGAACTGGCGGAAAAACTGTTCGAAGAATCGGAGACCCATGCACGTGAACGGTATGAGACCTATCTCCGGCTCGCCGGGCAGTAAAGGGGACAGACTGGGTAATGCCAGGCTGACGAAATGAAATCGTATTCGGCAGACAGACTGAACATTGCCAGGTTAATGAAATGGAACCGGTCAGCGGACTGTCTGGGCATTACCATTCTGACAGAATGAGACCGTATCGGTATGGATGTGAGAATAACAAGATCACCGGAGATCGCGGATAACCGGTATCGTAAGCAAAACTGGCAGGCAGGGAAGCTGGATATACTGCTGTGAAAATGGAGAGGCACTATCTTCCGTGAGATAGTGCCTCTCTTATGTGTTTTGAAGGCTGCACTTGCCACGCGGCCCACCCTGCTTATGCCGCCTCTTGCTTCTGCCGCGCAACCCCTTACTGCTTCTGCTGCACCAGCCCTCTTGCTTCTGCCGCGCAACCCTTACTGCTTCTGCTGCACCAGCCCTTCTGTCACGCAGCCCTTATCACTTCTCATTTTCATCGACGTATTCCTTGGCGTTGATGACCTGGAATTCCGACGGTACAGTCACTTGCGAGTGGGATTTCTTCTTTTCGATGTTGGCCCATGCCGCAGTGTCATGCTTCTCCACCGGCATACGGAGATTTTTTTTCTTTTTCTTCCTGCTCATAACGATTCTTGTATGATATAGTCGACAACTAAATCATACATTCCTTTCTTTAGATTTACGCTCACTTCATGGTGTGTTTATCGAATTTTGAAAGCTGAAGGAGCGTAGCGACTAAAGCTTTCAAAATTCGGCCG
>Ga0208938_1000134_pt1 | contig 70396 bp, 58 predicted proteins | sample AD_UKC125_MetaG_FD_184434 | JGI IMG/M metagenome (GOLD analysis project Ga0208938, IMG submission 184434) | Active sludge microbial communities of municipal wastewater-treating anaerobic digesters from USA - AD_UKC125_MetaG (SPAdes) (version 2) | ecosystem: Engineered > Bioreactor > Anaerobic >... | reverse complement strand
GCTTCGGACCACGAGCGGTGACGCTTTAGCAGTATTTCTGAATCGCCCTGCAAGTTGTCTGTTTAACTCGGCGAGTCGATAATGATAGCCTTTTTGCGGCAGGTTTCAACCCCCGGATTGTCATGGTCTTTCTTTTTCGTCTCCTCGCCTGCATGCCGCTGAGGTTGCTGCACGCGCTGGGCGCCGCTCTCGGTCGCCTGGTCTATTGGCTGTCGCCAACCTATCGCCGGCACCTGCGGGAGAACCTTGCCCAGGCAGGTATCGACCCCGCGCTGCGGGGTGCCGTGGCAGCCGAGGCGGGCAAGCAGATGCTGGAACTGTCGCGCATCTGGATGCGGACGCTGGAAGAGGCCATCGCCCAGGTGGTGGAGGTGGTGGGCTGGGAATACGTCGAGGCCGCATACCGGTCGGGCAAGGGCATTGTCTTTCTGACGCCGCATCTCGGCTGTTTCGAGATCACGGCACAATACCTCTCGGCGAATTTTCCGATAACGGTGCTCTACCGGCCGCCGAAGCGCACTTCACTGCAGCAGTTGATCGAAATGGGGCGCCAGCGCGCGCAGTTGCACCTGGCGCCGGCGGACCTGACCGGAGTGCGCTCGCTGATCAAGGCGATCAAGAGAGGCCAGGCGGTCGGGCTTCTCCCGGATCAAGCGCCGAAAACGGGAGAAGGCGTCTGGCTCGACTTCTTCGGCCGCCCGGCGTACACGATGACGCTGGCTGCTCGGCTGACCGAAACCGGCGCCACGACGCTGATGACCTGGGGCGAGCGGCTGCCCGGCGGGCGCGGCTACCGGGTGCACTTTTCGCCGCCGCAGGTCGCGCTGGAAGGCAATACGATCGAGCGCGCGCAACGCATCAACCATGAAGTCGAGCATCTGGTTCATTGTTGTCCCGCCCAGTACCTTTGGGGCTACAACCGCTACAAGCGCCCGGGCGGTGCCGAGCCGCCGCCGGAAAAGGGGCGTGGACAATGAAAGTGGCGTTCTCTTACCTTCTGGTCGCCTTTCTCTGGCTGCTTCACTGGCTGCCAGTGAGCGTCCTGCGCGCACTCGGCTGGGGGCTGGGGCGGCTGCTCTTTGTCCTGGCGCGCGCCCGGCGCGAGATTACGCTGACCAACCTGCGCCTGTGCTTTCCGGAAATGCCGCAGGTCGAACGCGAGAAGCTGGCGCGGGCGCACTTCGTCGCCTTCAGCCGCGCGGTGCTTGACCGCACGCTCGGCTGGTGGGCATCGAAGGAGCGCCTCGAACGCATCATCCGCGTTACCGGCGTCGAACACCTGAACGATCCCGGCGGCCGTCCGGTAATAATGCTCTGTCCGCATTTTGTCGGGCTCGATGCCGGCGCCACGCGCCTTTCCATGTTCGTCACGGCGTGCAGTGTCTATTCCAAGCAAAAGAATCCGGTATTCGACAAGTTGCTTTATGATGGCCGCAAGCGTTTCAGCGATACGATCCTGCTCTCCCGGCACGAAGGAATGCGCAGGATTCTCAAGGCGTTGAAGGACGGTTATCAGTTCTACTATCTGCCGGACATGGATTTCGGGCGCAAGGAGTCGATTTTCGTGCCCTTTTTCGGGGTCCAGGCGGCGACGATTCCCGCCCTCTCGCGACTGGTGCGGCTGACCGGCGCCCGAGTGGTGCCGTGCATCACGCGCCAGGTGCCGGACGGCTATGAGGTGGAAGTCATGCCGCCGTGGGAGAATTACCCCGGCGAGAGCGTCGAGGCCGATACGGCATTCGTCAACCGTTTTATCGAAGGCCAGGTACTGCGCATGCCGGAGCAGTATTTCTGGTTGCACAAGCGTTTCAAGACCCGACCACCCGGAGAGCAGAGGTTCTACAAATGACAAGCAATCTGAATATCCAAATTCGCCCCGTCACGCCACCGGACGTGCCGGCCATCTCGGCCCTTGCCCGCGAAATCTGGCAGGCCGCCTACCCGGGCATCATCACCCAGGAGCAGATCGATTTCATGCTTGAGCAGCGCTATGGCTATGAGCGGCTCTACGACGACATCGAGGATGCCGACAAGTGGCTGGACCAGGCCTTCCACGACGAACGACGGGTCGGCTTCGCTTTCAGCGAGATTCGCAAGGGCGAGTTCAAGCTCGACAAGCTTTATATCCACCCCGATGTGCAGCGCAAGGGTGTCGGCGGCCAATTGATCGAGCACGTTGCGACGCGCGCCCGGAAACTCGGCTACCCGTGCGTGATCCTCGCCGTCAACAAGCGCAACGTCAAGGCCATCGGCTCCTACAGAAAGTATGGCTTCGTCGTTCGCGAGTCGATCATCGACGATATCGGTCGCGGCTTCGTCATGGACGATTACGTGATGGAGAAGAAACTTTAAGGATTTGAGACAACCTCCTGTCTCTGTTATCCTTTTCGAACCCTGATGAGGAGCGCGTCGTGAAACTTGAATTCGCCAAAATGCACGGTCTGGGCAACGACTTCGTTGTCGTCGACGGCATCCGCCAGCAGGTTTCGCTGACTCCGGAACAACTGCGCTACATTTCCGACCGCCATTTCGGCGTCGGCTGCGACCAGATCCTGCTGGTCGAGGCGGCGACGCAACCGGATGTCGATTTTCGTTATCGCATCTTCAACGCGGATGGTGGCGAGGTCGAGCAGTGCGGCAATGGCGCGCGCTGCTTTGTCCGTTTCGTGCATGACCAGGGGCTGACCGACAAGCGCGAGATTCGCGTCGAGACTTTGGGCGGGATCATTGCCCCGCGCCTCGAGGGCGACGGCAATGTCACGGTCAACATGGGAATTCCCCGTTTTCTGCCGCGCGAGATTCCCTTCATCCACGACGACGACGTGGTGATCTACGCCCTCGACGTCGCCGACGAAACGCTGGAAATCAGCGTGGTTTCGCTGGGCAATCCGCATGCCGTGCAGGTCGTCGCCAGCGTGGACGAGGCGCCGGTCGACGCGCATGGTCCGCTGATCGAAAGACACGAGCGTTTCCCGCAACGGGTCAATGTCGGCTTTATGCAGGTCGTCGATCGCCATGCCATCAGGCTGCGCGTCTACGAGCGCGGCGCGGGCGAAACGCTGGCCTGCGGCACGGGCGCCTGCGCGGCTGCGGTGACCGGCATCCGCCGCGGCCTCCTCGATTCGCCGGTACGCGTGACCACGCGCGGCGGCGATCTCAACATCGCCTGGGGCGGCGCGGATCGACCGGTACTGATGACCGGCCCGGCGGCAACTGTTTTCACTGGAGAAATAGAACTATGAGCGCGCCGTTTCCCGAAGACGTGGCCGACTACCTGAAGAACAATCCCGGATTCTTCGAGCAGTATGCCGACCTGATGGCACAGATCTTTGTTCCGCACCCGCATGGCGGGCGGGCGGTTTCGCTGGCCGAAAGGCAGATGTTGACCCTGCGCGACAAGAACCGCGAAACCGAGAGCAAGCTGGCCGAACTGATCGCCTTCGGCGAGGAGAACGACCAGATCAGCGAGAAGGTGCATCGTCTTGCGGTCGGCCTCATTGCCGTCGAGACCTTTTCGGCGGTCATCCATCTGCTGAGATTTCACCTTCGGGACGATTTCTCGGTTCCGCATGTCACCCTGCGCCTGTGGAAGAAGCCCGATGGAGTCAATGACCTGCCGGAATTTGCCGTAGTTGCCGAGGAATTGCAGGCTTTCGCCGACACGCTGACGCATCCCTACTGCGGCTCGACTTCCGGTTTCGGCACCGGCGCCTGGTTCGGCGAACCGGCGGCACACCTTCGCTCGCAGGCACTGGTCGCCCTTTGCGACGGCGGTACGACGATCGGCATGCTGGCGCTCGGCAGCGAGGACGGCAAGCGCTTCTATCCCGAGATGGGTACGCTTTATCTCGATCGGATCGGCGAAATGGTTTCGGCCGCGCTGATTCGCGTTACCAAGCCCGCCAAGTGACCGCGACGGCGACGGTTGACGACTATCTGGCTGAACTGGCCGAACAGCGCCGGCAGTCCCCGCATACCATCAGCAATTACCGGCGCGACCTGATGCGCCTTCTGGCGCTGGCCGGCAATGCCCGGCCGGGCGAACTTCAGGTGCAGCAGATCCGCCGCTTCGTAGCCCAGCTTCACGCCCAGGGTCTGTCCGGGCGCTCGCTTGCGCGCATGCTGTCGGCCTGGCGCGGCTACTTTGGCTGGCTCGGCCAGCATAGCGCCGTGTCCGCCAATCCGTGCGACGGCGTGCGCCCGCCGAAGTCGCCACGGCGCCTGCCGAATGCGCTTTCGGTCGATGAGGCGGCGGCGCTCCTGGCGCCCGAGCCTGACGACGATCCCGTGCTCGAAGCGCGCGACGTAGCGATGTTCGAGTTGTTCTATTCGTCGGGTCTGCGTCTCGCCGAACTTGCGGCCCTCGATTGCGCTGCGCTGGAATCGCTGTTGGTGGACGGCGAAGTGAGGGTACTCGGCAAGCGCAGCAAGGCGCGAATCGTTCCGGTCGGCGCCCGGGCGCGCGAGGCGCTGGCGGCGTGGCAGGCGTTGCGGGCACAGCTTGCCGCCGAGGACGAGTGTGCCCTGTTCGTCAGCCGTCGCGGCACACGCCTCAGTCACCGGGCAATCCAGGACCGGCTCGGACGCCATGCACTGCGCGCCGGACTGCCGCGTCACGTCCATCCGCACATGCTGCGCCATTCCTTCGCCTCGCACGTGCTGCAATCGTCGGGCGACCTGCGGGCGGTGCAGGAGATGCTCGGTCACGCCAGCATCGCTTCGACGCAGGTTTATACGCATCTCGATTTCCAGCATCTGGCCAAGGTTTACGACGCGGCGCATCCACGGGCCAAGCGCTAGCGACTCGCCGCGGTCGACCGGCAGAGGAGCCGGAAAATTTGGCTTCAATTGACCTTTTGTGCCGCAGCCGCTATGATAACGCGTTTCAAAAATTCGCCGGATTCAAGGAGTTAGTCATGGCCATCAGCCGTACCCGCCGTTCTTCCCTGGAGCGCCGCTGCGTTTCCAAGTCCAGCAAGCGCCTGTTCAAGGGCACGGGCAAGACCCTGTTCAAGGTCATCTATGCCGCCGAGTGCCATGCCCGCAACCGCAAGGCGCTGGGCGGCTAAGCCGCTTCCGGGCTTTTCCAGGCCCCGGTTGCCGCGAGGTGACCGGGGCTTGTTGCTTGAAGTCGAGAAAATATGGCTCAGCTCATTCTCCTGCCGGGCAAGGAGCGTTCCGCGTTCAAGCTGCGCCATCCATGGCTGTTTGCCGGCGCGGTGGGGCGCCTCGAAGGCCGGGCGCGGCCGGGCGATACCGTCGAGGTGCTGGCCGACAACCTGCGGCCGCTGGGGCGGGCGGCGTATAGCCCGCGGTCGCAGATTCGTGCGCGCTTCTGGACCTTCGACAGCGCGGAATCGGTCGACGATGCCTTTTTCAAGCGCCGCATTGCGGCTGCCGTAGCGCGCCGTCAGTCCTTGCCCGAACTGCGCGGCCAGCAGGGGCTGCGGCTGATCCACGCCGAATCCGACGGGCTGCCCGGCGTCATCGCCGACCAGTACGGCGACTCCGTCGTCGTGCAACTGACTTCGGCCGGCGCCGACAAGTGGCGGGTCGCCATCGTTGCCGGGCTGGTCAAGGCGACCGGTTGCGCGCGCATCTACGAGCGTTCCGATTCCGACGTGCGCGGGCTGGAAGGACTGGAGCTGGTGACCGGCTGGCGGCACGGCGCGGCGCCGGACTCGCCGCTGACCATTGAGGAAAACGGCGTCAGGCTGACGGTCGACATCGCTGGCGGACACAAGACCGGTTTCTATCTCGACCAGCGCGACAATCGCGCCCTGCTCGGCCGACTGGCAGCGGGCAGGGAGGTCCTCAACTGCTTCTGCTACACCGGCGGCTTTTCGCTGCAGGCGCTGGCGGGCGGGGCGGCGAGTGTGTTGTCGATCGATTCGTCGGGCCCGGCGCTTGCCCAGGCGCTGGCCAGTCTGGTGCTCAATCCGCAGTTGCCCGGCCAGCGCGCGGAATGGCGGGAAGCCGATGTCTTCCTCGCCCTGCGCGACTTCCGCAAGCAAGGCCGGCTGTTCGACCTGATCGTCCTCGATCCGCCCAAGTTCGCGCCCTCTGCCGCCCACGCCGAGCGCGCGGCGCGAGCCTACAAGGACATCAACGTGCTCGGCTTCCGGCTGCTCAGGCCGGGTGGTCTGCTGATGACCTACTCGTGTTCCGGCGGCATCGGGCCCGAACTGTTCCAGAAGATCGTCGCCGGAGCGGCGCTCGATGCCGGCCGCGAGGCGCGCATCGTCCGCCGGCTGGCGGCGTCTGCCGATCATCCGGTGGCCCTGAATTTCCCGGAAGGCGAGTATCTCAAGGGGTTGCTGGTCCAGGTCGACTGAGCGCGCCGGGACAGCGGCGGATCTCCTCCAACGCAAATTGTCGCTGGACCCCACAGATTCCCGGGTTTACACTACGTGACTGCGTTTACACGGCGTTTGCACCAATACGCCAAATTTTCCTGCACGCGCATTGATTGGGGAGTCAAGCAAGATGCATATCAACGTAGACACCAAGCCGGTCACACCGAATACCTACGACTCGAAGAAGAAACGGCTCGTCGAGACCATCGACCGGCTCTATCACCGCGATGCTCGCGGTCCGTTGCAGAAGATGATGGCGCGGATCCATCCTGCCGACCTGGCGGCGATTCTCGATGAATTGCTGCCCGAGCATGTGGTGGACATCTTCCATGCGCTTGGCGACAAGGAAATGGCGGCCGAGGTGTTCGGCCAGATGACGCCAGGCTTGCGGACGCGGGTGATGACCGAGTCGAGCACCAGTCAGCTGGCCAGCCTGCTCGAACGCCTGCCCCCGGACGATCTCGCCGACCTCATCGGTGATCTGCCCGAAGATCACCGCGCCGAGCTGATGGCACTGCTCGGTCGCGACAGCAAGTCGGAAGTCGAAACCCTGCTCAAGTACGACCCGGACAGCGCCGGCGGCATCATGACCACCGATTTCTTCTCGCTGCCGCACAGCCTTACCGTCGAGCAGGCGATCGAGAACATCCGCAGCCGTGAAGCCGTCGAGATGGTCTTCTATCTCTACCTGACCGACGAGGACGGCCGGCTGGTGGGCGTCGTCTCGCTGCGGCAGCTGCTGTTGTCGCGGCCCAGCACGGTGCTCCACAACATCATGAACCGGCGCGTGATGAGTGTGACCACCGACGCCGACCAGACCACGGTCGCCCTGCTGGTCGACAAATATCGCCTGCTCGCCGTGCCCGTGGTCAATACGGACAATGTCCTGGTCGGCATGGTCACGGTCGATGACGTGATCGACGTCATCGAGGAAGAGACGACGCGGGACATGCTGAAGATGGCGGGTACCAGCGAGTCGGAGACGCTGACCCACTCGGCGTTCAAGATTGCCGGGATCCGCTTGCCCTGGCTGCTGGCGGCGTTCATCGGCGGCCTGGCAGCAACGGCGGTGATCGGGCAATACGAGGAGATACTCGGCCAGGTGCTGGTGCTCAGCGCCTTCCTGCCGGTGATCATGGGCATGGCCGGCAACGTCGGCGTTCAGTCCGCCACCGTTGCCGTACGCGGTCTGGCGACCGGCGCCATCGACGTTCGCGACACCGTGCCGCTGGTGTTCAGGGAGTTGCGCGTCGGTCTCGTACTGGGAGGGTTCTACGGCGTGATCCTCGCACTTTACGGCTACTTCATGCACAACAGCCTCCAGCTTGGCCAGGTCGTCGGTCTGACCATACTCGGCAACATGACCGGCGCCGCCCTGTTGGCGGTGCTGCTGCCGATGCTCTTCCAGCGCCTGAAAGTCGATCCGGCGGTCGCCACCGGCCCGTTCGTGACCACCGCCATTGACATTCTCGGGGTCCTCAACTACTTTGTGATCGCGACCTTGATCTACAAGCTGTAAGAACCGGGGCGCTGCAAGCGGCGGCGGGCGTTCGCTCAAGGCGATGATCGGGGCTGTTCCGCTGTCCGCCGATTGCGGCACGCGGCGACCGCTCTGACTGATCATCGGGGTTGGAACCGCGCCTTTCCCACGCCTGCCGCACCGCAGCGCGGCCCATCCCCTTACTGAAAATGCCTCCCCTTTAGCTGTCGACCGCAACAGCCAGCGAGCCAGCAAGCTCGCCCTGGCGGTGCTGATCGGTCTGAGCGCTTGCGTTGCAGCGTTCCTGTCGGCCCTCGGGCTGGACCCGCCTTTCGGGCCGGTGCTGGCATTGCTGCTGGTCGCGTTGGGACTGATCATTGCATGACGCGTTGCGGCGTGCTAAAAGACGGGTTCTGCATTCGAGGTGAGTATGATCTTTTCGCTATTCAGGAAGAAAGGTCAGAAGGTGCCACAGGGCGAGATCATGCGCCCGAAGCCGCCTACTGCTCCGGCTGGAGCGCATCCCGTACTTCCGGCGGCTCCCGAAGAGGCCGAGAAGGCCCGGGAGCCGTTGCCCGATCTCGAATTCACGTCCGAATCCCAGTCCGTTTCCGGCGCGACGCCGTCGGTCGGGAAGCCGGGGGCGCCAAAGACGCAGGCCGAGATCGATCACATACTTTCGGAATTCGAACGCGAATTCACGGATTCGAGCGTCATGGGGATCGATGTCGACCATGGCGCCGACTCGATCCAGGCCGATGTCGAGCAGGTCGCCGTGTTGTATGCCAATGGCCAGGACGCTGTCGTTCGTCCCCTGCTGGAGTCGCTTCTCGGGGCTTATCCGGGTACGGAGGGCCTGCGGCTGTGGCAGATGCTGTTCGATTTCCTGATGCTGAGCGGCAATCGCGATGCTTTCGACAAGCTGGCCGCGGATTTCGTGGACGCCTGTGAAATGTCGCCCCCGGCCTGGGCCGAGCCGCAGGCTGCGCCCAAGGTGGCGGCGGCCGGACCCGCCGTAACGGTTTGCGAGCTGCAGGGTTTGTTGACTGCGGACGACATCAACGCGCTGACACCCCTGGCCGATGCGCTCAGGGACAAGCGGCCGCTCAGGGTGGATTGCAGCAGGCTGCTTGGCTGCGACGATGAATTCGCCGGGCGCCTCGCCGACCTGCTGATGGGCGCCCGTCGCCAGGGTACGGTGATCGTCCTCGACCAGGTCGAGGGCATCATGCCGCGCCTGCGCGGTCGCCTGATGCCGGGCGAGGCCCAGAATGCCCGGACCTGGCTGTTGTTGCTGGAACTTCTGCAGCGTTACGGGACGCAGGAAGACTTCGAGCAGTGCGCGATCGACTTCGCCGTCACCTTCGAACGTTCGCCACCGTCGTGGGAAGCCGTCCCGATGCCGACTCTGCCCGCGACAAAGCCGATCAAGCGCACCGACAATGCGCATTACCTGAGCGGCGAGATCAGGAACAGCCACTTCGACGACCTGATTGCCGTACTTAACCTTCAGGAACATGTCGTTCTCGACTTTTCGGGCGTACGCCGGCTCGACTTCTTTTCCGCCGGGCAACTGGTCAATCGCCTGTCGCCCTTCAAGGCCAGCGGCAAGGAAGTGATCATCCGCAGCCCGAATCACCTGGTGGCGGAACTGATGGCCGTGGTCGGCCTCAACAAGTTCGCCCGCATCATCGTCCCCAAATCCTAAGATCAGGAAGAAACATGGAGCAATATCACGGCACGACGATCCTGTCGGTACGCCGCGGCAGTTCCGTCGCCATGGGCGGCGACGGGCAGGTCACGCTGGGCAACATCGTCATCAAGGCCACGGCGCGCAAGGTGCGCCGCCTTTATCAGGGTCGCATCCTCGCCGGATTCGCCGGCGGCACCGCCGATGCCTTCACGCTGTTCGAGCGTTTCGAGGCGAAGCTGGAAAAGCATCAGGGCAACCTGCTGCGCTCGGCGGTCGAACTGGCCAAGGACTGGCGTTCGGACCGAGCCCTGCGCCGTCTTGAGGCGATGCTCTCGGTCGCTGACAAGGATGTATCGCTGATCATCACCGGCAACGGCGACGTGCTGGAACCGGAGCAGGGCATCGTCGCCATTGGTTCGGGGGGGGCGTATGCCCAGAGCGCGGCGCGCGCCCTGCTCGAAAATTCGGCGCTGGCGCCGTCCGAAATCGTCACCAAGTCGCTGGAAATCGCCGGCGACATCTGCATCTATACCAACCGCAATTTCACGATCGAGGTGCTGGAATGAGTGGCGGCGCCGGGATGACCCCGCAGGAAATCGTGCACGAGCTGGACAAACACATCGTCGGCCAGAAGAACGCCAAGAAGGCGGTCGCCATCGCCCTGCGCAACCGCTGGCGGCGGGCGCAGGTCGCCGAACCGCTGCGCCAGGAAATCACCCCGAAGAACATCCTGATGATCGGCCCGACCGGTGTCGGCAAGACCGAGATCGCCCGGCGCCTGGCGCGGCTCGCCGACGCCCCGTTCATCAAGATCGAGGCGACCAAATTCACCGAAGTCGGTTATGTCGGCCGCGATGTCGAGACGATCATTCGCGATCTGGTCGACATGGCCATCAAGTCGCAGCGCGAGCGGGCGATGAAGCAGATGCGCGGCCGCGCCGAGGATGCCGCCGAGGATCGCGTCCTCGATGTTCTGCTGCCGCCGGCGCGCGACCCCGGCTTTTTTGCCGAAAATTCCGAGTCGACCGCAACCGACAGCGCCACCCGCCAGAAATTCCGCAAGAAGCTGCGCGAGGGCGAGCTCGACGACAAGGAGATCGAGGTTGAAGTCGCTTCTCCGGGAATGCAGGCCGAGATCTTTGCGCCGCCCGGCATGGAAGAACTGACGCAGCAGATCCAGGGAATGTTCCAGAACCTCGGCGGCGGCAAGAAGAAGTCGCGCAAGCTGAAGATCAGGGAGGCACTGAAGCTGCTCGCCGACGAAGAGGCGGCCAGGCTGGTCAACGATGAGGAGGTGAAGCTGGAAGCGGTCAAGGCCGTCGAGCAGAACGGCATCGTCTTCCTCGACGAACTGGACAAGATCGCCAGCCGCTCGGAGATGCAGGGGGCCGACGTCTCGCGCCAGGGCGTGCAGCGCGACCTGCTGCCGCTGGTCGAGGGCACCACGGTGTCGACCAAGTACGGCATGATCAGGACCGACCACATCCTGTTCATCGCTTCGGGCGCCTTCCACCTGGCGAAGCCGTCCGACCTGATTCCCGAGCTGCAGGGCCGCTTTCCGATTCGTGTCGAGCTCGATTCGCTGGCGGTCAGCGACTTCGAATCGATCCTGACCCAGACCGACGCCTGTCTCACAAGGCAGTACGAGGCCCTCCTCGAAACCGAGGGCGTGCGCCTTGAGTTTGCCGCCGGCGGCATCAGGCGGCTGGCCGAGATTGCCTTCCAGGTCAATGAAAAGACCGAGAACATCGGCGCCCGGCGTCTGCACACGGTCATGGAAAAGCTGCTCGAGGAGGTTTCCTTCGATGCCGGCAAGGCCGGCCTGCAGGCGGTTGCCATCGACGCCGACTACGTCAATCAGCGGCTGGGAGAGTTGGCGGCGGACGAGGACCTATCGCGCTACGTGTTGTGACGCCGGACAGCCTGGTTTTCCGGCTCGTCGCCATCCTCTTCCCGATCTTCGGGATCGTCGCCGCCGGCTATTTCTACGCCCGCCATCACAAGCCGGAGATGGCGGTCGCCAACCGCCTGAACATGGATGTCTTCGTGCCGGCGCTGGTCTTCGCGGCGATGGCCGGCAAGTCCTTCGACCTCGCCGCCTACGCGCCGCTGGCGCTCGGCGGCTTCCTCGTGCTGGCGACCTGCGGCCTCATCGCCTGGCCGCTGGCGAAGCTGATCGGCAGCCAGCCGAAGACGCTGGCGCCGCCGATGATGTTCAACAACTCCGGCAACATCGGCCTGCCGCTCGCCGTGCTGGCCTGGGGCGAGGACGCACTGCCGGCGGCGGTGATCCTGTTCATGGTCGAGAACACCCTGCATTTTTCCTTCGGCGCCCGCCTGCTCGATCCGCATGCCCGCCTGCTGACGCTGTGGCGGGTGCCGGTGGTAGCCGCGGCGATCGCCGGGCTGGCCGTGGCGCTCCTGAAGATTCCCATCTGGCAACCGCTGGTCATCGCCATCAAGATGCTCGGCGACGTTTCGGTGCCGCTGCTGCTCTTCTCGCTCGGCGTGCGGATGATCGACGTTTCCTTCAAGGAATGGAAGCTGGCGACCGGCAGCGCGCTGCTGCGGCCGCTGGCCGGCATGGCGATCGCCGCCGGCGTCATCCAGTTGCTCGGCCTGCAGGGGCGCGAAGCGGCGATGCTGCTGGTGTTCGGCGCGCTGCCGCCGGCCGTGCTCAACTTCCTCTTCGCCGAGCGCTACAGGCAGGAGCCGGAACGGGTGGCCTCCATCGTCCTGATCGGCAACCTGGCGGCCCTGCTGTTTCTGCCGCTGGCGCTGGCGCTGGTGTTGCGCTGACGGTTGCGGTCGACCCCGAGAAACAGGCAATTTTCGAGGGGGATTCTCGGGCCAGCACCTGAGCCCAGCACCTTATGCCAGCATGTCGGCCCAGATGTTCTTCGCCCAGCCGAGCGCGACCGTACCTTCCAGTTCGCTACGCGCTGCCGAGACGCCGCCGGCGCCCTTGACCGGCTGCACGACCTTGGTCACCGCGTCGTACTGATGCACCGAGGCGATGTGGATCGCCTCTTTGGCATCGACGAAGCTGTAGCAGGTGTTCATCACCACCGGCGTCGGGTTCGGCTCGTCGCCGGCCAGCAGGTTGAGGATGGCGGCAGCGGCCAGCTTGCCGTGCTGGTTGGCCATGTGGCCGGACTTCGGCATGGTCGGCGCCGGGAAGATGGCATCGCCGAGAACGTGTACGCCCGGCGTGCCGTTGCTTTCCATGGACAGCCAGTTGATGTCCGCCCAGCGGTTGTTGATGAGCTTGAGGCCGGACTTGGCAGCGATCTCGCCGGCCCGCTGTGGCGGGATCACGTTCAGGACATCGGCCCGGAACTTGTCGAATTCGAGGATGGCGGTGTTGCTCCTGACGTCGACGTCCCTGACCTCGCTGTTCGGCCGGTATTCGAGCGTGCCCTTGTAGAGGTCGTCCCAGGCCTTGATGAACAGCCCTTTCTTGGAGACCACCTCCTCGTTGGCGTCGAGAATGACGACCTTCGACTTGGGTTTACTCCGCTTGAAATAATCGGCGACCAAGCAGGCGCGCTCATAAGGGCCGGGCGGGCAGCGGTACGGCGCCTTGGGGACGGTGATGGCATAGGTGCCGCCGTCCTTCATCGCTTCCAGCTGCTGGCGCAGGGCGACGGTCTGCGGGCCGGCCTTCCAGGCGTGCAGGATCTTTGCCTGGGCTTCCGGGTTGTTGATGCCGGGAATTTGATTCCAGATGAAATCGACGCCGGGCGACAGCACCAGACGGTCGTAGCTCATGGCGCCGCCGGCTTTCAGGGAAATCGAGCGTTTTGCGGCGTCGACCGCAACGACCTCGTCCTGGACGATGCGAACGCCCCATTTGTTCCTGAGGCCGTCGTAGCTGACCGTGATGTCTTCCATGGTCTTGGTGCCGCCGATGACCAGGTTGGAGATCGGGCAGGAAATGAAGGTCGGGTTGCGTTCGATCAGCGTCACCTGGACACCGCCTTCGCTCCACATGCGCAGGTACTTGGCGACCGTCGCACCGCCGTAGCCGCCGCCGACCACGACGACATGGCCGCTGGCCTTGCCGCCGCCGGCACAACCGTAGAGGGAAGCCATGGCGCCGGCTGCCGCGCCGGCCTTCAGGAAATCGCGTCTTTTCATCAGCATCATGGCGGCGTTTCCTTACTTTTGCGCAGCAAAATGGGTGGCGATCAGGTCAAGCTGCTCGTCGGTATAGCCTTTGGAAATCTGGTGCATGATCGTCGCCGGTCTGGTGCCGCTTTTGAATTCCGCCAGTTTTTGCAGGGTCACGGCCTTGGGCACGCCGGCCAGCATATCGATCCCGCTTCCCGCCAGGGCATGACCGTTGGTGCCGTGGCAGTTGGCGCAGGTGGCCGCCAGGTTGCGCGCCAGATTGGGATCGGCGGCGTGCGCGGCGCCGTTTGCGGCGAGGAATGCGAATGCTGCAACAGTGGCAGGCATTTTCATCAGGGTGTCTCCGTGGTTCTGCTATCGATTGCGTGGAGCCCGCTATCCCCGGACAGGACGGCAACTGGAATGCTGACTGCGTCCGGGCCGCGACGGGCAAGGTTTCAATATTGCCCGGAAATCGCCGTCGACCGCAACCGCCTGCGCTCAAGGTGGTTCTCGACCAGCGAATAGACGGCGGGGACGACGACCAGCGTCAGCAGCGTCGACGAGATCATGCCGCCGATGACGGCGATCGACAGCGGCTGGTTGGTCTCGGCGCCGGCGCCGAAGCCGAGCGCGGCGGGGGCGAGGGCGAGGATGACGGTGGCCGAGGTCATCAGCACCGGCCGCATGCGGATCGGGCAGGCGTTGCTCAGTGCGTCGTCGATGCCCATGCCGCCTTCGCGCCGCTGGTTGGTCAGGTCGACGAGCAGGATCGAGTTCTTGGCGACCAGCCCGATCAGCAGCACGAGGCCGATCATCGAGTAGATGTTGAGCGTCTGCCCGGTCGCCCACAGCGCGGCGACGCCGCCGATGATGGCGAGCGGTTGGGCGAGCATGACGATCAGCGGCTGCAGGAAGGAATCGAACTGGCTGGCCAGCACCATGTAGAGCAACACCATCGCCAGCACGAAGGCGAAGGTCATGTACTTGGTGGTCTTGGCGAATTCCTCGGCGTTGCCGATCAGCTTGATCTGGTAGCCGGGCGGCAGGTCGTCGGCGAAGGCCTTGACCTTCTGCACCGCCTCGCCGAGCGGAATGGTCGGCGTGGCGAAGAAAGTGACCGAGTATTGCAGGTCGAAGCGGCCGATGACGGCGGGGCCGAGCGTTTCCTGGAAGCTGGCGACCGAGTCGAGGCGCACCAGCTTGCCGTCCTTGTTGCGCAGGTAGATTTTCGCGAGATCGGCGGGCTGGGTGAATTCGCCTTCGCGGCCCTTGACGCGGATGTCGTAGCGTTGGCCGTCGCCCGGCTCGTCGTTGTACTTGGCGATGTCGATGCCGCCGGTCAGCATGTTGATGGCCAGCGCGACGTCGCCGGTGGTCAGGCCGGACGACGCGATGCGCAGGCGGTCGGGCTGGAAGACGAGTTGCGGCAGGTCGAGCTGGAGGTCGGTGTCGATGCGCCCGCCGAGACCGGGTTCGGCGGCCAGCTTGCCCTGCAGCTCGCGCCCGAGGCGGCCGACTTCGGCGAGATTTTCGCCGGTGAGCACGAATTGCAGCGGCTCGCCGCGCTGGCCCTGGACCATCGGGTAGGGGGCGGCGAAGATGCGGGCGCCGGGGATGTCGGCGAGTTCCTTGCGCAGGATGGGCAGGATTTCCTGTTGGCTGACGTGGCGTTCGTTACGTGGCGCCATGCGCGCGACGACGGTGCCCTGGTTGACCTGGCCGGCGCTGCCGAGACCGATCAGGGCGAATTCGGTGACGATCTCCGGGTGGGCGCGCAGGACTTCCTCGACCATCTGCAATCGGGAATCCGTGTAGTCGATCGACGAACCGAGCGGCGCCCGCAGATAGACGAGGAAGCGGCCCTCGTCCTGGTCCGGGGTGAAGGTCTTGCCGACGCCGGCGAAGAAGAAGGCGCTGGATCCCACGGTCAGCAGCGTCAGCAGCACGACCTTCCAGCGGTGGGCGAGAGCGCGGGCGAGCAGGCGGCGGTAGAAGGCGTCGAGGCGCAGGAAGCCGCGCTCGATGGCGACCTGGAAGCGGCTGTGGTGCTGGCCGTGTTCGCGCATGGTCAGGAAGCGCGAGCAGAGCATCGGCGTCAGGGTCAGCGAGACGAACAGCGAGACCAGCACGCCGAAGGTGACGACGACGGCGAAGGAGCGGAAGAACTGGCCGATGATGCCGCTCATGAAGATGACCGGGGCGAAGATCGAGACCAGCGCCAGGGTCGCGGCGATGACCGCGAAAACGACCTCGTTCGAGCCGTTGACCGCAGCCGACACCGGATCGGCGTCGAGTTCCTCGCGATGGCGGAAGATGTTTTCCAGCACCACGATGGCGTCGTCGACGACGACGCCGATGAGCAGCAGCAGGCCGAGCAGGGTCAGCGAATTGAGCGTGTAGCCGAAGAAATAGATGACGGCGATGGCGCCCATCAGCGAGACCGGGATGGCCAGCGCGACGATGATCGTCGCCCGCACCGACTGCAGGAACAGCCAGACGACCAGCGCCGCGAGCAGCGTGCCCTCGACCAGGTGCTCCTTCAGCGCATTGACGATTTCGAGGATGTAGACGGCGTCGTTCGACACGACGTGCAGCTGCAGGCCGGGCGGCAGTTGCGGGCGCAACTCGTTCTCCAGCTTTTCCTTCACCTTGTCGACGATGGCCACGGTGTTGGTGTTGGTCACCTTGACGATGCCGAGACCGACCGTGGTTTCGCCGTTGAAGCGGGCGAGCTGGCGGTTGTCGGTGAGGCCGTCGATGACCTCGGCGACATCCTGGAGGCGGATCGGCGCGCCGGCCTTCCAGCCGATCACCATCTGCTGCAGGGCATCGATCGAATGGAATTCGAGGTCGAGCTTGACCAGGCTTTCGGTCTTCTCACCGACGACGAAACCGCCGGCCATCTGCACGTGCTCGCGGGCGAAGGCGTCGTTGATGTCCTGCGCGGTGACGCCGAACGCGGCCATGCGCGCCGGCCACAGTTCGACGCGGATCGTCCGGTCGCGGCGCCCGCCGAGGCGCACTTCGCCGACGCCGTCGATAGTTTCCAGGCGCTTCTTGAGCACGTTGATGGCGTACTGGTTGAGCTGCTGCTGCGTGCGGTCGCCCTGCAGGGCCAGCCACATGATCGGCTGGGCGTTGGTTTCGACCTTGGCGACGACCGGCGGGTCGGCGTCCTTGGGCAGGCGACGCAGTACCTGGTTGACCTTGGCCTGGACCTCGTTGAAGGCGACGTCGATCTTCTTTTCGAGGTTGAAGGTGATGGCGATCACCGAGACGCCGGGCGACGAGGTGGACTGGATGTGCTCGATGCCCGGCGTCGAATTGACCGAGCTTTCGATGATGTTGGTCACCGAGGCGTCGACGATGTCCGGGTTGGCGCCCTTGAGCGTCGTCGTGATCGAGACGACCGGAAATTCGATGTACGGATAGCGGTCCATGCCGATCCGGTCGAAGCTGATGACGCCGAACAGGACAAGCACCGCGCTCAGCATCCACGCCAGCACGTGGCGCTTGATCGACAGCTCGGGCAGGGTCATTGCGGCTTCGGCGTTTCCGGCGGAGCGGCGGCGGTTTTCGGCATTTCCTTGACGTTGACCGCGGCACCGTTGCTCAGGAAGCCGGCGCCGTCGAGGGCGACCGTTTCACCGCCGCGCAGGCCGCTGGTGATTTCGATCAGGCCGCGCTGCTTGCTGCCGACCTCGACGACCTGCTGCGTCGCCTTGCCGTCGGCGATCAGGTAGACGACCTTGCCGGCCGGGCGCAGCACGACCGCCTGTTCCGGCACCACGACGGCCTGCGCCTTCTGGCCGGTGACCACGGCGGCGTCGACCGAACCGCCGGCTTTCAGCGCCCCCGGGTTGTCGAGACGGGCGATGACATCGATGGCGCGGTTGCCTTCGCCGACGCTCGGGCGGATGTCCTCGACCACGCCGTCGATGCCGGCCTCCGGCAGCAGCGGACTGGCGATGCGCACCGGCATGCCGACCTTGAGGCGCGGCGCCGCGGATTCCGGGAAGGGCAGGTGGGCGCGCAGGCGGGCGTTGGAAACGAGGCGGAACAGCGGGTCGCCGAGTTTGACGTAGTCGCCGGCGGCCACCAGTTGTTCCTCGATGGTGCCGGCGAAGGGAGCGACGACGCGCGTCTTGTCGACGTTGTTGCGCGACAGGCCGGCGCGCGCCTGCGCCGTGGCGAGCTGGTTCTTCAGGGCATCGCGCTGAGCGGTGGCTTCGTCGAGCGCGTTCCTGGAAATGAAATTCTTCTGCACCAGCTCGGTCTGGCGGGCCAGCACGCGTTCCTGCTGTGCCAGCAGGGCCTGCAGGCGGGCGGTTTCGGCGTTGTCGGCAGTCGCCTGATGGCCGGCGTCGGTCGGGTCGATCTGTGCCAGCAACTGGCCCTTGGCCACCGGTTCGCCAGCGCGCACGGCAATCTTGACGATCTTGCCGGCGATCTCGGCGCCGATCTTCGGATCGTCGACCGCTTCGAGCGATCCAAGCGTGCGCTCACTGACTTCCAGCGCCACTGTTTTTGCCAGGGTGGTGGTGATTAGGGTCGGCGGTGCGCCTTTCTTCTCGGTCGGCTTTTCACCGCAGGCCGCGACCAGCAGCGTCGTCGTCAGGAGCAGGGCGACGCGTCTCATGCCGGCAGGACTTGTTCGCCGGCAAAGAGTTCGGCCACGGTTTCGCGGCGGCGAATCTGGTGCACCGTGTCGCCATCGACCATGACCTCGACCGCGCGCGGTCGTGTGTTGTAGTTGGAGGCCATCGCCATCCCGTAGGCGCCGGCCGACATGACCGCCAGCAGATCGCCGGCCTCGACGCACAGCGGGCGGGCCTGGCCGAGGAAGTCGCCGGTTTCGCAGACCGGGCCAACCACGTCGTAAACGCGGGTTGCGCCGGCATGCGGCGTCACCGGCAGGATGTCGTGCCAGGCTTCGTAGAGCGCCGGACGCATCAGGTCGTTCATCGCCGCGTCGACGATGGCGAAATTCTTGCCCTCGCCGGGCTTCAGGAATTCGACCCGGGTCAGCAGCAGGCCCGCGTTGCCGACCAGGCGGCGGCCCGGTTCGAGCACGACCTTGAGGCCGTGACCGGCCAGTTTGTCGAGCAGCGGATCGAGGTAGGAAGCGACGGTCGGCTGGACCTGATCGTCCTTGTATTTGATGCCGAGGCCGCCGCCGAGGTCGATGTGGTGAATGCGGATGCCTGCTGCGGTCAACTGGTCTACGAGGGCCAAAATGCGCTCGAGCGCCTCGCTGAAAGGCGCGGGATCGAGCAGTTGCGAACCGATGTGGCAGTCGATGCCGGCGACCTCGATGTTCGGCAAGGCGGCGGCGCGGCGGTAGAGGGCCAGCGCGTCGTCGTAGGCGACGCCGAACTTGGCTTCCTTGAGGCCGGTGGAAATGTACGGGTGGGTCTTCGGGTCGACGTTCGGGTTGACGCGCAGGCTGACCGGCGCGCGCTTGCCGCACCGGCCGGCAACCTCGTTCAGGCGTTCCAGTTCGGCGGGCGACTCGATGTTGAAACAAAGGATGCCGGCGTCGAGCGCCTGCTTCATTTCGGTAGCCGTCTTGCCGACGCCGGAGAAGACGATCTTTCGCGGGTCGGCGCCGGCGGCCAGCACGCGCTGCAATTCACCGCCGGAAACGATGTCGAATCCGGCGCCCATGCGGGCGAACAGGTTGAGGATGGCGAGGTTCGAATTGGCCTTGGCCGCGTAGCAGACTAGCGCTCCCTGGCCGGCCGGGTGGCCGTTGAGCACGTCGAGAAATTCCTGCAGCGCGGATTCGAGCGAAGCGCGCGAGTAGACATAAGCCGGAGTGCCAAAGCGCGCTGCAACTTCGGGCAGAGCAGCGGATTCGGCGTGCAGGACACCGTTCCTTACGGCGAACTGGTTCATGGGGTGGTGGTCTTCTGGTCCGTGCTAACATCCGCTGGCGGCGTCGGCGATTTCAGGCTGTCGAGGATCGGTGGGCTGGGCGGGCCGGGCGGCAGCACCAAGGGGCCTTTCAGCCCGCAGCCGGCGAGGCAGAACGACAGGAGCACGGCAACGATTCTGGACATTAATGACGAACCAGTCAGTAAAGGAAGGGATGTTAGCACACGATGGATGACAAGGAATTCAATGCCCAAGCCGACAAGATTCTGACCCGGATCGAGGCGGCACTGGAGGCGAGCGACGCCGCCATCGACTTCGAGCTCGCGGCTGGCGGGGTTCTCGAAATCGAGTTTGCCGATGGCAGCAAGATCGTCGTCAATCGCCATGGCGCAGCCCGCGAGATCTGGGTCGCGGCACGAGGCGGCGGTTTTCACTTCCGCTGGGATGGACTGTGCTGGCGTGATACCCGTGACGGAGCCGATCTGCTGGAAAAGCTGTCGGCTCTCGCCAGCCAGCAGGCCGGCGAAGTGGTCAGGCTCTGCTGATCAGTCGCTGGGCGGTTTGCTCAGGTCGGGCTGGGGCGACGTTGCGTCGTCGGCAGCGTCTTCCGGCGGCGCTTCGGGGCGGACGTTTTCGGCGTAGATGTAGGCCCGGTCACGGCCGCTGCCGAAGGCGACCAGCCCCTCCGGCGCTTCCGGTGTCTGGACCGGGACATTCTTGAGCGCGCGGCCCATGTAGCCGATCCAGATCGGCAAGGCGGCGGCGCCGCCGGTTTCCTTGTCACCGAGTTTCCTTGGCTGGTCGAACCCGATCCAGGCGCAGGCGGAGACCGTCATCTGATAGCCGCAGAACCAGGCATCGACATATTCATTGGTGGTTCCGGTCTTGCCCGCCAGATCCTGCCGCTTGAGCGCCACGGAAGCCTTGGCGCCGGTGCCGTAGATCGTCACGTCGCGAAGCATGCTGTCCATGATGAAAGCATTCCTGGGGTCGATCGCGCGCAGCGTTCCCTCGCCGGCCGGAACAGGTGCCGACTGAGCCAGTAGCTGGTCCTTCTCGTTGCGGATTTCATTGACGATATAGGGGCTGATCCGGTAGCCACCGTTGGCGAACACGGAGTAGGCGGTGACCATTTGCCAGGGAGTCACCGAACCCGCGCCAAGCGCCATGGTCAGGTAGGGCGGGTGTTTTGCCGCGTCGAAGCCGAAGCGGGTGGCGAAGTCCTGTGCGTAATGTGTGCCGATGCTTTGCAGGATGCGAATCGAAACCATGTTCTTCGACTTGGCCAGCGCCGTGCGCATCTTCATCGGCCCTTCGTACCTGCCGTCGTAATTGTGCGGCTCCCAGGCCTGCGAGCCGGTCTGGCTCGCGGAAATGACAATGGGCTCGTCATTGATGATCGTGCCCGGATTGAAGCCCTTCTCAAGCGCTGCCGAGTAGATGAATGGCTTGAAACTGGAGCCGGGCTGCCGCCAGGCCTGAGTGACGTGGTTGAATTTGTTGCGATTGAAGTCGAAGCCGCCTACCAAAGCACGAATCGCCCCGTCCTTCGGGTCGACCGCGACAAACGCGGATTCCACTTCAGGGAGCTGACTGATCTGCCAACCGCCCTTGTCGTCCTTCTGTAGGCGGATGATTGCCCCGCGCCTGATGCGCTTGTTGGGCGGCGCCTTGTCGTCAAGCATGCGTGCGGCAAACTTCATCGCATCGCCGGCAAGGGTGACAACCTCGCCCCCCTTGCGGTAGGCGCGAATCTGCTTGGCGTCCGCCGCAAGCACCAAGGCAGGAACCAGATCGCCGGCATCGGCGATGTCCTGGAGCGCCTCGTCGATCGCTTCGTCCTGATCGCCAGCAAAGTCCTTCATGTCGAGATACGATTCGGCCCCCCGGTAGCCGTGGCGGCGGTCATAATCCATGACGCCTCGACGCAGGCTGGTGTAAGCGGCTTCCTGCTCGGCCTTGATCAGGGTCGTATAGACCTTGAGGCCACGTGAATAGACTTCTTCAGGAAAGCGCTCGGCGGCAATTTGCCGTGCCATTTCAGCGGCATGCTCGGCGTGCACCGCGTAATCGGCCAGTTCGCGCTTGACCACGAGGGGCTCATGCAACGCCGACTCATACTGCGCATCGTTGATATAGCCAACGTCGCGCATTCGCCGCAGCACATATTGCTGCCGCATCTTGGCACGTTTGGGATTGGCGATCGGATTGTAGGCGGACGGTGCTTTGGGCAAGCCAGCCAGCATCGCCGCTTCGGCAAGCGTGATGTCCTTCAGGGGTTTGCCGTAGTAGATTTGGGAGGCTGCGGCAAAGCCGTAGGCGCGCTGGCCGAGGAATATCTGGTTCACATAGAGCTCGAGGATCTGGTCCTTGCTCAGGTTGTTCTCGATCTTGAACGACAGGAGCGCCTCGTAGAACTTGCGGGTATAGGTCTTTTCCCCGGACAGAAAGAAGTTCTTCGCGACCTGCTGCGTAATGGTCGATGCCCCTTGTCGCTTGCCGCCGCCGCTCAGGTTGGCGCCGGCAGCGCGAAGGATGCCGATGTAGTCGACTCCGCCATGCTGGTAGAAGCGATCGTCTTCTGCCGCGAGGATTGCCTGTTTCATGACATTGGGAACGTCATGGATGGTTACGAGCGATCTCCGCTCTTCGCCGAATTCGCCGATCAGGTAGCCGTCGGCAGTATAGACGCGCAGCGGAATTTTCGGCCGGTAGTCCGTGAGTACCTCGAGTGATGGAAGATTCGGATAGGCGAGAGCGAGGATGATCATCGCTAACGCGATGCAGATCGCTGCCAGGCCGAGCAGCATGAGTAGCGGGAAGAACGCGATTCGGACAGCCAGAGGTAGGGAGCGCAAGATTGTGAGTCGGTCTGATTGGCGTTGCGCGGATTATACGCCCTACCTGAAACAGCCCGTGAAAACGCTTTACATGCCGTGTGCTTGTTGCTAGCATCTAAAGAGAATTATTGGTTATTTGGCTAACTTCGCATTTTGTAAGGACTTTTTGGGGGTCTGGTGCGCTTCGATATCTCAGCGTTTATAAATCCCAAGGCGCGTCCCCTATTGGGGCTCGACATCAGTTCCTCAGCGGTCAAGCTGGTCGAATTGGTTGCCAACGGGAAGGAGGGTTACCGTGTCGAGCGCTACACCGTAGAGGTGTTGCCGAAGGATGCGGTTTCGGATGGCAACATCGCCAACATGGACGGTGTCGTTGAAGCCGTCAAGCGGGCTTGGAAACGGCTTGGCACATCAACGCGCAATGTCGCGATGGCGTTGCCTTCATCCGCGGTGATCACCAAGAAGATCATCGTGCCTGCCGGGTTGCGTGAGGATCAGCTTGAAATCCAAGTTGAGTCCGAGGCCAATCAGTACATCCCGTTCGCTATCGACGAGGTAAATCTCGACTTCCAGGTGATCGGACCGGCGCCGTCGGCACCCGATGAACTCGAGGTCTTCATCGCCGCTTCCAAGAAGGAACGGGTGGAAGACCGCGTTGCGGTTGCTGACGCTTCCGGTCTGACAGCGGTGGTGGTCGATGTGGAAACACAAGCTGCGCTCTCGGCGTTCGAACTGATCGAAAGGCAGTTGCCAGGCGGCGGCAAGAACATGATCATTGCGCTGGTAGATGCCGGTTCCAGCATGATGAGCCTGACGGTGCTGCGCAACGGTCAGCAGGTGTATGCGCGCGAACAGGCGTTCGGCGGTGCGCAGCTGACTCAGGACATTGCCCGGCATTACGGAATGAATTACGAGGAAGCGGAAGCCGCGAAGCGTTCGGGCAGTCTTCCGGAGGGGTACGAAGGGGAACTGCTTAGCCCTTTCATGGACAATCTGGCGCTCGAAGTCTCACGCGCTCTCCAGTTCTTCTTCACATCGACCCAGTTCAATCACGTCGACACCATCGTTCTGGCCGGCGGCTGTGCGGTGATTCCGGGTATCGACGAGGTTGTTGCGACGCGCACCCAGGTCAGTACGCTGATTGCGAATCCGTTTGCCAACATGGTGCTTTCGGATCGAGTCCGGGCCAAGAGCTTGCTTGCCGATGCCTCGTCGCTGATGGTGGCGTGTGGTTTGGCGCTGCGGAGGTTTGACCCATCATGATCAGAATCAACCTCCTCCCCCACCGGGAAGAAGCCCGCAAGGCAAAGCGCCAGCGTTTTTATCTGATGGTTGTCGCGGCGATCTGCCTTGCCGGACTGGTGGTCTTTCTCGGATACACGATCATCAACGGGTATATCGCCAGCCAGGACTCTGCCAACACCTTCCTGAAAGCCGAAATCGCTGTTCTCGACAAGCAGCTCGCCGAAATCAAGCTGTTGAAGGAAAAGACCCAGGCTCTGCTGGCGCGCAAGCAGGTCATCGAGGATTTGCAGCGCGACCGCAGCGAGACGGTTTATCTGCTGAGCGAACTGGTCAAGCAGGTGCCCGAGGGGGTATACCTCAAGTCCCTGAAACAGGACGGGGCCAAGGTAAGTATCACCGGTTACGCCCAGTCCAACGCGCGCGTGTCGGCACTGATGCGTAATCTGGAAGCGTCTCCCTGGCTGGAGAATCCGCAACTGATCGAAGTCAAGGCAGTGGTTCTCAACGGGCGCCGCAGCAACGAATTCGCGATGAATTTCATGCTGACCCGCACTCAACCGCCTGTCGCGAAGGGCAAAAAATGAAAGCCAAGTCCGCTTCGCTCCCCAAGATGGACTTTCAGGCAATCGCCGACGAGTTCCGTGACCTGAATCCGAACGATCCGGGCGCGTGGCCACCGTTACCCAAGAAGGCCGTTCTGCTGGCCATCTTTGCAGTGCTGGTTCTTGCTGGCTGGTGGTTCCTCTGGAGCGATCAGCTTGCCGAGCTGGACGTCAAGCAGAAGGAAGAGGCAACGCTTAAGCAGCAGTACCTCGAAAAGAAGAAGCAGGCCGTCAATCTCGACCTCTACATCGAACAACTGGCTGAAATCGACCGCTCGTTCGGTGCGTTGCTCAAGCAACTTCCCAACAAGTCGGAAGTCGAGGCCTTGCTGATCGAGGTAAACCAGGCTGGCCTCGGACGCGGCCTCCAGTTCGATCTTTTCCGGCCCGGAGCCGAACAGGTGAAGGACTTCTACGCGGAATTGCCGATTGCCGTGAAGATCAACGGCGGTTACCACGATTTTGGGGCGTTTGCTGCCGATATAGCGAAACTGCCGCGAATCGTGACGCTGAACAACATAGCGATCGCGCCGTCCAAGGACAATGCGCTTTCGCTGGATGCGACAACCAAGACCTTCCGGTATCTGGACGAGGAAGAGGTTGCGAAACAGAAGAAGGCAGCGCAAGGAGCGAAGAAGTGAAGCGACTAATCCTCGTCGCACTCTGCGGGGCACTGGGAGCCTGTTCGGGTGGCGATCACGAAGACCTCAAGCGGTGGATGGCCGACAATACCAAGGATATGCGCGGCAATATCCCCAAGTTGCCCGAGGTCAAGCCCTATCAGGCGGTACCCTACGAAGTGGAAGGCCTGCTGGATCCGTTCAAGGCAAGCAAGATCGAGCCTGAGAACAAGAACAAGCAGGGCTCAGGAAAGGCAGGGGCTTTCCAGCCTGACTTCGAGGCGCGTGATCTGCGCAACAGCCTGCTCGAAAAGTATCCGGTCGAGTCGCTCAAGATGATCGGATATCTGAACATCAACCGCCGTCCGATTGCGGTCATTCAGGTCGAAGACAAGGTCAAACAGGTCAAGGTGGGTGATTATCTCGGCCTCGATTTCGGCATGGTTACGCAGATTACCGACAAGGAAGTCGTGATGCGTGAATTGATTCAGGATTCTGCGGGTGACTGGAGTGAACGCACCAGTTCCTTGTATCTGCAGGCCAAGGAGGGAAGTAAGAAATGAAAGTCATCAAATACGCGATGGCCGCAATTGCGGCGACCTGCCTTGCCTTGGCCGGGCCGGTGTCGGCGCAAACCGCTGTCTCCAACACGATCGAGACGATCGTTGCCGCACCGCAGGGCGACAACGTGGCCGTAAGAATCGATTTGAAGGAACCGCTTGCCACGCCACCAACGGGTTTCAGCGTGGCGAAGCCCGCCAAGATCGCATTTGACTTTCCGTCGACCATGAATGGTCTGGGCAAGACCAGCGTGACCTTCAAGGAAGGTGACCTGCAGAGCGCCAACGTCGTCGAGGTTGGCGGGCGCACACGCGTCGTCCTCAATCTCACGCGGGGCATGACCTATACGACACGCCTGGATGGCAAGTCGCTCTATGTTCTGCTTGCCCCCATCCCGGCAGTGGGGTCGTTGCCGGAGCGCGTCACGCAATTCACGGCAGAGACTTCCGTTGGCAAGCGCCACGCCGTTCAGGATATCGCATTCCGTCGCGGCAAGGACGGCGAAGCGCGCATCGTCGTCGACCTGAACGACGCCGGCACCGGCATAGATATCCGTCAGCAGGGCAAGAGCCTGATTGTCGACTTTCTGAAGACCAGCGTTCCGGAAAATCTGCGGCGCAAGCTTGACGTGACCGACTTTGGCACGCCTGTGACTTCCGTCGAAACCAAGCCGCTTGGCGAGAATGTGCGGATGACCATCACGCCGCACGGTCTGTGGGAGCACAATGCCTATCAGAGCGACAATCAGTTCGTCGTCGAGGTCAAGCGCATTGTCGAAGACCCGAACAAACTGGTCCAGGGAACGAAGACCGGTTACCAGGGGCCGCGCGTCAGCATCAATTACCAGAACGGGGATGTCCGCGCCCTGTTGAAACTGATGGCTGAAGAGCTCGGCCTGAATGCGGTGATCAGCGACACCGTGACCGGCACGACGACCCTCGTTCTGAAGGACGTGCCGGCCGATCAGGTGATCGATATCATCTTCCAGCAGAAGGGGCTCGACATGCGTAAGAAGGGCAACATCATGATGATTGCCCCACGCGACGAAATCGCCACCCGCGAAAAGCTCGATTTCGAGGCCCGCCAACAGATTGCCGACCTAGAGCCGATCCAGCACGAGCAATTTGCGCTGAACTACCAGAAGGCCGGCGACGTCGCGAAGCTTCTGGCAGGGACCGGCGGCGTCGGCGGCACCCCAGGCGGGGCATCGCAGCGCCTGCTGAGCAAGCGCGGCAACGCGATCGCCGATGCCCAATCGAACATCCTCTTCGTAAACGACATCCCGAGTAAGCTCGAGGAAATCCGCCAGTTCATCAGGGCGATCGATACGGGCTCCCGTCAGGTGATGATCGAGGCACGCGTCGTCGAGGCGCAGGACACGTTCAACCGCGATCTTGGTGTCCGCCTCAACTTCCTGAGCACGACGAGAAGCCAAATCGGCGGCAGCGGCGTTCAATTTGGCGGGGGCACGTACTCGCCGTCGGGCCAGGTCACCAACCAGACCATCGGCGTCAACCTGCCTTCATTCACCAATACCGGTGGCACGCTGGCTTTCGCGCTGTTCAATTCTGCGCTGACCCGGATCCTCAACCTCGAGCTCGCGGCCTTGGAATCGGATGGTCTCGGCAAGATCGTCTCCAGCCCGCGCGTCATCACGGCAAACAACGTCAAGGCCAAGATTCAGGACGGTACCGAAATCCCGTACGTGACGACGGCGACCGGCGGCGGTGTTGCGACCCAGAACGTTTCGTTCAAGACCGCTGCGCTTTCGCTGGAAGCGACGCCGCAGATCACGCCCGAGGGCACCGTGCGCATGCTGCTGGTGGTCAAGAAGGAGGAGCCCGACTGGACACGCGCCGTTCTCGGCAATCCGCCGATCAAGACCTCCACGGTCGAGACCAACGTCGTTGTCGAAAACGGTGGAACTGTCGTCATCGGTGGCGTCTATGTCACCAAGAAGGAAAATACGACCGAAAAAGTTCCGCTGCTTGGCGATATCCCGTTCTTCGGCTATCTGTTCAAGTACCAAAACGATACCGGGCAGCGGCGCGAACTGCTCTTCTTCATCACGCCGCGCATCATTTCGGACAAGTTGCAGATCAACTGACAGTCCGGGTGAGAGCGTATCGAGGGCCGGCTTTGCCGGCCCTTGTTATTTGTTGCGCCCCGGCATCGACTAGAATGCTGTCGTGAACAACTGCAGCAATATCTACCTTGTTGGCCTGATGGGAGCCGGCAAGACGACCATCGGCAGGCAACTTGCCCGGCGGCTCGGCTGGCGGTTTCATGACTCCGACCATGAAATCGTCGAGCGTACCGGAGTTTCCATCCCGACCATCTTTGAAATCGAGGGCGAAGAGGGCTTCCGCCGCCGTGAAGCACAGACGATCAGCGAACTGACCTCCGGTTCGGGAAGCGTTGTCGCCACCGGCGGCGGTGTGGTGTTGAATCCAGAGAACCGGACGCGCTTGCACAACACAGGGTGGGTCGTCTATTTGAACGTTCCCCCGGCCGTACTTTTCGAACGCACTCGCCACGACCGAAATCGCCCGCTGCTGCGTGTACCGGATCCGTTGGGCAAGCTTGAGGAACTTCATGCCCTCCGCGACCCTCTGTACCGTGAAGCCGCTCATCTCGTCGTCGAGGGATCACACCTCATCGCCTCTGGCGTCGTCCAGTACCTGCTCCGGGAATTCCATCGCCAATGCAAGACATGATCCAGACCCTCAATGTGGAACTCGCCGAGCGTTCCTATCCCATTTACATCGGCAGCGGATTGCTGTCACAGGCGGAATTGCTGACCCCTTACTTGGCCCAGAAGCAGGCCGTGGTGATCACCAATACGACGGTCGCGCCGCTCTACCTCGATACGTTGCGGTCGACGCTGCAAAAGGCGGAGATTTCCGTCTTGCCGGTGATCCTTCCGGATGGCGAGAAATACAAGACCTGGGAAACGCTCAATCTCATTTTCGACGCGCTGATCGGTGGCCACTGCGAGCGCAATACAACGCTGATTGCTCTCGGTGGTGGCGTGATCGGAGACATGGGCGGCTTTGCCGCGGCATGCTACCAGCGGGGCATGCCGTTCATCCAGATCCCGACGACGCTGCTTTCCCAGGTCGACTCGTCGGTCGGCGGGAAGACTGCAATCAACCACCCGCTGGGGAAGAACATGATCGGTGCCTTCTACCAGCCCAGGGTCGTCCTGGCCGACATTTCGACCCTGGATACCTTGCCCGACCGGGAATTGAATGCCGGCCTCGCCGAAGTCATCAAATACGGTTTGATTCGTGATCCGGACTTTTTCGCCTGGCTGGAAGCGAATCTCGACAAGTTGCTGGCACGGGATGCGGAGGCGCTGGCCTACGCCGTCTATCGCTCCTGTGCCAACAAGGCTGAGGTCGTTGCCGTGGACGAGCGCGAAACCGGGGAGCGCGCCTTGCTCAACCTCGGGCACACCTTTGGACATGCAATCGAAACAGGCCTCGGTTACGGCAAATGGCTACATGGCGAAGCGATAGCCGCCGGCACGCTTATTGCTGCGGAACTGTCGAAGCGGCTCGGCTGGCTTGCGGGGCAGTCGGTGCGGCGCATCGAGTCCCTCTATCGGCAGGCCGGATTGCCATCTCATGGAGCCCCACTGGGCGCAGCGCGTTATCTCGAGTTGATGCGCCACGACAAGAAGGTCCGCGACAGCAGTCTGCGTCTGGTCCTGTTGAAGGAGATTGGCATGGCGATCATTGCGGACGGTCTGGACGAAGCGATGATAAGCGCTGCCATCGAAGCCCGATGCACCTGAAGAGGGACTGCCGGACCCAGAATGAACCGCATTGGTGCATCGCAGCATGTTGAATCGGCAGGCTATTAGCGGTATATTCCAAAGTTGCCCGAATTTCCTGCAGGCTGCCTGGCGCAATGGAGGTTGGGCTTCTCTGCTTTCGGCGGCTGTATTCTTTGACCGAGTATTTTGAAGGAATAGTGTGATGGAACCGGCGGTATACGAGCGGCAGGGATTGTATGATCCAAGCAATGAGCACGACGCCTGCGGCGTCGGCTTTGTCGCCCATGTCAAGGGACAGAAGAGTCACGATATCGTTGAGCAGGGCCTGTTGATCCTGAAGAATCTGGATCACCGGGGAGCAGTTGGAGCTGATCCGCTGCAGGGCGACGGTGCCGGCATCCTGATCCAGATCCCCGACCAGTTCTATCGCGAGGAGATGTCCAGGCAGGGGGTGATCCTGCCTCCGGCCGGAGAATACGGTGTCGGCATGGTCTTCCTTCCGCAGGAAGCCGCTTCACGCCATGCCTGTCTCGAGGAAATCGAACGTTCGGTCAAGGCTGAAGGGCAGGTTGTTCTCGGCTGGCGTGATGTGCCGGTGAATCGCGACATGCCCATGTCGCCGACCGTCAGGGACAAGGAGCCGGTAATCCGCCAGGTCTTTGTCGGGCGAGGCAGCGATGTCTTCGTGACCGACGCGCTCGAGCGTAAGCTTTATATTATCCGCCGTCGCGCTGCCAATGCGATCAAGTCGCTCAAGCTGAAGCATGGTCAGGAGTTCTACGTTCCGTCATTCTCCGCGCGTACGGTCAATTACAAGGGTTTGCTGCTGGCGCATCAGGTTGGCGTCTATTACCTCGATCTTCAGGACGAGCGCACTGTCTCCGCGCTGGCGCTGGTACACCAGCGCTTCTCGACCAATACCTTCCCGACCTGGGATCTCGCCCACCCCTTCCGCTACATTGCCCACAACGGCGAGATCAACACCGTGCGCGGAAACGTCAATTGGTTCAAGGCCCGCGAGCAGGCTATTTCATCACCGATCCTCGGCGATGACCTGAAAAAGGTCTGGCCACTCCACTATCCTGGCCAGTCCGACTCGGCGTCGTTCGACAATGCGCTCGAGTTGCTCGTCATGGGCGGCTATTCGATGGCGCAGGCGGTCATGCTGATGATTCCCGAAGCCTGGGAAAAGCACACGCTGATGGATGAAAACCGTCTGGCCTTCTACGAATACCATGCGGCGATGATGGAGCCCTGGGACGGTCCCGCCGCAGTCGCCTTCACCGACGGCCGCCAGATCGGTGCCACGCTCGACCGCAATGGCCTGCGTCCGGCGCGCTATCTGGTGACGGATGACGATTTCGTGGTCATGGCATCGGAATCCGGAGTCCTGCCGATTCCCGAAAAGAAGATCGTCAAGAAGTGGCGCCTCCAGCCGGGCAAGATGTTCCTGATCGACATGGACCAGGGTCGCATCATCGACGACAAGGAGATCAAAGATTCGCTGGCCAGGGCCAAGCCCTATCGTGAGTGGATCGAGAGGATCCGGATCAAGCTCGACGCCATTCCGGCGCCTGAGGAAGAGACCGACGCCGTACCGGCGACACTGCTCGACCGCCAGCAGGCCTTCGGCTATACGCAGGAAGACATCAAGGTCATCATCGAGCCGATGATCCAGAACGGCGAGGAAGCTACCGGATCGATGGGTACCGATTCGGCCCTGCCGGTTCTGTCGAACAAGAACAAGACCCTCTACACCTATTTCAAGCAGTTGTTCGCCCAGGTCACCAATCCCCCGATCGACCCGATCCGCGAGGAACTGGTCATGTCCCTGGTGTCCTTCGTCGGCCCGAAGCCGAACCTGCTGAATACAACGGACATCAATCCGCCAATTCGCCTGGAGGTTTCTCAGCCAGTGCTGAAGTGCGCCGACATGGAGAAATTGCGTCACATCTCGAAGTACACGTCAGGCAAGTTCCGCTCCTTCGAACTCGACATCTGCTACCCGGTCGCCTGGGGCCGGGCCGGGATCGAAGCGCGCCTCGCCTCGCTGGCAGCCGATGCCGAAGACGCGGTTCGATCCGGCGCCAATATTCTGATCGTCTCCGACCGCAAGGTCGATGCCGGCCACGTGGCGATTCCGGCGCTGCTCGCCACATCGGCGATTCACCAGCATCTGGTCAAGAAGGGGTTGCGCACCAGTACCGGTCTCGTCATCGAGACCGGCTCGGCCCGCGAAACTCATCACTTTGCGCTGCTCGGCGGCTACGGAGCCGAAGCGGTCCACCCCTACCTCGCCTTGGAGACCATAGAGTCCCTGGCCAAGGGCGACGCCGAAAAGGCCGACAAGTACGTCAAGAACTATGTCAAGGCTATCGGCAAGGGCTTGAACAAGGTCATGTCCAAGATGGGTATCTCGACCTACATGTCGTACACCGGAGCCCAGATCTTTGAAGCCATCGGTCTGCAGAACGACTTCGTCGAGAAGTACTTTACCGGTACGCCTTCCAACATCGAAGGCATTGGCGTCTTCGAAGTGGCCGATGAAGCCATCCGCCTGCACAACGAAGCCTTTTCGGACGATCCTGTGCTGGCCAACATGCTCGATGCCGGCGGCGAGTACGCATTCCGCATCCGCGGCGAAGAGCACGTGTGGACGCCGGATTCGATCGCCAAGCTTCAGCATGCAACCCGTTCCGGAAAGTTCGAGACTTACAGGGAATATGCCAAGCTGATCAACGATCAGACCAGGCGGCACCTGACCCTGCGGGGGCTCTTCGAGTTTCGCCCGGCCGGCGGTCCGGTGCCGCTGGACGAGGTCGAACCGGCCACGGAAATCGTCAAGCGCTTCGCAACCGGCGCCATGTCGCTTGGTTCCATTTCCACCGAGGCGCATACCACGCTGGCGATCGCCATGAATCGTATCGGCGGCAAGTCAAACACCGGTGAAGGCGGCGAGGATGCGCGGCGTTTCGCGCCGGTCGCGGGTGGCACGATGCTGTCCGACATCATCGGCAAGAGCCGCATCGAGCGCGACATCGAACTCAACGCCGGCGATTCGCTGCGCTCGGCGATCAAGCAGGTCGCTTCCGGGCGGTTCGGCGTGACCACCGAGTACCTGGTCAATGCCGACCAGATCCAGATCAAGATGGCGCAAGGAGCCAAGCCGGGCGAAGGCGGACAATTGCCGGGACACAAGGTTTCCGAGTACATCGGCTTCCTGCGCCACTCGGTGCCGGGCGTCGGCCTGATTTCCCCGCCGCCGCACCATGACATCTATTCGATCGAAGATCTCGCACAGTTGATTCACGATCTGAAGAACGCAAACTTACGCGCTTCGATCTCGGTCAAGCTGGTTTCGGAAGTGGGTGTCGGAACGGTCGCTGCCGGCGTCGCCAAGGCCAAGGCCGATCATGTCGTGATCGCCGGGTTCGACGGTGGTACCGGTGCTTCGCCGCAATCGTCGATCAAGCATGCCGGTACGCCGTGGGAACTCGGCCTTGCCGAAACGCAGCAGACTCTGGTCCTCAACCGCCTGCGCAGCCGCATACGCGTCCAGGTCGACGGCCAGATGAAGACCGGCCGCGACGTCGTCATCGGTGCGCTGCTCGGCGCCGACGAGTTCGGCTTCGCCACGGCGCCGCTGGTCGTCGAAGGTTGCATCATGATGCGCAAATGTCACCTCAATACCTGCCCGGTCGGCGTCGCCACCCAGGATCCGGTGCTGCGCAAGCGCTTCACCGGCCAGCCAGAGCATGTCGTCAATTACTTCTTCTTCGTCGCCGAGGAGGTGCGCGAGATCATGGCCCAGCTCGGCATTCGCAGGTTCGACGATCTGATTGGCCGCGCAGACTTGCTTGACATGCGTCCCGGCATCGACCACTGGAAAGCCAGGGGCCTCGATTTTTCGAAGATCTTCTACCAGCCGCAGGTGCCGGCCAGCGAGCCACGCCATCAGACCGAGGGGCAGGATCACGGTCTGGCCAGGGCGCTCGACCACAAACTGATAGAGCAGGCCAGGCCGGCGCTGGAGAGAGGGCAGAAGGTCCAGATCGAAATGCCGATCACCAACGTCAACCGCACCTGCGGCACCATGCTTTCGGGCGAGGTGGCACGCCGTTACGGCCATGCCGGTCTGGCGGACGACACCATCCATGTAAGGTTGACCGGAACTGCCGGCCAGAGCTTCGGCGCCTTCCTCGCCAGGGGCGTAACGCTGGACCTGACAGGCGAAGGCAACGACTATGTCGGCAAGGGACTGTCCGGCGGGCGCATCATCATCAGGCCCAACAGGGACTTCCGCGGCCACACCCAGGAGAACATCATCGTCGGCAACACCGTCATGTACGGTGCGATCGCCGGCGACGCCTTTTTTTCGGGAGTTGGCGGCGAGCGCTTCTGTGTTCGCAACTCGGGTGGCACGGCTATCGTCGAAGGCGTCGGCGACCACGGCTGCGAATACATGACCGGCGGCACGGTCGTCGTGCTGGGGATGACCGGGCGCAACTTCGCGGCCGGCATGTCGGGTGGCATCGCCTATGTACTTGACGACGACGGCAGCTTCAGGAACCGTTGCAACCTGGCACAGGTGGCGCTGGAGAAGGTGCTGCCAGCCAATCGTCACGCTGCTGGCGAGCCGCTGCATCTCGGTCGTGCCGATGAAGAGCAGCTCAAGGAACTCGTCACCCGCCATGCCGAATACACCGGCAGCATTACCGCCAAGGCTATTCTGGGCAACTGGGAGGTCTACCGCGAGAAGTTCGTCAAGGTCTATCCGCATGAATACAAGCGCGCGCTTGCCGAGATGGCTGCCGCTGCCGAGAGGGAGGCCGCATAATGGGCAAGCCGACTGGATTCATGGAGTTCGAACGCTTGTCCGAAGCTTACGAGCCGGTCGAACACCGGCTGAAGCACTACAAGGAGTTCGTGCACGCCCTGAATGACGACGACGCCAGGACGCAGGGCGCGCGCTGCATGGACTGCGGCATTCCCTTCTGCACCAACGGCTGCCCGGTGAACAACATCATTCCCGACTGGAACGACCTCGTTTACCGCGGCAACTGGAAGCAGGCGCTGGACGTGCTGCATTCGACCAACAATTTCCCCGATTTCACCGGCCGCATTTGCCCGGCCCCCTGCGAGGCCGCCTGCACGCTCGGCATCAATGCCGCGCCGGTGGGAATCAAGTCGATCGAGCACTTCATCATCGACAAGGGCTGGGAGATGGGCTGGGTCGTGCCGGAGCCGCCGAAGGCCAGGACTGGCAAGAATGTCGCCATCGTCGGCTCCGGCCCTGCCGGGCTGGCGGCCGCCCAGCAACTGGCGCGTGCCGGTCACGAGGTCACGGTTTTCGAGAAGAACGACCGCATCGGCGGCCTTCTGGCCTACGGCATCCCCGACTTCAAGCTCAACAAGTCGGTGGTCGACCGTCGCGTTGCCCAGATGGAAGCGGAAGGCGTCAAGTTCCGCACCAAGGTCATCGTCGGCAGCAAGGACGTGCCTGCCGGCATCACCAACGACGCTAGCGAGTACGTTTCCGCAGACCAGATCAAGCAGGATTTCGACGCGGTGCTCCTTGCTGCCGGTTCGGAAGTGCCGCGCGACTTGCCGGTCCCCGGGCGCGAACTGAAGGGTGTCTACGCCGCACTGGAATTCCTGATCCCGCAGAACAAGGAAGTCCGGCAGGGCAAGGCCAACCCGATCAACGTTAAGGGCAAGCACGTTATCGTCATCGGCGGCGGCGATACCGGCTCCGATTGCGTCGGCACTTCCAACCGTCACGGTGCCGCCTCGGTGACGCAGTTCGAATTGATGCCGATGCCGCCTGCGCATGAAAATGTCGCGCTGACCTGGCCTTACTGGCCGTACAAGCTGCGCACTTCGTCGTCGCACGACGAGGGGTGCGCACGCGATTTCGCCGTGGCCACCAAGCGGTTCATCGATGATGGCAGGGGCAATGTCAAGGCGTTGCGGGCGGTTCGCGTCGAATGGAAGGATGGCCGAATGAGCGAAGTCGCCGGTTCGGAGTTCGATCTGCCTTGCGACAACGCTTTCCTGGCGATGGGCTTCACCAACCCGGTCGGCACGCTTCTCGAAGCCTTTGGTGTTGCCAAGGACGAACGCGGCAACGCCAGAGCGACGACCGATGGCGAAGGTTGTTACGCGACCAACGTCAGCAAGGTCTTCGCGGCCGGCGACGTCCGTCGCGGCCAGTCACTCGTCGTCTGGGCGATCCGCGAAGGGCGTCAGGCTGCCCGCGAAGTCGATGCTTTCCTGATGGGCAACTCGACGCTGCCCCGGTAAGGGCGGGAGCATCATGCGATAATGCGAAGGCGGCCCCGGTGGTCGCCTTCGTCATTTCCGGAGTCGAAAAAATGGCTGAAACGCCTGTACAAGTAGTGATCCTTGCCGCCGGTCAGGGCAAGCGCATGCATTCCAATCTGCCGAAGGTTCTGCATCCCGTGGCGGGCAAGCCCCTAGTGCAGCATGTCATCGACACCGCACGTTCGCTTGCCCCGACGAAGCTGGTCGTGGTTTTCGGACATGGCGGCGAAGTGCTGCGGTCGACCGTCGCTGCACCCGATATTTCCTGGGCCAGGCAGGAGCCGCAACTCGGCACCGGGCACGCAGTCGTCCAGGCGCTGCCTGCTCTTGCCGGCGCGGGCCAGACGCTGGTTCTCTATGGCGACGTGCCGCTGACCCTGGCTTCCACGCTCAAGCGGCTGCTGCAGGCCGGCCGGGATGGCCTGTCGGTCCTGACCATCGAACTGCCCGATCCGACCGGCTACGGCCGCATCGTCCGTGATGCCGCCGGGAATGTCAGACGCATTGTCGAAGAGAAAGACGCGACACCCGAAGAAAAGGCGATCCGCGAGGTCAATACCGGCATCATGGCGATTCCCTCTGCCTGTCTTGGCGACTGGCTTGGCCGGTTGTCGAACACGAATGCGCAGGGCGAGTATTACCTGACGGATATCGTCGCGCTCGCTGTCGCCGAAGGGATCCCGGTACGCACCGCCCACCCCGATAACCAATGGGAAGTGCTGGGAGTCAACAGCAAGGTGCAGTTGGCCGAACTCGAGCGCGTGCAGCAGCGCAATCTGGCCAACGCCATGCTGGTCGCCGGGGTACGTCTTGCCGACCCGGATCGCATCGACGTGCGGGGCGAACTGACCCACGGCCGCGATGTTTTCATCGATGTCGGTTGTGTCTTCGAGGGCAGGGTCGAGCTCGGTGATGCCGTCGAAGTGGGCCCGTATTGCGTGCTGAAGAACGTCAAGGTCGGCGCCGGCGCACAAATCGCCGCCTTCTGCCACTTCGACGACGCAACGATCGGGCCTGACGCAGTGGTTGGCCCCTTCGCCAGGTTGCGCCCCGGCGCCGAACTCGGGCCCGAGGTGCATATCGGCAATTTTGTCGAGGTCAAGAAGAGCAGGCTTGCTACCCGCTCCAAAGCCAATCACCTGGCCTATATCGGCGACGCCGAAATCGGCGAGCGGGTGAATGTTGGCGCCGGCACCATCGTCTGCAATTATGACGGGGCCAACAAGTACAAGACGGTCATCGAGGACGACGTGTTCATCGGTTCCGACACCCAGCTTGTCGCGCCGGTGACGGTCGGGCGCGGGGCAACCCTGGGGGCGGGAACGACGTTGACCAGGGACGCTCCGCCCGACGCCCTGACCATCTCGCGCGCCCGCCAGACAACGGTGCCGGGCTGGGTTCGCCCGAAAAAGGCCCAGAAGTGATGTTCATCGCCGTCTGGTCACTGGCGTAAAATACGCGGTTAAATTTCTTACGAGCTCAGGGAGAGCAGGATGTCCAAGTACAATACCGAGGCGATCCGTACCATGGCACTGGTCGGTCATGGCGCGTCAGGAAAAACCAGTCTGGCCGAGACCTTGTTGTTCGCGACCGGGGCGATTCCGGCCAAGGGCAGTGTCGAGAGAGGCAGTACCGTTTGCGACTTCGATGCCCAGGAGAGAGAGGGCGGCCACTCGCTGAACTCGGCGATCGTCAATTTCGCCCACGAAGGCACGCACGTTCATCTGATCGACACCCCGGGCTACCCCGACTTTTCTGGGCAGGCGATCGCTGCGCTGGCCGGGGTCGATACCGCGCTGATCGTCATCAATGCGCAAAACGGCGTCGAGCTGATGACCGAGCGCATGATGCGCTATGCTGCCGAGCGCAAGCTGTGCCGAATGATCGTCATCAACAAGATCGATGCCGACAATCTCGATCTGCCTGGTCTGGTGGCCGACATCCGTGAGCGCTTCGGCCGGCAGTGCATGCTGCTCGACCTCCCCGCCCACGGCGCCGCGGACGTCGTCGAGGTGCTCGAGCATGACGCCGGCGACGCCGATTTCGCGTCGGTCGCCGCAGCTCACCGCGCGCTGATCGACCAGATCGTCGAGGAAGACGAAGATCTGCTCGCCCAGTACCTCGAAGATGGCGCCGACCCCAGCATCGCGGCGCTGCATGCGCCATTCGAGAAGGCGCTGCGCGAAGGCCACCTGATCCCCATCCTGTTCGTTTCCGCCAGGACCGGCGCCGGGATCAAGGAACTGCTGCACGTCCTGGCCAGCCTGGCGCCGAATCCCGCCGAAGGCAACCCGCCGCCTTTCTACAAGGGCGAACCGGGTGGCGCGACCGAAGCCTTCCATGCCGAGCCGGATGCCGGCAAGCATGTGCTGGCCCACGTCTTCAAGGTTGTCGCCGATCCGTATCTGGGCAAGATCGGCGTCTTCCGCGTACATCAGGGCACGCTGAAGAAGGACATGCAACTGTTCGTAGGCGACGGCAAGCGCCCGTTCAAGGTCGGCCACCTGTACCAATTGCAGGGCAAGGATCCGCAGGAGGTCGACGAGCTGCTGCCCGGCGACATCGGCGCCATCGCCAAGGTCGACGAGATCGAGTTCGACTGCGTGCTGCACGACTCGCACGATGAGGATCACATCCACCTCGTTCCGCTCGAGTTTCCCAGGCCGATGGCCGGACTTGCGGTCGAAACCAGGAAGAAGGGTGACGAGCAGAGGCTGTTCGACATTCTCGGCAAACTTGCGGTGGAAGACCCGACCTTCATTGTCGAGCGCCACCCCACCAGCAACGAAACCGTCATCCGCGGCCTCGGCGAAATCCATCTCAAGGCCAAGCTGGAAAAGATGGCCGCTCAATACAAGCTGGAAGTCGATACCAAGCCGCCGACGATCCCCTACCGCGAAACGATTACCGCTGCCGCTGAAGGTATTCACCGCCACAAGAAGCAGAGTGGCGGTGCCGGGCAGTTCGGTGAGGTTCATCTGCGTATCGAGCCCAAGGGCCGCGGTGAAGGCATCGAGTTTGTCGATGCGGTCAAGGGCGGCGTTATCCCCGGCGTTTTCATGGCGGCCGTGGAAAAGGGCGTGCGCCAGGGTCTCGAAGGCGGCGTCGTGGCAGGCTATGCGGTCGACGACCTGAAAGTGACCGTTTTCGACGGCAAGACGCACCCGGTCGACGGCAAGGAGGTCGCCTTCGTGACCGCCGGTCGCAAGGCGGTGATCGAAGCGGTCCGGGCTGCGCGACCGATTGTCCTGGAGCCCATCGTCAGCGTCGAGATCATTGTTCCGGAGGCTTCCATCGGCGATCTGACCGGTGATCTCTCGAGTCGTCGCGGCCACATCACCGGCACCGACGGCCGCGGCCACGGGATGTCCGCGATCACCGGCGAGGTGCCTCTGGCCGAAATCAGCGACTACCAGTCGCGCCTGAAGTCGCTCACTGGCGGTCAGGGCAGCTACGCGATCGAGTTCGCACGCTATGCGGCCGTTCCGCCCAACGTGCAGCAGCAGATGGCCGGCAAGTTCCAGTTGCGCGAAGACGACGAGTAAACGCCGCGCCGGGCAAACAGAAAGGCCGGAGTCATCCGGCCTTTTTTGCATCCATTCGACTGGCCAGGATTGGCCGCGGCTACGGCAAGATCATTTGCGAACCCGATCGAAAGCGCCCTCGGTATCGTCCGGGGGTTGCTCGTCGTCGGCTGCTTCGTCGGACCGGGGGCCAAAGTAGGTTGCCCATTGACTGTCGGTCACGTCGACCTCTTCAGTCACGGGAATGCGCCGTTCAACCCCCTTGCGACGGTCGCGCCAACCGGCGGGCGGTCCCACATCCTCGATGCGACGGTCGTCTGGCAGCTTGCGCTTGTCCTTGCGGATCATGACCGGCCAAACCTCCTTGGCGTATCAATTCTGGAAGTGCAGAGCCTATCGCATTTGGGGCGGTAACGGAAGATGTGAACCTGCAGATGTGCTCGCCGGTATCTGCTTGTCACCGGCCGCTTGCCCAGCGCCTGCGATAATGAATTGGCGCCGTGCCGGTCCACTCGACGAAAGCACGGTAAAACGCCGAGGTGTCGGCATATCCGAGATCGGCGGCGACCTGGCTGACCGGATCTTGGGTCCTGGTCAGGCGGGCCAGTGCCAGGTCGCGCCGTAACGCATCCTTGATGGCACGGAAACTCGAACCTTCCTCGTCCAGGCGGCGGTGGATCGTGCGTGGCGACAGGTGCAGGCGGTCGCCGATGTCATCAAGGCTGAGCACGGTAGGCAGCGCGGCGCGCAGCAGGTCGCGAACGCGCATGACCATCTCGCGGTCACGCCGGTAGAGTGTGGTGATTTTGCCGGGTGCGCCGTCGAGGAAGTTGGCCAGCGCCGCCTCGTCGCGACGGATGGGCAGGTCGAGCAGGTTGGCATTGAAGCTGGCGACCAGCGTCCCGACACCACCCGGCAAGGTTGGAGCGAAGCGGGAACTTTCGGTGAAGATCAGCGCGTAGTCGGCCGCATGTGTCGGGCGGCGATAGGGAAAGATGACGCTGTCGAGCGCCAGGCCTCGTCCGGCAAGCCAGCACGACAGCCCGTGGAGCATCCGCAGCAGCCATTCGAACGCGAAGATTCGGCCGGCGTCATCCGGGTTTTCGGCTAGGCGCCTGCTCTCGCCGATCAGCAGTTCGGCGTGCGCCTGGTGGCGCCGGACAGCGACAGCCAGGTCGGGCAACACGATGCGCAGGAAGCGGGCGGAGCGGGACAGCGCTTCGGCCAGTGTCGGAGCGCTGATGCAACTCCGGCAGAGAAACTCGAAACTGCCGACGCGTAGCGGCTGCGAAAACAGTCCGAAGCCTTCGTCGTCGAGGCGGTGATTGATCCGGTTAAAGAGCGCGGCGTAGCGATCGACCGGAACCCGGTTGGCGGCATCTGCAATGTCGATCCCGCTTGCGGACAGCAGCGGCCCGGCATCGATTCCGTGGCGCGCCAACCCGGCCAGCATGCCATTCACAAAGCCCATTGCAACAGTGGCTTGCGTTGTATCGGTCGGGCTGCGGGTAGTGCGTGGAGGCATTATTGGCTTTTTTCGACGGTCGACCGCGACAGCGTATCATGTTGGCGGAATTTGCACGATGCGGGTCAATCCGGACAATTGTCGCGCAGACAAAGCGCCGTAATATGATGAACCTTTCGCGTACTCAATGAGGCAGGCGCCATGACCGATCTTTCCGTTGCCAAGAAACTTGCTCCCTACAAGCCGAAGAACAAGCTGCGTTTCGTCACGGCAGCCTCGCTGTTCGACGGCCACGATGCGTCGATCAACATCATGCGCCGCATCATCCAGGCGACCGGCGCAGAGGTGATCCACCTCGGACACAACCGTTCGGTGCAGGAAATCGTCAATGCCGCTCTGCAGGAGGATGTCCAGGGTATCGCGATCACCTCCTACCAGGGCGGCCACGTCGAGTTCTTCAAATACATGCTGGACTTGCTCAAGGCCAATGGCGGCGGTGAGATCAAGGTCTTCGGCGGTGGCGGCGGGGTCATCGTGCCGGCTGAGATCAAGGAGTTGCACGCTTACGGCGTCAGCCGCATCTATGCTCCCGAAGATGGCGTGCACATGGGTCTGCAGGGAATGATCAACGATCTCGTCCAGCAGTCCGACTTCGATGTCGGCGCGCAGGGCCTGGCGGCCCCCGACAAGGTTCTCGAAGGACTCAAGACGGGTGACCGGCGCCTGCTGGCACGGGTCATCACGATCCTTGAAAATGGCGCGGCACCGGCCCTGAAGGAGCCGCTGCTCAAGGCCGCGGCGGCGGTTGCCGTGCCGGTACTTGGCATTACCGGCACCGGCGGTGCCGGCAAGTCGTCGCTGACCGACGAGATCGTGCGGCGCTTCCGCCTCGACCAGAGCGATGCGGTCAGGATCGGCCTGATCTCGATCGATCCGTCGCGCAAGCGTACCGGCGGTGCGTTGCTCGGCGACCGCATCCGCATGAACGCCATCGAGCATCCGAACATCTTCATGCGCTCGCTGGCCACCCGCGACACCGGCAGCGAGGTTTCCGCCGCGCTGCCCGAGGTGATCGCCGCCTGCAAGCTGGCCGGCTTCGATCTGGTCATCGTCGAGACCTCCGGCATCGGCCAGGGCAATGCGGCCATCGTGCCTTTCGTCGATGTCTCGCTGTACGTCATGACCCCCGAGTTCGGCGCCGCCTCACAGCTCGAAAAGATCGACATGCTCGACTTCGCCGATTTCGTCGCGATCAACAAGTTCGACCGCAAGGGCGCCGAGGACGCGCTGCGCGATGTGCGCAAGCAGTACCAGCGCAACCGCGAGCTGTTTTCACAGCCGACCGACGAAATGCCGGTATTCGGCACCATGGCCGCCCGCTTCAACGACGACGGCATCACCGCGCTTTACCAGGCGCTGGTTCCGACCCTGAGCGAACGCGGCCTCAAGCTCAAGGCCGGCAAGCTGCCGTTGGTCAGCGTCAAGCAGTCGTCGAGCCAGCGCGCCATCGTGCCGGCGCAGCGTATCCGCTATCTCGCCGAAATCGCCGACAGCGTGCGGGGTTACCACGCCCATACCGAAGAGCAGGTGAGGATTGCCCGCGAACGCCAGTCGCTGCGCATCGCCGCCGGCCTTTTCGGGGCTTGCGACAAGTCGACCGCAGACTTCGCCGAAATGCTGGCCTGGAAGGAGGGGCAACTCGACCCGAAGGCCCGCAAACTGCTCGACATGTGGCCGGATACCGTCAAGGCTTATTCCGGCGACGAATACGTCGTGAAAATCCGCGACAAGGAAATCCGCACCCGTCTGGTCAGCGAATCGCTGTCCGGCACCAAGATCCGCAAGGTCATCCTGCCCAGGTTCGGCGACGATGGCGAAACGCTGCGTTTCCTGATGAAGGAAAACGTTCCCGGATCCTTCCCGTTTACCGCCGGCGTTTTTGCCTTCAAGCGCGAGGGTGAGGACCCCACCCGCATGTTCGCCGGCGAGGGAGATGCCTTCCGCACCAACCGGCGCTTCAAGAAGGTCTCCGAGGGGATGCCGGCCATCCGCCTGTCGACCGCCTTCGACTCGGTGACGCTGTACGGCTGCGACCCGGACGAGCGCCCGGACATCTACGGCAAGATCGGCAATTCCGGCGTGTCGATCGCCACGCTCGACGACCTCAAGGTGCTCTACGGCGGCTTCGACCTGCTGGCGCCGACCACCTCGGTGTCGATGACCATCAACGGCCCGGCGCCGATCATCCTCGCCTGCTTCTTCAACACCGCCATCGACCAGCAGATGGCCAAGTTCGAGAAGGACAACGGCCGCGAGCCGACCGAGGACGAGGCCGAGAAAATCCGCGAATGGACGCTGAAGACGGTGCGTGGCACGGTGCAGGCCGACATCCTGAAGGAAGACCAGGGTCAGAATACCTGCATCTTCAGCACCGAGTTCGCGCTGAAGATGATGGGCGACATCCAGGAATTCTTCGTTCATAACCAGGTTCAGAACTTCTACTCGGTGTCGATTTCCGGCTATCACATCGCCGAAGCTGGGGCGAACCCGATCAGCCAACTCGCTTTCACGCTGTCCAACGGCTTCACCTACGTGGAGAGCTATCTGGCGCGTGGCATGCACATTGACGATTTCGCGCCCAACCTCTCCTTCTTCTTCTCCAACGGCATGGACCCGGAATACTCGGTGATCGGCCGCGTCGCCCGCCGCATCTGGGCGGTGGCGATGAAGAACAAGTACGGCGCCAACGAGCGCAGCCAGAAGCTGAAGTACCACATCCAGACTTCCGGCCGCTCGCTGCACGCGCAGGAGATGGACTTCAACGACATCCGCACCACGCTGCAGGCGCTGATCGCCATTTACGACAACTGCAACTCGTTGCACACCAACGCCTACGACGAGGCGATCACCACGCCGACCGAGGAGTCGGTGCGGCGCGCGATGGCCATCCAGCTGATCATCAACCGCGAATGGGGCGTAGCGAAAAACGAGAACCCGAACCAGGGCGCCTTCGTCATCGACGAACTCACCGACCTCGTCGAGGAAGCCGTACTCAAGGAATTCGAAGCCATCGCCAGCCGCGGCGGTGTGCTCGGCGCCATGGAAACCGGCTACCAGCGCGGCAAGATCCAGGAGGAGTCGCTCTACTACGAGCACAAGAAGCACGACGGCTCGTACCCGATCATCGGCGTCAACACCTTCTTCAACCCGAAGGGCATGGCGCAGCAGGAGATCGAACTTGCGCGCTCGACCGAGCAAGAGAAGCAGTCGCAGATCCAGCGCCTGCGCGACTTCCATGCGCGCAACGCGGCGACCGCGCCGGCCATGCTGGAGAAGCTCAAGCAGACGGTGATCGACAACGGCAATGTCTTCGCCGTGCTGGTCGATGCGGTGAAGTACTGCTCGCTCGGTCAGATCAGCAGCGCGCTCTACGAGGTGGGCGGGCAGTACCGGCGGAGCATGTAGGGCTGACCCGAAAGGCGAGCAGCCAACCGGACGTGAAGGGGCAGAGGAAGAAAGACGGCGAGGGCAGGTGCCTCGCCGTTTTGCGTGGTCAGTGCGCTATGCACCTGACTTGCGTTTTTGCCGTTTTTTCCGGTTGACCGCGGCAAGCCCGTTTGACTGCGGAACCCCGGAAATCAGATGCTGAAGCCGTACAGGTCATTGAGATCGATGATGTTTATGTCCCCATATTCGCCGTGCTCAGTTGCTTACGCTGACCGAATGCGAATTCCGTCGCTATCTCGACTGCGGCCACAACTTCATCGTCGCCTACTCCGGTAAGGGCCGCGGCATCTACCACGCCTGCGCTGCCCGGCGCATGCTCGAAACGGCGGCGCATCCGGTAGGTCGCGTATTTCCGCCGTTAACGGTACGGCAATGGGTAGGTGGCCGACGAAGCCTTCGGGTGTCCAGTTCGCCATGCCGATGCGGCCGCCGCTGCGGACGAGGCGCAGCATCTCGCGAGCGGTTCTTTCCTGATCGGGGGCGAACATCGCGCCGAATGTCGACAGGACGACGTCGAAGTTGCCGGCGGCGACGTCGAGGGCGCGCACGTCGGCGGCCTCGCCCAGGGTTTCGCCGACAATCTGCAGGGTGGTGCCGATGACGGTCAAATCGCCGCTCGCCCAGGTCGCCTGCTGGCGCTGCTTGATTGCGGCATAGTCCGGGGCCGCGGGCCGGGTTTCGATAAGGGTGCTTATGGTGGTCTTCTTTGGGTTGGGGTGCCGTCGCTGTCTTTGCGACGTGGTGCCATTTTTTCGCGTTGTCGCGGAACGCACTTCACCGAGCGTCGTCAAAACTTGCTCGGGAATCCGCAATGAACGTATAGGCATCCGAAGCACCAAAACGCCCCTGGGAGCGCCCCGCCAAGCCGTGGACCGTCGACTCGCTGGGCCATGCCATCGGCCTGTTGCGCTCGGCGCTGCACGAACGATTTCTGGAGCGCGGCGGCATGCCGCCAATGCAGTATCTCGCCAACTGGCGGATGCAGGTCGGCGCGAAGCTGCTGCGCGAAAGCCGGGCGCCCGTGGCGGCGCTTGCCCTCGAAACCGGCTACGAATCGGAAGCCGCGTTCTCGCGCGCATTCAAGCGCCTGACTGGGGGCTTTCCGGTCCCGAATTGACGTGTTGCGTACGTACCGTAAGCCGGTCCCGTTGCCTAGCGGATGGTCAGCAGGATTTCGCCTCTCGGCGTGACCGCGCCGATCTCGGTCGCGCCGGCGAAGCCGTGCTTCCGGAAGATGTCCAGAACAGTGGCGACGCTGTCTGCGCTGCAGGAAACCAGGAGGCCGCCGCTGGTCTGCGGGTCGGTGAGGAGCGCCCTGGCTTCGGGCGCGAAGTCCGCCGGCAGGGCGATGTCATGACCGTAGGACGCGAAGTTGCGGCCCGAGGCGCCGGTGGCGATCCCATCAGCCGCAAGTTTCAGCACCCCGTCGATCAGCGGCACGCGCGCCCACTCGATGTTCAGGCTGCATTGTGCGGCGTGCGCCAGTTCGAGGGCGTGACCGGCGAGCCCGAAGCCGGTGACGTCGGTCATCGCGTGCACGCCGGGCAGGGCGGCAAGTTCGGGGCCGGGCGTGTTCAGCTGGGTCGTGGTTGCGATCATTTTGGCGTACCCGGAGGCGTCGACCGCATCCTTTTTCAGGGCGGCGGAAAGGATACCGACGCCGAGCGGCTTGCCGAGGACGATACGGTCGCCGATACGGGCATCGGCATTGCGCTTGACCCGTTTCGGATGGACCAGCCCGAGGGCGACCAGGCCGTAGATCGGCTCGACCGAATCGATGCTGTGGCCGCCGGCAATCGGAATCCCGGCAGCGCGGCAGACGGCTTCGCCGCCGGCGAGGATGCGCGCGATGACCTCGGCCGGCAGCACGTTGATCGGCATGCCGACCAGCGCCAGCGCCATGATCGGCCGGCCGCCCATGGCATAGACGTCGGAGATGGCATTGGTGGCGGCAATGCGGCCGAAGTCGTAGGGATCGTCAACGATGGGCATGAAGAAATCGGTCGTCGCGATCAGCGCCTGTTCGTCGTTCAACTGGTAGACGGCGGCATCGTCGGACGTCTCGATGCCGACCAGCAACTCGGGCGGAACCGGCAGGCGGCTGCCGCCCTTGAGGATCTCCGTCAGCAGGCCAGGGGCGATCTTGCAGCCGCAGCCGCCCCCGTGGGACAGGGAGGTCAGGCGAGGGGTGTTCGGGGTCATGGTCATTTCGTGCTCCGGTGCAATGGCGAAAGGCTGCGCCGCGGGTCGTCGCTCACTCGCCGAAACGGGCCAGCCCGTCGAGGTCGAGGATGTCGATGCCGCCGTATTCGCTGCGGACGAGTCCGGCGTCCTCGAGCGCCCGCAGCGCCTGGTTGGCGCGTTGCCGGGACACGCCGGCAAGGTAACCCAGCTCTTCCTGCGAAATCTGCAGCAGGCGGTTGGTTCCCGGATAGAGGACCGGGTTGAACAGGCCGGCGAGACAGCGGGCGATGCGGGCGTCGGGATCGAGCAGGCGCTCGTTTTCCATCATGCCGATGAACTGACCGAGGCGTTCGTTCAACTGCGTGATCAGATAGCGGTTGAAGGGAATGCTGTGATCCATCAGCCACAGGAAGGTGCTGCGGTTCATGAAAGCAACCCGTGTTGCGCGCAAGGCCATGACGTCGTAGCGACGAGGTTCATTCTTGAGCAGCGACCCTTCGCCGAACCAGCCGCCGGTACTGATGCCAATCAAGGATGTGGTCTTTCCGGTCGTCCAGAAACTGGCCATCTTGCCGAGGCCGTCGATGATTCCCATCCACGAGTCGACCGGCTCGCCTTTCATGCAGATGAAGGCGCCGGCGGCGTAGGTCCGCTCGCATGTGCCGGCAAGTGCCCGGGACATTTCGGGGGTGGTCAATGCCTGCCCCCACAGCGAGGTGCGCAACAGTTCCTCCGCGTTTTTCAACATCCTTCTTTTCAAATGTCCGTCGGATGACAATTATAAGCCGGCGATTTCCCCTAGACTCTGCGTGACCGATGATTCATTGCCGTTGTGCACTGCAAGGTTTACGTGTGCACACGCTTTGGACAAAATGCAGGACGATAGTTAGACCGTGTCCCGACGAGGCGCGGCGGAGAGGAGACAAGAATGGCCGTGCAGGCAAGTTCCGGGTCGCTGGGTGGCCTCCATACCTTCCCGCGCCTGTTGCTCGATCACGCGAGGAATCGCCCTGACGCCCCGGCAATGCGTGAAAAGTACCTGGGGATCTGGCAGACCCTGTCCTGGGCCGAAGTCGCCGAGCGCGTGCGGGCGCTCGCCTGCGGCCTCGCCGAGCTCGGTTTCAGGCGCGGCGACAACCTGGCCATCATTGGTGACAACCGGCCGCACCTCTACATGATGATGAGCGCTGCCCAGGCCCTGGGCGGGGTGCCGGTTCCGCTGTACCAGGACGCGGTGGCCAACGAGATGCTGTTCGTCATGCAGGATGCCGGCATCCGCTTCGCGGTCGTCGAGGATCAGGAACAGGTCGACAAGTTGCTGGAGATCATGGCGCAGGTCGGCTCGCTGGAGCACATCGTTTATGACGATGCGCGCGGGATGCGGCACTATACGCAGACCTTCCTGCACGACATCCAGGAACTGATCGAAATGGGGCGGATCCATGACCGCAACCATCCCGACGTCTTCGACAACGAAGTCGGCAAGGGCCATCACGATGACGTTTCGGTCATGCTCTACACGTCCGGGACGACCGGAAAGCCGAAAGGCGTCTGTCAGACACACGCCGCTTTCATTTCTGCGGCCCAGGGCGGCGTGCAGGTCGACCGCATGAGCGGCGACGGCGACATCCTTTCCTACCTGCCGATGGCCTGGGTCGGCGATCATCTGTTTTCCTATGCTCAGGCGCTCGTTGCCGGATTCACCATCAACTGTCCCGAGTCGGCCGAAACGGTCATGAACGACCTGCGCGAGATCGGCCCGACGTACTATTTTGCGCCGCCGCGCGTCTTCGAGAGCCTGCTGACTTCGGTGATGATCCGCATGGAGGATGCCGGAAAGCCCAAGCAGAAGCTTTTCCATTATTTCATGGGCGTCGCCAAGCGCTGCGGCGGCGCCATTCTCGACGGCAAGCCGGTGGGCGCCGGTGATCGCCTGCAGTACTGGCTCGGCAACATCCTGATATACGGACCGCTGCGCAACGTGCTCGGCATGAGCCGCATCCGCGTGGCCTATACCGCCGGCGCGGCGATCGGCCCCGAACTCTTCAGTTTCTTCCGCTCGATCGGCATCAATCTCAAGCAGCTTTACGGGCAGACCGAAACCTGCGCCTATGTTTGTCTGCAGCCGGACGGTCAGGTCAAGCCGGATACCGTCGGTGCCCCGGCGCCGAGTGTCGAGATCAGGATCGCCGCCAACGGCGAGGTGCTGGTCAGGGGGCCGATGCTGCTCAAGGGGTACTACAAGCGGCCCGATGCCACGGCCGAGTCGATCACTGCCGACGGCTACTTCATGACCGGCGACGCCGGCTTTCTCGACGCCGACGGCCACCTGAAAATCATCGACCGCGCCAAGGATGTCGGCAAGCTTTCCAGCGGCGCCATGTTCGCGCCCAACTACATCGAGAACAAGCTCAAGTTCTTCCAGCACATCAAGGAAGCGGTCTGCTTCGGCCACGAGCGCGACATGGTCTGCGCCTTCATCAACATCGACGTCGGGGCGGTCGGCAACTGGGCCGAGCGGCGTGGCATCGCCTATTCCGGCTACACCGATCTGGCCGGCAAGCCGGACGTCCTCGACCTGATCCGCGAGTGCGTCGAAAAGGTCAATGCCGACCTCGTCCATGACAGCATGGTCGCCGACTCGCAGATTCACCGCTTTCTCGTGCTGCACAAGGAACTCGACCCGGACGACGATGAACTGACACGGACACGCAAGGTGCGCCGCAATTTCGTCGCCGAGAAATACGGGGTGCTGATCGATGCGCTATATGGCGACAGGAGCAGCCAGTTCATCGAAACCGAGGTCAAATTCGAGGACGGCCGGCGCGGCAAGGTCTCGGCCGATCTGAAGATCATCGATGCCAAGACCTTCCCGGTCGTGAAGAAGGCGGCGTGAGATGAGCAAGGAGATCGGCGACGTCATTCTCGACCTGCAGAACATTTCGCTGCGCTTTGGTGGCGTCAAGGCGCTGAGCGATATTTCCTTCGATGTCCGCGAGCATGAGATCCGCGCCATCATCGGCCCGAACGGCGCCGGCAAGAGTTCGATGCTGAACGTGATCAACGGGGTCTACCACCCCCAGGAAGGCCGGATCATGTTCCGTGGCGAAGAGCGCACGCAGATGGACCCGCACCTGGCGGCCCGTCACGGAATCTCCCGGACCTTCCAGAACATTGCGCTGTTCAAGGGCATGAGCGTCCTCGACAACATCATGACCGGCCGCAACCTCAAGATGAAGAGCAACCTGCTGCTGCAGGCGATCTGGTGGGGTCCGGCGCGCAACGAGGAACTCGAGCACCGGGCCAAGGTCGAGGAGATCATCGACTTTCTCGAAATCCAGCATATCCGCAAGACCCCGGTCGGGCGCCTGCCCTACGGATTCCAGAAGCGCGTCGACCTCGGTCGTGCGCTGGCCATGGAGCCGCAGGTCCTGCTGCTCGACGAGCCGATGGCGGGCATGAACGTCGAGGAAAAGCAGGACATGTGCCGGTTCATTCTCGACGTCAACGACCAGTTCGGGACGACCATCGTCCTCATCGAGCACGACATGGGCGTCGTCATGGACATCTCCGACCGTGTGGTCGTTCTCGACTACGGCCGGAAGATCGGCGACGGCGACCCGGATGAAGTTCGTTCCAGTCCCGAGGTCATCAAGGCCTACCTCGGTGCGGGCCATTAAGCGGAGCGGGTGATGGCATTCTTTCTCGAAACACTGATCGGCGGCCTGATGGCCGGCATGCTCTACTCGCTGGTCGCTCTCGGCTTCGTGCTGATCTTCAAGGCATCCGGCGTCTTCAACTTCGCGCAGGGAGCGATGGTCCTTTTTGCGGCGCTGGCGATGGCGCGCTTCTCGGAATGGATCGACGCGGCGCTCGGCGGCGACAGCCTGGTCCTGGCCAATGTTCTCGCCTTCCTGGCGGCGGGTGTCGTGATGTTCATCGTTGCCTGGGTCATCGAGCGCCTGGTGTTGCGCAATCTGGTCAATCAGGAGGGGGCGACCCTGCTGATGGCGACCCTCGGCATCGCCTACGTTCTGGAGGGCATCGGGCAGACGCTCTTCGGCAGCGAGATCTACAAGATCGATGTCGGCATGCCGAAGGATCCCGTCATGATGCTGGAAGGCGTCTTCGAAGGCGGCATCCTGATCAACAAGGAGGATTTCTACGCGGCATTGATCGCCGCCGTTCTCGTCGTCCTGCTCACTCTCTTCTTCCAGAAGACGTCGACCGGCCGCGCCCTGCGCGCCGTCGCCGATGATCATCAGGCGGCGTTGTCGATCGGCATCCCACTCAACCGCATCTGGGTCATCGTCTGGTGCGTGGCCGGCGTCGTCGCGCTGGTGGCGGGCATCATCTGGGGTTCGAAGCTCGGGGTCCAGTTCTCGCTGGCGACGGTAGCGCTGCGCGCACTGCCGGTCGTCATCCTCGGCGGCCTGACCTCGGTTCCCGGCGCGATTCTCGGCGGCCTGATCATCGGCGTCGGCGAGAAGCTGTCGGAGGTCTACCTCGGGCCGATGGTCGGGGGCGGCATCGAGATCTGGTTCGCCTACATGCTGGCCCTCGTCTTCCTGCTGTTCAGGCCGCAGGGCCTGTTCGGCGAGAAGATCATCGACCGCGTGTAATTCAGGAGAAGCGACGTGATCTACCGCGAAAATGGCCAGTTCAAGACGTCCTACGGGGCTGACCAGCAGATATTTCCGATCGCCCAGGACCGCTATCTGGTTCTGGCGATCATCGCCTTTGCCTTCGTCGGCGTTCCCTTCATCGCCGACGAATACCTGTTCCGCGCCATCCTGATTCCGTTCCTGATCCTGTCGCTGGCCGCGCTCGGGGTCAATCTGCTGGTCGGCTACTGCGGGCAGATCACGCTGGGCGCTGGCGCCTTCATGGCGATCGGCGCCTATGCCGCCTACAATTTTCTGATCCGCGTCCCGCACATGCCCTTGCTCGGCGCGCTGGTCCTCGGCGGTCTGACGTCCGCCGCGATGGGCATCGTCTTCGGCATTCCCAGCCTGCGGGTGCGCGGCCTCTATCTGGCGGTGGCGACGCTGGCCGCGCAGTTCGTCGCCGACTGGGCCTTCCTGCGCGTCAAGTGGTTCACCAACGACTCGTCGTCCGGTTCCGTGTCGGTGTCCAACTTACAGGTCTTCGGTCTGACGGTCGAATCGCCGGTGGAGAGATACCTCTTCTGTCTGATCCTGCTGGTCGTGTTTGCACTGGTGGCAAAGAACCTGACGCGCGCCTCGATCGGGCGGCAATGGATGGCGATTCGCGACATGGACGTGGCGGCCGAGGTGATCGGTATCCGGCCGATGTGGGCCAAGCTCTCGGCGTTTGCCGTCAGTTCGTTTTTCGTCGGGGTGGCGGGCGCGCTCTGGGGTTTCGTCCATCTCGGCTCATGGGAACCGGCGGCGTTCTCGGTCGACCGCTCGTTCCAGCTGCTGTTCATGGTCATCATCGGCGGCATGGGGTCGATCGTCGGCAGCTTCTTCGGTGCTGCCTTCATCGTCATCCTGCCGATCTTCCTCAATCAGTTCCTGCCGGCGCTCGGGGCGCTGTTCGGGGTAACCGTTTCCAGCACCGCGGCTTCGCACGCGGAACTGATAATCTTCGGGGCGCTGATCGTCTTCTTCCTGATCGTCGAGCCCCATGGTCTTGCCCGGCTCTGGGTGACGGCGAAGGAGAAATTGCGCCTCTGGCCCTTCCCGCACTAGTGCCGGCTGGTGAATTTCCTGTGCTGACCGTACTGATTTCATAACCAACCGCAAGTGCATTACCAATCCACATTCTGGAGGAGACACAAATGAAAATTCGCTCGCTTGCCCTGGCCGCTTCCCTGGCCGCCATCGGCATCGCCTCGACCGTCACCGCGCCTGCCGCCTTCGCCCAGGCCAGGGAACAGTTCTTCCCGGTGCTGGTCTATCGCACCGGCGCCTACGCCGCCAACGGCAATCCCTGGGCCAACGGCTACATCGACTACCTCAAGCTGGTCAACGCCCAGGGCGGGGTCAACGGCGTCAAGCTCTCCTTCGAGGAATGCGAATTCGGCTACGCTACCGACCGTGGCGTCGAGTGCTACGAGCGCCTGAAAGGCAAGGGCGCGACCGTGTTTCAGCCGCTGTCCACCGGTGTGACCTTCGCCTTGACCGACAAGGCGCCGGTTGACAAGATTCCGCTGATCACCGCCGGCTACGGCCGCAGCGAGTCGCAGGACGGTTCGGTGTTCATGTGGAACTATCCGCTGCTCGGCACCTACTGGGTGGCGGCCGACGTGGCCATCCAGCACATCGGCAAGCAGGCCGGCGGTCTCGACAAGCTCAAGGGCAAGAAGATCGCGCTGGTCTACCACGACAGCCCGTTCGGCAAGGAGCCGATCCCGATGCTCCAGGAACGTGCGAAGATGCACGGCTTCGAGCTGATCCTGCTGCCGGTCGCCCACCCGGGGGTCGAACAGAAGGCCACCTGGCTGCAGATTCGCCAGGCCCGTCCGGACAACGTGCTGCTCTGGGGTTGGGGCGTGATGAACTCGACCGCGCTCAAGGAAGCGCAGGCCACGGGTTATCCGCGCGAGAAGATGCTCGGCGTCTGGTGGGCCGGCGCCGAACCCGACGTCAAGGATGTCGGCGCCGGGGCCAAGGGCTACAACGCGCTCGCCCTGCAGCACAGCGCCGAGCCGAATTCCAAGGTGGTCAAGGACGTACTTGCGCAGTTGCACGCCAAGGGCCAGGGGACGGGGCCGAAAGAAGAAGTCGGCCAGGTGCTCTACATGCGCGGCCTGATCTCGGCGATGCTCGGCGTCGAGGGCGTGCGCAAGGCCCAGGAACGCTTCGGCAAGGGCAAGGTCATGACCGGCGAGCAGGTGCGCTGGGGCCTGGAGAACCTCAATCTCGACCAGAAGACGCTCGATGCCATGGGCTTTGCCGGCGTCATGCGTCCGGTGCAGACCTCGTGCCTCGACCACATGGGCGCGTCGTGGGTGCGTGTCCAGACCTGGGATGGCAGCAAGTGGGTCCCCGGCAACGACTGGTACCAGGCGGACGACAAGCTGCTGCGGGGCATGGTCCTCAACGCCTCGCGCAAGTACGCGGAGGAGAAGAAGATCACCCCGCGTACTCCCGAGCAGTGCAAGATGTAACGCGAGCCACCCCGTGCCGCGAGGCGCGGGGCAGCGTTTTCAGGAATCGACATGACTGCCGCCAACATCTTCCTCAACGTCAATAGCGTCGAGGTCATCTACAACCACGTGATCCTGGTGCTCAAGGGCGTCTCCTTCAACGTGCCGGAAGGAAGCGTCGTCGCGCTGCTCGGCGGCAACGGGGCGGGCAAGACGACGACGCTGCGCGCGGTCAGCAATCTGCTGCACGGCGAGCGCGGCGAGGTGACCAAGGGGTCGATCGAGCTCAAGGGCGAGCGCGTCGAGGCGCTGACCCCGGCCGATCTGGTGAAGCGCGGGGTGGTCCAGGTGATGGAGGGACGGCACTGTTTCGGCCACCTGACCATCGAGGAGAACCTGATGACCGGCGCGTACACCCGAACCGACGGCAAGGGCGCCGTCGCGGCGACGCTGGAAAAGGTTTACGACTACTTTCCGCGCCTCAAGACGCGGCGCACCGGCCAGGCTGCCTACACCTCGGGCGGCGAGCAGCAGATGTGCGCGATCGGTCGCGCGCTGATGGCCAACCCGAAGATGGTCCTGCTCGACGAGCCGTCGATGGGCCTGGCACCGCAGATCGTCGAGGAGGTCTTCGCCATCGTCAAGGACCTCAACCAGCGCGAGAAGGTCACTTTCCTGCTGGCCGAACAGAACACCGGCATCGCCCTGCGCTATGCCGACTTCGGCTACATTCTGGAGAACGGCCGGGTCGTCATGGAGGGCTCGGCCGAGGATCTGCGCAGCAACGAGGACGTCAAGGAGTTCTACCTCGGCCTGTCGTCCGCCGGGCGCAAGTCGTTCAAGGACGTCAAGCATTACCGACGCCGCAAACGCTGGCTTTCCTGAGGCCGCAGTGCGGCGCGAATAGCGGCGTTGTCGGCCGGCTTGTTTGCATGGAGCAAACGGCGCCAGCCTCCGCCTTGCTCTTCGCACCTACTTTGCGGTCTCGGCCTTGGTTGCGGCCTGTTGTGGTCGACCACGAAAAAACGGAGAAAACCGATGAGTTATTACGACCCGCTCGAAACCCGCGACCCCGGCGAGCGCGAGGACGACCTGATGGACAAGCTGGCGCGCCAGGTCGCGCACGCCAAGGAAACGACGTCGCACTATTTCCACCTGCTGGCCGGGATCAATCCGTTCGAGGTGGTCACCCGCGATGCGCTGGCGCGCCTGCCGCTGACGCGCAAGCGCGACCTGATGGAACTGCAGAAGAAGTCGCCGCCGTTCGGCGGGCTGAATTCGCTGCCGCGGCGCAACGCGAAGCGGGTATTCGCTTCGCCGGGCCCGATCTACGAGATGCAGGGCAAAGACCTCGATCCCTGGCGCATGGCCCGCGTGCTCTATGCCGCCGGGTTTCGCAACGGCGACCTGATCCACAACTGCTTCTCCTACCATTTCACGCCCGGCGCCTTCATTTTCGAGGGCGGGGCGCGCAAGCTCGGCTGCTCGGTGTTTCCCGGCGGTACCGGGCAGACCGAGCAGCAGGTCCAGGCGATCGCCGACCTGCAGCCGGAAGGCTATGTCGGGACGCCATCGTTCCTGCGCATCATCATCGAGAAGGCGGAAGAGACCGGCGCCGATGTCAGCTCGCTGAGCAAGGCCTGCGTCTCCGGCGAAGCCTTGCCCGGCGCGACCCGCGAGTGGCTGCGCGAGCGCGGCATCACGGTCCGCCAGTGCTACGCGACCGCCGACATCGGGGCGATCGCCTACGAAACCGAGGCCGAGGAAGGCCTGGTCGTCGAGGAGGAGCTGCTGGTCGAGATCGTTCGCCCGGGCACCGGCGATCCGGCCGATCCCGGGGAAGTCGGCGAGGTCGTCGTCACCACCTTCAGCCCGGATTACCCGCTGATCCGCTTCGCCACCGGCGACCTCTCCGCCTTCCTGCCCGGCCGTTCGCCGTGCGGGCGCAGCAACGTCCGGCTCAAGGGCTGGATGGGCCGCGCCGATCAGACGACCAAGATCAAGGGCATGTTCGTCCACCCCGAGCAGGTTGCCGACCTGGCTCGGCGTCATCCGGAAATCCACCGCATGCGCCTGGTGGTCGACAACCCCGGCGGCCAGGATCGCATGGTTCTGCATTGCGAAATCGAAGCCGGCAGCGAGGCGCTCGACAAGGCGGTGGCGAGCAGTCTGCGCGAAGTTACCAAGCTGCGCGGCGAGGTGGCCTTCTGCGCTCCCGGCGGCCTGGCGAACGACGGCAAGGTGATCGAGGACAGCCGCGTCTATTGATTGGGTTTCGCCGCCGATGCGTTTTCTGCCGATCCTGCTGGCGCTGGCGGCGTCGCTTGCCGCAGCCGGCGACGCCGAATTGCGACCATCGGCAAGGCTGGTTGTGGCTGATCCCGAGGCGTGGCGGAACGGTCGCTGCGTGATTTACCGGGAGGTCAATCCCGGCGTGGCGGATGCCTCGTTCTACGTCAGGGGCCGCATCGTCGCCGCGGGCGTGCACACCCGGCGCCTGGCGCTGTGCCCGCAGGTGTCGGCAAGGGAGATCGAGAACTACACGCGCGAGCAATTCAACCGTCTCCTGCTGGCGCATCCCTGCGTGTCGTCCGAAAATTACGCGCGCGACGTGCAGTCGGGAATGATTCGCCTGCGCGTCGAGCAATGGGAGACGCCGCACACACGGCGTGCCGCCAGCGCGGGGCGGCTCTATCGCGGCATGTTCATCGACACGAAACTGGAAGAAGGCATGGAAATCGAACTCGAAGCCGACCTGCTCGGCAGTTGCGAAGAATGAGCCGCCCCGGACCGCTGGCCGGCATCCGTGTTCTCGATCTGACCCGGCTCCTGCCCGGGCCGGTCGCCACGCTGCATCTGGCCGACCTCGGGGCGGAGGTCATCAAGATCGAGGATCCGCAGGTCGGCGACTATGCCCGCACGCTCGGCACCGGCCAGGGAGCGGACAGCGCCTATTTCCGGATGATCAACCGCAACAAGCAGGGCCTGCGGCTCGACTTGAAGCAGCCGGAGGGCGTCGAAGTCTTCAAGCGCCTCGCCGGCACCGCCGACGTGATCGTCGAGAGTTTCCGGCCGGGGGTCATGGACAAGCTCGGCGTCGGTTATGCCGTGATCGCCGCGCTCAACCCGGGGATCGCCTACTGTTCGATCAGCGGCTACGGGCAGGACGGTCCGTACAAGGATCTGGCCGGGCACGACATCAACTACCTTGGCTATGCCGGGGTTCTCGACCAGATCGGCAGCGCAGGCGGCGATCCGGCCATCCCGAACTTCCAGATTGCCGACCTGCTCGGCGGGGCGCTGACCGCCGCGTTCGGCATCCTGGCGGCGGTGGTCGAGGCGCAGCGCACCGGCAAGGGGCGCCACGTCGACGTATCGATGACCGACAGCGTTCTCGCGCACACCTATTTCACCATGCTGCGCCTGAAAGACAGCGGCCGTTCGCTGCCTCGCGGCGCCGACCTGCTGTCGGGCGGCTTGCCCTGCTACGGCGCCTATCGCTGCGCCGACGGCCGGCACATGGCGGTCGGCGCGCTGGAAGGCAAGTTCTGGAAGCTCTGCTGCGAGGTTCTCGACCACCCGGAGTGGGTCGGACGGCAATGGGACGCCACCTTGCGCGCCGAGGTGGCGGCCGTCTTCGCATCGCGACCGCGAGACGGGTGGGCGCAGCGGTTTGCCGCGGTCGACTGCTGCGTAACGCCGATTCTGACCCCCGAGGAAGCGCTGGAGAACGAGCAGATCGTGGCGCGCGGCATGGTGCTGCGGGAAGACGGCCTGACCCAGTTCGCCCCGCCGCTGAAGATGTCCGACTTCGAATTCGCGATCCGCCAGCCGGCCCCTGCGGCAGGCCAGGACAACGCGGCGATACTCGCCGCCGCCGGCTACAGCCCTAGCGAAATTGAACAACTCGCCGCCAGCGGCGCCCTCGGCTGAGCACGTTCCGAAGCGTTTGTGGAGGAGAGGCGAGCGAGGCGTCCGGGCCGGCCGGATGATGTTTGGCTGCGGCAGGAGGCTGGGCGGAGGCCAGCTGTGATGTTTGGCCGGCCGCGGCCAATAGCGGGCGTAGGGCTAATCGAGGCAAAGCGGGCATTGACGAATGCGCTTCAGCATGACAATGAACGGCATTGCTGGCACGATATCCATGTCATTGATACTGAGCCGCGCATGAACGCCATCTATTCTCGCGAATATCTTCAGGAATCTGCGGAGTGCAAGTATTGGCAAGGGTTCCAGACTGCCGCCTTTTCCAGGATAGACCGCGCCCGGCCAGCTTATACGGCAAGATCGCCATCGACTTTACGTTAGGCCGTTGACAGGTAGTGGAGACGACCTCACTGCTGCATTATCGATCGGGGACGCCCCCCTCTGCGCTGAAAGGAACGCACATGGCTTGGGTCATTCTTGTTATAGCGGGGCTGTTCGAGGTCGGCTGGGCCATCGGATTGAAGTACACGGAAGGCTTCACACGCCTCTGGCCTACTATTTGGACTGTGCTGGCAATGGCCGTTAGTCTTTACCTACTTAGCATAGCTATGAAGTCGCTTCCCGTGGGCACAGCATACAGTGTGTGGGTTGGGGTGGGCGCGGTTGGCACGGTGATTCTCGGAATCGTCCTCCTTGGCGAGCCAATGAACACGGTTCGGATCGTCAGCGTTGTGCTCATCATCGCTGGCATCATTGGTCTCAAGCTCGCGACACCGGCCTAACAACCCGTTGCAGCGGACGCACCGCTGAACGGGAACGTTGACGCTGTAGAAAAACGTATTTCCAACTTGGTTTTCGGCAAAGAAATGGTGCAGGTTTGATCTGCGCCATTTCGCTTTTTCGTGTTTTTTTCCGGCCGACCGTAGCATTCAGCTTCCATTGCGTGTCGACCTTTTTCCGCCCGCGTAGCGTGAACCGATCCAGGCGCTTGTTGTGCCGCAGGTTGCCGAACACCGGCTCGACGGTGGCGAAGCGTCGCCCATAGCGGGCTCGGCCTCCTTCGCTGTCGATGGCCCGCTTCATCCGGTCGCTGTGGCTTTCTTCGGTTGTTCCGGCTTTGCCGCGGAAGAAGACGACTTGCCGGACTTTCGTCTTCTCCGGCGTGCGCAGGCATTGGGTCCGTTGCTCGCAGGCCCTCATGCAAACCAAGTTGAAAAACAATTCTCGCCGACCATGAAGCAGACGGCTAGGCCACCTTGTCGAGACACGGAATGACGATGTTGAGGCCGGGCTTCAGCGTGCCGTGCCCAGGCGTGAAGGTTGGCGGTTACGGGCTAGGGGACGTGATTGCCAAACGGGTGATCGCTGCGGTCAACGGTCGAATTCGGGCAAAAAAATGCGGCTACCTGCGGCCTGGTGGTCGAGGTCGACCTGATCGTCCGAACCGCCTCATGCCGGGGTTTTACCCGGATTAACGTTTCCCGAACACGGCCTTACATGGGGCTATGTGACAATGACACCATGACTTCGAGACATTCCAGCCATGCACTGTTGGCGGCGTTGGGTCTGGCGCTCACGATGCTCGGCGGCTGTTCCGCCCTGCCCTCGGTGGGCCCGGATTACCAGACACCCGAGACCCCGCTGCCCGCCGCGTGGCAAGCCGGAACGCCGGTTGCCGGCGAGCGCCAGGACCTTTCCCGCTGGTGGCAGCAGCTCGGTGATCCCCTGCTGGCCCGCCTGATCGACGAGGCGCTGAGCGGCAGTCTGGATCTCAAGGCGGCGCAGGCGCGCTTGCGGCAGGCGCGGGCCAGCCGGAACCAGGCCGTGGGCGGCTATTTCCCGACCGTCACGGCGTCGACCGGCGCCAGCAGCAATCGCCAGGCCGAGGTCATCAACCCGAACTACGTGGGCACGACCTATAGCGCCGGCTTCGACGCCAGTTGGGAAATCGACCTCTTCGGCGGCACCCGCCGCAGCGTCGAGGCGGCAACGGCCGATCAGGCGGCAAGCGCCGCGAATTTGGATAACGCCCGTGTCTCGCTGGTCGCCGAAGTGGCCCTGAATTACGTCGAGTTGCGCGGCTATCAAAGGCGCCTGGCGATTGCCGCCGACAACCTGGCCAGCCAGGGCGAGACCTTGCAGATCACCGAATGGCGCAATCAGGCCGGGCTGGCCAGCAGCGTCGACGTCGAGCAGGCGCGCGCCAATTACGAGCAGACCCGGGCGACGATCCCCGATCTGGAAGTCGGCGCCTATCAGGCGGAAAACCGCCTGGCCGTGCTGCTCGGCCGCCACCCCGGCACACTCCGTGACGAGTTGAGCGCCTACAAGCCGCTCCCCGCCGTACTGGCCAGCATCGCCAGCGGCATCCCCGCCGACATCCTGCTGCAGCGCCCCGACCTGATTGCCGCCGAACGCACGCTGGCGGCGGAAACGGCCAGGGTCGGCCAGAAGATGGCGGCGCGCTATCCGAGCCTGTCGCTCAGCGGCTCGTTCGGCTGGGAAGCCTTTTCCTTCGGCGCGCTGAGCGGTGCCGGTGCGGTGGCATCGGCGACGGCCGCCTCGCTGGCGGCGACCGTGTTCGATGGCGGCCGGCTGCGCAGCGCGGTCGACATCCAGAGTGCGGTGCAGGAGCAGGCGCTGATCGCCTACGAAAGCAGCATTCTGACGGTGCTGGAGGAAGTCGAAAACGCCCTCAAGGCACACGCCGTCGCGCGCGACCGGCTCAATGCCAGACAGGCGGCGGCGGACGCCGCGCGCAACGCCGCGCAACTGGGGCAGATGCAGTACGAATCCGGCCTCACCGACTTCCAGAAGGTACTCGACACCCAGCGTACCCGCCTGACGGCGGAAGACAACCTGTCGAGCGCGCAATCGACGGTGCTGACCAGCCTGATCAAGCTCTACAAGGCGCTCGGCGGCGGCTGGGAGCGGCCGGCTGCCACAGAGGACAACGCACAAGGCAAGACATCATGACCCAGATCCAGGACAACAATTCCACCGACGCCCTGCGCGGCCTGCTGGATGCGACAGTCAAGGGCGGCGCCGGCAAGGGCAGGCGGCGCTGGCTGCTGCTCGGCGGCGCGCTTGCCGCCTTGCTCGTTGGCATCGCGCTGCTCTCCGCTGGCGGCAACGGCACGACCGGCGAATTCGTTACCGAAGACGCGGCGCTCGGCAACCTGCTGGTCACGGCCTCGGCCAGCGGCACCTTGCAGCCGACCAAATCGGTCGATGTCGGCAGCGAGCTTTCCGGCACCCTGGCCACGGTATTGGTGCAGGAAAACGACGTGGTCAAGAAAGGCCAGTTGCTGGCCGAACTCGATACGGCCAAGCTGAAGGACTCGGTAGACAAATCGCGGGCAGCGTTGGCCGCAGCCGAGGCGACCGTGATGCAGAAGCAGGCGACGGTGGCCGAGGCGCGCGCCTCGCTGACCCGGATGCGCCACGTCGCCGAACTGTCGGGCGGCAAGGTGCCGGCCAAGACCGAGCTGGAAACCCAGGAGGCGACGCTGCAACGCGCCGTGGCCGACGAAGCGAGCGCCCGCGCCGACGTGATCCAGGCCAGGGCGACGCTGAAGACCGACGAAACCAATCTTGGCAAGGCGATCATTCGTTCGCCGGTGAATGGCGTGGTGCTGACGCGCAAGGTCGAGCCGGGGCAGACGGTGGCGGCGCAGATGACGACGCCGGTGCTGTTCGTGCTGGCCGAGGATTTGTCCAAGATGGAACTCCAGGTCAAGGTCGACGAGGCCGACGTGGCCAACGTCAGGAACGGCCAGAAAGCGACCTTCACCGTCTCGGCCTGGCCGGGCCGCAAGTTCCCGGCGACCATTCAGCGCGTCGGCCTCGGGTCGACGACGACCGACAACGTGGTCACCTACAAGACCATTCTCCAGGTCAGCAACGACGACCTGGCCTTGCGCCCGGGCATGACGGCGACGGCCAGCATCGTCACCGCCGAGCGTACGGACGCATTGCTGGTGCCCAACGCGGCGCTGCGCTATACGCCGCCGACGGCCAGCGGAAAACCGCAGCGCAGTCTGGTCTCCAGACTGATTCCAGGGCCCCCGTCGGATGCCAAAAAACACCCGGCCGCCGCCACCAGGAATGGCGACGAAGCGCGCGTCTGGGTGATGAGCGAGCAAGGCCCGCAAGCGGTCGCGGTCAAGACCGGGGTCAGCAACGGCCGGCAGACCGAGATCCTTGGCGGTGAGTTGAAGGCCGGCATGGCGGTGATTACCGATTACCAGGAAGCGAAAAAGTGAGCTGTTGCGGTCGACGCCCAAAAAAGGGCAAAAATGGGCATGGCCGGTGCTGACATGAGCGTGCCGCTGATCGAACTGCGCGCCATCACCAAGACTTACGGCGAAGGCCAGGCGGCGTTTCAGGCACTGTGCGGCGTCGATCTGGACATCACGCAAGGCGACTTCGTGGCGGTGATGGGGCCTTCCGGCTCGGGCAAATCGACGGTGATGAACCTGCTCGGCTGTCTCGACACGCCGACCACCGGCGAATACCTTTTTCGCGGCATCAACGTCGAGCAACTCGACCGCAACCAGCGCGCCTTGCTAAGGCGCAACTGCCTGGGCTTCGTCTTCCAGGGCTTCAACCTGCTGGCGCGTACCTCGGCGCAGGAAAACGTCGAGCTGCCACTGCTCTATCGCGGCGAACCGGCCGACGTGCGTCATGCCACGGCGCGGGCGGCGCTCGACAAGGTCGGGCTGGCCGGCTGGGAACATCACACGCCGGCCGAGTTGTCCGGCGGCCAGCAACAGCGCGTCGCCATTGCCCGCGCCATCGTGACCAATCCGCTGGTCCTGTTGGCCGACGAGCCGACCGGCAACCTCGACAGCAAGCGCAGCCACGAAATCATGGAACTGCTGACCAGGCTGAATCGCAAACAAGGCATCACCGTCATCATGGTCACCCACGAGCCGGACATGGCCGCCTATGCGCGGCGAATCGTCCATTTTGTCGATGGCCTGGTCGCCAGCGACGAACGCCAGGGAGCGCCCGAAGCATGCTGCTGAACGCCCTCCTGCTCGCCCTGCGCGAGATCCGGCGCAACCTGATGCGCTCCTTTTTGACGGTGCTCGGCATCGTCATCGGCGTCGCGGCGGTGATCACGATGGTTACGCTCGGCAACGGCGCCACGCAGATGGTGGCCAACCAGATCGCCAGCCTCGGCAGCAACCTGCTGATGGTGATGCCCGGCCAGCGGCTCGGCCCGGGGCGCGACAGTGCCGGCGCGCCCAGATTCAAGATCGCCGATGTCGAGGCGATTCAGCAGCAAATCAACGGCCTCAAGGTGGTGGCGCCGGTGGTCGGCAGTTCGGTCACGCTGGTGGCCGGCACGCAGAACTGGTCGTCCACGGTCAACGGCACGACCAACGATTATCTGATCTCCGGCAACTGGAAGCTGGCCGCCGGGCGCCAATTCAGCGACGACGAGGAACGCGCCGGCAAGGCGGTGTGTATCATCGGCAACACGGTCAAGCGCGAGCTGTTCGGCAACCAGAACCCGCTCGGCAACAGTATCCGGGTCAAGGCCTTCGACTGCGAAGTGATCGGCCTGCTCGCCGCCAAGGGCCAGGGCGGCATGGGGCAGGATCAGGACGACACCGTGCTGATGCCCTTGCGCACCGTGCAGCGCCGGCTGACCGGAACGCTCGACATCGGCAGCATCATGGTATCGCTCAAGGATTCGACCGACTCGGCCGTCGTCATGACACAACTGCGCAGCCTGCTGCGCGAGCGGCGCAAGCTGGCCGACAACGTTGACGACAACTTCAACGTGATGGACACCAAGCAGATCGCCGAAACGCTGTCCGGCACCATCGGCACGATGACGGCGCTGCTCGGCGCGGTGGCGGCGGTCAGTCTGCTCGTGGGCGGCATCGGCATCATGAACATCATGCTGGTATCGGTGACCGAGCGTACCCGCGAAATCGGCATCCGGCTGGCCATCGGTGCGCTCGAACACGAAGTGTTGCTCCAGTTCCTGATCGAGGCCGTCGTGCTCTCGGCCTTCGGCGGCCTGGTCGGCATCGCGCTCGCCTTCGTCGCCTGTCTCGGCCTGTCGACGCTGATGCACATGCCGTTCCTGTTCAATCCCGGCATCAATCTGACCGCCTTCGGCTTTTCGGCGGCGATCGGCGTCATCTTCGGCTATGTGCCGGCGCGCCGCGCCGCGCAACTCGACCCGATTGCCGCGTTGCGCCATGAATAATCAGCGGCAAGCCAAACCAGGGACGACAAATGGACCCGCAGCGACCGCTCCTCTCGGTAGCCTGCCGTCGGGGCATCGCCGTTGCCGCCATTGGCAACGGGTCGCACTAAGCCATTTACCCCTTGACCCGCCCGAACAGCCCTCTTACCGCTTCCTGCAAATCCGCCGGCAGGACGACGACCTTGGCATTTTCCTTTTCGCCCAGGCGTTCCAGTGCGGCGATGTATTTCTCGCCGAGCAGGTAGGACATCGGCCCGCTCTGGTCGCCGATGGCGGCGGTGATGCGGCGGATCGCCTCGGCCGAGGCTTCGGCGAGCATGACCTGGGCGTTGGCGTCGCGCTTGGCCGATTCGAGCCGTGCTTCGGCTTCGAGAATCGCCGATTGCTTGGCGCCCTCGGAACGCGTTACGACGGCCTTGCGCTCGCGTTCGGCGGCGGCCTGCATTTCCATCGCCTTCTGCATTGACTGCGAGGGCTTGATGTCCTGGATTTCCACCGATTTCACGGTCAGGCCCCAGTCCACCGCCTCGTCGGCGATGCTTTCGCGCAGCCGGGCCTTGATCTTGTCGCGTGACGAGAGCGCCTCGTCGAGTTCCATTTCGCCGACGATCGAGCGCAGCGTGGTCATGATCAGGTTGCGGATCGCCTCGGAGAAGTCGGTCACGCCATAGACCGCCTTGACCGGATCGGTGACCTTGATGAAGGCGATGGCATTGGTCAGGATCACCGCGTTGTCGCGGGTGATGACTTCCTGTTCATGGACGTCGAGGATGATGTCCTTGGTCACCATCTGGTAGGCCACCTTGTCGAGATAGGGAATGACGATGTTGAGGCCGGGCTTCAGCGTGCCGTGATACTTGCCGAGGCGCTCGACGATCCATTCCATGCCCTGCGGCACCATGCGCACGCCCTTGGCGACGGTCACGGCAACGAAGACCAGCAGGGCCAGCACGACGACGAATCCAGCGCTCATTTCCATTTCTCCGACCTCTTCAAGCCTTGCCAACCTTCATATAACTGCCTTCCACCGCCACCACCCGGACGCGCTCGCCGGCGGCAATCGCCGCGTCGGCGAGGCAGACCCATTCCTCGGAGCCGAGCAGCGGGCGCTGGAAGCGCACCTTGCCACGCGCGAAGGGAGCGACGGCGCTGACCAGCACGCCGATTTCGCCGATGACCTCGCCATCGGCCGTGCCGACGCGCGTCTTGTAAAAATTCCGCTTGAAGACGCGGAACCACAGCACGACCATGGCCAGCGAGGCCGCCGTCCACACGGCCAACTGGGCGGTCAACGACAGATGCGGCAGGGCCAGCATCAGCAGGCCGACCAGGATGGCGCCGAGCCCGAACCAGACGATGAAGAACGAGGGGATTGCCAGTTCGGCCAGGATCAGGGCGATGCCGCCGACCACCCAGGTCCACCATTCGGGATTCATTTGCGTTTCCTCATGGCCCCGAGTATTTCGGGTTTGCCGGGCAAGGTCAAGCCGGCCTGTCACCCATCCGCTTGGGCAGACGCCCGGCAGGCCATAGAATGCGCCGATGCATACCGCGCTGCTGCTCCTCCCCGACTTCGCCCTGATCCTGCTCGGGGCCGCCATCAGACGCTGGATGCACCTTGGCGATCACTTCTGGAGCGGCGTCGAGAAGCTCGTCTATTTCATCCTCTTCCCGGCGCTGCTGATCAACGCCATCGTCAAGACCCGCCTCGACCTCGGGGCGGCGCTGCCGCTGCTGGCCACCGCCTTTACCGCCATGGCGGGCGGCATGCTGCTCGGCCTGCTGCCGAAATGGGTCATCAAGCTGCCGCCGCTGTCGTTCGCTTCCGTATTCCAGTGCGGCTACCGTTTCAACTCGTATATCGGACTGGCGGTGGCCGGCATGCTTTTCGGCGCGCCGGGGATCGCCACCATGGGGCTGATCGTTGGCGCTGCGGTGCCGCTGGCCAACCTGGTGTCGGTGTGGATGCTCGCCCGGCATGGCGAGGTCGGGTTGTGGCGCGAGGTGGCGCGCAACCCGCTGATCTGGGGAACGGCGGCCGGCTTCATCCTGAACCTAACGGGCTTCGTACCGCCGCCGCCGCTGCAGGCATTTCTCGGCCGCTTGGCCGACGCGTCGATCGCCCTCGGCCTGATCACCGTCGGGGCCGCCCTGCGCCTGGAGGGAATGCCGGGGGTGCGCGGCGTCTCGCTCTGGTTGCTGGCGGTCAAGCTGCTCGCGTTGCCGCTGATCGCCGCGGTTGTCGGCCGGCTGCTGGGGCTGGAAGGACTGAACTATCAGGTCGTCGTGCTGTTTGCCGCGCTGCCGACGGCCTCGTCGGCCTATATTCTGGCGACCCGCATGGGCGGTGACGGGCGCAGCGTCGCCTGGCTGATTTCGGCGACGACGCTCGGATCGATGCTGACGCTGCCGCTGTGGGCGGCGTGGCTGATGCGCTAGGGGGTGGTGTTGCCGGGCTTGGCGGCAGGTACTTCCGAATTGGTCGCCTGGACCGCCGCTGCCGCAGCCTGCTGCATCTGGTCGCGCATCTGCTGCATCATCTGCCAGGGCCACAGCGCGGCACCGGAAAATGCATTCATTTCGGGGTCGACCGCAACCGGTGCCGGCGTGGCTTCCGGATTCATCGCCCTGGCGGTATCGGTGGCGAGCTGGCCCATGGCATGGACGGCGCCGAGCGTGGTCCGCTGCATTTCGAGTCCCTGGATGGTCATCTGCAGCATCGACAGATTCATGCGCAGCCAGCCTTCGACCGCCTTCATGTCCTTGATCCGCTTGTCCAGTTCGTCGACGTCGAAGGTCGGCGTCACCATGCCCGGCAGCGATATGCCCATGCCGCTCCACATGCTGCGCACGAAGGCCAGCGGGTCAATCGGGTTCGGGGTATCGTTGGACATGTCTCTCTCCTTGGCATAGGTTTTCGGGCATCTTAAACCACTTCGCTGGCGCAAGTGATAAATTTGCATACGAAGACTGACAGGGGGCGGCATGCACAAGCTTCTGGTGATTGAAGACCACACGCTGGTCCGCGAGGGGCTGGTGAACCTGCTGGCGCAGGTGGAGGACGGCGTCGTCGTCGCCGACCGGCCGGATTTCGAGTCGGCGCTCGCGCTACTCGACGACGAGGACGAGGTCGACCTGATCCTGCTCGATCTTGCCTTGCCGGGAATCGACGGCTTCGCCGGCCTCGACATCCTGCGCCGGCGCTATCCGGCAATCCCGGTCGCTGTCGTTTCGGCGTTCGACGATCTGCCGACCATCACCCGCGTGATGAATCTCGGTGCTTCCGGGTTCATCCCGAAATCGTTCTCCGGGGTCCAGCTGCTTGCCGCGGTGCGCCAGGTTCTGGCCGGCGAGATATTCCGCCCGCAAAGCGCCGGCAAGGGGGGGCACCTTGATGGTGCCGTGGCGCTGGCGCCAGCGGGCAGCGGCGGCACGGGGATCGGTCCGGCGGAGTTCGGACTGACCGAGCGTCAGGCGCAGGTACTGGCGCTGTTGGCGCGCGGCCTTTCAAATCGCGAGATCGCTGCGCGTCTCGACCTTTCCGAGGGCACCGTCAAGATCCACGTGACGGCGATCCTCAAGGCGCTCGGCGTCGCCAGCCGCACCCAGGCGCTGGTCGCCGTGACGCGCTACGGCATCGATCTCGGCACGCCATTCTGAAGCTGGCCGAGGAGCAGCGCCCGGAATTTGGCGGGCCGGACCGGCAGCGAAAGCAGGTGGGAATCGTCCGGCAGGGGAAACTCGCGGCCATCGTCGAGCGCGATGATCGGCGCGCCTGCCGGATCCGCCGCCCGCACCCGCGCCGCGAGGCTGGCCAGCGTGACGATGATCCGCGGTCGCCGGCTTGCGGGCGCCCGGCCGCCACCCGTCGGATCGTGGCTGATCTCATGGCGCCAGTTCCTGGCCAATTCCATGCACGCCCGCAGGTCGCCGCTGTCGCCGACGAAATGGATGATCGCGCCGCCTTGCGCCGGCTCGGAAGGCGTGGTCGCGACCGTGGGCAGGGCCCTCTTGATCAGCAGGTTGAAGGTGCTGCCGCGGCCGATTGCCGAGCGCACGCCCACCGCGATGCCCAATGCCCGCGCCAGACGGGCGACGATGGCGAGACCGAGGCCCAGTCCCTGCTGCGGCTGGCGCGCCCGGTTTCCAACTTGGTAGAACTCGCCGAAGATGGCCTCGTGATGCTCGCTGGCGATGCCGCAGCCATTGTCGCGCACCTCGATCAGCGCGTTCCCCCCGCGCCGGCGCACAGCGACAAGGATTCGGCCGCCGGGAGCGGTATGGCGCAGCGCGTTGGCGATCAGGTTGGAGAGGATGCGTTCGAGCAGCGCCGGATCGGATTCGACCCAGAGCCCGGTCGGCCTGAAAACGAGGGTCTGCTGGCGGTCGACCGCAACACCGCGGAACGACGAAGCCAGGCGCTCCAGCAGGGGGTTCAGCGCGAAGGCACGGATCTCGGTCGCGATTCCGGCAACGTCCAGGCGCGAAATGTCGAGCAGCGAATCGAACAACTCGCGCAGCATGTCGGTCGAGCTTGCTATCTGCCTGGACAGGCGGGGCAATTCGCTGCCATTGCCCGCCTCGACCTGGCGCTGCAGGTCGGCGGCAAACAGCGTCAGCGCATGCAGCGGCTGCCGCAGATCGTGGCTTGCCGCGGCCAGGAAGCGGCTCTTGGCGTGGCTGGACTGTTCGGCCTGGTCCTTCTGCAGCGACAGCTCGGCGGTGGCGGCGCGCACCCGCTCCTCGAGCTGGTTGCGGCCGGCCGCCAGTTCCTCGGTCAGCGCCTGCATGTCGCGAACCTTGCGGCGCAGCAGCAGCCCGCCGGCAAGCAGGATCAGGATGACGATGCCGGCGAGTGTTCCCGCCTGCGTTGCATGGCTGCGCCACGAAGCCAGCACGCTGGACTCGGGGACGACGGTGAGTACGCGCAGGTCGGCGAAGGCGGGAACCGACGTCACCGCAGCGATCAGTCCGTTGCCGCAGGCGACGCCGGATGCGGGCAACCAGTCGCGCAACTGGCCAGCATAGAGAACATCGACCGCAAGGCCGCCGAGAAGCGGCGATCGCTTGCCGAGATCGGTCGGCCGGCAGGAGGCGACAATCTGCCCGCGGGCATTGATGATGACGGATTCGAAATCCTCGGTCAGACGGGCGGACCAGCAGTGGGAGGAAAAATAGGCCGGCTCGATGGTGGCAATGACGATGCCGGCGAAATTGCGCCCGGCATCCTCGATGCGCCGCGCCAGAGCGTAAGTGTAGCGGCCGGAATTGCGGCCGATGAAGGGGCCGAACGTGATTGCGGAAGTTCCCTGTTCGAGCGCGACGAAATAGGGCCGGTCACGTATATTGATGCGCGGCGGCGGAAAATAGGTCGAGATGAAGCGTTGCTCTCCGTCACGGTCGAAGATGACCAAGTCGCGCAACTGGGGCAGGGAGCCGGTATGGCGCTCGGCGACGTAGGCCCAGCCGCGGCTGGCTTCCCAGGTTGGCCAGTCCTGATGATTGTTCGACAGGTCGCTTGCGATCTCGCGCAACAGGATGTCCAGGGCTTCGTGGGTACGCGCCGTGTGTTCGCCGAGCATCGTCCCGAATTCTCTGGTCCGGGCCATGCCGAACTCGAGTTCGCGTTCGCGCGACAGGAGCAGGTCGCCGAGAACAAAGACGACCACGGCGAGCGTGCTGGCCAGCGCGACGGTCAGGGCCAGCAGGTCGGGGCGACGACGGATCATCCGGGCGACGGGTAGAAGAACCACGCCAGCGGCATGACGGCGGCGTGCGCGATGCGCCATGGCCACGGTTGCCCCGATAGCGTGGCGAAGACGAAAGCGACGCCGCCGATGGCGAGACAGGTTTCCCGCCACGGCATGGTCCTGGCTGCCCAGCCGAAGTAAGGCCAGGCCAGCGACAGCACGAGGATGATGGCCGCCCCTTGCAGGGCCAGTTGGCGATAGGGGGTTGGTGGCATGCCGGGATTTTATGCCATCAGCGCTCGGGCAAGACCTTTCCCGGGTTGAGCAGGTTGTGCGGATCGAGTGCGGTTTTCAGCGCCCGCATGGCGTCGACCGCAACAGCGCCGTGTTCGGGCACCAGATACTTGCGCTTGCCGAGTCCGATGCCGTGCTCGCCGGTACTCGTTCCTTCCATCGCGATGGCACGTTCGACCACGCGTTCGCTGATCCAGGCGGCTTCCGCCATGTCCCGCGGGTTGTCGCGGTCGACCAGCACGACGAGGTGGAAATTGCCGTCGCCGACGTGACCGAACAGCGCGATCGGGATGCTCACCTGGGCGATGTCGGCCTGCGTTTCGGCGATGCACCCGGCGAGCCGCGAGATCGGCACGCAGACATCGGTCGGGAAGCAGCGGCAGCCAGGCTTCAGTTGCAGGCAGGCGAAATAAGCGTCGTGGCGGGCCTGCCACAGCCGGCTGCGGTCTTCCGGCCGGGCCGCCCATTCGAAATTGGCGCCGCCCAGTTCGTCGGCGATCGCCTGCACGGTGTGCGCCTGCTCGGCGACCCCGGCCGGGCTGCCGTGGAATTCGAAGAACAGCGTCGGTGCCTCGGCCAGCGTGGTCTTGCTGAAACGGTTGATCGCCTGCAGCGACAGCGCGTCGAGCAGTTCGATGCGCGCCACCGGCACGCCGAGCTGGATGGTCTGGATCACCGTCTGCACCGCCGCGGCGATGTCCGGGAAGGTGCACACGGCGGCCGAGATCGCCTCGGGAATCGGGTAGAGCTTGACGGTCAACTCGGTCATGATGCCGAGCGTGCCTTCGGAACCAACCAGCAGCCGGGTCAGGTCGTAGCCGGCCGACGATTTGCGGGCACGGCCACCGGTCTGCATGATGCGGCCGTCGGCCAGCACTGTCGTCGTTGCCAGCACGTTGTCCTTCATCGTGCCGTAGCGCACGGCGTTGGTGCCCGAGGCGCGGGTCGCCGCCATGCCGCCCAGGGTCGC